>WNGE01000790.1_pt1 | contig 41142 bp, 43 predicted proteins | sample 5400651 | NCBI WGS metagenome assembly WNGE01 (sample SAMN13153370, study PRJNA577476) | soil metagenome | isolation source: 60 cm soil or saprolite under grassland replicate 2 | place: USA:California | collected 2016-06-15 | reverse complement strand
GCCGCGGAGCTGTACTCAGCACAGGCGGCGACGGCGACGGCGTGGCCACCGGCGCGGCCACTTGCGGCGTCTCTACGCGCCGCGCCGGAGGTGTACTAGGAGCAGGCGGTGACGGCGGCGGCGTAGTCGCCGGCGCGGTCACTTGAGGGGTCTCGATCCGCCGCGCCGGAGGCGGGGCCAGAGCAGGCGTGGGCGGCAATGTTGTCGGAGGCGCGGTCACTTGAGGGGTCTCGATCCGCCGCGCCGGAGGCGGGGTCAGAGCAGGCGGCGACGGCGACGTCGTCGCTGGAGAGGCTGCTTGCGGAGTCTCGACTCGGCTTGCCGGCGGCGTCACCCCCGCAGCCGGTGACGGAGGCGCCGTCGACGCCGGTGCGGCAGCTTGCGGTGTCTCGACACGCCGGCCCGAAGGTGGCGCGGCCACGCGACCTGCCTGCTCAGTCACGGGCGGCGTGCCAGTCACTTGGGTCGGCCGCGACGGCCGAGTCCGCGGCGGCGGGGCTGGCTGAGTCCGCACGGTCACCGGTCGCTCGACCGCGCTTTGCCCGAAGGTCGGACGGGCCGGAACAGGTGTGCTTTCGCGAGGCGGAGGCGCCGAGACGAGGCGGGGCGCCGGGGCGGACACTCCTGTCGGCCCCATTCTCCGCTCACCACCGGGAGCCGACTCCGGAGCGACATGCGGTGGACGTGTGGCAACCACGGAGCGCCTCAGGCTCGCTTCCGGAGGCCGCACGCCTCGGCTCGCCGTGGGCACGAAGCTCGCGGGCCGCGCCGTGACCTGCGGCGCATCGTGGGTCAAATGGAGACTCTTCTCGTCCACGCGCGTCTCGCGAGCGGAAGTGATCGGGCCGCGTCCAAAACGGTTCTCGTGCACGACCACCACGCCGTTCCGCACGCTCGCATTGCGGTAGACATTGATGTTCTGCACGTTCACCACCGTGGTGTTGGTGACGACAGTATTGTTCACCACGCGCGGTCCACCCCAGCCGCGCCACGACGGCTCGCGAATGAAGCCCGGCCGCCCCCACCAGGGCACCACCGGCTCGCCCCATCCGAGCGCCACCCAGCCTACGAGCGGCCCGCTCACGCTGACGCTCAGTCCGGGTCCGCCGAAGAAGGCGACGAGAGCGGGAGCGTATACCGGCCTCGTCACCACCGGTCCCGGTGCCCAGGCCCAGTATCCGTCCACGAAGACCCAACGGCCGTAGTGATAGGGCGCCCAGCCCCACGGCGCGCTGTCCACCCACGTCCAGCCGTAGAACGGATCCCGCACCCACGATCCCGTGCTGTACGGCGTCCATCCGACCCGCTGTCCGGTCGGCACCCAAATGGAGCCGTAACTGGGCACCACGCGCCACGTCCCATACTGGTCGAGATCGCTCTCGCCGTACATCTCCGCCGCGACATAGCGCCCACTCACCGCCTCCAGAAGCTTGTCCGTGCGCGCGTAGTTCCACTGGTCCCAGGTGTCGGGCGGCGGTGACACGTAGGAGACGACTCTCGGCGCGTTCGTGCCGTCGATGACGAGCTCTTCACTGGACGTCACGACCAGCGGGTCGCCGCCGGACGGAATGACGGTGGCCCGCCCGGCCCGGCGCGTGATGAAGGACGTGCGGTCGCCCGTGACGTCCACGCGATAGTAGCCGGGCTGCGCGATGGTGAAAGCCGCGTTGGGCGTGTCTACCTCGACCGTGCGTCCGCGCTCGAGCCGGCGCAGGTCGAAGACGGCGGAACCGTCCGTCAGCTTGAACTGGATGAAGTCCGGCTCCTGGTTCTCCAGGCCGATCTGGGTGTTCGTCCACGCGCGCACGAAGGCGTGAGACCCGATCTGGATCTCCACGTTGCCCGGGGAATCAGTCGAGATCTCATCGCCCGGAACGAGCGGCGTATTGACCTGCGCGGTGGCCCAATCGTCGGCCCCCGGACGCCAGAACGAGACCCGGCCCTCGGCGAGGCTGAGGCGCGGTGGCGTCAGGTCGTACGCGGCGCCTTCCGCATCCGGCGCGTCGGCTGCCCTCGCGGCCGACATGGAGCCGATCGCCACCCCGAGGGCCAACAGCAGAACTCCGATCCTCCGCATCGTTCGCATGGCGCATTCTCCTTCAGCTATGTGGTGCCGGCACCTCTTGACGCTCGCGCTCGAGTCTGGCAACTAGACCTCGATCGTGTAGACGAACTGACAGGGCAAGAAATTCTCCGCGTCTTCGCGCGTAAGCGCTTCGGTGCCGGGCACGTCTAACTCGACAAGAGGTGAAAAGCCTGACTCGACAGGATGTGAAGAAGTGTGAGCGAGGAGGTGCAGCAATGAGACGGGCTGCCGGGCTGGTGCTGTGCTGGTGCCATTACTCCTGGGTGGAGTGTCGCTTACGAGGCCTTACTCCAGTCGGTAAATCCGACGCGCGGTACCGCTGAACATGGCCCGCTTCTCGTCCGCGGACGCGCCGGCGGCGATGCGCTTGAGGGCATTCCACAAGGCGGCCCAGCCGATGCCCATCTTGTCCACAGGGAAATTGCTCTCGAACATGCACCGGTCGGCCCCGAAGAGCTCGATACACGTCTCGATGTACGGGCGCCAGAGCGCGGCCAGCTCGGCTGAGGTGGGCGGCGCGGGCGCGGTCCGGTAGTCGAAGGAGGCCTGGCGCATCATCATGCCGCCGAGCTTCATCACCACGTTGTCGCATTTGGCGAGATCGGTCACGCCGGCCTTCCAGGTCGAGAACACCTCGACGCGCTTGCCCGCATAGGGGCCGTAGCCGAGCGGCGCGCCGACATGGCCCATCACGATCCGGGCGTCCGGGAAGGCCCGCGCCAGGTCCACGACGTCGGGAAGCTGGGGATGAAAGGCCCAGGCGTCGAGGGAGAGACCGAGCGACGTGAGGCGATCGAGCCCCGAGCGGAAATCCGCCTGGCGCATGAGATGCGGTCCCGAGGCGGTGCGGCTGTTCCCGATCACCTCGCTCGCGTCCCACGCCGCGGCGTGGCGCACGCCGCGGAAGCGCCCACCCGCGGCCTGGATGAGGGCCTCCAGCACCGGTTGAACGCGATCGCCGAGCGTGAGATCGGCGAAACCCACGATGCCCGCGGCCACGCGCGTGGGACCGTACTGCCCGCTGTCGCTCATGGCCGCCACCCCGGCCACGAACTCCGTCTCGCCCACCGGGCGCATCTCTTCCGGACCGTGGGCGCGGTACATGGAGTGGCATTCCATGAACACGGTGGCCACGGTGTTATGGCCGGTGCGGACGTCGTCGAGGAATTCGTGCAGCAGATAGCGGTGGTCCGGGCGCTCCCACAGGTGGTGGTGGGTGTCGATGATGGGCAGGTCCGGCTCGAGAATGGGCTCGGGCGGCCGCTGGGCCAGCCACGCCTCGTCCGGCGCGTGGATGCGGCCGAACTGGGTGAGCCGTGGGGAGCTGCTCACGCCGATTTCCGTATCAGCCCCGCGCAGCGATCGAGTATCGGCAGTACCTCGTCCGCCTTCGCGGGGGGCAGGTTGAAGAGGGCCCGCGCGACCCCGGCATCGCGATAGCGCCTAATCACGTCAACGTCTTCCGCCACGCCGAAGATGGTCACGGGAATGCTCGTCTCATCACGTCCCGCCGCGCCTACCATCTTCCGGAACTCGGGCAGGAGCGCGATCACCTCGCCGTAGGCGGGCCGGCGCGCGTGGGGCACCCACCCGTCGCCGTAGGCGATGGCGCGCCGAGCTCCGTAGGGAAAAGCGCCGCCGACGATGACGGGCGGGTGGGGCTTCTGCACCGGCTTGGGCCACGTCATCATGGCTGGGAACTTGACGAAACTGCCGTCGTACTCCGGCTTGGACTTGGTCCAGATGGCCTTCATGGCCTCCACGCGCTCTCGCATCACCTCGAAGCGCGACGCGAAATCCGTGCCGTGATCGGCCATCTCTTCCGCGTTCCAGCCCGCGCCGATGCCAAAGAGAAACCGGCCATTCGAGATCTGGTCGATGGTGGCGACCTGCTTGGCGGTATGAATCGGATCGCGCTGGACGACGAGGCAGATCCCCGTTCCGACCTTGAGCTTCGACGTGGCCCCCGCGGCCGCCGACAGCGTGACGAAGGGATCCATCACGTCGTAGTACTTCTTGGGCAGGTCGCCGCCCTGGGGAAAGGGTGACCGGCGGGAGAGCGGGATATGCGAATGCTCGGGCGCCCACAGCGACTCGAATCCACGCTCTTCGAGGGCCCGGCCGAGCTCGACCGGGCCCATCGAATAGTCGGTGAAGAAGATCGCCGCCCCGAATTCCATCCTATCGGCTGCTCTTGAGGCGATGGATCATGAGGTCCATTTCCTGACGGATCTGACCGGGCAGGCGCCGGCCGAAGGGACCGAAGAAGGCGCTGAGGTCGCCGAGGGCATCCAGCCACTCGTCCCTGTCCCAGGCGAGGGCCCGCTCCACCCGTCTCCGGTCGATGTCGAGTCCGGTCAAATCGAGGCTGTCGGCGGTGGGAATGAAGCCGAGCGGAGTCTCGACGGCCCGGCCGCGACCGTGGATACGATCGACCATCCACTTCAGGATGCGCGCGTTCTCACCATAGCCCGGCCACAGGAAGCGGCCCTCCGTGTCGCGCCGGAACCAGTTCACACGGAAAATCTTCGGCGGATTGACGAGGCGCGGGCCCATGGCCAGCCAGTGCGCGAAGTAGCTCCCCATGTGGTAGCCGCAGAACGGGATCATGGCCATGGGATCGCGACGGACCACACCAACCTGGCCGGTAATGGCCGCCGTGGTCTCCGTGCTCATGGCCGCCCCGAGGAAAACCCCGTGCTGCCAGCCGAAGCTCTCGAAGACCATGGGAATGACATTGGTGCGCCGGGAGCCGAAGATGAAGCCGGAGATGGGCACGCCCTGCGGGTCTTCCCAGTTGGGCGCGATGGACGGGCACTGGCTGCACGGAACGGTGAAGCGCGAATTGGGATGGGCGGCGGGCCCTCCACCCGGCGTCCACGGCCGGCCCTGCCAGTCGACGGTGCCCGCGGGCGCCTCGTTTCCTATCCCCTCCCACCAGGGCTCTTTCGCCGGGGTCATCGCGACATTGGTGAAGATCGTGTTGGACCGCACCATCTGGATGCCGTTCGGATTGGTGGCGGCGCTCGTGTTGGGCGCGACCCCGAAGAAGCCGCGCTCCGGATTGATGGCGCGAAGCTGGCCTTCGGCGTCGACGTAGATCCAGGCGATGTCATCCCCCAGCGTCCACGCGCGGTAACCGGGCAGCTTGGAGACGACCATGGCGAGGTTCGTCTTCCCGGACGCGCTCGGCATGGCTCCCCCGAAATAGGTGATACGTCCCTCGGGGTCCTCGACGCCGAGAATGAACATGTGCTCGGCCATCCAGCCTTCCTGCCGCGCCTGGGCAGAGCCGATTCGGAGGGCGTGGCATTTCTTGCCGAGCAGGGCATTGCCGCCGTAGCCCGAGCCCACGCTCCAGATGAGCTTCTCCTCCGGGAAGTGGAGAATGAGCCGTCGGTCCGGCGAGAGATCGCCCATACCGTGGAGGCCCGCGATGAAGTCGTCATCGGCGCGCATATGGTCGAAGGCGACCTGGCCCACGCGCGTCATGATGTGCATGCTCGCCACCACGTAGGCGCTGTCCGTGACCATGACGCCGGTGCGGCTGGCCGCCGAGCCCGCCGGTCCCATGAGATACGGGATCACCCACATCTGCCGTTCCTTCATGCTGGTCTTGAGATAGGCGCCGGCCTTCGCCTTGGCTTCCGCGGGCTCCATCCAGTTATTGGTCGGCCCCGCGTCGTCCTGGTCCCGCGTGCAGATGAAGGTGAGCTGCTCGGTGCGCGCGACGTCTTGTGGGTGACTCCGGTGCAGGTAGCAGCCCGGATAGCTCTTCTGGTTCAGCTCGAGGAGCGTGCTGTCGCGGAGCATCGCCTCGACCAGCCGGTCGTACTCCTGTTTGGATCCGTCCGCCCAGGTGACCTTGCTCGGTCTGGTCAGGGCCGACGCCTCGTCCACCCACTTCTCGACGACAGAGGTGTTGCCCATGGAGATGCTCCTCTCGGGTTCGGCGAGACGGTTAGGGATTGAATGCGGTGAGGAGACGGGTCAGGGCCGCGGCCAGCTCCGGATCCGTCGCGAGGTCGTGCATGCTGCGGGCGAGCGCGACGTCCATCACGTCGCGCCAGTCGTTGTCCGAGCCTTGGTCGATCTGACGCCGGCTGATGCCCACGTATCTCCGGCTCAGGAGCTGGTCGCCGCGGCGTCCGTCGGCGAGGGTGACTGCGATGACCACTCGTCCCACGTACTGCGTGCTCGAGTAGCCGGCCACTATGTCGAGCCGGAACTCCTCGATCACCCCCGCGAGGATCACGTCTTGTTTGTCGGACACCACGGCGTGGCCGTTCTTCCTGATCTCGAGGGCGAGCGCCTCCCCCACGATCTCGGTCACGGGACGGCTCGTCACGATGGCTCCGCCGCCCTTGGGCTTGGATCCGATACGCGCGGTGTCCATGCGCCGGTCGGCGACAGGGACGATCTCCACGCGCCGGGGTGGCGCGGAGGCGAGGAGGGACCGGTGCACGCCGGCCTCGGGATAGCGGACATCGAGCCCGGAAGTGGTGACCCCGCACGCGCTCAGAGCCAGCCCCGCGAGGAGTATCACTAATAGAGAAAGCGGGCGGCCGTTCACCGGCCGGCGCTCCGTGAGTAGAGGATCTCGTTGGCGAGGCGCTGGCCCGCGCGCTCGAGGACGTCGATCATCTCTTGCCGGGCAAATTCCCGGTCATCGAGGAAAGCGTCGACGGGAATCTGCGCGGGATTGGTGACGTCCTCGCGATACTCCCACAGGATGACACCCGTGCCCGGCACCGCCAGGTGGCCCCGCACATCCGCGAAGGCGGAGAGGAGGCCAGGCTCGCCTTCTCGTACGCGCACGAGGCCCCAGGTCGGCACCGACACCCGTACGATGGCGTCGGCGCGCCGGCGGTCCTCGCCGCCCGGCTCTCGATCGAACGCGCGAACATCGGTGAACCACCCGCTCGCTTCGAGTGTCCTCGCCAGCGAATCTGCGACCACCGAGCGCGGAGAGATCCCCTGAAGCCTCGATGCCGCCAACACCGCCCGGTCTGTCTCCAGAGCCCAATTGATGCCCCGGTGGACCAGCTGCGCGGCCGGGCGCAACATCGCCTGATACGAGACCGAGGGAATCCACTTGATCACCTCGTCGAACGTGCGCCCCGGCTCGACCGCGTGCTCCTCGATCGAGAAGGCGCTGTCGCCGGAGACGACGACCACCACTCGTCTGACATCGTCAAAGGGACGGGCGGCGGGACGCGGGGGAGGAGGGGAGGAGGCGCATCCCCAGAGGGAGAACATGGCGACGAGAAGGACGGGCGTCAAGGCGCGCAGCATGGCGTAAGTTTTCGTATTCTCTGGCACGGCCGCGGCAAGGTCAAGATCTAACTCGTCCTTTCGGCTCGGGGTGACGCAGGACACCGATCAGGTACCAGACCACTGCAACATTGACGCCGACGAGGACGAACCGCCCCCAGGTGAGCCGCCTCGTGAGCTCGTATACCTCGAGCGGTATGAAGGAGCCCGTAACGATGACCGTGAAGTACTCGGCCCAGCGTCGGCGCAGCAGGAGGCCGGTGCCTTCGGTTAGAAGGAGGCCGGCGTAGACCAAGGTGCCGGCGCCGATAGCCCGGAGCTTGCGATCGTCCAGGGACAGGATCCTGGCCACCGCCTTGCCGATGTAGCGATTGTCCGGGTCGAGATGGAGCTGGGCGATCCACGTCGCAACCGCGTCGGCGACGTCCTTGTGCAGGAGGTGGTGCGCCCCGATGGCCACGGCGAGCAGGGCCAAGCCCTTGACGAGCTTGAAGCCGCCGATGAGCCCTAGCGCCAGAGCGCCGCGGGGATGGTCCTTGTCTACCAGTCGAGGGTCTCGCCGGGTTCCGGCAGCCAGACCGTGTGCGGATCAATCTTGAGCCGCTCCACTTCGGCGGCGATACGGCGCGGCGGCTCCTCGTACGACTCGCGCGCAAGTTTGTAGGTCCCCCAGTGAATCCCGATGAAGGCGGCCGCCCGCAGATCGCGCATGGCCTGTAGCGCCTCTTCCGGGGACATGTGCACGGGCCTGGCAATGCTCCGCGGAGTGTAGGAGCCGATGGGGAGGGCGGCGAGATCGAATGGCCCGAGGAGGTGGCCGATCATCTCGAAGTGCGACGCATAGCCGGAATCGCCGCCAAAGTAGAAGCGCTTCGACCCTATCACCACCCATGAGGCCCAGAGCCGCTGACCCGAGTCGATAAATGACCGTCCCGAGCCGTGCTGGGCGGGAGCGCAGACGATCTCGAGCCCCTTCACTTTGACCGACTCGCTCCAGTCCAGCTCGACGACCCTCGTGATCCCGCGCTCCTCCAGCCAGGGCTTGATATCGAGGGGAACCACGAAGAGAGGGTTGAAGGCGTGGGCGAGCCGCCGGACCGTCGGCTCGTCGAGATGATCGTAGTGATCATGAGAGATGAGTACCACATCGATCGGCGGAAGATCCTCCAATGGAATGCCGGGCGGGGTGAACCGCTTGACCCCGACCGTCCCCGAGAGCGGGCCCAGACGCTGACTCCAGACCGGGTCCGTGAGCAGGTTCACGCCGTCGAGCTGGACGAGAAGGGTCGAATGTCCGATCCACGTCACCGTGGCGTCGTGGTGATTCTTGCGAAGCGCCTCGACGTCCGGGGCCGCGGTGGGCAGCGGAGCGAAGTGGCGCGTGCTGCTCACGATACTCGTGAGACCCAAGAGGTAGAGCCTGACGCGGGTCCAGTTCGAGGCGCGGTGGAAGTCAGGATCGAGGTTGTGGAACGTACCATCGCGGCGGGGGGCCCTGGGCAGCTCCGCGCCCGCCTGTCCCCGATCGAGGCCGGGCACCACTCCCAGGGAAGCCCCGGAAACAAGGAGAAAGCCGGAGAGTATGAAGCCGACCACGGGTATCGTCAGGCGTCTGAGGCTTCGCATGTGGCTTTGCCCGCGCGTCCAGGCTGTCCTATTCCGTGCAAGAGAGGGACCCGCCGCGAGATGTCGGAAAAAGACTCTGGTAGAGTCAGGACGACTCGGTCGACGTTGACGGCGCCGTGCCTCCCGCCTTTCTTCCAAGCGCGATGCTGCGCCCCTTGACGCGTTGCCTCGCTAGAGGCGTGGCATGTCCATTGCGGGATCGAGGAGCGTGCGACTATCACGCGACGCCCAGAGGGGAGGCTTGCCCGCGTCACGCGCAATGAGCGTTGTTCTGGCTCTTCTCGTCGCCGTCATAGGCGTCTCACCGGGGTGGGCTGCTCCCGTCGAGGTACGATTCCTCGAAGGAGTCACCCGCGGCTTCCTCGTCCTTCGATCCACCACCGGTCAGATCGTGGCCCATGGCGAGCTGTTGCAGACGGCGCACTCCGATCGAGTGGATAGCCGGATGACCTTCCGCTTCAAGGACGGCTCCCGCTACGACGAAAAAGTCGTCTTCTCTCAGCAGCACGTGTTCACGCTGCTCTCCTACCACCTCGTGCAGCGCGGGCCGTCGTTCCCGGAGCCCATGGACGTGTCGCTCGACCGCAAGCAGGGGCGCTACCATGTCAAGACGGGGGAGAAGGGGCGTGAGAAAGATTCGAGCGGCACGATCGAGCTTCCGCCGGACGTCTATAACGGCATGACGTCGATGCTCCTGAAGAACCTCACGCAGGGGCGTTCTGAGAGCGTGCACTACATCGCTTTCACCCCGACGCCGCGCCTGATCTCGCTCGACCTCGTCCCGGTGGGAGAGCAGAAACTCCAGATCGGCGAGGAGGAGGGACAGGCAACGCGATTTGCCATCAAGCCGAAGCTGGGAGGGGTCATGAGCGTCGTGGCGGCCCTGTTGGGGAAGACCCCGGCCGACTATGAGTGCGTCATCTGGACCAAGGATCTGCCGGCCTTTGTGCGCTGCGACGGACCTCTGCGTCCAAAGGGCCCGGTATACCGTATCGAGCTGACGGCTCCGCGGTGAGCTATTGGTTGCATAGCCTTTGCTCACCTTCGATGTGCCTAAGGTGGGAACGTTCGACCCGGCAAATATGACCAGGTACTGAACGAATTCCATGCCCCTAAGGGTCGCTTGACCGAGGCGATTGGCTCATTGCCGTCGTTCTATTGAAAATGACTTCCTTCCGTCCAGTTGGCATTGCCGCTGCTTATTGGGCATGAGCCCATGGGCTGGTGCTCCTCGTCTCGCGGGGGTTCGGGTGTTGGTCGTCGAGGGGGTTCCAGATGTGCGCGAGGTTGTGACGGCCGCTCTCGAGCAATACGGTGCCTCTGTGACCGCAGTCGATTCCCCCGTCACGGCCCTGGACCTTATCAAGCGAGAAAGACCCGACGTCCTCGTGAGCAGCCTCTCCATGCCCGAGAAGGATGGCTACTGGCTGATCCGGCGGGTACGGAGTCTCTCCCCTGACCAGGGTGGCAATACGCCGGCGGTGGCCTTCACCGGTTGCACCACCCCCGAAGATCGGCTCAATGCGCTGCGAGCAGGGTTCCAGACCCACGTTCCCAAGCCGGCGGATCTCCAGGAGCTGGCCGGCGCGGTGGCGCTGTTGAGTCTCCGACGGGAAGCGGTGCTGGCTTTCTAGCTCGCCGTCACAGCTGAGGCCGGCGTTGATCCCCAGGATGTGCACGAGGGTGCCTGTCTGTTTGTTCACCGTCGCCGGGGTTCGACTCCGTCAAGGCCTGCTGGGTGAGCTCCCACAAGACGTGATACAGCGTGGTCTGCGCCTCCTGGATCCGATGCACCGAGAGAGACGGCACCACGAACAGGTAGCTGATGGAATCCATCTCCGCCATCCGTCCGCCCGTGTAGCCGGCAAAGCCCACCGTGAGAAGCCCACGGCGGGCGGCTTCGTCGAGGGCGCGAACGACGTTTTCGGAGTTTCCGCTCGTGGACAGCCCGACGGCCATGTCCCCCTGCCCGGCGAAGGCGGCGACCTGACGGGCAAACACCACTTCGAATCCGATGTCGTTCGACAACGCCGTCACCACTCCCGTGTCATTGGTGAGCGCGTAGGCGGGCAGGGGCTGCCCCGCCGAGGGATCCAGGAACACCCGGGCGACGGATTGAGCGTCGCTCGCACTCCCCCCATTGCCGAACGCGAAGAGCCTGCCTCCCTTCGCGAAGCGGAGAGCGAGGGCCCGGGCACATTCGGTGAGCCGGGTCTCCAGACCGAGGGCAAGACGGTCGCGGATGGCCACGATCTCCAGTGCCTTCTCGCGCGTGGAACGACGCACCTCCTCCGTCACCCCGCCCCCGTCCTCCTGCGGGGCGAAGAGAAACGGATAGAGTGATTCGATGCCGCGAGGGCGGCCGCTTCCATTCTGAGGTAGCTTCACGGAGCCTCCCCATCGCCGCCTTCGCGTGTACGAAGACGAGGTCCCCCTTCCGTCATCTCGCCGCCCCGCCCACGGGGGGTCGCTCGAGGAAGGCGTGCACGAGCTCCCAGAGGATGTGGCAGATGGTGACCTCCATCTCTTTCACGATCTGCGGATTCGCCGACTTGACCATGACCGTGTGGTCCACCGCGACGATGGGACCGATATCGTCACGGCCAAGGGCCACCGTGAGCAGTCCCAACCCTTGGGCGACCAGAAGTGCGCGCACGACATTCCCGCTCGAGCCGTCCGGAGGGATGAAGCCAAACGCTATGTCGCAGGGCCGGCCCAGGTGCTGGATCTGGTGGGCGAAGACCTGCTCCCACCCCTCCCGATCGGCGATCCCGCTGATGGTGGCCATGTCGCTGGTGAGGGCGATGGCGGGCAGGGTCCGCTTGCCGACGACGACCGGGTGGACGAACTCGACGGCGAGGTGCTGGGCATCCGTGCTCCCAGCGCCGTTGCCGAACGCGATCAGCTTGCCGCCTCCACTGAACCTGGCGGCCATGGCGGCGCCGGCGCGACTCATCGCATCGGCGCACTCCACCAGCGCCAGGCCAGCTTCGCGACGGCGGGCAAAGGCATCGGCTACGGCGCCGGATACGATTGGTCCGGACGGCCTTCCGCCGACACCTTTCACGGATGCACCCCCAAGCGCCGCGCCAGAGAAACAGCATCGGCCACACGTTCGGAGCGTGGCCGGGTCGCTAAAGCGGCTAGCAAGAAAAGTGCCCCGGCCGGGCGACGCCTTTCTCCGATGACACTCGCGGGAGGCGGGCGGGCGAGCTGGATAAATGCGAGAGCTGGAGGGTTGGAACTACCAGGGACTCCTTTCCCGCGGGAAAGAAGTACCTGGGTGGAGAGAAACCCTTAGACGATCGCCTCGCGATGCAGCCGCTCGATCTCCTCGGCCGAGTAGCCGGCTTCTTTCAGGATCTCGTCGGTGTGCTCGCCCAGCGTGGGCGGCTCCCGATCGAGGCCGGGGCTGCCGTGCTCCAGACGGAACCCGGCGCCCACGAGCTGCATCGGCCCGTAGCGCGTGTCGATGGTCTGCAGCACGTCGCGGTGCTCGAGCTGCGGATGGCGGACGATCTCCTCGACCTTCCAGATCGAGCCGCATGGAACGTCGGCGGCGGTGAGCCGCGTCTCCCACGTGCGGGGGTCGTCGATAGCCATGGCCGTCTCGATGATCTCGCGCAGCGCCGGCTCGTTCTCGGTGCGGGAAGGCCAGTCCTTGAAGCGCGGATCGGCGAGCACGTCGGGACGACCGAGCGTCTTCATGAGGTTGCCGAACTGCTTCTCGGTGAGCACCGCCAGCACGATGTAGCCGCCGCCTGCCCTGAACCGGCTCGCCGTGGGCTTGCGGCTCACGGACCCGTTGCCGATCTGGCGCTGCTCGATGCCCGCCACGGTGTATTCCGACACCGGCCCGGCAATGAAGGCGAGGGCCGCGTCCAGCATGGAGACGTCCACGAGCTGGCCGCGCCCCGTATGGGTGCGCTGGTACAACGCGCTGGCCACCGCCATGGCCGCGGTGACGCCACCGATCGTGTCGCACAGGGCAAACCCCGCGCGCGTCGGGCCATTGGCCTCCGTGCCCGTGATCGACATGATCCCCGACATCGCCTGGAGCTTGCCGTCAAAGGCCGCGGTGGCCCGCTCGGGTCCTGTCCGGCCGAAGCCGGAGACCGAGCAGTAGATGAGGCGCGGGTTGATGGCCGACAACACCTCGTAGCCGAGCCCGAGACGGTCCATGACGCCGCCCCGGAAGTTCTCCCACACCACGTCGGCACCGGCCACCAGCCGCTTGACGATCTCGACCGCTTCCGGGCGCCGCAGATCGAGGGTGATGCTGCGCTTGTTGCCGTTCATGGACAGGAAGGAGGGTGCCATCTTCCGCTCCGCCCACGCCTTGTCGGCGGGCGATACGCGCGTCTCGTCGCCTTCGTGCGATTCGATCTTCATCACGTCGGCGCCGAGGAGGGCCAGCTGATAGGTCCCGTACGGCCCCGCGAGGTAGCGGGTGAAGTCGAGGATGCGGACGCCGGTAAATGGTTTGGTCATGTGCCCTCGCGCCTGGCCCGCGCCACGCTCTTCACCACGTCGAACTCCTTGCGCCGCTCCAGGATCTTCTCCGGGGTCAGCTTGGAGAGATCGTTGAAGTCGCGCTTCCACGACGCGTCCGCGCTCCATCGCTGCGGCGACTGCACGGTGGTGCGGGCCGCGGGCGCGCTCTCCAGGATGCGGAGGGCCAGCTCCAGCGTCTGGGTCTGGGACTCCACGTCGAAGGGCCGCCCGGCCGAGTTGCCGAGCGGAAAATCGCTGAAAAGAAAGCGCGGGACGCCGCAGTGCTCGACGATGTCCTTCGCGCAGCCCATGATCACGGTAGGAATGCCGTCGGCCTCGATGTGGCGGGCGACCAGACTCACGGTCTGGTGGCAGACGGGTCAGCTGGGAACGAGTACGACCGCGTCGACTTCGTCCTCGCGGCAGCGATGCAGGAGCTCCCCCGCGTCGTGCTCGGTGGCCCGGTGGCTCCGGTTCGTGGGCGATCCGTGAAGACGCCCCGCCAGGGATCCCACCCGCCCCGCCGTCACCGCCTCGCGCAGGCGCGTGAGGGGGAGATACGTATTGATGTCCGCGGCCGACGTGTGCAGGCGATCGTAGCCCACGTGCGAGATCCGGAGGTCGGGCACGCTGTCCGTGGTCACCGAGTACACCTGATAGAACTTGGCCGCGGCATTGTAGGGCGCGCGGGGTCCCTGGTCCCCTGCCCCCGGCTGGTACGGCGCCGCCGTCGTGATGAGGCCGACCCGCGCCCGGCGGAGGGACGTCGAGAGCGGCGCGAAGGGCACCTGGGCAAAGCTGGCCCAGCGATAGGGGTTGTCGTAGCCGAGGGCGACGTAGTAGTCGCGCGTCCGCTGCATGTAGGGAATCGCCACGTCGTACTCTTCCGTGAACACGGCATTGGTACGGGGAGCGGTGGTCGTCACGACGTCTCCTCCTTGAAGAGCGCGCCACGGGGAACCTGAAAGGCCGGGCGGCCTGATTGCGCCGCCTCAGTCTAGCCCGGATCGTTCGATAATGCAGCGCCACCGTCCGCCTTCCCCGGAAGGGGCAGGGCAGGATGAGGGGGCGATCTTCCCGTGCTAGCATCGGCCGCAGCGTCGACCAAAGGAGACCGAATGTCGGGCGTACGAAGCCGCGTGGCGGTGGTGACGGGAGCGGCCCACGGTCTGGGCCGGGAGATCGCGCTGGTGCTGGCCCGCGAGGGCGCCCGGGTGGCCCTCGGCGACACGGACGGCGCGGGCCTCGAGCAGACCGTGGCCGCCATCACGTCGGCAGGCGGGGTGGCCGTTTCGGTCGCCGGCGACCTCACGGACGAACACGGGGCGGCCGGACTCATCGACGCGGCCGTCGAGCGCCTCGGCGGGCTGGACATCCTCGTCAACAACGTGGGGGGCAGCCGCAACAGCAAGATCTGGGAGATGCCCGTGGAAGACTGGGACTTCACGCTCCGCCTCAACCTGCGCTCGACCTTTCTTTGCACGCGCGCCGCCGTCCCGCACATGATGCGCAGGCGCTACGGCCGCATCGTCTGCATGTCCTCGGGCGCGCGCGAAGGCACGCCGTGGACCGCGTACTATCAGGGCGGCGCCGCCTATTCCGCGTCCAAGGCGGGCGTGCACGGCTTCGTGCGCGACGTGGCCCTCGAGCTGGCGGAGCATGGCATCAACGTCAATGCCGTCGCGCCCGGCCCCATCGACACGGAGCGCGCGGGCCCCTCCCTCAAGAAGATGAACGACACCGTCGAGTTCAGCCCCAATCGCATGACTCCCCTCCACCGGCTCGGCCAGCCCATCGAGGTGGCGCACGCCGTGCTCTTCCTCGCCTCGGAAGAGGCGAGCTATATCACCGGCCACACCCTGGCCGTCGCGGGAGGGCGATGATGCGCATGCCGCTGGAGGACGTCCGGGTCCTCGATCTCAGCCACGCTCTGGCCGGCCCGTTCTGCTCGACCATGCTCGCCGATTTCGGCGCGGAGGTGATCAAGCTCGAGCCCCGGGGAGGGGGCGACATCTCGCGCGCGTGGGGCACTCCCCTGCCCGGCGGGGAGACATCGTACTTCGTGAGCCTGCATCGCAACAAAAAGGGCATCGAGGTCGATCTCAAGCGCCCCGAAGGCAAGGAGCTGTTCTTCCGCCTCATGGAGCGGTGCGACGTCGTCCTCGAGAACTACCGCACGGGCTCCCTCGAGCGGCTCGGCCTCGGCTACGAGGAGGCGCGGAAGAGGAACGGCGGCATCATCTACTGCTCGGTCTCGGGCTTCGGCCAGGATGGGCCGTACCGGGATCGCGCCGCCCTCGACCTCATCCTCCAGGCGGAGAGCGGCATGATCAGCGTAACCGGCGAGCCCGGCTCGCACGGCGTCCGCTGCGGCACGTCCATCGCGGACATGACGGCGGGGATGTACGCGGCCTACGGCATCATGCTCGCCCTCCGCGTGAAGGAGCGGACGGGACGGGGCCAGGCCATCGACGTGTCGATGCTGGAAGGACAGCTCTCGCTCCTCGGCTCCATGATCGGCGGTTATCTCGCCGACGGCGAGACGCCCGAGCCCATGGGCACCGCCTACAAGGCGCTCCTGCCGTACCAGACGTTCCGGACGAGGACGCGCGACCTCGCCCTCGCCGTGGGCAGCGAGAAGCTGTGGAAGATCTTTTGCCCCGCTATCGGCCGGCCGGAGCTGACCGATGACCCGCGCTATCGCACCAACGGCGATCGCGCCCGCCACCGGGACTCCCTCATCGCCGCGCTCCAGGAGACATTCCTCACCCGCCCCTACGAGGAGTGGGAGCCGATACTCCTCGCCCAGGGCATCCCCTTCGGCGCGATCAACGGCATTCCCGAGGTCGTGGAGCATCCGCAGGTGAAGGCGCGCGGTGCGCTCGTGGAGATGGATCACCCGCGGGCGGGAAAAGTCCGCATGGTCGGCGTGCCCGTGCGCCTGTCGGAGACTCCGGGCGCGGTGCGGACGCCGTCGCCCATGCTGGGCGAGCACACGGAAGAGGTCCTGCGCGGCCTCCTCGAGCTCGGAACGGACGAGATCGCGAAGCTACGCGCCGCGGGTGTGATTCGCTGAGCCACGGCCGCCCGGAGCGATTTCGGGTGTCCCTGGGCACGCCGGCTCCATCGTGATCGAGCTCACAGACGTCACCAAGCGGTTCGGCGATCGCGTTGCCCTCGACGGCGTGTCCATCGAGGTGCATCCCGGCACCGTCCACGTGCTCCTCGGCTCGAGCGGGTCCGGCAAGTCGACGGTGTTGCGCTGCGTTCTCGGCCTCGTGCCGCCCGATGAAGGACAGGTGCGGGTGGACGGAACGCTGGTGAGCGGGGCGACGCGGGCCGCGCTGGTGAAGCGCATGGGCTATGTGGTGCAGGACGGCGGCCTCTATCCGCATCTCACCGCCTTCGACAACGTCGCCCTCCCCGCCCAGGTGAGCGGCTGGCCACCCGCGCGCACACGGGCGCGGGCGGCCGAGTTGGGAGAGATGGTCGGCCTCGACGAGAACACGCTCCGGCTCTACCCGCGCGCGCTGAGCGGCGGGCAGCGCCAGCGCGTGGGACTCATGCGAGCGCTCGTGCTCGATCCTCCCATCCTCCTCCTCGACGAGCCGCTGGGCGCCCTCGATCCCATTGTCCGGGCCGAGCTCCAAACTCAGCTCGGCACGCTCTTCCAGGGCCTGGGCAAGACCGTGGTGCTCGTGACCCATGACATCCGCGAGGCCGCGCTGCTCGGCAGCACCATCACCCTGATGACGGGCGGGCGCGTCGTCCAGCGAGGAAGCTTTGCCGACCTGCTCGAGCGGCCCGCTGCGCCTTTCGTGACTCAATTCCTGACCGCGCAGACCCTGGCGACGGGGCGGTAACGGTGCGGGCACTCCTCGGGGCGGGCCTCGTCATCTTGCTTCTTTCTGGGACGGGCGCGAGCGCCTCCGCCGCGGATGGGGTCATTCGGGTCGGCTCGAAGTCCTTTACCGAGAGCTATATTCTCGCGGAGATCGCGGCCCAGGTCATCGAGCGAGCCGGAGAAGCGCGGGTGGAACGGCAGCTCGGCCTGGGCGGCACCGGTCTCGCCTATCGTGCCATCGCCTCCGGCGCCATTGATCTCTATCCCGAGTACACCGGCACGCTCTCGTACATCATCCTGAAGGACCGGGCGCTCCGCACCGCCGAGGCGATCCGTGCCCGCCTCGGACCGTCGGGGCTGACCATGAGCGAGTCTCTCGGCTTCAACAACACGTACGCGCTCGCCGTGCGCGTCGATACCGCGGACCGTCTCGGCCTCCGCCGCATCAGCGATCTCGCCCGCCACGGCCAGCTCACCGCGGCCTTCAGCTCCGGCTTCCTCGAGCGCGAGGACGGCTGGCCCGGACTCGCGCGCCACTACGGCCTGTCGCTGGCCGCGGTGCGTGTGATGGAGCACGCCCTCACCTACCGCGCCATCGTCAGCGGCGAGATCGACATCATGGATGTCTTCTCGACGGACGGACAGCTGGAACGGCTGCGCCTTCGTGTCCTCGACGACGACCGGGGCTTCTTTCCCGACTACTCGGCGGTGCTCCTCGCCCGGAGGGACATGGCCGAGCGGTACCCGCGCACCTGGGCCCGCCTCCGCGACGCGTTCGAGGGGAAGCTGGACGAGAAGCGCATGTCGAGGCTCAATGCCATGGCCGATCTGGACGGCAAGAGGGTTTCCGAGATCGCCGCGGTGTTCCTGGGGACCGCGCCCCCGGTCACCTCACGAAAGACGGGCCTCGCCGCCGAGCTCTACACCCTCACCCTCGACCATCTCGTCCTCGTCCTCGTGTCCCTCGCCGCCGCCATCGCCCTCGGCGTTCCCATGGGCATCGCGGCCGCGCGCTTCCGGAAGGCGGGCCAGATCGAGCTGGGCGCCGTCGGCATGCTGCAGACGATTCCCGCCCTGGCCTTGCTCGTGTTCATGATCCCGCTCTTCGGAATCGGCAAGGGCCCGGCCCTGGTCGCCCTGTCCCTCTACGCGCTGCTCCCCATCGTTCGCAGCACCTATGCGGGGCTCATCGGTATCGATGGCCATCTCCTCGAGATGGCGTTTGTCCTCGGCCTCGGGCGCCTGGCGCGCTTGGTGCGCATCGAGCTCCCCCTCGCCTCGATCGGCATCATGGCGGGGGTCAAGACTTCGGCCGTGATGACGGTGGGGACGGCGACACTTGCCGCATTCATCGGCGGCGGGGGATATGGAACGCTCATCGTGCGGGGCCTGGCCCTCGACGATACGGCGACCATCCTGGCCGGCGCCGCGCCCGCCGCCGCCATGGCCGTGGCCTTTCACGTCGTCTTCGAGCTGCTGGACCGCCTTGCCGTCCCGCGTGGTCTCCGCCGCTAGCCTTCGGCTTCCAGCAAAGCGTTGAGGCGCCGGCAGAGACCGATCACCTCGCCGTCCCGGTCGGGGAACCACGCGCGGATCCAACCCGGCCGATCGAAGAAGGCGAGCGGGGGTTGCCCGTGACGGCGGATACCCACCCGGAGGACCAACCCACTGGCATTGATGAAGCTCACGTCCTTCAGCATCCGACCCGGAGCCGTCACGCCCGCGGTGACCGGGCAAAGTCTGGCCACGGCCGCGATCGATTCGCCGATGCCTCGGAGGCAGAAGGCACGGGTGCGAGTCAGCATCGTAGGGGGCAGGGCTTCGAGCACGCTCCGCATGGTGAGCCCGGAGAAGACGGTGTCGTCCACCACGGCCAGTGACCCGACGCCGTCGATCCCCTCGAGCTGGGCGGCCAGGGGAGCGGCCACCGTGCTCACGAGACGATAGTCGCCGCGCCCGTCCTCCTCGCGGGTGAGGCCGAGGCGCCGCACGTGCGGGAACCAGCCCGTCTGGAGATGCAGCGCCTGCGCCGCACGCTCCCCGGCCCGGCCGATACCCAATGTGAGATCGAACGGAGCGTGGGGGCCTCGGCTGATCACGAGGTCGATCTGCTCGGCCATGGTGAGGATCACCACGCGATCGCCGCTGCGGGAGAGAAGAGCGAAGAGAGCGTGAAGAAGGTCGGCGGCGGTCGAATCGGCTCCGAAGCGCCGGATGACGTCGCTGCTCAAGTCGTCGTGGACATAGAGCAGCCGCGGGGTGGGCTGGGCGTAGGCGGGATGCGCCGGCCCGGCCTCATCGAGCGGACGCTCAGCCGGGGCCATTCCCTTGGGGGCCGCGGTACACGTAGTCGGTCCGGCAGCGCTCCATCATCGCGCGCAGATCCTGGCGCAGCTCCTCGACCGTCGGGCGGCCGACGAACCACCAGCCGTTGTAGATGCGGTGGATGGTGAGATCGGGCAAGAGGGAGAACGTGTAAGGCACGGCCACGTGGCCGTGGCGAAATCCGGGCGCGGTGACCTCGACGAGGTCGAGCGCGGAAATGGCGTGCCGCTCATGATCCGAGAGGAAGGTGAAGGTGGCGCCGAGCCCAGCCCGGAACGCCGCCGCCACCTCGGGCGGATCGGTGGACACCACGGCGAGCTTGCAGTAGTTGACCGAGAGCTCGTCTTGAAGCTCAGTGAGGTGCCGTAACTGGCACGCGCACTTCGGTCACCAGTAACCGCGGTAAAAGCTCAGGATGAGCGGATACTCTCCCGCCAGCTTGGAGAGGCGTACCGGCTCTCCACGGTGATCCGACAGCTCGAGGTCCGGGAACTGCTTGCCCACCACGAGATTGGCGTCCACGGTCTCCCCTCCTGGGTCAGGCCGTCGCGGCCATGGCGAGGGCGAAGTAGTTGTCCGAGTCGACGTGCCAGCTCGCCAACCGGAGCCCCGCCTCGTCGAGCATGGCCTCGGCTGAGGCGCGGCTGAACTTGTAGCAGCTCTCCGTCCAGATGCCGTCGTCGGGCGATACACGGACGGTCAGCTCCAAGGCACGGAGATGGACCTCTTGAGGCTCCTCGGGCACGAGGTGCATCTCGATGCGGGAGGCCGCCTCGTTGAAGAAGGCGACGTGCTTGAAGGCGGCGGGGTTGAAATCGGCGTCCACTTCGCGGTTGACCACGTGCAGGATGTTGCGATTGAATTCGCGCGTGACGCCGCTCGCGTCATCGTAGGCGGCTTCGAGCACCTTCACGTCCTTGACGAGATCGAGGCCGATGAGAAAGCGGTCCGCCGGGCCGAGGAGGGCGCGCACCTCGCTCAGCAACCGGTGGCGGGCGGGAGGATCGAGATTGCCGATGGTGCTGCCGAGGAAGAGGACGAGCCGGCGGCCCACGGAGGCCGGCACGTGCCGGAGATGCCGTTCGAAGTCGCCGACGAGGGCTCGCACGTGAAGAAACGGATAGTCGGCGAGGAGCCGGGTGGCCGTCGCCCGCATGGTGATCTCGTCGATGTCGATGGGGACGTAGCGGATGGACTGCCGGAGCCCGTTCCGGGCATCGAGCAGCCGCCGGGTCTTCGTCGCGAATCCCGCGCCCAGCTCCACGATGTCCTCCGGCGCGCGGGTGCGCATGAGGCGGGGAGCGAGCTCCTCGAGAAGAGCGGCTTCGGTGCGCGTCAGATAGTATTCGGGCAGCTCCGTGATGTCCTCGAACAGCTTCGACCCCGTCGCGTCGTAGAAATACTTCGGAGGAAGACTCATGGGCACCGAGGTGAGGCCGCGGCGCACATCCGCCTCGAGGGCCTGGCGCTTGTCGGTCTCGTTCGTGTACGCGTGCGATCGATATCGAATCGTCATCACCTCGTCAAACGGACCCGGTCGCTCAGTGGGCCTTGAGGGTAGTCCCCATCAGGTCCACGATCAAGCCCGCGAGTGAAAGTCCCGGCGCGTCCTGTCGATACCGCTCGCCCGCCCCGGCGTCCCGACGTACACTCTGTCGGATCGCCGGATGGCCCTATCCTTGCTAACCTCCTCGACCTGATGGCACCGTGACCAATGGAGGGTCGACATGGCTGAGACAGTGGTGGAACGGCTCACCGGAGCATGGGCGCGCACGGACAGGATCTTCGAGCTCCTCGCGCCCGGGGCATTCCTCGCCCAGCCCATAGCGCTGCGCCATCCCTTTATCTTCTACGTGGGGCATCTCCCGGCCTTCGCGTGGAATCACATTTGCGCGGGCGTCCTCGGACGGCCGTCGCTCAACGCGGGCTTCGACGAGCTCTTCTCCCGCGGCATCGATCCGGACGTCGACGAGCCCACCCACTGTCACGCCCATCCCGAGGTTCCGGATAGCTGGCCGCCTCTTTCCGCCGTGCTCGCGTATCGGGATCGCGTGCGCGCCGCCGTGCTCGATGCGGTGGATGCGGTGGCGGAACGGGCGGGGACGCATCTCATGGCGCGCGACGAGCGCGCCTTCTCCATGATTGTCGAGCACGAGCTCATGCATCAAGAGACGCTGCTCTATATGATGCAGCAGCTTCCCTACCACCAAAAGGTCCGCCCCGCCTGGCTGCCCCGCACTCCGCTCGGGCGGGGACGGCCGCCCGCTACCGTGCGCGTGCCCGCGGGAACGGTCACGCTCGGATGCGAGCCCTCCGACCTCGCTTTCGGCTGGGACAATGAGTTCCCGTCTGCCCAGGTCTTCGTGCCGGGCTTCCGCGTCGACGAGACGCCGGTGACGAACACGCAATTCCTCGCCTTCGTGAAAGACGGCGGTTACCGGCGTCCCGAGCTCTGGAGCGCTGACGACTGGGAATGGAGTCGCGCGGAAAGAATCAGCGCCCCACCCGTGTGGACGGAGAAGGACGGGCGATGGCTCTATCGCGGACTCTTCGAGCTTCTCCCCCTGGACAGCGTGGCTGATTGGCCGGTCTATGTGAGCCTCGCCGAGGCGCGGGCGTATGCGCGCTGGCAGGGCAAGCGATTGCTCAGCGAGCCGGAATTCCATCGCGCCGCATTCGGGGATCCCACCGAGGCCGAACGAGCCCTCCCCTGGGGCGGGACAGCGCCCGGCGACGGGCACGGCAACTTCGACTCCCGGTACTGGTCGCCTACGCCCGTGGGCGCCTATCCGGAGGGTGTGAGCGCCTGGGGTGTCCACGAGCTCGTGGGCAACGGGTGGGAATGGACAGACACGCCCTTCACCGGATGGCCGGGCTTCGAGGCGTGGATCCCAGAATATCCCGGCTACTCGGCCGACTTCTTCGATGGGAAGCACTTCGTCCTCAAGGGGGCCTCGTGGGCGACGGCCGCGGAGCTGGTGCGCCGGAGCTTCCGGAACTGGTACCAGGCACACTATCCCTACGTCTTCGCCAAGTTCCGCTGCGTGTCGACCACCTGATCCCGATCTGTGAGCGTTCGGCATGGGTGGTCGAAGGAGGCGGGAGCAACGGTGATGCCACCTGCTTTCATGGGCACACCCGCCTTCGGGACGCGCCCACGGGAAAATGTGACCGGGTAGATCCATACCGTCGTGTCAGTTTTGTATAATCGGTCGAGTCTTCGCCGGCTATGCCGTCCTAGGGCTTCAGCACGACTTTGATGCAACCGTCTTTCTTGTCTCGAAACATCCGGTAAGCCTCGGGACCTTCTTCGAGGGGCAGCCGGTGGGTCACCACGAACGACGGATCGATCTCGCCCGCCTCGATCTTGCCGAGGAGCAGCTGGTGATAGCGAGGCACGTGCGTCTGCCCTGTCTTGAGGGTCAGTCCCTTGCCCATGGCGGCCCCGAACGGGATCTTGTCCAGAAATCCGATGTAGACGCCGGGAACCGAAATGGTGCCCCCCTTGCGGCAACACATGATCGCCTCGCGCAGCACGTGCGGCCGGTCGGTGCTCAGGTATGCCGCCACTTTCACCTTGTCGAACATTGCGTCGACGCTGCCTCGGCCATGGGCCTCCGTCCCCACTGCGTCGATGCACCGGTCCGGCCCGCGCCCACCCGTCAAGGCCATCAGCCGCTCGTAGACGTCGCCATCCTCGAAGTTGATCGTCTCGGCGTGGCCCTGCTCTTCCGCCATCCGCAGCCTCTCCGGCACCCGATCGATGGCCATGACCCGCCCGGCCTCGAGCATCCACGCGCTCTTGATGGCGAACTGGCCGACCGGCCCGCATCCCCAAATCGCCACCGTCTCGCCCGGCTCGATCTCCGCGTTCTCGGCCGCCATGTAGCCGGTGGGAAAGATATCGGACAGGAACAGCACCTGCTCGTCGCGCAAGCCAGCAGGAATCTTGACGGGCCCGACGTCGGCGAAGGGCACCCGCAGGTATTCGGCCTGGCCCCCGGGAAAGCCTCCCAGGAGATGGGAGTAGCCGAAGAGGCCGGCCGGCGATTGACTCATGGCCTCGCGGGCCGCGTCGGCGTTCGGATTGGAGGTGTCGCACAGCGAGAACATCTGCTTCCGGCAGAAGAAGCACGTGCCGCAGGAGATCGTGAAAGGGACGACCACGCGATCGCCGCGGCGGAGCGTCGTGATGTCGCGCCCCACCTCCACCACTTGGCCCATCGCCTCGTGACCGACGACATCGCCTTTCTCCATCGACGGCACGAAGCCACCGTAGAGGTGGAGATCGGATCCGCAGATCGCCGTGGAGGTGATCTTCACGATGATGTCGCGGGGGTCCTGGATCTGGGGGTCCGGAACCGTGTCGACCCTGATGTCTTCCTTGCCGTGCCAGCACAGCGCTCGCATGGATGGCTCCTTTTTCGCGGGGCAATTGCAAGAGCCAGACCAATCGCGGCGGTAAGGCGAGGCGGGAGCTATCCCGCCGTCTTTCTCCGGGTGAAACCGACTCCCCGGTAAACGCTACACGGTCTTCCGCGCCCTCAGGGGAACGAGCGAAAGGTCCTCAGCATGGATGCGCGCGCGTCGGGACCGGGCGGGGCGAAGGGCAGCACGACGGGGGTGGCCCCCGTGCGCGCGAACGCATTCATCTGCTCGCGGCAGGCCTCAGCGGAGCCGACCGCGCCGAGTCCATCCAGGACGCGCTCGGAGATCCCCTTCACCGCTCCCGCGCGATCGCCCGCCGTCCACGCCGCATTCACGGCCTCCACCTCCTCGGCGAAGCCGCACTCGGCGAAGAAGCGCGCATAGACGCTGACGATCGCATAACCGGTAATGTCCCGGGCCAGCGTCTCGCGCACGGCGGCGGGCTCGTCGGTGACGCAGGTGCGCACGTAGACGGCCACGTCGATGTCGGGGAGGCTCCGGCCGGCGCGCTTGGCCCCCGCCTCCACGTGAGCCACCGACGCCGGCATGGCCGAGGGCGGCAGCCAGTTCAGGAGCACACCATCGGCCACCTCGCCCGCCAGCTCGCACATCTTGGGTCCCAGTGCGGCGAGGTAGATGCGCGGCGCGGGCGAGGCCGCGGGAATGGCGAGGCGGAAGTTCTTGAGCCGGTAGAACTTGCCGTCGAAGTTCACGCGTTCGCCCGAGGCGGCCATGCGAATGATCTGGACCGCCTCCCGCATTTGCTGGATGGACGGCGCGAAGGGCAGGCCATGCCATTGGCCGATGATGATCTCGCTCGACAGGCCGAGCCCCAGCGCGAATCGCCCCGGGGCAAGGTGCCCCAGAGTGGCCGCCGCCTGGCCATACACGATGGGGGTGCGTGTCTGGACAGGAATCACGCCGTTGGCGATCTTGAGCCTGGCGGTGTGCGTGGCAATCAGCGTCGACAAGACGATGGCTTCGGCGCCCGAGGCCTCTCCCACCCACGCCGTGCGATAGCCGCGCGTCTCCGCCTCGCGGGCGATGGCGGGGAACTCGGCGATGGGCATGGCCAGACCGGTGAGGGCGATGTCCATGGGCATCAGATGCGCTCTCCGACGATATACCGCTTGTTGTAGGTGTAGGGGCGCACCTCGGGCTTCCAGCGTCCGATGTCCGAGGTGTCGTTCCACAGCTTGGACATGGGGAGATCGGGCCGCTCGACCTCGTAGGCCGCCAGATAGCGCGGCAGCCCCGGGGCGTCCGTCTTGTAGCGCACCACGTTGGCACAGCCGCCGAGCTTCAAGAGCAGGGGCACGTGCTCTGTGTCGTACAGCTCGTTGAAGAGCGCCTCGCGGTGCGGCTCGACATCCATGAGGACCCAGAATATATAGGGCGTCTGGTAGGTCAGCTCCTCACTGCACCCGACCCACTCGTAGGTGGCGATCTGGCGATTCATGGTGTGAGGCCGGATGTCCTTTGGCCAGCGGCCACTCTCCGCGGCCGTCTTCCACGGCGGGCTCTGGAGGACGGCGGCACTCTCGAGCTCATAGGCGGCGATGTAGCGCGGATCGGTGGGCGACGGATTGTGATAGCGCGTGGCCCGGCCCACCCCGGGAACGGCCTTGAGCAACGGCACGTGCTCCTTGTCGTAGACCTCGTTGAAGGCCGCCTCGTGATCGTGGGCCACGTCCATCCTCACCAAGTGCAGGAAACGCTTGCTCATGGCCGTCTTCTCCTTTGTGATCGTGGCTTGCGTCGAGCGGATATCCCCATTATCTTCACTCGGGGCCGGTGACCGGCTGAATGTACCGCGTCGGGGCCTCGCCGCGCACACAAACTCGAAAGGGAGACACCATGCCGCCTGTTGACCCCAACGAAGTCCTGATGACCGGTGAGAACTCCTTCGTCCGGCTGAGCTCAGACGGCGGCAAGACGCTGACCGACCGAACGAGCCACTGGCGCGTGCTCTGGTGCCCGGCGGGGGCCGGCCACGTGCTCTTCATCCAGAGCACGCTGACCGACGGCAAGATCCGCGTCTACAGCGACAACATCGCGGTAGCCCGGTGGCTTCAGAAGACCATCGAGTCCGTGCTCTTCCCGGCCTTCGCCGACACCTCCCTGCCTGTCATTGCCGCGGCCTTCGAGCGCCATGGCGGGCCCTCGTCCGCGGCCACGGAGACTATTGTCGCCGCCGACGCCCGCATCGTGATGTCGTGGTACGACTGCCTCGAGCCCTTCGTGCTTAATGCACCTCCCGGCTTCAACAACCGGCCCATCGGCGTGTTCAGCACGTTCTTTCCCGCCCGCTCCGCGCAGCTCGAGCTCAACGGCCGCGTGGCCGCGGGCAGCGTCTGGCTCGAGATGCGCGGCGACCGGCAAGGCAGCAGCGCCACCCTCGCGTGGTCCGAGACCTGGGTGAAGCCGCGCGCCTAGCTCGCACGCGGAGCCGGTCACGCACACTCTCACTTTCCTCGAACCGGGCCACTTCCACGCCGCGCTCACGCTCGGCGCGCGTCCTCCGGGGGTCTCCGACGAGATCTTCGTCTACGCGTCGCCGGGGGCGGAGCTCGACGACTTCCTCGCCCTCGTGGAGGCCTTCAACCGGCGCCCAGAGGAGCCCACGTCCTGGCGTCCGATCGTCCACACAAGTGATCGCCCGCTCGACCATTTGATCGCGGAGCGCCGGGGCCACCTCGCCATCCTCGCCGGAAAGAACGACCGAAAGATGGCGGCGATGCGCCGTCTTCACGACGCCGGCTTCCACGTGCTCGCGGACAAGCCCTGGATGGCGGATTCGAGCGGCCTCGACGACCTCCGCCACACGCTGGCGAGCGGCCCTCTGGCCGTGGAGATGATGACGGGCCGTCACGACATGATGTCGATCCTGACCCGCAGGCTCGTGAGAGAGCGCGACGTCTTCGGCGACTTCCACGTCGACTCCGGCCAGCCCGCCATCGAGATCTCGGGCGTCCATCATCTGGAAAAGACGGTCAACGGCCGGCCGCTCCGCCGGCCCGCATGGTACTTCGACATCCGCGTCCAAGGTGACGGGCTCGCGGACATCCCCACCCACATGGTGGATCAGGTCCAGGGCCTCGTCGCTGCCGCGTCGTCCAACGACGCCGGTCCCGCGCCCGCGCCCGAGCTGGTCTCCGCGCGGACCTGGGCGACCCACGTGCCCCTCGCTCTCTTCGCTCGCGTGACGGGTGGCTCCGTGTTTCCGCCGGGGCTGAGCGATCTCGTGAACGGAGAGGAGCTTGCGTACCGGGCCAATGCCGAGCTGGCCTTTCGTGTCGGCGCGGTCTCCGCGGCCCTCCACACGCGATGGGATCTGTCCGCGCCCTCCGGTGGCGGCGACACCCACCGCTCGGTGATCCAAGGGACCCGGGCCGAGATCCGCGTCGAGCAGCACGAGGGCACCGGCTTCCGCCGCCGGCTTTCCGTCGTGCCTCGGGGCGAGGTGGACCACGTGCGGGGGGCGCTCGCGAGCGCCGTCGCCGCCTGGCAGGACGCGTATCCAGGCATAGGCGTGGCCGCCGCCGGCTCCGCTTGCGAGATTCGCGTGCCCCCTGCCCTCGACGTCGGGCACGAGCGTCATTTCCCGTTGCTGCTGGCCGAGTTCCTGTCCCTGGTGGAGGGCGGAGGCATGCCCAGGGACCTCGCGGCGGCCACCCTCGCGAAGTACACCCTGCTCTCCCAAGCCGCCGCGGCGGCCCGCCGCGGGGAGTGACAACTCGCCGAGAAGAGGAACGATTCCTCTCGGCGAGTGTTAGGCGTATCGTGACGACATGGCGAGGGGTGGGGAGGGAGCGCAGGCGTGGGAGCTGGGGCGCGAGGCCTTGGCCTATGCGGACACCCTCTACAACCTCGCGCGCTATCTCACCGCGAACGACACCGATGCCGAAGACCTTGTCCAGGAGACGTACAGCCGCGCGCTCGGCAGCGCCGGACAGTTCACGCCGGGAACCAATCTCAAGGCCTGGCTCTTCAGAATCCTGCGCAACACCTTCATCAGCCAGTATCGCCGCCAGCGGAGCAATCCGATCGTGGGCGGCCTCGACACCGTGGCGCCCATGCCGCACGCCACCGCCGACATCGGCTGGGTCAGGGACGAGGTCGAGCTCGACCGGCTGCGCAAGGTCGTGGCCGAAGACATCGAGCGCGCGCTGATGACCTTGTCGGAAGAGGGGCGCACCGTCATCCTTCTCGACCTCGAAGGGCTCAGCGAGGTGGAGACGGCGGACGTCATGGGCTGCGCGGTGGGTACGGTCAAGTCGCGGCTGTCGCGCGCGCGGGCGGCGCTCCGCTCCCTGCTCAAGGACTGGAGGCGGTGAGGGACACCATGGATTGCCACGACGTGCGCGACCAGCTCCTCGACTTCCAGCAGGGGCGCCTCGCCCCCGATCTCGTCATGGGCGTGCGCCGGCATCTCGACCACTGCGGCGATTGCGCGCACGCCGATCTCGTGGAGCGCGAGCTGACCCAGGTACTCGAGCGCCGCACGCCGCAGTATTCGGCGCCGGTTGCCCTCAAGCGAAAGCTGGCCGCGAACTGGCCCGCCCAGGCCCCCGCGGCGCCGCGGCGCCGGGGTGGCGCTTGGCTCCGCCTATCTCTTCCCGCCGCACTCGCCGCCGCCGTCCTTCTCCTTCTCGTCCCCAGCGTGCGCGAGTTGCTCACGCCGAAGAGTGAGGGAGGGCAGGTCATGGTCGGCGAGGCGGTCAACGATCACGTGCGCATGCTGCAGAGCCAGCGGCCGCTCGAGGTCGAGAGCAGCGGCCTCCACCAGGTCATCCCGTGGTTCTCGGGCAAGCTCGACTTCGCGCCGCGGATCCGTTTCGCCGGCGACGAAGAGTTTCCGCTCCGAGGCGGCGCGGTAGGCTACTTCGTGGACCGCAAGGCCGCCGCCCTCGTGTACGGCCGTCGGCTCCACAGCATCTCGCTCTTCGTGTTCAAGGCGGACGGACTACCCTGGCCCACGGCCAAGCTCGAGCCGGCGGGAGGCGCCGAGGTGTACCGCACCTCCGCGCGTGGCTTCAATGTCTTGCTCTGGCGCGAGGGCGAGCTCGGCTACGCCCTCGTCTCCGACGTGAACGCCGCCGACCTGCTCCTCCTCGCCTCGAAGCTCTCCCCCTCCGCCTGAGGCCTCCCTCCCGCGGGTTGCCCTCAGCCCGAAAAAGGTCCATGGTGCGGCTTCAAGGAGGACATCTCATGGAGACCAAGCTCGCTTCCCGGACCGATCTCGAGACCTTGCAGAATCTCAACCGCGACTACATCAACTCCGTGCAGCGCTCGGACGTGCCGCGGTTCGACGAGATCCTCGCGGAGGATTTTCTGTGCAGCAATCCCGACGGCTCGCTGATTGATCGGGCGGCCTTCCTGAAGCAGACCGCGCTGCCTGTCAAGATCTCGAACCTCCAGAGCTCTGAGGTCAAGATCCGGATCATGGGCGACGTCGCCATCATTCACGCCCGGACGACCTACACGGGTCCCGACGGCCGCGCCGGATCGGGTCGCTACACGGACGTGTGGGCCCGCCGACAAGGCCGATGGCTCGCCGTCTCGGTCCACGTGACTCGCTGTTGATCGGTTGGCACCCGCGTTGCATTGTCCCTGAGCGAGCGCCCGAGGAGACGGGGGTCGAACCTCAAGGGAGACGCGCGATGATCAAGAAGCTGGATTCCGGAGGCTATCGACTGTATTCGAGGAAGCAGGATCCCAAGACGGGGAAGCGGAAGAATCTGGGAACGTTCAAGACTCGCCAGGCCGCCGAGAAGCACGAGCGGGAAGTCCAGTACTTCAAGCGACACTGACTAGACCGGTGTGGCCTCCGCGCGGCGCCGAATCTCCGCCACGGCCTCCTCGGCGCTTCGGGTGGTGTCCACGACGAGCCGCTCTTCCGGGGGCAGCTCGGTGGCCGGCTCCACCGCGCGAAGGAATCGGTCGAGCAGATCCTCCCGCGCGTCGGAGACACCTCCCGTGCGGCCGCGCAATCTCTCCCTCAGCACGCTCTCCGGCGCCCGGCACTCTACGAACAGAAATGCCGCCGCGAACCGTTGGGCCAGCTCCCGGGCGTGACGCCGGTACTCGCGCGAGACAAAGGTCGTGTCGAGAATCACCGAGCGTCCGCTCTCCAGCACCCGGGCGCCGCGCCGGAGCAGCTCATCCCGCACGCGCTCGGAAAAAGGTCCCGAGTAGATGGAGGCGGGCCCCTTCTCCTCCCGGGGGATTCCCGCGAGGAACTTCCGCGTGGCGTCCGCGCTGACCAGCGGCGCGCCCGTGGACCTCGATAGCTGCTCGGCCACCGTGGTCTTCCCCGAGCCGATGAGGCCGCCGATAGCGAACACGACCGGTCGAGCCGAGCGTCCCCCCATGAGCGCGAGGGCCAGATCGAGAAAGTCCCGGGCCTCCCGCCCCTTGCTCTCCACCCGGTCCGGCGCCGTGCTCGCGTCTCCGGCGAGGAAGCACGCGACCTTGGCCCGCACGCACGCTCGATAGCTCAGGTAACCGTCGGCGAGGGGAAAGAAGTCATAGTCATCGGACGCGTAGGCGAACCGGCCGAGAAAGAACTCGCCGAGGTCGGGCCGTCCGTGGCGCGCGAGGTCCATGGCCAAGAAGGCCACATCCAGGGCAGGATCCGCGATGCGGAAGCGTTCGAGGAACTCGATGCAGTCGATGGCAATGGGTCCTTCGGGCGTGAAGTACACATGTTCGAGCCGGAGATCGCCGTGCCCGTCACGCGACGGTCGAGAGGCGAGCAGATCCATCCACTTGGCCAGCCACTTCCGCTGTAGCGATTCCAGCTCACCGAGGAGTCGATCTGACACGAAGCGCCCCCCGAAGGGCCGGAGCTGCTCGAAGTTCTCCTCGACGCTCGCCCGAAGATTCCCGGATGTCTCCGGACCAGCCTCCGCCCCGAGGTAGAAGCGGGCAAGCCGGGCCGCGAGAGACCCGAGATTCTCGTGAGTGAGATGACCACGTTGGAGGAGCGAGAGTGCGCTTCGATGGTCGGGGAGCCTCTTCATGTGCACCGCGTGGTCCACGATGTCGCCCACGCGGGTCAGCGAGTAGCCGCGCGCGTCCCCATACACCGGCAAGACGTCCAGGTATACGCCCGGCGCCGTGCGACGGTTCAGCGTCACCTCGGCCCGGCAGAAGCGCTCCCGGGCCTCCTTCGTGGAGTAGTCGAGGAAGCCGAAGTTCTTCGCGCGCTTGACCTTGAAGACCGAGGTCTCGGTGCGGAAGACGAGACTGATGTGGGTGGAGATGAACTCGACGTGGTCCGCCGAGCCCGGCAGGTTTTCCGTCCGCTTCAAATCCTCGATGAGCCGCTGCTCGTCCTCGTCCGCCATGCCCCCATCTTGCCTGTCTTCCCTCGCGGTTGCCACGATGCGATCGCGCGTGGTATGTCTCGTCCCCAATTGAACGTACGCGGGAGAAAGCGCGAGGGCTCGTGATTCCCCCACCAGGAGCAGAGACGCCGAGCGGCTCGGCTCGCGCCCTCGAGGTGCTGTGGGTCGCCACCCGTCTCGGGCTCACCTCGTTCGGGGGGCCGGTCGCTCATATCGGCTACTTCCGCGAAGAGTATGTGGGCCGGCGCAAGTGGGTGGACGAGGCCACCTACGTCGATCTGGTCGCCCTCTGTCAATTCCTCCCGGGACCGGCGAGCAGCCAGGTGGGCATGGCCATCGGCATCACGCGGGCCGGTCTCCTGGGCGGCGTGGCGGCCTGGCTAGGATTCACGCTGCCGTCAGCCATCGCGCTGGTGGCCTTCGCGTACGGCGTCCGATCGCTCGGAGTGGCCGATGCCGGCTGGCTCCATGGGCTCAAGGTGGTCGCGGTGGCGGTGGTCGCGCTGGCCGTGTGGGCGATGGCGCGGTCGCTCGCGCCCGACCGTGAACGAGCCAGCATCGCGATCCTCGCCGCCACCGGCGCGCTTCTCTGGCCCACGGGGCTCGGGCAGGTCACCATCATCGCGGTGGCCGCGCTCCTCGGCTGGCGGCTCTTTCAAGTTGACGGCACCCCCGCGAGCACGCACACACAGCTTCCCGTGGGCCGTCGCCGCGGCGCGTGCATGCTCGCGCTGTTCTTCGTTCTCCTCGTTGCCTTGCCTATCGGGCGCCACCTGACGGGCTCTCCGCCTCTCGCCGTCTTCGACAGCTTCTTCCGCGCCGGGTCGCTGGTCTTCGGCGGAGGTCACGTCGTGCTTCCCCTGCTCCAAGCGGAGGTCGTCCCTCCCGGCTGGGTGACCAACGAAGAGTTCGTCGCAGGCTATGGCGCGGCTCAGGCGGTGCCCGGGCCACTCTTCACCTTCGCCGCCTACCTCGGGGCGGTCATGGGTCCCCGGCCAAACGGGGTGGGGGGAGCCGCCCTCGCCCTCGTGGCCATCTTTCTTCCCTCCTTCCTCTTGATCGTCGGGACGCTGCCCTTCTGGGACATCCTCCGCGCGAGGGCGGACTTTCAGGGCGCTCTGCGCGGGGTCAACGCCGCGGTGGTCGGGCTCCTGCTCGCCGCCTTCTATCATCCGGTATGGACGAGCGCCATCCGCGGCCCGCGGGATCTCGCCCTCGCCATGGTGGCCTTCGGCCTTCTCGCGTTCTGGAAGACCCCCGCGTGGCTCGTCGTCGTGCTCGCGGCGGCCGGGGGCGCGCTCTTGCCGCTGGTCACGCGATAAATGGCGCGCCGGCTCGAGCGTCGATTGCGATATCCTGCGGGCGCCGCGGGAAGGAAGGAGGAGCAGATGCCTGCCGAGCGCGCACGACGTCTCACCCCGTCCGCCCGCCGCGTGGTGGCCCAGGCGCGACGCGCCCACGTCCGACTCGTCCGCTTCCTCTACACCGACAACGGCGGAGTCACGCGCGGCAAGGCCACCCACGTGGAGAGTCTCGGCCCGCGCATCACGGACGGCATCGGGCTCACCGTGGCCATGCAGGCCATGAATATGCTCGATCAGCTCACCCCGGTGGAGGGTATGGGACCGGTCGGGGAGATCCGCCTCACGCCCGATCCCCAGACCTTCACCCTCCTGCCGTATGCGCCGCGCGCGGCGGCCATGACCGTGGACATGCGCACGCTCGACGGCGCGCCGTGGGAAGCGTGCCCGCGCTCGTTTCTCAAGCGCCAGATCGCCGCCTGCGCCGCCGCCGGCTTCACCGTGCGGGCGGCGTTCGAGGGAGAGTTCACCCTGGCCGTCCGGGGCCCCGACGGCGCCTTCGCGCCCCTCGATCAATCGCTCTGCTTCTCCACCATCGGCATGGCCACGGCCGCCCTCGTCATGGACGACATCGTGGCCGCGCTCGAAGCGCAGGGCCTACAGGTCGAGCAATACTATCCGGAGCTCGGTCACGGCCAGCAGGAGCTGTCCATTCGTCACGCGCCCGCCTTGGCTGCGGCCGATCGTCAGGTGCTCTATCGCGAGACGGTCCGCGCCGTCGCCTATCGCCACGGCCTCTACGCCTCGCTCGCCCCCAAGCCGTTCCCGGATCAGGCGGGCAACGGCAGCCACGTGCACTGGAGCCTCTGGGACCCGGCGGGCCGGCGCAACCTCACCCACGATCCGCACGGGCGCTTCGGGGTCAGCCGACTCGGCTATCACTTCATCGCGGGCGTGCTCGAGCACCTGCCCGCGCTGCTCGCCCTCACGTGCCCGTCGGTGAACTCGTACCGTCGCCTTCAGCCTCACTTCTGGAGCTCGGCCTACACGGCGTGGGGTCCGGACAATCGTGAGGGCGCCGTCCGAATCCCCTCCACGTTCGCTTCCGACCGCGCGGGATCGACCAACGCGGAGCTGAAAGCGTGCGACGCCTCCGCCAATCCCTACCTGGCCCTGGGCGGACTGCTGGCCGCCGGGCTCGACGGTGTCACGCGAAAGCTCGAGCCGGGTGAGCCGACCATGGTCGACCCCGCCGACTACACCGACGCGGAGCGCGCCGCCCGTGGCATCGTGCGCTTCCCCGCCACGCTTGCGGAGGCCCTCGAGCAGCTGGAAGGCAACCGAGTGCTCACGGGCTCGCTCGGGCCGCTCCTCGCGCGCTCGTTCCTCGCGGTGAAGCGCGCGGAGTGGGCGGCCTTCAGCAAGGAAGACGCGGCCTTCGAGCAGAAGCACCACTTCTGGAAGTTCTGAGTCGGCGCCGCGTGGGATGAGCCTCGATCTCTCCGGCATTCCCATCCTCGACCAGCACTGCCACCCGCTCCTGCGCGACGGGACCGCCCTCGCCGCCGTCGACTACCAGCGTTTCTTCAGCGAGAGCGGCGAGGCCGAGATGCACGAGCGCCATGCCCCGACCACCATCTTCTTCCGCTGGGCCCTCAAGGAGCTCGCGACATTCCTCGGCTGCGCCCCCGCCGTGGACGCCGTGCTCGCGGCACGCGCCGCGGCGGGCGGCGACACTCTCGCCGATCGCATGTTTCGCTCCGCGGAGCTGGGCCTCCTGCTCGTCGACCACGGCTATCAGAGGGGCGACAGCCTGAGCCAGGTCGAGATGACGGCCCGGCTGCCCTGCCGTCTCGCCACCATCCTCAGGCTGGAAACCCTTGCCCAGGACCTGATCGTCCGCCACGACACCTTCGACAAGGTCATCGACGACTTCGTGGCCACGGTCGAGGGCGCGCGGGCGGCGGGGCACGTGGGACTCAAGAGCATCGTCGCCTATCGCACCGGGCTCGCCGTGCGCAACACGCCGCGGAGCGAGGCGGCGGCGACGTTCGCGCCGTTGAAGGAGCGAGCAAGACGCGCGGGACAGGTACGCCTGGCCGACAAGCCCCTCAACGACTATCTCGTGCATCGCGCGCTGGAGATCGCCGCCCGCGAGGAAATGCCCGTGCAGTTCCACACGGGCTTCGGGGACGGCGATCTCGACCTGCTGGCCGCCAATCCCCTGCACCTCCGGCCAATCATCGAGCGCTATCCTCGCGCGCCCCTCGTGCTCCTGCACGCGAGCTATCCCTACGTGCGAGAGCAGGGCTACCTCGCCGCCATCTATCCCAACGTCCACGCCGATCTGGGTCTCGCCGTGCCGTACGTCGCGGCCAATATCCCTGCCCTTCTCCGCGACGCCCTCGCCCTGGCACCCACCAGCAAGCTCCTCTTCTCCACCGACGCGTACAGCATTCCCGACATTTTCTGGATCGCGGCCCGATGGGGCCGCGGGGGCCTCGGCCTGGTGCTCGGAGAGATGATCGATCTCGGCGCGCTCGCCACGGACGAAGCGCAGGACATTGCCCGACACATCCTCGGCGGCAACGCCGCCCGGCTCTACGGGCTCCCCTGGCCGGTCGCCGCCTAGCCTATACTGATGGCCACCAGCGCCGGGGAGGAGACTCCATGAGCACCGTGACCATCAAAGATGGCACCGAGATCTACTACAAGGACTGGGGGAGCGGGCAGCCCGTGGTGTTCAGTCACGGTTGGCCGCTGAGCGCGGACGCCTGGGAAGATCAGATGTTGTTCCTGGGCGCTCGCGGATACCGCTGCATCGCCCACGATCGCCTCGGCCACGGACCACGATGTCCAAGATCGACGACCATCGTATTCATGATGTGCGATCTCCTCGTTTGATTTTTGCCGACTCGTCGCTCCGCACTCTGGATCATCGAGGGCGAAGCCCGATGGGCAGGGTGCCCGCGGATACTCAAGCGATCATACCCCATTCGACCGTTCGGTCTATTTCGTAGCCGTGACGACCGACCGGACGAGACGCGGCCGGCGGTCAGGAGCATTGATCACGCTCGCATGCATGTTCGCCGGGGCCACACGCAGTCCAGGAGCGACTTCTCCCGTTCCACGCGGCGGGCGGGCGGTCACGAGGCAATGGTCAGGACCACGCGAAAGCGCGCCCTCCCACTGAGCATCTGATCGTAGGCCTGGGCGGCCTTGTCCAGCGGGTAGCCCTCGATCATGGGACGGACCCCCGCCAACGCGCTGAACTGCAGCGCATCCTCGGAGTCTTTGGCGGTGCCGGACGGCCAGCCCTGGATCGATCGTCGCGACATAATAATCTGCGGCGGACTGATCGACAGCGGCTCTGGCGCAACGCCCACGACCACCAGCTTGCCGCCCGGTGCCAGTCCGTCAACCAAGGCCGAAATGGATTTGGCGTCGGGCGCCGTGGCCAGGATCACCCGCGCGCCGCCGAGCGACTGGAGAGCCTCCGGCGCCGCAGTCACGCCGGTGTCGATGTATTCGTGGGCGCCCAGCTTTCTCGCCAGAGCATCCTTGTCCCCACCCCGCCCGATGGCGATGGTGCGGAAGCCCATTCGGCGGGCGTATTGAATCCCCAGATGGCCCAGCCCTCCGATGCCTTGGACGGCGACCAGATCCCCCGCCCTCGCCTGGGCATTGCGCAGGGAGTTGTAGACGGTGAGGCCGGCGCAGAGCAGCGGGGCGGCTTCGGCGGCGGGCAAGTCGTCGGGGATCGCGGCCACGGCTTCGGCGGGGGCGATCATGTATTCGGCATAGCCACCGTCGAAGCTGAGGGCGGTAACTTTTTCGAACTGACAGAGAATGAAATCCCCACGGCGACAGGGATCGCAGGTAAAGCAATGGCCCCCGTGCCAGCCGACACCGACCCGCTGGCCAGGCTTCCAGTTGGCGACGTCCGGCCCGACCGTATCGACGCGTCCGGCGATCTCGTGGCCCGGAACACGCGGATATTGCAGGCCCGGCCAGAGCCCATCCTTGACCAGCACGTCGCTGTGGCAGACGCCGCAGGCTTCCACCTTGACGCGCACCTGGGCGCGACCTGGCTCCGGAATGGGTCGCTCGGCCAGCTCCAATGGTCCTCCGGGCTTGCTCACCTGCACGGCCTTCATAAGAGGCATGTCTTGTCTCCTCGTGCCTTCGGGGCCAGAGTGCGTTCCACGCCGTTATGACGGGAGTGCATGGGCAGAAGGTTGCCGCATCCGCTCTCGAATCCGATCAGGCCGCGCGGACGGGTGCCCCGCGCATCCTCTTGGCCGCCACGATGGTCAGCACGGCGAACAGCGCCAGCACCCCGAGCTGCGTGACCACAAATGCCGGCTCGGTCTGGGTGGGGGCCATCGCGTTCAGGACGGGCACCTTGTGGAAAGCCTGCACCACCCCCACGAACACGTTGAGGTAAAGGGCAAGGCCGGCGCAGACGACGTAGACGCGACGCCAGGGACCGGCGAGGTGGAGGACGTAACGACCGAAAATCGCCAGGGCGAGGACCACGAGCGACACGATGCCGACCTTGTGAGAGGGCAACAGGTGATCGAACGGAAAGGCGAAGCCGGTCACGCTCGTGGCCGCGGTGGTGATCAGGAAGAGCGCGGTCCAGCCGTGGCACTGTCTCCCGGTGAGGAGACCGAACATGACGATGACCCCGGCGCCGATACCGATCAAGCTCAACACGACGTGCACGAGCGTGAATGTCGACGTCGTCATTCCCCAGATCATGTGCGCCTCCTTCGAGAGGGAACCCATGTTGCGACTCGCCGGACCCTGCGTGAAGGCGACGGCTGCCACATAGGATATCTGGTCGGTGGCCTGTCGGACAGCGGTTGCCCGAACGGGGGAAAAGGTTCGGGGCAGCAGAGCCCGGTCGTCGCTCAGATGCGCGACGGATTCGGGCCGCGGAACTCCCGGAAGAAGGCACGGACCTCCTCCACGAAGTCGTCCGGCCGCTCGTAGGCGAGGAAGTGGCCACCCCTCGGCAGGTCGGTTCGCCGCATGGAAGGGTAGACGCGACGTATCCAGGAATCGGGCGGAGCGGGAAACAGGTCGTGGGGGCAGGAAAGGAAGCCGGTGGGCACCGCGACGAGCTCGTCCCGTTCCAGTCGCATACCACCCAGGCGGCGCGCCGCCGTGTAGAGCCAGCTCGCGGTATTGGCCGAGCCGGTCAGCCAGTAGATCATCACGTCGGTGATGATCTGCTCCATGGTGAAGGGCGGCCCGCCGGCCACCGGCTCGCTCCAGCCGTGGAATTTCTCGGCCATCCAGGCGGCGAGCCCCACTGGTGAATCCGTGAGCGAATACGCCAGGGTCTGCGGCTTCGTGCCCTGGATGGCCTGATAGCCCGTCTCGCGGTCAAGGCGCGCCCGCGCTCGCGCCACCCAAGCTTCTTCCTCGGCGGTGAGGGGCACGCTGCCCTCGCCGAGGTGCGGCCGCAGCCCCATCATGTTGAGATGGATGGCGGCCACGTGTCGCGTGGCATCCACGCCAAGCCACGACGTCACGAGACTGCCCCAATCCCCGCCCTGAGCCACATAGCGCGGGTAGCCCAGCACGGAAATCATCAGATCATCCCAGAGCCTCGCGATATCGCGCGTGGTGACCGGAGCGGGCGGCGGACTCGACCAGCCATAGCCGGGCAGGCTTGGCACGACGACGTCGAAGGCATCTTCGACGCGGCCGCCGAACCGCTCCGGGTGTGCGAGAGGCCCGACCGAGGCCTCGAACTCGACAAAAGACCCGGGCCAGCCGTGCGTGAGCACGAGGGGAAGCGGATCAGGACCGCTGCCTCGCTCGTAGATCAGGTGGATGCGGTAGCCCGCGACGGAGACAGTGAACTGAGGCATCCGGTTCAGCCGCGACTCGACGGAGCGCCAGTCGTACTCGCTACGCCAGTAGGCGAGAAGGCGGCGGAGATACTCCGGGCTCGTTCCGTAGCTCCATCCCGCGTCCGCGGGCGCTCCCGGCAACCGCGCTCGCCCGAGCCGCTCCGCGAGATCGTCGAGCGCCTCCGGCGGGACGTCGATGCGAAATGGCTCGAGGGCCGCGGTCACCCGTGGCCCTCGCCGGTCAGTCCGATCTTGATCCGGCGGTTGTGGCGGCCCTTGTTGTCGATCTTGAGAATGCGCAAGGGCCGGGAGCCCGCGGTCGAGACCAGGTGCGTTCCGCCACAGGCCTGCCGGTCGAGTCCCACGATCTCGACCACGCGGACCGTCCCATCGTCGGCGGGCGGGGGCGCCACTGAGCGATTGCGAATGAGGCCACGCTCGGCCAGGGCCTCGGCCTCCGTCACGTAGGCGTAGCGCACGGGGAGATCCTGCCGAATGACGTCGTTGATCTCCGGCTCGAGCGCGCGCAGCCGGTCGTTGTCGGCGTCGGGGAGATCGAAGTCCATGCGCGCCGTACCGTCCTCGTTCATCTGCGCGCCCGTGACGAGCGCGCCCTGGAAATGGAGGAAGACGAGCGCGTTCAAGATATGCGTGTCCGTGTGAAGCTGCGCCATCATCGAACGGAAGTCGGGGTCCACCACGGTCTCCACCACGCCCGCCATCTCTACCGGATCGGCCAGACGGTGCCAGAAGCGGCCGTCGGTGTCCTCGATGCCCGTCACTCTCACTTCGCCTTCCGTCCAACGGAGAAATCCGCGATCGGCGAGCTGGCCGCCCCCGCCGGGGTGGAAGGGGCTCTCGGCGAGGACGACCGCGCCCGGGCGCGCGTCCACCACGCGTGTCTCGAGGACCAGCAACTCCGGATGCTCGTGGCAGAAATAGCGTGACATGCTCAGGGCTCCGCGTAGAGGGCCAGCTCGAAGTGCTCGGCCCGCGCGTCGAAGGTCTGGAGAACGGCGCGAGCCTCGGGCTCGACAACGGCCACCGTGGGGTCGGCCCCCGCGAACTCGCGGATGGCCGCCATGGACTCCCAGAGGCTGAGCACGGTGATCTCGACCTCGTCACCGCGTGGGCGACGTAACACCAGCGCGCCCCGGTGCCCGGTGACCCGACGGAGGGCGGGCAGCACCGCATGCTGGAAATGCGTGAGGTAGGCGTCCGCCCCCGTGGTGGTGGCACGGGCCGACCACGAGCGCACGATCGAGGGAAGTGGGGTCGGCATGGCCGTGAGCATACCGGCGTCATCCGCATGTTGCACATGAATAGTGCGCATGGCTAGTATGCCGAAATGGAATTCGACGACATCCGGGCCTTCGTGGCCGTGGCGGAAGCGCGCTCCGTGAGCCGGGCCGCCCGCGCGCTCTACCTGACCCAGCCCGCCGTGACGCGACGGATGCAGCGCCTCGAGTCCGCCCTCGGCGTCACCCTCTGCGATCGAACCCGCCGCCCCGTCACCCTCACCGAGGCCGGACAGACGGTGCTGGAGCGCTGCCGCCGCGTGCTCGATGCGGTACGCGATGTCCGCTCGTCGTCGGACGTCGACCGGGCGCCCGCGCGTGAAGTACGGATCGGCGTCGCGCACGCCCTGACCGAGATGACCCTCACCCAGCCCGTCGAGCGGCTGCAGCGCCGGTTTCCCCATGTCTCACTGTCTTTGAGCACGGGATGGACCCGCGATCTGCTCGAGCGGGTGCGGGCCCGAGCTCTCGACGGCGCCGTCATTCTGCTCCCGGACAACGAGCGAATGCCCGCCGGCGTCAACGCCACGCGGCTCGGACGGGAGCGCCTGGTGGTAGTGGGGCCCCGCGAAGGAAGCCCGCCACGCTTCGACGGCATGGCGAGCCTGGGCGGCGTCGGCTGGATCCTCAACCCGGAAGGCTGCGCGGCCCGGGCGCTGCTCCAGCGCGCCCTCCTCAGCGCCAATGTGCGCATGCGCGTGGCCGTCGAGACCTATACCTACGATCTCCAGCTCGCGCTGGTCGCGCGGCAACGCGGCCTCAGCCTGGTGCCGGCGCGCATCCTCGCCAAGAGCCCGCTCCGTCCCCGACTGCGAGTGCGGCGGATCCGTGGGCTCGACTTTCCGCTGACGATCTGGGCCGTGCGCAGCCCCGCCACGCCGGACCTGGACGCGATTTGGGGCGAGCTCGACCAGGCACTCGCCGAGCGTCTCTCCGCCCCGCGCCGGCGCTCGACACCACGGGCGACCAGCGGGAATCGCCCTTGACACGTCGATGGCCTCGGGGCTATCTGTCTGGCGGCAGCGGGACCTGAGGGCGAATCGTCTGGATCGACGCGCGCTGCTGCCGCCGCGGCCGGGGCCGGGTTGATCGCGGGCCGCACCGGCTCCGCTGACGCGCAGGCAGTCAAATGGTCGTCGGCACCGAGGCACCGAAGCTCCAAGGCGCCCGCCAACGCGGCAGACTGCCATCATCACATCTACGACGCGCCGGGTGGAAGCCCGCAGACGTCGAGTGAGGCTCTGACG
>WNGE01002649.1_pt1 | contig 41148 bp, 37 predicted proteins | sample 5400651 | NCBI WGS metagenome assembly WNGE01 (sample SAMN13153370, study PRJNA577476) | soil metagenome | isolation source: 60 cm soil or saprolite under grassland replicate 2 | place: USA:California | collected 2016-06-15 | reverse complement strand
CCATTGGTCCAGCTGGCTGACAGCAGCATCATGACCACACGGGTCCCGATCACCGTCGCCCTGGTAGGGGCGGTCGCGCAGCCGCCGGTGTTGCAGCTGACCAGCGGCAACACCCCTCCACCCTCGGTGAATAGCTACCGCTGATCGCCACCGCCGACCTGGCTGGCGGCGACTGGCCCGCCCGCGCCCGCGACGCCGCCGTGACCATGACCGGTGCCGAGGCCCAGCACGAGCAGGACACCAGCGCCGGCGTGCGGCTGCTCGCCGACCTGCGCGCGATCTTCGACACCGACAACGCCGACGCGCTGTACACCAGCACCGTCCTGGAGCGGCTGCACAAGTTCGAGGAGGCCCTTGGGCGGACTGGTACGGCCATCCGCTGCGCGCCCGCGAGCTGGCCGACCTGCTCAAGCGCTATCAGGTCGAGTCTCGCAACGTCCGCGAGCACGGCACTGGCGAGCCCCGCAAGGGCTACCGCCGCACCGACCTGCATGACGAGGAATCGTCAAATCCTTGTGGATCGCCGGTGAGAGCATGATCACGCGGCGACCTTGTCGACTCCCTCGCCGGCCTCCTTGTCCGGGGTCTCGTCGGGTCGTTCGATCAGCTTGCCCTTCTCGAACCGCGCGCCGGCGCGGACCAGGGCGACCAGGTGCGGACCGTTGACCGCCCGCCAGCGGCCCTGGGCGGCCTCGAGCAGCTTGAACACCATCGCCAGCCCGGTGTCGCGGGTGCCCGGCCCTTTGGTCACCCTGGTGCGAGCCCGGACCGGGGCAAACGAGCTCTCGATCGGGTTGGTGGTGCGCAGGTGCAGCCAGTGCTCGGCGGGATAGTCAAAGAAGGTAAGCAGCGTGTCGGCGTCGTCGGTGACCTTGGCGACCGCCTTGGGCCACTTGACGCCGTGGTCGGTGGCGAACGCCTCGATCGCTGCCCGTGCATGCTGGAGGTCCTCGGCCAGGATGATCTCGTTGAGCGCCCGGCGTGCCCCGGCGTGGACGCTCTTCGGCAGCGCATTGAGGATATTTCGGACCTTGTGGACCCAGCAGCGCTGTTCCCGGGTCACCGGGAAGACCTCCCGCAGCGCCCGCCACAGCCCAAGCGCCCCGTCGCCGACCATCACCACCGGCGCACGCATGCCCCGGCGGCGCAGATCGCGCAGCAGCTCGGCCCAGTCGTCGGTCGACTCCCTGGTCCCGCCAACCAGCATAACGACCCGGGCGAGCCCTTGATCTCTTGCATGAGAGTTTCATGCGGCATGGCCGGAATGGTTAAGCTCTGTAGCCGTGTTCCCTTCGATGAGAGCGCCGGAGTTATTGGCGATTCTGACACGTGAGCCGTTGAACTACCGGATCGTCCGGCAGCGTGGCTCACACCGACGCCTGGAATCCGACAGCGGGTATCCGCCCCTTGGGTTCGCATGGCACGATGGAGTCACGATCCCGCCAGGACTCGTGCGAAAGGTCCTCACCAAAGATGTGGGGCTGCCGACTGAAGAGGCGTTGAGGCTGCTCTAGGAGGACGGGATGGGCCGAAAGATCCGGATGGAGTACCACTGGGAACCAGAGGGCTGGTGGGCTGAGTCCCCTGACCTCCCCGGGTTCAGTGCTGCTGGGCAGACGTTCACTGAAGTCCAAGCACAGGCCCACGAAGGCGCTCAATTCTTCGCCGACCAGGAGTTGGTGATCGAGGACACCATACCCGTCAACCTGGAGGGAGAGCGGAACACCGCTTCAACCAGCGGGCTGACCGGCTGGACTGCTCAAGGTAGTGCGCGTTAGCGTGCTCCAGGATCCCGCTGGAGCGAGGATCCCGTCAGTCACAAACGCACCGGCCAAGCTTAGTGGCCTTTCTAGCTAGCGGGAGTGTAGGCGAGGCAATGGAGATCGAGGCGTTGCTCTGCGACGCAGTGACCGTCCGCGAGGGGTTGCTGCACATTCTCGGCGGAGGCGCGAACACGTTGTGGCGTGAGGCGTATCCAGGGCCACTTGGCGTCGACCTGGGATTACTGCTCACCTTGCATCCCTCGGAGGCCGCAGAGGCCCACCACCTTCGCGTCATCCTGCAGGATGAAGACGGCAAGGTCGTTGCTCAGCTCGAGGCTGAGTTCACGATCAACCAGCCCGTAACTGAGCCAGCGGTGCGTCCCGGACAGATGGTGTACGCCCCGCTTGCGATCCCTCTGCGAAACGTTCCTATCCCCCACGCCGGTAGCTACAGCATTGAGCTGCTGGTTGACAAGCAGCATCGCCGGAGTCTCCCTGTAACGGCAATGCCAGCCGGAGCGACACCCCAAGCGCAGCTCCCACCTACGTAGCGGGGGGCGGGCGACTCGGCTGGACGCCAGCGTCAGCACTGGTTGTGTGGATCGCTGAAACAGGGGCTTGGCCCTCAGCGTGACGGCCGCGATCGATGACAGATTGGCCGTCGCGCTCAAGGTTGCTGCCCGTCTGCTGCCGGAAGTGGACGAACGGCGCAGAGCGCGACGCAAGCGCGAGCCGCAGAATGAAGAACCGCAGGCTGGTTGACCTGCGGTTTCTGTGGGGGTGGAGCCGAGGGGATTTGAACCCCTGACTTCTTGCATGCCATGCAAGCGCTCTGCCAGCTGAGCTACGGCCCCTGAGGCTCGCCGAATATAGCGAGCTGTGACGGATGCTGCAAAGGCGGCGCCCGCCGTCCAGATGGGCCCGGCGGGCGGGGGCGGGCAGGGTCAGCGGACGTGAAGATCGACCCCGAGCAGGATCAGGAACCACAGGAAGATCGCCAGGAGAGCCTGGAGCACGTTCTTCAGCAGCGCCACCGTGATGTAGTGGCGGTCCCACGCGATGTAGATGCCGATGACGATGTAGATCAGGCCAAGCAGGCTGACGCGTCGCACGGCAGCTCGGCTCCTTTACCCCCCCCTGGCCGCATTGGGTCAGACTGCGAAGGTTTGCCCCGTGGGCTCAGGGCACAAACCGAGCAGGACCCGGGCAAGGACTGGAGCTCCCGGCCCGGCCCCCCGGCCAAGAGCCACCCGGGCGAAGCGCCAGCCCCGGCCAAGAGCCAGCCCGGGGAACCAGGCTCAGGCGGTGACCAGGCTTCCGAGCTTGTCGGTGCGTGCGACCACGGGCGCGTCCCGCCAGAGCCGCTCCAGGTCGTAGTACTCGCGCTCCTCCTCGTGGAAGACGTGGACCACGAAGTCGATGAAGTCGAGCAGGATCCAGCGGGCCTCACGCTCCCCCTCGCGCCGCAGGGGGCGGGTGCCCTCCTCGCGGCAGGCGCGCTCGACCTCCTCAGCGATCGCGCGTACCTGACGGTCGTTCGATGCCGAGCAGATGACGAAGTAGTCGCAGATGACCAGCGGCTCTGAGACGTCAAGGACGACAACGTCGCGAGCCTGCTTGGAAGAGGCCGCCGCAGCTGCGGTCATGGCCAGGTCGAGAACGGTGTACAGCGATTCGGCTCCTTCGTTTCGACACTGGTGCGGTGCGGCCGCCCGGTTGCGATGGCGACCGACCTGGGTGAGTTTGCCATTTGTACGGTAGCGAGCCAACTACCAGTTTGCAGCGGTCCAGCCGCGTGGGCCCGGTCGCCGCGCGCCCAAGCCCGGCCAGCGGTCAGGCGCCTGCCTCACGGCCCGCTGGACGCCGCCCCTGGTTGTCCGATCGTGACCGATAGAGGCCGCGGTTGTCCACGTAGCGGGCGACGCCTTCCGGAACCAGGTACTGGATCGGCGCACCGCGGGCCACCCGTGCCCGGATCTCCGTGGAGGAGATCGCCAGCATCGGGATCTCCATCGGATGCACCCGGGCGGTGGCGCTTGGCAGCCGCTCTGCCAGCTTCGACAGGTCATAGCCGGGCCGGGTCGCTGCGATCAGCTCGGCCAGCTCCAGGACCTCCTTGCCGTCCTTCCAGGTCAGGATGTGCAGCACCGCGTCGGCCCCGGTGATGAAGTACAGCCGCGTGCCCGGCTCCATCTCGGCCTGCAGCCGGCGCACGGTGTCGACCGTGTAGGTTGGGCCGGGATGGTCGATCTCGATCCGGCTGACGGCGAACGCCGGATTGGAGGCGGTGGCGATCACCGTCATCAGATAGCGGTCCTCCGCCGCGCTCACCCCGACCGGCTTCTGCCAGGGCTGGCCGGTCGGGATGAAGAGCACCTGGTCGAGGCGGAACTGCCAGCGCGCCTCCTCAGCGGCCACCAGGTGCCCGTGGTGTATCGGGTCGAACGTCCCGCCCATGATGCCGACCCGCCGCTCTGTGGTCATGAGCAGGCAGTGTAGCGGCAGCGACCGAACGGCCCGCCTCGCGGTGCGGTGGCCCTCTCGGCCTCGCTTTGAACAGCATGTGAACTACTCGTTTTACGCTAAACTACCCAATTCTACCTGAGCGATGTCGTTCCCGCCCGTTTTCCACCCTGGTCAACGGACGTTCTGGCTGGAAGGATGACTATGGAGCCGGCTACGCTAGCGTGCCGGAGCCAGTTGGTTCTGTTGATGGCCGTGGGCCGGTGGGAGGGAGGCGACGATGGCACGTATCGTGCTGGATGAGGTCACCAAGGTGTACGGGGGTGCCACCCGGGCGGTGGATTCGCTGTCGTTGGATATCCCTGATGGGGACTTCATGGTGTTCGTTGGCCCGTCGGGGTGTGGCAAGTCGACGGCGCTGCGGATGATCGCTGGGTTGGAGGACATCACCCAGGGGACGATCACGATCGGGGAGCGGGTGGTCAATGACCTGCCGCCCAAGGACCGCGATATCGCGATGGTGTTCCAGAATTATGCGTTGTATCCGCACATGACGGTTGAGGAGAATCTGGCGTTCGGGTTGCAGTTGCGCAAGACGCCAAAGGCCGAGCAGCAGCGGCGGGTGGGTGAGGTCGCCAAGATGCTGGGGCTGGAGCCGTACTTGAAACGCAAGCCGGCGGCGCTGTCGGGAGGGCAGCGCCAGCGGGTGGCGATGGGTCGGGCGATTGTGCGGGAGCCGCAGGCGTATCTGATGGATGAGCCGCTGAGCAACCTGGATGCGAAGCTGCGGGTGAGCATGCGCGCGAACCTGGCGCAGCTGCACGATCGGCTTGGGACGACGACGATTTATGTGACGCATGACCAGATCGAGGCGATGACGCTGGGATCGCGCGTGGCGGTGCTCAAGGATGGGCAGCTGCAGCAGGTGAACACGCCGCAGTCGTTGTTTGACGCGCCCGCGAACCTGTTTGTGGCGACGTTCATGGGATCGCCGTCGATGAACCTGGTGGAGGCGCGGCTGGTGCAGGATGATGGGCCGCACCTGGTGTTTGCCGACTACAAGCTGCCGGTGCCCCCAGAGGTGGCGGAGCGTCGGGGGCTTGGGGCGTACATGGGGCGCAGTGTGATTCTGGGGGTGCGGCCGTCGGACTTCGAGGATGCGGCGTTTGTGCAGAAGGGCGAGGGACGGCCGGTGATCAAGGCCGACGTGACGATCTCTGAGGAGCTTGGCAGCGAGGTGAATATCATCTTCGCGTTGAAGGCGCCGCCGGTGGCCCATGAGGTGATGCAGGCGAAGTTCGACAAGCAGGCCAGGGAGGCTGACGAGTCCGAGGCGATCGTGGCATCGGAGGGGCAGACTCTGTGGACGGCACGGGTGAACGCCAAGACACAGGCGCGGGCTGGCCGCACGATCGAGCTGGCGGTGGATAATCGCGCGCTGCACTACTTCGACCCCGACAGCGGCCAGGCCATCGCCTCGTCCGGAGACACCGCGAGCAGCAACAACTGATGACCCACATCGCCGTTCTCGGCGTCGGACGCATGGGCGCCCCAATGGCGGGGCGCCTGGCGGATGCCGGTCACGAGCTCACCGTCTGGTCGCGCACGCCCGCGCACGCTGAGGCGCTGGCCGACCGTGCCATGATCGCCGGCTCGCCCGCCGAGGCCGGCGGCAAGGCCGAGGTCGCGATCACCATGCTGGCGGACGGTGGCGCTCTCGAGGAGGTCGCTCTGGGGCGCGACGGGCTCGTCGACGGCCTTCCGACCGGCAGCCTGCTGATGGACATGTCGACCACCGGCCCGGCCTCCGCGCGGAAGGTGGCCAAGGCGCTGGAGCCAAAGGGCATCGGGTTCCTGGACGCGCCGGTCGTGGGCTCGATCGGCCCGGCGGCCGAGGGAAGGCTGGCGATCATGGTGGGCGGCGACGCCGAGGCGGTCGAGCGCGTCCGGCCGCTGCTCGGCATCCTGGGCGACCCGGAGCGGACCTGGCACGTCGGCCCGGTCGGCTGCGGGCAGGCCGCCAAGCTCATGGTCAACCTCGTGCTCGGGGGGGTGATGACGGCGGTGGCGGAAGGCTTCACGCTCGGCCGCGTGCTCGGTCTCGATCCCGAGCTGGCCCTGGAGGTGTTGGAGGGCGCCTCGGTCGCGGCCCAGACGGTACGCGGCAAGCGTGACAGGCTGCTGAGCGGCGACTACGGGAATGCCGGCTTCCGCCTGGCGCTCATGCACAAGGACCTGCGCCTGGCCCTGGACGCGGCCAGGGCGTCCCGGGCGGCCCTGCCGGGTGCCGAACGGGTCGCCGACCTCTTCGCCGGCGCCAAGGGCCAGGGTCTCGCCGACCAGGACTACTCCGCCGTCGCCGCCTACCTCGCCAGCATGGCGCCCCTGCTGGAGGAGCGGCCCGAAGGCCGCTCGTCCAAGCAATAGACCAGCCGGCCGGTCAGCGAAGGCAGCCGCCCTGCCCATCGGGCCGGACGTGCGGCGGCATCACGTCCACCGTGCCCTTGTAGGCGTAGGGATCGGCCCCGGCGACCAGCACGATGTCGCGGTGGTCGGCTCGGCCCATCGTGACGCCTGCGGGCGGGAGCATCCAGGGCAGCAGCGATGCCGCGCTCATGTAGTGGTTGACCAAGGCGCGGCGCAGGCCATGACGCCCGCTGTTCGGCAGCGACCGGTGCAGCAGGTAGCCGTTGAACACGACGACGGCACCGGCGGGCACCTCGCCGGCGACCGCGTCCTCGTCGCGATACGGGAAGTCGTAGGCCTCGACCTCGCAGTCGAACCGGGCGTCGCGGTGCCCGCGGTCCGGGTACAGAACCCCAGGTCGATGCGAGCCGGGCAGGACCCACAGGCAGCCGTTCTCGACGGTGGCGTCGTCAAGGGCGATCCACGCCGCGGTGAGCGACCGGTCCCTGGTCGGGATGAACAGCTCGTCCTGATGCCAGGCCTGTCCGGGCTTCCCCTCGGACTTGATGAACAGCATCGACTGCATGGCCTTGATGTTGGGGCCGATGAGCTGCCGCAAGCCGTCGACGACGACCGGATGGGCCAGTGTCCCGCGCATGCGCTCCGACAGCTTGTGAGGGAAGTGGATGCACAGGTGGCGGCGGACCACCAGCTCGTCAGGCTCATCGGCTCCAGGCGGCTGGACGCCCTCGACAGCGCCCAGCTGTCCGCGGCAGATGCGCACAGCCTCCTCGCGCAGGACCTGCACCGCACTGGCGGACAGCGCATCAGCCAGGACGACGTAGCCGTCGCGGTGGTAGCGACCGGTCAGCTCAGAATGCCCGGTGCCGCTGGGCTGGTGGGCGGCGGAGGTGGCCTGCGCGGAGGTGTCTGTCATGGCGCGAGTGTGGGCGGTAGCGCCGCGGTTGAGAATGTCCGGCGGCCGCGAGAACCTATCTGATCATGACCTTCCTCAGCGCGTCCGAAGCGGGATGAGCCTCACCGTCCGCGGATCCGGGGTCGCGGTCTACCCGCCGGGCGCCACCTTCGGACCGCGACGACTGCCGGACTTCGAGTTCGTCTGGCTGCTGCAGGGCACCGCCGAGTGGCGCTACGACCAGGGCAGCATCACCCTGAGGCCGCATTGCCTCCTGCTGGGTCGGCCCGGCATGCAGGACTCGTTCAGGTGGGACCGCAGCCGACCAACCCGCCACGCCTACCTGCATTTCGAGCTGGTCGGGCAGTTGACGCAACTGCCCGATCCCGCCCAATGGCCGCTGGTGCGAACACTGCCCGACGACGATCCGCTCCGCCCCCTGCTGCGCTACCTGCTCAACCTCAGCGAGGACCGCTCCGCACCCACCACCAGACCGTCCAAGAGGCCCTCCGGCTCCTGCTCACCCTGTTCGTGCAGGGACCCCTCCCCGACCGTGACGACGAGCTGCCGGCTGCCGCGTGCATCTCCACCGGCTACCTCAGCCGCTTGTTCCGCCACCACTATGGGATCGGGCCGGTCGCGGCCTTCGAGTTGCTGCGCCTGGCCCGCGCCGCCACGCTCCTCACCCGCAGCAATCTCAGCGTCGCCGCCGTCGCGCACGATTGCGGGTTTGCCAACCCGTACCACTTCTCACGCCGCTTCCACCACGTCTACGGCCAGCCGCCCGGGCGGTACCGCCGCGCCACGACGTGCATGGAGCCAAGCGAGCCGCTCGCACAAGCCGGACTGCTCGCCCTCAGTGGCCGCATCTGGCGGGCAACCTGAGCGGCAACGCCGAGGGGCCGGCGGCGCCGGCCCCTCGCGTCGCGTCGCCTCCTATCCCTTCACGCCGCCGGCGGTCAGGCCGGCAACGATCCGGCGCTGGAATAACAGGACCATGATCACGAGCGGGATCGTGACGAGCACGCCGGCCGCCATGATCGTCCCAAATGGCTGTTCGAACCGGCTCACCCCGGTGAACTTCGCGATCGCCACCGTCACCGGCTGGGATTTGAGCGTCTGGGTCATGGTGTAGGCGATCAGGAACTCGTTCCACGCGGCGATGAACACGATGATGGCGGTGGTGAACACGCCCGGTGCAGCCAGCGGGACGATCACCTTGCGGAAGGCCTGCCCCGGTGTCGCCCCGTCGACCTTGGCCGCCATCTCGAGCTCCCACGGCATCTCGGAGAAGAAGCTCGTGAGCACGTAGATCGAGAGCGGCAGGGTGAAGCTGATGTCGGTGACGATCATGGGTGGGTAGGTGTCGATCAGGTGGAGGTCGCTGAACAACTGGAACAGCGGCGTCAGCAGGGTGATGAGCGGGAATACCGCGGTGGCCAGGACCGCCCCGAGGACCAGTTTCTTGCCCCGGAACTGCAGCCGGGCGAGCGCGTAGGACGCGAACACGCCGATGAAGAGCGCCAAGAGGGTGGTCGTGCCTGCCACGATCACGCTGTTGCGCAGTGCGTACTGGAACTTGTTCTCGCCGGAGAAGACCTCCCGGAAGTTGAGGAGCGTCGGGTTCTTGGGGTACAGCCCCTGGTCCAGCAGCGGGTTCGCCTTCAGGCTGGACACGATCATCCAGTAGAACGGCGCCAGGCAGAAGACCACGATGAGCGCGACCCCGAGCAGCAGCCAGCCGCGCTCGCGGACGAACCCCGCGACCCGCGATGCCGGCCTGGCGCGGACTGCCGGGGGTGCCGGGGCGGTAGTGACGGCCATATCAGCTCACCCCCCGCCCTGCCGACGACTTGACGACGTCCGCCTTGGCGACCCAGTTGACCAGGAAGACAGTCACGACGATATAGAAGAACGTGAGGGTCGAGAGCGTCGACCCGTAGGATGGGTGGACGTTCTGGATCGACTCCTTGTAGGCAATGGTCGACAGCGTCTCGGTCTGGTTGGCCCCATTCGTCATGATGAACGGTAGGTCGAAAATGCGCAGGACGTCCAGCATGCGGAAGAGCACCGCGACGATGACGGCGCCCTTCACCAGCGGCAGCGTGATGCGCCGGAACCTCTGCATCGCCGTCGCCCCGTCGACCTTGGCCGCCTCATAGAGCTCTCCGGGGATGATCTGCAGCCCCGCCAGCACGAGCAGCGCGATGAACGGGGCCGTCTTCCACACGTCGGCGAGGGCGATCGCCCAGAACGAGGGCCAGTGGCTCCCGGTCCAGATGATTTTCGTGTGGAAGACCGCGTTGATGACGCCGGTCGGGTTGAAGTTCCACAGCCAGAGCTGCGCCGCCACCGCCGTGGGGATCGCCCAGGGCACCAGCACGCTGGCGCGGACCAGGCCCCGGCCGCGGAAGGCCCGGTTCATGATCAGCGCCATGCTGAAGCCGATCACGAGCTCGAAGGTCATCGTGACGATCGTCAGCAGCGTGGTGAACCAGAACGCTTGCCAGAAGGTGTCGGAGCCCGTACCGGTCAAGGCGCGGATGTAGTTCTTGAACCCAACGAACTCCGGCGTCCCGAAGCGGTTGTCGCTGAGCAGCGACAACCAGATGGCCCGCACCACCGGGTAGGCGATGATCACCGCCAGGATGACCCCCGTGGGGATCAGCAGCCAGAACGCGAGCCGTGCCTCCGCCCGCCTGCCCTCCGACGTCCGGGCAGGGCCTCCGCGCCGGCGGACCCTGACCGGACGGACCGTCTCAGTCGCCACGGTCGTCTCCTGTCCCGTTAGCCGTTTTGGGCGATCTCGTTGAGCTTCGCGGAGAGGTCGTTGACTGCCTGGTCGGGCGACTTCTGGCCCTGCAGCGCCGCGTAGGCGTTATCCTCGATGGCCGAGGTCACCTCCTGGTAGTAGGGGGTGATGGGCCGTGGCTTCGCCGCCTGGAGACCCTGCAGCAGGACCGGCAGGTGGGGGAACTTCTTGACCAGGTCGGGGTCGCTGTACAGGGCGGTCCACGCTGGCGCGTTCCCGGTCAGCCCGACCATCTCCTTGGCGTTGGCCTGGTTGGTGGCGAACTTGATGAACTCGACCGCGGTCTTCTGCTTCTTGGAGAAGGCGCTGACGGCGAGGTTCAGGCCGCCCAGCGAGCTCGAGCCGGTGCCGGTGAACCCGGGCAGCGGAGCGACGCCGAACTTGCCACGGACCTTGTTCGCCGGGTCCGCCTGGCTGGCCAGGGTGTAGACGTATGGCCAGTTGCGCAGGAACATCAGCTTGCCCGACATGAAGGCGGTGCGGCTCTCCTCCTCCTGATAGGTGATGGCCGGCTTCGGGATGTAGCCCTGCTTGAACCCGTCCGCCAGGAAGGTCAGCCCCTGGACCGCCGGGGCGCCGAGCGCAACCTTGGTGCCGTTGTCGGTCATGATCTCGCCGCCGGCCGCCTGCACGGCCTCGGCGAAGTTCACGGTCAGGCCCTCGTACTTCTTGAACTGGGCCGCATAGCAGTCCATCCCGTTCTGCTTGGCGAGCGGGCAGAGGGCCTTGAGCTCGTCGAACGTCTTGGGCGGCTGCTTGCCGGCCTTGTCGAGCACGTCCTTGCGGTAGAAGAGCAGGCCGCCGTTGGTGTCGTAGGGAATCGCCCACTGCTTTCCGTCGAACTTCCCGGTCTCGACGGCCGGCTGCAGCATCTGGGCCAGCGGGAACTGGCCCTGGTCGAGCGCCAGGAGCCACTTCGACTTGGCGAACTCCGCCGTCCAGACGACGTCGATGCCCAGGACGTCGTAGCGGTCGCTCTTCGCCTGGAGGTTGGTGACGAACTGCGAGCGCTGCGCGTCCGCCGCCGTGGGCAACTCGAGCAGCGAGACCTTTTGGTCGGGATGGGCGGCGTTCCACTTGTTGATCACCGCCGGATACTTGCCGCTCGTGTCCTTACCGGCCACGAAGGTGATCGGCCCGGTCCCTTCAGCCCCGCCGCCACCCCCATTCCCCCCGCCGCACGCGGTAAGCACGAGCGCGATGACCGCGCCGATGAGCACGAACTTGACGAGTCTCCGTGGCATACATTTCCTCCTGACGTCTGCTCCCACCCGGTAAGCCGCCTTCCTTGACGGCCGCCCATATCGCGGGGCGCTCCAGGCAAGCACAAGCGACCCCCCGTCCACCTCCCCAGATCGGTTGTCCTGAAACGCTCGCTGCCGCACAGAATTGCAGATTGTCGGCCACTTGTGAACTCGACCCGCTGCCAATTGGATCCCCCGGTCGAATCGGCCTCGCTAGTTTGCGGCCACGGAGCTCGGCACACCCTCCACGGCCCGATCGACGTCCAGCCGGAGCAGGCCGGCGGACCCCTCGCCCGGCCGCCAGGCGCCGATCGACGTGGTCGCGGGGCCGGCCGCGAAGAAGTACAGCCAGCCGTTGGAGGCCCACGCCAGGCAGGGCCGGCACCCGGTCGGGGTTGCGCCCTCGGATCCGCGGAGCAGCGCGGCGCGGCCCCGGTCCAGGTCGACGGCGGCCAGCCCTGGGGCGCCTGGGCCGGCCAGGCGGGCGTAGACGGCCAGCGTGCGGCCGTCCGGGGCGAACGCGCCCAGCCCGTAGCAGCATTCAGGCGACGGCGCGAACCCGCCATCCTGCATGTACCAGGCCGGGCTGCCCGGAGGCGGCGGCACCACCGTCTCGGCCCCGGTCGCCAGGTCGCGCACGTGCAGGTCGCGGCCGGCCAGCCAGGCGACTCGGCCGCCGCGGGCGTCCACGAACCTCGCCATCCGGGCGAGGACGGCCCGCACCCGGCCGCTGCCCGGCTCGACGACCTCCAGGTCGTCCTCGAGGTCGCGGGCGAGCAGCCCAGAGGGCAGGACCGCGACCGGGGCGGCCTGATAGGGCAGGGTCCATCGGGTATGGGCGCGCCCATCCGCGAGGCCGACCTCGACGAGCAGGTAGCGCTGCCGCCCGGACGCTCCGTAGCGGGCATCGACCAGCCAGACACGGTCGTCGGCCAGCGAAGGAAGGACGACGGTGGCGACGCCGAGCGACCGCCGGGGCCCGACCCGACCCGCCGGAACCGCCCAGGCCCGCCTGTTGGCGATCAGCACGGTAGAACTGCCCTGGCGAAACAGCACGGTGTCGTCGCCAGCGTCAGGCGGGATGCGCGAGACCGTCCCGATCGCCGGGTCGACGACGATCGGCTGGCGGCCGCCGAGGGAGAGCCGCGTCCCGGGCGGGGCGACAGCCGTGAGCGCAGGGCCGAGCGGGGCCGGAGCCAGGGCTGGGGGCGCCATTGGCCGGCTCAGCCCGCCGGTCACCAACCAGCGCACCGCCACCAGGCCAGCCAGGAGAGCGGCGACGAGCATGACGCTCTGCAGCGCGGTCCAGCGGGACCTCGGCATGGCGACCTCCCGGCTCAACCCCCCATCTTACACGCAGGTGGTCCACATCCGTCGGCTAGCGGGCGGGACGGCGGGGTCGGTCCCGCCCGTGGAACCCGGCAGACAGGTCTGGTTGATACTCGAAGGCCGTCCCGCCGACCAGCACCTCGTCGCCCGGCCGCGCCCCGGCCGCGGCCAGCAGCTCGTCGACGCCGGCCCGGCGCAGGCGGCGCTGGAGGTGCGCGAGCGCCTCGGGGTTGTCCAGGTCGCTCATGGCCACCCAGCGCTCCGGGCGGTCGCCGAGCACCCGGAAGCCGGCTCCCTCCCGGACCACCCGGATCGGCACCTCGGCCTCGGCCACGACCGTCCCGGCCGTCACCGGCGCGGGCGCGCCGGCCCGCGCCTCGGCGACCGCCGCGCCAACGGCGTACAGGAAGCCCGCCATGCCCTCGCCGGTGACGGCCGAGACCCCGAAGCACGCGAGGCCCCGCCGCTGCGCCGCCGCCTGCGCCGCCGGCAGCCGGGCGCGGCCGTCCGGCAGGTCGAGCTTGCTGGCCACCACCATCGCCGGGCGGGCGGCGAGCGCCGGGTCGTAGGCGGCCAGCTCGGCCTCCAGGGCGGCCAGGTCGCCCTCCGGGTCACGGCCCGGCTCCACGGGCGCCAGGTCGACGACGTGGACCAGCACCGCCGAGCGGGTCACGTGGCGCAGGAAGCGGTGGCCGAGCCCCTTGCCGGCGGCGGCGCCAGGGATCAGGCCCGGGACGTCGGCCAGGACGAAGTCGTGCTCGCCGGCCCGGACCATGCCGAGCACCGGCTCCAGGGTGGTGAACGGGTAGTCGGCCACCTTCGGCCTGGCCGCCGACGCCCGGGCGACGATGCTCGACTTGCCGGCGTTCGGGAAGCCGACCAGGGCGGCGTCGGCCAGCAGGCGCAGCTCCAGGACCAGCCGGCGCTGCTGGCCGGACTCGCCCTTCTCGTGGAAGTGCGCCACCCGCCGGCCAGCGGAGAGGGCGGCGTTGCCGCGCCCGCCCCGGCCTCCTCTGGCGGCCAGGAACCGGGCTCCCGGCGTGGCCAGGTCGGCGAGCAGCTGGCTGTCCTGGTCGCGGACGAGCGTGCCGACGGGAACGGGCAGGACGCGGTCGTCGCCGTCGGCGCCACGGCGGTTGCCGCCCCGCCCGTGGGTGCCCTTGCCGGCTCGCTGGTGGGGGTGGAAGTGATACTCGACCAGGGTCGCGACGCCCGGGTCGGCGACCATGATCACGTCACCGCCGCGCCCGCCGTCACCGCCGTCGGGACCGCCGCGCGGCCGGTACTTCTCCCGATGGAACGAGGTGACGCCATCCCCCCCACGCCCGCCGGCCACCTCAATGGTGGTCTCATCAACGAACACGGTCAGCGCCTCGCACTACGCGGCAACTCTGGCACAGGCGCCCCTGGGCGCCGTGGGAGGAGCAGCTCCCCCACGTGGATCGAGGGACTGCGGGTCAGGAGGCCGAGCCGCGAGCGACGTCGTCCGGTCCACTCGTGTCGATGCTGGCGAGCTTGCGGCCGCCGACCTGGTGGTAGACGACGCGGCCGGCGGCCTTGGCGAACAGCGTGTCGTCACCGCCACGGCCGACGTTGAGGCCGGGGTGGATGCGGGTGCCGCGCTGGCGGACCAGGATCGTCCCCGCGGTGACGAGCTGGCCGCCGAACCGCTTCACACCGAGCCGCTTGGCCTGGGAGTCGCGGCCGTTGCGGCTTGAGGATGCACCTTTCTTGTGGGCCATGTCGGATCAGCTCTCCTGCTCTTCCCGCTCTTGCCTGGCCGGCTCCGCCGTGGCCGCCCGCCGCCCGGTCCCGAGCTCGATGCCCTCGACCTTGAGCCTGGTCAGGGACTGGCGGTGGCCCTGGTGACGCTGCTGGCCGGTCTTGTTCTTGTAGGTGAACACCAGGATCTTCTTGCCACGGTGCTGATCGACCACGCTGGCGGTCACGGTCGCCTTGGCGAGGTCGGCGGGCGCGGTGGTGACCTTGCCCCCGTCGTCGACCACGAGCAGAGGCTTGAACTCCAGGCTCGCGCCGTCGTCCCCGGCGAGCCGCTCGACGTCGATGACATCGCCGGGCGCGACCTTGTACTGCTTCCCGCCAGTGCGGATGACGGCGTACACGATGAGTCCGTTCCTTTCAGGGGGCCGTACCGCGCGCGGTACGGCGCGGCGGCCGAATCTGGCCGCCGCCATCTTATCGAATCGTCCGCCGCGGGCGGACACCAAGCCGCTCCCTGGCGCGAAGCGCCAGTCTAGATCTCGTGGGTGATCACCACCCCGCGGCCCTCGCAGGTCGGGCAGGTCTCGGAGAAGCTGTCGAGCAGGCCGCCGGACACGCGCTTGCGGGTCATCTGCACCAGGCCAAGGGACGAGACCTCCATCACCTGGCTCTTGGTCTTGTCCTTGGCCAGCGCCGCCCGCAGCCGCTCCACCACGGCCTGCTGGTTCCTCTCGAACAGCATGTCGATGAAGTCGATGATGATGATGCCGCCGATGTCGCGAAGGCGCAGCTGCCGCACGATCTCCTCGGCCGCCTCCAGGTTGGTGGCGACCACCGTCTCCTCGAGGTTGGACTTGCCGACGTACTTGCCGGTGTTGACGTCGACCACCGTCATCGCCTCGGTCTGGTCGATGACCAGCGAGCCGCCCGACGGCAGCCAGACCTTGCGCTCCAGCGCCTTGTGGATCTGCTCCGACACGCGGTGCTGCTCGAACAGCGGCAGCCGGCCGTCGTGGGAGTGCATCTTCGGCAGCAGGTCGGGCGCGACCTCCTCCAGGTAGGCCCTGACCCGCTCGTACAGCCCCGGGGCGTCGACCACCAGCTCGACGAAGTCCGGCGAGAAGATGTCGCGGATGACCCGCACCACCAGCTCCGGCTCCTGGTAGATCACCGCGGGCGGGGAGGCCTTCCTGGCCTTGCGCTCGATCGCCTCCCAGCGCGCCTGCAGCCGTGCCAGGTCGGCGCGCAGGTCATCGGCGCCGGCGCCCTCGGCGGCGGTGCGCACGATCAGCCCCAGGCCCTTGGGCCGCACCTCCTTGAGGATCTCGCGCAGGCGCACGCGCTCCTCCTCGGGCAGCCGGCGGGAGATCCCGAAGGTCGAGTCCTCCGGCTGCAGCACGAGGTAACGGCCGGCCAGCGACACCTGCGTGGTGAGGCGAGCGCCCTTGGCACCGATCGGGTCCTTGGTGACCTGCACCAGGATCGACTGCCCGGGCTTGAGCGCCTTCTCGATGCGCGGCGCCTCGCCGTCCAGGTCCTCCTCCGAGTAGTTGACCTCGCCGGCGTACAGCACCGCGTTGCGGCCCCGGCCGATGTCGACGAAGGCGGCCTCCATGCCGGGCAGGACGTTCTGGACCCGGCCGGCGTAGATGTTGCCGACCAGGGAGCGGCCGGCCTTGCGGGTGACATAGTGCTCGACCAGGGTGCGCCCCTCGAGCACGCCGATCTGGGTCCGCTCGGCGCCCTCGGTGACCAGCATCCGCCGCTCGAGGCCCTCGCGCAGGTAGCGTTTCTGGTCCTCGGTCAGCCCGCGGGTGCGGCGCCGGCGGCTGCGGTCGCCCTGGCCCACGCCGCCGCCGGCGCCGCGGCCGCGGGCCGCCTCGAGCCGGGTGGAGCGCTCAGCGGGAGCGGCGCGGGGCGGTGCCGGCTCGGCCGTGGCGGCCACGGCGGCGTGGGCACCGGTGTTGGGCGCCGCGGTGGCGGGCGCCGCGGTCCCGCGCTGCCGGCGGCGTCCACGCGGGCTGGAGGGCGGTGCCGCCTCGACCGGGGCTGCCGGGGGCTGTGCGGCCTTGGCGGCCGGTGCGCCGGCCCCCCCGCCTGCCCGCGCGGCGGGCGTCTCCTCCGGCGCGGCGGCGGAGGAGACACGGCTGCGACCACCCGGGGGGGCGGTGGCTGCTTCCGTGCTGGCGGGACCTGTCTGGTTGCCGCCGCGGAGCCGCGCCTTGGCGGCCGCCCGGCGCCGGCGGCGGGCGCGCGTCCGGGCCGAGCCGGCGCCTGACAGATCGAGGTCGTCCTCGTCCGACTCGTCCTCGTCCGTTGGCTCGCGGTGCATGGTCCCCGCGGGCAGGGCCTCATCGGCGGGCGCGGCCGGCGCCGCGGTTGCCGCGGCGGGCGCTGCCGGGGTCAGGGCTGGCTCTGCGGCTGCCTCGGGCGTGGCCGTGGCCTGGGCCGGCTCGGCGGAGCGGCTGGAGCGGCCGGAGCGGCCGCGCCGGCGGCGGCGCGACGCCGGACGGGCCGCAGCCGTGGCCTCAGCGGGCGCGTCAGCCTCAGCGGGAACGGCGGTCGGCGCCTCCGCCGCCGCCACCTCCGGCGACGGAGCGGCCACCTCGGCGTCGGGAGCGGTCTCCACGGGCGCCTCGGTCCCGGTCCCCGCGGGTGCCTCGGGGGCCGGCTCGACCTCGAGCTCAGGCTGGGCCTCGACCTCGACCGGAGGCCCGGCCACGACCGTGACCTCGGCGGCGGCCTCGCCGGCGGTCTCCTCCTGGGCTTCGGCGGCGGCAGAGGCCACGGGCTCGGGCTCCGGCTCCGGCTCCGGAGCGAGCGGTGCGGGGGCACGGCGCGGGGTGGGTGGGGGTGGGCCGGCGGGGCGGGTGGCCGCCGCGGTGGTCTCGACCGTCGTCACCCTGAAGCGGGGGCCATCCTCGGCAGGCGCCGTCTCGGGGACGGGGAGGTCGGGAAGGTCGGGCACGGGAGTGACCGTGGGCGGCGGGCCGCCGGGGAACGAGGCCACCCCACGCGGCCGCGCGGGCGAGACCACGGCGCCGTCGGGCGACGGCTCGCTCGAGGCCGCTGCCGGCTCCCCGTTGCGCTCCGCGGCCGCGGCCGCGGGCTGCCGGGTCGCCTGCTCGTCGGCATCCTCCTGCCGGTCTGTCTCCTCCTGGTCGTCTGTCGTGCCATTTGACGCGGATGCGCCAGGTAGGCCCCGGGTGTCGTCCGCCCGGGCCTCCTCATGGGAAGCCATCAATGCTCCTCACCAAGTTCAGGCGGCCACCGACGGGGGCGGCCGAAACCTCTGCGCGCTCGGGGTCAACTGCGATCCCGGCCGAGCCAGGCGAGGACCCTGGCGCCAATGTCCGAAAGGCGCTGAGCCTCCCGCCCGGTTGGGCGGCGCCGCCATGCCATCCGGACCCGTTGGGCTGAGACGAGACGCAACCTGTCCGTGCCCCCGGGTGCCGCCCGTCGCCCTTGGTGACGGCCGCGAACTCAACGTCTCCCCGCCCGCGCTCTGGCGTCGCCCGGGCGGGACGCCCGGCGTGGCGTGCTACCCGAGAGATCAGCGCGAAGCGATGAAGCCGTCGTCGGGCCGTACCGCAGGATCGGCATGGCGCAAGACTACGATCCAGTCTGCCAGATGAGGAGGTCGGGAGCAAAGGGGGGCCGATGGCGGTCTGCGAACGGGACGGGGCGAGCATCCACTACCAGGACAGCGGCGCGAACGGGATGCCGGTTCTGTTGGTCCACGGAGGCCTGCACGATCTCATGGAGGCGGAGCGCTTCTGGGTCACGCCCGGCGTGGCCGGCGCGGTGGCGGCGGCAGGCTACCGGGTGCTCCTGGCCGACCGTCGCTGGGCGGGCGGTGCCACCAGCGCGCCGCTCACGACCCACACCTGGCAGCTCGAGGCGGCCGACCTCGCCGCCGTACTGCGGCACGCCAGCGCCTGGCCGGCGCTGGTGGTGGCGGGATCCAACGGCTGCCCGGCCGCGGCGCGGCTCGCGCTCGACGACGCGGCGCTGGTGGCCGGTCTGGTGCTGTGCTGGCCGGTCGCCGGGCAGGCGCTGGCGCACGATCGGCTGGCGGCCGGGTTCGAGCGCTCTGCCGCCTTCCTGGCCACCTCTGGCACGCAGGCGTACCTGGAGGAGCTGCGCCTCCGCGGGGTGCCACGGGGGAACGAGGGACAACCCGGGTTGGCGTTCGGGGCCGCACTGCTGCGCGATGCGCGCGCCCGCGACTCCTTCCTGAAGCTGGACGGCGCACAGGCCGCGCGGCTGGTGCGGGAGTCGGCGCGGGCACTGCTCGGTGGCGAGACCCTGCGCGGCGTGAGCGATTCGGAGCTCCGCGGCCTGCGGGCCACCGGGCTGGCGGTGCGGGTGGTGGCGCCGGCGACTGACGACCTCGAGCATGCCGTGGCGATCGCCGAGCACGCCGCCGCGCTCGCCGGCGCTGAGCCACCCGGCACCGGCTTCCCGGTGACGCCGGTCGCGAGGTTCGAGGCGGCACGTGAGGGGTTCACCGCCGAGCTGCTGGCGCTGCTCGGCGCGCTCGGGCAGGCCCGGTGAGCCCTCGGGTCGCGCCGGCCGGTGGCCGCCTCCGGGGCCGGCACTGCGGGTCGGCACTACCCGGAGAGATGGCGGCGCATGTGGACGTTCTCGAGGAGGCCGACGGCGAGGAAGTTGGCGATCAGCGACGAGCCGCCATACGAGACGAACGGCAGCGGGATACCGGTGATCGGCATGATGCCGATGGTCATGCCAACGTTGATGAAGGTCTGGACGACCACCATGGAGACCACGCCGGCGGCAATCAGCGCGCCGAGCGGGTCGCCGGCCAGGGCGGCGATGCGCAGCGCCCGCCAGACCAGCAGGCCGAGCAGGCCGAGCAGCAGGGCGGCGCCGGCAAAACCCAGCTCCTCCCCCACCACCGTGAAGATGAAATCGGTGCGCTGCTCGGGCACGTACTGCAGGTTGGTCTGGGTGCCACGCAGGTAGCCCTCGCCGGTGATCCCGCCGGAGCCGATGGCGATCAGCGACTGCCGGTAGTTGTAGGTGAAGCCCTGGCCGCCCACGTCGGCACTGGGGTTCACGAACGCCGTCAGCCGTTCCTTCTGGTACTCCTTCAGCATGTTCAGCTTGAAGATGCCGACCACGCCGACGCCGCCGATCAGCGCCAGCACCAGCAGCCAGCGGAGCTGGATGCCGCTGCTGAGCAGGATCCCGAACAGGATCGCCACGAACACCATCATGGTGCCGAAGTCCGGCTGCAGCAGGATCTCGCCCACCACCAGGCCGAGCGCGCCGAGCGCCAGCGCGAGCCGCCGCGGGCCCGGACGGCCCGCCTGATCGCGCCGGCCGCTCAGGATGGCCGCCAGGGTGACGATGAGGCCGACCTTGGCGAACTCCGACGGCTGGAGCTGGAAGGGGCCGAGCGCGAACCACGACTGCGCGCCGTTGGCCTGCGAGCCGAGCGGGGTCAGCACCGCGCCGAGGATCAGCACCATCAGCCCGTACAGCAGCGGCGCCCACGCCGCCAGCCGCCGGTAGTCGACCAGGGTGACCAGTGCCATCGCCACCACGCCGAGCACCAGGCTGATGAGCTGGCGGCGCATGAACATCCCGCCGGGCAGACCCTGCAGGTGGAGGCTGGCGAAGGTGGCCGAGTAGATGGCGGCCAGCCCGAACGCGGCGAGCGCGCAGGCGGCGAGCGCGACGACCGGGTCGAGGTGGCGCCACGGCGCGCGCCAGGCCATCGGCCGCTCGCTGGCACCCTCCCAGCCCAGCCTGGAGATCCGGTCGGTGAGGGAGGACCCCCGCATCGCTCTCCCCTGGCTCATCGCGCGCTCACCCGCTTCGGTCGTTGCCGGCCACGATCGGTTGTATCGGCAACCCGAAGAGTCTCTCGTAGAGAGCGCGGGCGACCGGCGCGGCGGACTCGCCTCCGTGGCCACCCTGCTCGACCATGGTGACAATAACGTAGCGGGGGTTTCCCGCCGGAGCAAATGACGCGAACCAGGCGAAGGGCGCCTTGGGTGGGAGATCGGCGGTACCTGTCTTGCCAGCGATCGGGAAGCGGTCCATGGGAAAGCCCGCGAAGGCGCCGGCGGCGGTCCCGCTCACCGGCACGGTGGCGAGGCTCTGCGCGACCGCCGCGAAGTCACCCGCGGGGATGCGCGCCGCCTGGGCCACCTTCGGCTTGATCGTGCGCACGGTCCTGCTGGTGGCCGGGTCCGTCACCGCCGTGGCGACGTGCGGCGCGTAGACCGTGCCGCCGTTGGCCACGGCGCCGTATCCGAGCGCGAGCTGCAGCGGGGACACCTGCACCGCGCCCTGCCCGATCGCGATGTTCAGGTCGTCGCCCCCCTGCCAATGCCAGCCGTCGCGGCACAGCTCCCGGTACAGCTCGCTGGTGCCCTTGCAGTAGACCGCCTTGTTGGCCTCCCAGAACTGCTTGCGCCACTCGCGGGTGGGGACCGTGCCATCCGCCGCGAAGGGCAGGTCGAGCTGGGGCGCACGGCCGAAGCCGAGGCTGCGGGCGGTCGCCTGCATCAGCTCGGCCGCCTTCTGGCCGCCTGCCTCCTGGGACAGCTCGGAGCGCGAGAAGATCGCGCCCAGGTTGTAGTAGTACACGTCACACGACATGCGCAGGCTCTCGGTCAGGTTCACGACGCCGTGGCCGCGCGGCGTCCAGTCGTGCTTGACCGAGTTCCCGAACTGGTACGAGCCCGGACAATGGAAGCTCGTCGAGGGCGTGATGACGTCGTGGTCCAGCGCGGCCAGCGCGGTGACCGGCTTCCAGGTCGAGCCCGGCGGATAGGCTGACTGGATCGCGCGGTTGAGCAGCGGGTGGTCAGGGTCCTTGGAGTAGGCGGCGAAGTCCCGCCTGGAGATGCCGCCGACGAACTTTCGCGGGTCGTATTCCGGCAGGCTGGCGAGTGCCAGCAGTGAGCCGTCGTTGGGGTCCAGCACCACCGCGGTCGCCGCCGGTGCCGGGTAGTTGCCGCCGCGCTGGCTGTCGGGAAGCGAGCGAGCCAGCCGCATGCCATCGGCCAGCGACGCCTCGGCCTGCTTCTGGACATCGACGTCGATGGACAGCCGCAGGTCGAGGCCGGGCACGGGTTGGCGCCCGCCGAGCGAGCGGATCACCCGGCCGGCGGCGTTCACCTCGAAGTCCTGGACCCCGTCCCGACCCCGGAGGAAGCGGTCATAGGTCAGTTCCACGCCTGCCTTGCCCACGACGTCGCCCTGCTGCAGGCCGCGGAAGCGGCCGGTCTTCAGCTCGTCCGACGAGACCTCCCCGACGTAGCCGAGGACGTGGGCGGCGAGCTTGCCGTGGGGGTACTCGCGCAGCGCCAGCACCTCCGGGGCGACCCCGGGGAAGCCGTCGCTGTGCTCTGCCAGGTAGAACAGCGTGTCGGCGGGAACGTTCTCGGCCACCGGGACGCCGCGCAGCGGCGAGCCGTTGTAGTCGCGCAGCCGCTCGTCGATGGTTGCCCGCGAGATGCGCAGCAGGCGCGCCAGCCGGTTGAGCACGGCCCCGCGCTGGCCGGGGTCGGTCAGCTCGCTCAGCTTCACGGTGATCGCCCAGGCGGCGCGGTTGCGCACCAGCACGCGCCCCTGGCGGTCGAGGACGCGTCCGCGGGGCGCCTCGACCAGCACCTGGCGGACGCGGTTGACCTCGGCCAGGTCGCCGTAACGCTCGGCCGCCAGCACCTGCAGGAACCACAGGCGCGACAGCAACGCTCCGAACAGCACGAGGGCGACCAGCGACAGCAGGGTGATACGGGGTCGGAGCGACGAGTGATGCGGCAGCACGGTTCGGCCCTACCAGCGATCGGTTGGTCCCTGCCCGGCGCGCTCGGCCAGCGTGCGGACCAGGGGGTAGACGAGTGGGGTGAGCAGCAGGTTGTAGACAGTGATCCAGGGTCCGGAGCGGGCCAGGAACGCCCACGAGGAGAGGTCGAAGACGCGCAGCACCACGCCGGACAGCCACACCGATGCGAGGCTCGCCGCCGCGGCGATCAGCAGGTGGACCCAGGTGCGCGAGCTGGTGACATAGATGCGGGCCGCCCCCATGCCGAAGCCGATCACGGTGTAGACCAGCGCCGACACGCCCACCGGGCCGGCGAACTCGAGGTCGGACACCAGCCCGGCGGCGAACCCGAAGGTCGCACCGGCGACCGGCCCGCACGCCATCGCCACCGCGATCACCGCCAGGACCAGCAGGTCCGGGCGGGTGCCGCCCAGCCGCAGGTGCGCGAGCAGGGTCGATTCCAGCACCACGCCGGCGGCGATCACGCCGGCCAGGACCAGGGTCCGGCGCACCGCTCAGCTCCCCTTGCTGGCGCCCGGGCGTGGCGGGGCCGGCTTGGCCACGACCACGGCCACCACGTCGAGCGCGCCGAGATCCGAGTAGGGCCGCACCGACACCCTGGCGACCAGGCTGGTGGCGCTGGCGCGGTCGACACGGCTGACCGCGCCGATCGGGATGCCGGCGGGGAAGATGCCACCCTCGTAGCCCTGGGTCACCAGCGAGTCACCGGCGCGCACGTCGGTGCCGGCACGCACCGGGTCGAAGGCGAGGTCCTGCTCACCCTGTCCCCGCAGGATGCCGGGGGCCTTGTTGCGGGCCAGGCTGGCCGCCACCCCGCTGGACGGGTCGCTGATCAGCAGCACGGTGGAGTAGTCGGCGGTCACCTTCGCGACGCGGCCCACCAGACCGTCGGCGTCGAGCACCGCCATGTCCTCGGCGATCCCCTGCCTGGCGCCGGCGTCGATGGTCACCGACCACTGGAAGTTCGACCCGGAGGTCGCCACCACCGTGGCGCCGACGGTCCGGCAGCCGCAGCGCTCGGCCATGGCGAGCGCGCCCCGCAGCCGCTGGTTCTCGACCAGCACGTCCTGGTAGGTGCGCTCCTGCGCGCGCAGCCGGTCGACCTCGGTCTGCAGGTGGCGGTTCTCGGAGCGGAGCCGCCCGAGCGCGGCCACCCCGCCGACGAAGTCGCCGACCGGGCGGATGGTCGCGCTCGCCACGCGCTGCACCGGTCCGAAGGTGGCGATCACCACGCGCTGCAGCCGCTCGACCGGCCCACCGGGACCCTCGCGGAAGTCGAGCGTGATCACCACGACCGCCGCGATCAGGAGCACCGCCAGCACAGCGCGACCACGACGCGGTTGCTCGTACACGCAAACTCCCTACGACTCTGCGGAGCGCCTGTGCCATACGCACCGTCGGTGGGGCGGTCAATAGTTCTGCGACTGAGAGGAGATGAGTACCCGTTTCAGACTCTCGAATTCCTCGATGCACTTGCCCGATCCGATGACCACGGAGTGCAGTGGCTCGTCGGCGACGTGGATCGGCATGCTCGTCTCGTGCTTGAGGCGCTCGTCCAGCCCGCGCAGCAGCGCGCCGCCGCCGGTGAGCACGATGCCCTTGTCCATGATGTCGGAGGCCAGCTCCGGTGGTGTGATGTCGAGGGTGTTCTTGACTGCGTCCACGATCGCGTTGGCGGGCTCCTCGATCGCCTTGCGGATCTCCTCGGCGCCCACGGTGATCGTCTTGGGCAGGCCGCTGACCAGGTCGCGGCCGCGGACCTCGGCGGTGGGCTCCTCCCCCATCGGAAAGGCCGAGCCCAGGCTGATCTTCAGCTCCTCGGCGGTCCGCTCGCCCAGCAGCAGCGAGTATTCCTTCTTGATGTAGCTGATGATCGCCTCGTCCAGTTCGTCGCCGCCGATGCGGACCGACTGGCTGGTCACGATGCCGCCGAGCGCCACCACGGCCACCTCGGTCGTGCCCCCACCGATGTCCACCACCATGTTGCCGGTGGGCTCGTGCACGGGCAGGCCGACGCCGATCGCCGCCGCCATGGGCTCCTCGATGATGTAGGCGGCGCGGGCCCCGGCGCGGATGGTCGCGGCGAACACCGCGCGCCGCTCCACCCCGGTGATGCCCGAGGGCACGCACACCACCACCCGCGGCTTTGCCACGAACTGGCGCCGGTGCACCTTCTGAACGAAGTAGCGCAGCATCTTCTCGGTGGTGTCGGCGTCGGCGATGACGCCGTCCTTGAGCGGCCGGATCGCCTGGATGTGGCTCGGGGTGCGGCCGATCATCGCCTTGGCCTCGGTGCCCACGGCCAGGACCTGGTTGGTCTTGGTGTTGATGGCCACCACCGAGGGCTCGTTCAGCACCACCCCGCGGCCGCGCACGTACACGAGCGTATTGGCCGTCCCCAGGTCGACCGCCATGTCTCGGCCGAGGAAGCGGAAGGCGTTCTGCAAAGTGACCACCCCCTTCGAGCGGTTGTCCTCGCTGACGTGGTCCAGGAGGAGACGGCGTCGGGCCATGGGCTGGTCGGGGCGGGCTCGGCTCAGCCCTCCAGCTCGGGAAAGAACAGCTCGATCTCGCGCACGGCCGAGTCGCCCGAGTCGGATCCGTGCACCAGGTTGCGGCCGATCTCCAGGCTGTAGTCCCCGCGGATCGACCCGGGCGCGGCTTGGACCGGGTTGGTGGGTCCCATCAGGGTGCGGACGGCGACCACGGCGTCGGGTCCCTCGACGCAGATCGCCACCAGCGGACCGCTGGTGATGAACGACACCAGCTCGTCGAAGAATGGCTTGCCCTCGTGCTCCCCGTAATGCGCCTTGGCGACGGTCTCATCCAGCGTGCGCAGGTCCATCGCGACCAGCCGCAGACCCTTGCGCTCGAGCCGCCCGACGACGTCACCGACCAGGCCACGAGCGACCGCGTCGGGTTTGCACAGGACGAGGGTACGTTCCACGGCCAACGGACCAACCTCCAAAGCGAGAGCAAGCAAACGAAATCAGTGTTGGTGGCGATCATACCGGCCATGCAACAGGAAGGGGCTGAGGCTGCGGAGGCTGTGGACAGAGATCTGGTGAAATCACACGAGCGCGCGCAGGCAGGGGCGGGGTGGGCGGGTCGGGCCGATCAGGCCGGACCGGGGCCCATCAGCAGCTCCCGCGCCTCTCCCACGGTGTACAGCGAGCCGGTCACCACCACCGCCTCGGACTCCCCTGCCTGGTCGATCGCGCGCCGCACCGCGCCGGCGACGTCAGGCTCGACCTCCGCCACCAGGCCGAGCGCCTCGGCCTCCTTGCTGAGCTGCTCCGCCGGTGCCGCCCGCGGGCTGGAGTTGGTGGTGACGATCAGGCGGCCGACCGCCGGGGCCAGCCCCCGGAGGATCCCGCGCAGGTCCTTGTCGGCCAGGCAGGCCACCACCAGGGTGCGCCGGTCGACCACGAACTCCTCCAGCAGCGCCGCGGCGAGCATCCGCGCGCCATCGGGATTGTGGGCGCCGTCGAGCAGCACCAGCGGCTTGTGGCTGACCACCTCGAGCCGTCCCGGCGAGGTCACGTCCGCGAAGCCGGCCCGCACGGTGTCGGGATCCAGCCGCCGGCCCCCGAGGAACCGCTCCACCGCGGTGAGCGCGCTGGCCGCGTTGTCGGCCTGGTAACGGCCGTGCAGCGGGACCAGCACGTCCTCGACCACGCCAGCCGGGGTGCGCAGGTCGATGAGCTGGCCGCCGTGCGCGAGGCGGCGCCGCTCGACGCCGAAGTCGCGCCCGGCGAGCAGCAGGCCGGCTTCCTCCCGCTCGGCGCGCTCGCTCACCACCGCCAGCGCCTCACGCTCCTGCGCCTGGCTCACCACGGTGGCGCCCCGCTTGATGATCCCGGCCTTCTCACCGGCCACCGCGGTGATGGTGTCGCCCAGCTCGGGATGGTCGAGCCCGACCCGGTTGATCACCGCCACCTGGCCGTCCACCACATTGGTGGCGTCCCAGGAGCCGCCCATGCCGACCTCGATCACCTGCGCGTCCACCGGGACCTCGGAGAACCAGGTGAAGGCCATGGCGGTCAGCGCCTCGTGAAAGGTGACGGGCTCGTCGTGCGCGCGGTCGACCTCGGCCAGGAACGGCTCCAGGTAGGACCAGGTGGCGGCGAGCTCCTCCACTGAGATCACCCGCGTGGGCAGCGCGATCCGCTCACGCACGTCCTGCAGGTGCGGGCTGGTGTAGCGGCCGGCGCCGATGCCGAATGCGGCCAGCAGCGCGGTGATCATCCGGGCGCTGGTGGTCTTGCCGTTGGTGCCGGTGAGGTGGATCGCCGGCGCGGTCCGCTCCGGGTGGTCCAGCAGGTTGACCAGGTGCTCGATGCGCTCCAGGGTGGGCCCGATGCGGCTCGGCATGCGCGCGTAGAGCGCCCGGACGGCCTCGCGGTATTCCATGTGCTCTCGGCTCCCTCCGGCGGTGGCGACGGCTCGCCGCCGATTGTAGTGATCGGCCGGCCAGGGCCGGGGCGACGGGCGCGGCAACGGGCAGTGGGCGCTCAGATGTCGTGGGGCACCGACGCGGCGAGCTCGACCTCGACGTCGAAGTCGGTGTCGGGGGAGCGCTCCAGGACGGCGATCACGGCGGCGGACCGGAGGTCGGCTTCGACCTCGGCGAGGGCGGCCAGCCGGGCCGGGGCGTCATGCACGGCGACGCGCGCCACCGGGCTGCGCATCGAGCGCCTGGCCTGGGTCTTGGCACGGCGCACCGCGCTGAGCACCCGGCCGGCGACCTCCAGGGGCAGCGGGTCGCCGAGCTGGCCAGGCCGGTTCAGCCGCTCCGGCCACGGCGCCAGGTGGATCGAGCCGTCCCGCCACCAGGACCAGACCTCCTCGGTCACGTACGGCAGGAACGGCGCGAGCAGCCGCAGCAGGACGGAGAGGGCGCAGCCGAGGGCTGCCTCGGCCGAGGCTCGCGCGGCCTCACCGCGTGCCCCGTAGGCGCGGTCCTTGACCAGCTCGAGGTAGTCGTCACAGAACTGCCAGAAGAATGCCTCGGTGTGTTCGAGGGCGCCGGTGTGGTCGTATGCCTCCAATGCGGCGGTCGCCTCGGCCACCACCTGGTCCAGCCGCGCGAGCATGGCCCGGTCGAGCGGATCGGTCACCGCCCCGGGCACGTCCCCGGCGACCGCCCCGGCCTCCGCGGCCAGGCGCGAGAGGACGAAGCGGCTCGCGTTCAGGACCTTGATGGCGAGCCGCCTGCCGACGCGGACCTGCTCCTCGTCGAAGCTGGTGTCCGCGCCGAGTCGCCCGCCGGCCGCCCAGTAGCGGACCGCGTCGGCCCCGTAGCGCTCCAGCGGCTCGGTCGGCGTGACCACGTTGCCCAGCGACTTGGCCATCTTCCTGCGGTCGGGGTCGAGCACCCAGCCGGAGATGGCCGCGTCCGACCACGGCAGCGCGCCGTGGGCCAGGTCGCTGCGGAGGATCGTGTAGAAGAGCCAGGTGCGGATGATCTCCGGGCCCTGCGGGCGCAGGTCCATGGGGAACACGTGCCCGAACAGCTCCGGGTCCTCGCCTTCGCCGCCGGCGATCTGCGGCGTGAGCGAGGACGTCGCCCAGGTGTCCATCACGTCCGGGTCGGCCACGAAGCCGCCGGGCCGTCCACGGTCGGCCCGGTCGAAGCCGTCCGGCACGTCACTGGAGGGGTCGACCGGCAGCCTGCCCTCGGGCGGCACGATCGGGTGGGCGCTGTCCAGGGTGCCGTCGGCGGCCACCGGGTACCACAGTGGGATCGGCACGCCGAAGAAGCGCTGCCGGCTGATCAGCCAGTCGCCGGTCAGGCCCTCGACCCAGTCCTCGTAGCGCCGCCGCATGAACGGCGGGTGCCAGGCGAGCCGCCGGCCGAGCGCCAGCAGGCGCTCGCGGTGCGCCAGCAGGCGGATGAGCCACTGCCGGCTGGTGACGATCTCCAGCGGCCGCTCGCCCCGCTCGTAGAAGGCGACCGCGTGGGTGATGGGTCGCGGCGGCTCCACCAGCTCGCCCGAGGCCGCGAGCAGCTCGACGATGCGCCGCCGGGCCTCGGCGACGTCGACCCCGGACAGCGCCGCCCAGACCGGGCCGGCCGGCACGCCCGGCGGCGGGTCGGCCCGCACGCGGCCGTCCCGGGTGAGCATCGATCGGACCGGCAACCGCAGCTCACGCCACCAGGTCACGTCGGTGGTGTCCCCGAAGGTGCAGATCATGGCGATGCCGGTGCCCTTGTCCGGCCTGGCGAGCCGGTGGGCGAGCACCGGCACCTCGACGCCGAGCAGCGGCGTGCGCGCCAGCGCGCCCACCAGGTCGCGCCAGCGCCCGTCGTCAGGGTGCGCGACCAGCGCCACGCAGGCCGGCAGCAGCTCCGGCCGGGTGGTCTCCACCACCACCTCGCGGCCAGCCGCCGCCACGCTGAAGCGCAGCCGGTGGGCGGCGCCCGGGATCTCACGGTCGACCAGCTCGGCCTGGGCGACCGCGGTGCGGAAGGTCACGTCCCACAGAGTGGGCGCCTCGGCCTGGTAGGCCTCGCCGGACGCCAGCAGGCGCAGGAACGACCGTTGCGAGACCAGCCGGGAACGCTCCCCGATGGTCGTATAGGCACGCGACCACTCCACCGACAGGCCCAGCCGGCGCCAGAGCGCCTCGAAGGCGCGCTCGTCCTGGCCGGTGAGCTGCTCGCACAGCGCGATGAAGCTCCGCCGCGAGATGGGCAGCTTGTCGTGCGGCGACCGCGGGTCGCCTGGCCGCGGCGGCTGGAATGCCGGGTCGTACTCGAGCGAGGGGTCGCAGCGGACGCCGAAGTGGCCCTCCACCCGACGCTCGGTCGGCAGTCCGTTGTCGTCCCAGCCGACCGGGTAGAAGACGGTCTTGCCGCGCATGCGCTGGTAGCGGGCCACCAGGTCGGTGTGGGTGTAGGAGAGGACGTGGCCGGCGTGCAGCGTGCCGCTGGTCGTCAGCGGCGGCGTGTCGATCGAGAAGACCCGCTCGCGCGGGCGTGCCGGGTCGAACCGGTATGTCCCCCCGGCGTCCCAGCGGGCCCGCCACTTCGCCTCCAAGCCCTCGAGGGACGGCTTCTCGGGGACCTGTGGGCGTCGCATGACCCTAGCCTCCCGTGGTCGCCGTGAGCTCCTTCAGCCGCTCGGCTACCTTGGCCAGGGCGGCGTCGACCTCGGCGAGCCGCGCCCGCGCCTTGCCCACCACCGCGGCGGGGGCCTTCTCCAGGAAGTCGCGGTTGGCCAGCTTGGCCTCGGCACGGCCGCGCTCCCGCTCGAGGCCGGCGCGCTCGCCCTCCAGGCGGGACAGCTCCTCGTCCAGGTCGAGCAGTCCGGCCAGCGGCAGGTACAGCTCGGCCCCGGCGGCCAGCAGCTTCGCCGCGGGCTGACCGGCCGCTCCGGCGCCGGCGGCCACGACCTCGACCGCCTCCAGCCGGGCGAGGCGGCGGATGCTCTCGGCCTCGGCGCGGAACAGGTCTGCCTGGTGCTCGCCGGGGGCCACGATCGCCAGGCGCGGCCGGCGCGCGGGCGGCACGCCGTGCTCGGCGCGGAAGCGGCGCACTGCCGCGATCGCCTCCTGCAGGTCGGCCATGTCGGCCTCGGCCGCCTCGTCGAGGTCGCCTGGCCGCTCGAGCGGCCAGGGCCCGAGCGTGATGGTGTCCACGTCGCGCAGGGCCCGACCCAGCTCCTCGGTCACGAACGGCATGACCGGGTGGAGCAGCCGCATGGTGACGTCGAGGGCGTAGGCGAGCACCGCCCCGACCCGCCGGGCGTCGTCCCCGCCGACCGCCAGGCGCGGCTTGGCGAGCTCGACCGCCCAGTCCGCCAGCTCGCTCCAGGCGAACGCATGCAGCAGGCGGGCCGCCTCGGCGGGGTCGTAGGTGTCGTAGGCCACGGTCACCGCCGCCCTGGTCCGCTCCAGCCGCGACAGCACCCAGCGATCGGCGAGGCTGCGCTGCGCCTCGGCGGGCAGGTCCTCCGGCTTGGTGCCCTCCGGCAGCGAGGACAGCAGGAACCGCCCAAGGTTCCAGAGCTTGTTGGCGAAGTTGCGGCCGCCCTCGACCCACTCCTCGGCCAGCGGCACGTCGCTGCCCGGGTTGGCCCCGCGGATCAGCGCGAACCGCAGCGCGTCGGTGCCGTAGCGGTCCATCAGCTCGAGCGGGTCGATGACGTTGCCGAAGGACTTCGACATCTTCTTGCCCTGGGCGTCGCGCACCATCCCGTGGATGGCCACCACGCGGAAGGGCGTGGGCGGCTGGAAGTGGCAGCCGAACATCATCATCCGCGCGACCCAGAAGAAGATGATGTCGTACCCGGTGACCAGCACCGAGGTCGGGTAGAAGGCCTCCAGGTCGCTGGTCCGCTCGGGCCAGCCGAGCGTCGACAGCGGCCACAGCCCGCTCGAGAACCAGGTGTCGAGCACGTCCTCGTCCTGGCGCAGCTCGGCCGCGCCGCACTCGGCGCAGGCGCTGGGGTCCGCTCGCGCCACGGTCACGTGCCCGTCCGGGCAGTACCAGGCGGGGATGCGGTGACCCCACCAGAGCTGGCGCGACACGCACCAGTCGCGGATGCTCTCCATCCAGCCGAAGAAGGTCTTCTCGAAGCGGGCGGGCTCGAAGCGGGTCTCGCCGCCGCGGACCGCCGCCATCGCCTCCTCGGCGAGCGGTCTGGTGGCCACGAACCACTGCAGCGACAGCCGCGGCTCCACCTCGGTCCTGCAGCGGTAGCAGTGGCCGACCGCATGCGGCGCCGCGTCCACCCGCTCCAGCAGGCCCTGCTCGGCCAGGGCCCGCTTCACCGCCTCGCGCGCGGCGTAGCGGTCCAGCCCGCTGAAGCGCCCGCCGTTGCCGTTGACCACCGCCTCCTCGGTGAGCACGTTCACGGCGGCCAGGCCGTGGCGCTGGGCGATCTCGTAGTCGTTGGGGTCGTGCGCGGGGGTCACCTTGACCGCGCCGGTGCCGAGCTCACGGTCGACGGCCTCGTCCGCCACCACCGGGATCTCCCGGTCGAGCAGCGGAAGCCGCACGGTCCTGCCGATCAGGTGGCGGTAGCGGGGATCGTCGGGATGGACGGCCACGCCGGTATCGCCGAGCATGGTCTCGGCCCGGGAGGTGGCCACCACCACCGCGCCCGACCCGTCGGCGAGCGGGTAGCGCAGGAAGGCGAGCTCGCCGGGGACCTCCTCGTGCTCCACCTCGATGTCGGACAGGGCGGTGAGGCAGCGCGGGCACCAGTTGATGATGCGCTGGCCGCGGTAGAGCAGGCCCTGCTCGTAGAGGCTGACGAACACCTCGCGCACCGCGCGCGAGAGTCCCTCGTCCATGGTGAAGCGCTCGCGCGACCAGTCGACCGAGTCGCCCAGCCGCTGCATCTGGCCGAGGATCGTGCCGCCCGAGGTGGCCTTCCACGCCCACACCCGCTCCACGAACGCCTCGCGGCCGAGGTCGAAGCGGGACTTGCCCTCCTTGGCGAGCTCGCGCTCGACGACGTTCTGGGTGGCGATGCCGGCATGGTCCATGCCGGGCAGCCACAGCACCTCGTCGCCGCGCATCCGGTGCATGCGCGCCAGGTAGTCCTGGAAGGTGTGGTCCAGGGCGTGCCCGATGTGCAGCGAGCCGGTCACGTTCGGCGGCGGCAGCACGATGCTGAAATGGGGGCGCTCGGAGCTGGCGTCGGCCCGGAATGCGCCCATGTCCAGCCAGCGCCGGTAGGTGGGTCCCTCGACCGCGTGCGGGTCGTAGGTCTTGGGCAGCTCGCGCCGCCCTGCGGCGTCGGTCACGGGATGCGCTCCTCGGTTGGTCGGGTGTTGCCCGCTCCCGGGGGCGTGCCGGCCGCAGCCTGTTGGGTCAGGGGCACACCGCTCGGGAGGTGGTTCAGCGTGCGGGTCGGCCGGATACTCGCAGAGCGGCAGTCTGCGCCGCCAACGTCGCCGCGAACCTGCTCACGTCACCAACCGTCCTTTGTCGATGCGCTCTGATCACGCCAAGAGTACGGGTATGGGGCCAGTTGGCTCAAGCGCCCGCTGACCGACCCGTCAGGACTGCTCGGGCAGGCGGATGACCGAGAAGGCACCGCCCTGCGGGTCGCGCAGCACGGCGAAGCGGCCGTAGGGCGAGTCGACCGCCGGCGTGGTCACCCCACCGCCGAGCTCCTGCGTCCTGGCCACGGCGGCGTCGGCGTCGGCGACGGCGAAGCTCACCATCCAGCTCGGCGGGGTCTCGGCCGGCAGCTGCTCACCCATCGCGTAGGAGCCGCCCACGATGCGGCCGCGCACGGAGAAGGTGGCGTATGGCGGACCGTCGGGCCCGGTGTCGACGTCCTCCCACTCGTAGCCGAACACGTCCGAGTAGAAGCGGTGCGCGCCGTCAAGGTCACGGGTGCCCAGCTCGTTCCAGCAGACCGCGCCCGGCTCGTTCAGCAGGCGCGCGCCGATGTGCCTGCCCGCCTGCCACAGGCCGAACACCGCGCCGGTCGGGTCGACCGCTATGGCCATGCGCCCCTCACCCATGATGTCCAGCGGCGCCATGGTGATCGCGCCGCCGCTCTCGAGGATCCGCTTGGTCGTCTCTTCGAGGCCGTCGGTCGCCAGGTACGTGATCCAGGCGACCGGGAGCTCATCCGGCTTCGGCTGGCCGCCGAGGCCCGCGACGGGCAGGCCGCGGACCCTCGCCTGGGTGTAGTAGCCGCTCTCGGGCGGGCCGATCTCGAACTCCCAGCCGAACAGGCCGCCATAGAAGGCCCGCGCGGCCTGGGGATCGCTGGTCGTGAGGTCGACCCAGCAGGGCGTGCCGGGAGCGTAGGACGACGTCACCTCGGGCATGGCCCGCCTCCAATCCGATCGAACTGATGTTCGTGACGACAGGAATCTAGCACGGTCGCCCAACAGTGATTAGTCTCGTCGAGCGAAGCGGCCGGCTTCAGCCCGCCGTTGCCGTGGTGCTCAGGCGGAGCGCTCGCGGCGGGTGCGCTCGCGGATGGGGGTCTCGCGATCGCGTGGCACCAGGGTCGGGTTCACGCCCTTGAGCACCACGTCGGCGGTGATCACGCAACGGCGCACGTCCGAGCGGGAGGGCAGCTCGTACTGCATGTCGAGCAGCACCTCCTCGAGAATGGCCTTCAGGCCACGGGCACCGGTCCCGCGCAGGATCGCCTGGTCGGCGATGGCGTCCATGGCGTCCTCGGAGAACTCCAGCTCGATCCCGTCGAACTCGAACAGCCGCTGGTACTGCTTGGCCAGGGCGTTCTTGGGCTCGACCAGGATCCGTCCCAGCGCCTGCTTGTCCAGCGAGTGGACCGAGCAGATGACCGGCAGGCGTCCCACGAACTCGGGGATCAGGCCGTACTTGAGCAGGTCCTCCGGCAGCACGTGGGAGAGGATCTCGCCGATGTCCTTCTCGCCGATGCGGCGCAGGTCGGCGCCGAAGCCGATGCCCTTGCGGCCGATGCGCGACTCGATGAGCTTCTCCAGCCCCGCGAAGGCGCCGCCGCAGATGAACAGCACGTTGGTGGTGTCGATCTGGATGAACTCCTGGTGGGGGTGCTTGCGCCCGCCCTGCGGCGGGACGCTGGCGGTGGTGCCCTCCAGGATCTTGAGGAGCGCCTGTTGCACGCCCTCGCCGGAGACGTCGCGGGTGATGGACGGGTTCTCCGACTTGCGGGCGATCTTGTCGATCTCGTCGATGTAGATGATCCCGGTCTCGGCCTTCTTGACGTCGTAGTCAGCCGCCTGGATCAGCTTGAGGAGGATGTTCTCGACGTCCTCGCCCACGTAGCCGGCCTCGGTCAGCGCGGTGGCGTCGGCGATCGCGAACGGCACGTTGAGCATCTTGGCCAGGGTCTGCGCCAGCAGCGTCTTGCCGCAGCCGGTGGGCCCCAGCAGGATGATGTTGGACTTCTGCAGCTCGACCTCGCTGGAGGCGGTCGTCCCGACCTGGATGCGCTTGTAGTGGTTGTAGACCGCGACCGACAGGACCTTCTTCGCCTCTTCCTGGCCGATCACGTAGTCGTTGAGGAACTGGAAGATCTCGGTTGGCTTGGGCAGCTCGTCGAACTTGAGCTCGGAGGTCTCCGACAGCTCCTCTTCGATGATCTCGTTGCAGAGATCGATGCACTCGTCGCAGATGTACACACCAGGCCCGGCGATCAACTTCTTGACCTGCTTCTGCGACTTTCCGCAGAACGAGCACTTCAACAGGTCGCCACCGTCTCCAAACTTGGCCATCTGTCCGAGTCCCCTCGTGCGGCTGTCGCAGCCTGCCCCGTTGCTCGACCTCGCCTGCTGGAGCGTACGCGTCCCATGGGACAGCTTTCCAGCACCATTTTTCAGAATCTAGCGTCTTCCGTTGGACGAGGCCGCCACCAGCTCCTCGGCGACCCGCCGGCTGACGATGATCTCGTCGATGATGCCGTAGTCCTTGGCCTGCGCGGCCGTCATGATGAAATCACGATCGGTGTCGCGGGAGACCTTCTCGAGCGACTGGCCCGTGTGCGTCGCCAGGATCTCGTCCAGCATGCGCCGCATCCGGAGGATCTCGCGAGCCTGGATCTCGATGTCGACGCTCTGGCCCTCGGCGCCGCCGCTCGGCTGGTGGATCAGCACCCGCGAGTGGGGCAGCCCAAAACGCTTGCCCTTGGCCCCGGCGGCCAGCAGGACCGCGGCGGCCGAGGCGGCCTGGCCCATGCACAGGGTCACCACGTCCGGCTTGATGTACTGCATGGTGTCGTAGATCGCCAGCAGGGAGGTGACCGAGCCGCCGGGTGAGTTGATGTAGAGCTGGATGTCCTTCTCGGGCTCCTCGCCCTCGAGGTGGATCATCTGCGCCATGACCAGGTTGGCCACGGTGTCGTCGATCGGCGTGCCCACGAAGATGATGCGCTCGTTCAGCAGCCGCGAGTAGATGTCGAAGGAGCGCTCGCCCCGGCTGGTCTGCTCGACGACCATCGGGACCAGGTAGTTCGAGATCGGCTGCATGACGCCCCTACTCCTTTGGTGCTTGCTCGTCGTCGCCGTCGGGCGCTCCGGCGGCCCCTACCGTCTCCGCCTCGCCCCCGCCCTGCTGGACGGCGACATCGGCGTTCTCGACCAAGAGCTCGAGAGCCTTCGTCCGCAGGATATCACCGCGGATCACGCCGTCCCGCCCTGCGCCCAGCGCTTTGCGGACGTCCCCGGGCTCGCGGCCCAGCCGCTGCGCCTGCCGGCCGATCTCCGCCTCGACTTCCTCGTCGGAGGCCTCGATGCCCTCGGCCGCGGCGACCGCCTCGAGCACCAGCTGGGCCTTCACCGCCCGCTCGGCCTGTGCGCGCAGGTCGGCCTCGAGCTGCTCCCTGGTCGTCTCCGCGCCCTGCTGGTACTGCTCCAGCGAGATGCCCATGAGGTTGAGCTGCTGCACGAAACGGCTGGCACGGAACTGCAGCTCGTCGTTGACCAGCGTCTCCGGCAGGGGCACGTCGACCTGGCCGAGGAAGGCGTCGAGCACCCTGGTCTCGAGCTCCGACCTGACCTGGCCGGTGGCGGCCTCTTCCAGGCGTTCCCGCAGATGGGCCCTCAGCTCATCGAGCGTGTCGAACTCGCTGGCCTCCTGGGCGAAGTCGTCGTCCAGCGCCGGTAGGACCTTGGACTTCGCCTCCTTGACCAGCACCGTGAAGGTGACCTCCTGGCCGGCGAGCTCCCCCGCCTCCTCCGGCAGGGTGCCGTTGAAGCGCAGGATGTCGCCCTTGTGGGTGCCCTCGAGCTGCTCGTCGAGCTCGGGCACCACCGTGCCGGAGCCGACCTCGTAGAGGAAGTCGGTCCTCGTCAGCTCGGCGATCTCCTCGCTGTGACGGGTCGCGCGCAGGTCGATCTGGGCGAAGTCGCCCTTGGCGATCGGGCGGCCGATGACCTCGAGCTGGGCGAAGCGCTCGCGGAGCTGGTCGAGCTGCGTGTCCAGGTGCTTGTCGGTCACCTCGATCTCGGGCCGCTCGACCTCGACCCCGCGGTAGGGGGGCAGGTCGATCCTGGGCTTGACCTCGACCGTCGCGGAGAACTCGAGCGGCTGGCCGTCCTTGTAGTCGGGCGGCTCGACCTTGCCACGGGAGAGCGGCTCGACGCCGAGCTCCTCCACCGCCTTGGCGTAGAACTCCGGCACGGCCTCATGCTCGATCGCCTCGGCGATCAGCGCCTCCCGGCCGATGCGGGCCTCAAGCACGGGACGGGGCACCTTGCCCTTGCGGAAGCCGGGCACCTTCACCTCGCGGCTCAGGCGGCGCGCTGTCCGCTCGATGGCCGGGCCAAGCTCGTCGGGCTCAACCACCACGCTGATCTTGACCTTGGTCGGCGCAACGGGCTCAAGGGTGCTACGCACGGGTCGCCTCCGGACGGGATTGTGAGGACCGAGCTGCCTCGGAAAGCTACCTTGCCCGGCGGACTTATGCGCGGTTCCCGCACGCGTCGCTTGCCGATACCTGCGGGCACTGCCAGGCGAGCGCCAGTATACGCGCCACGCGGCAGCCATCGCGTCCCGCGGTGGGCCCCGCGCCCGCCGCCGACCGGCTATCTGGTGGAGGGCGGCTGTGTGGAGGGCGTGGGGCTGGTGGTGGGCGTGGGGGTGCTGGTGGTGGCCGCCGGTGAGGTGGAGCTGGGCGGCGGCCCGCTCTGGCCACCCGAGCCCGAGGTCGAGCTGGGGCTCGACGGGACGCTGCCCCCGCGCTCGGCGGTCGACGGCGAGGGCGCGTGGCGCTGGCCGGCCGGGTGCTGATCGCTCGAGCCCAGGGCGGCGCCCACCGAGGTGCGCGCGCTCCCCTCGTCGCGGCCACCGAGCGCCGCCGCGAGCGGCCTGCGGATCGCGGCCTCGATGGCGGTGACGCCGCCGATCGCGATGGCGAACATCAACAGCGCGGCCGCGCCGACGACCAGCCACCGTGTCGCCGGGCGGCGCAGCGGCCAGCGCAGCCAGCCGGGCCAGCCGCGTCCGGGCTGCTCGAGGCGCTCGGTCTGGATGCCAGGCGCTGGTCGCACCGAACGCCGCACCAGGTTGTGGGTCGACGACAGCAGGCCGCTGTAGATCGCGCCGGCCAGCGAGCTGACCACGCTGACCAGCGCCGCGCCGATCAGCGTGCCCGCCACCCCGAGGAAGGACGCCACCACCGCGGCGGAGATCGAGGCGAGCGCCCCGGCGAAGATGGCGACGAGACTGACCCTCGTGAAGCGCTCCTGGCTGTCCTGCTCCTGGCTGTCCTGCTCCTGGCTCGCTTCCGGTGTCTGGTTGCTCTGGCTGCTCATATCCCTCGCATTCGGTGAGGCATCGGTCAGGTACCGGCGGCGGATGGGGGAAGGCGCGGCCCGGTGGAGTCGCGGCATGGACGACTGCAGGTTCTGCGCGATCGCCAGCGGCGGCGACCACGCGTGGTGGTCCACGAGGACGCCCAGACCATGGCGTTCCTCGACCACCGGCCGCTGTTCCACGGCCACACGCTCTGGTCCCCAAGCTACACGTCCGGGTGCTGTTCGAGCTTCCGCGCGAGCAGGTGGAGCACTTTTCCTGCTGGCGCAGCGGCTGGAGCGTGCCGTTGCCGGAGCCGAGCTCCAGCTAGCTCCAGCAGCGCAGGTCAGACGGGCCGAACGGGCCGGGCGCCGGGAGGCCGGCCTGGTCGAAGCCCAGCTCGGTCGGCCCCACCAGTGCCACGCCGACCGCCAACGGTCGCACCCGCCTGGGCCCCACCCCGGCAAACAGCGGGAAGGTGTGCAGCGCGTGGCTGAGATGGTCGAGCATGTGATCGCCGTGCCCGTACATCATGCCGGGCTTGAGGACCGTCCATTCCAGGCCGCAGCCGCGCACCAGCTGCTCGGCCGCCCACTTGGACTCGTGATAGGCCGACCCGCAGCCCGGCCGGGCCCGCAGGAAGCTCAGCAGCGCCAAGCGGCGCACTCCGGCAGCCGCAGGACCCGCTGCGCCCAGGGTCGCTGGTCCATGCCCGGGTGATCAGGACGATCTGGTGGCCGTGCCGGGCGAGGCGGGTGGCCAGATGGCCTCCCACGAACCCGGTCCCCCCGGTGATCGCAACCCGCATCCCAGCCCCACGGTCGTCGCTCATGCCGGCTCGGCCTCCTGGTCGGTGTCGTCGGACCGGCCTCGCCGGCGGCGCAGCACCACCTGCGCGGGGCAGATTGCCGAGATGAAGCCGCCGACGGTCAGCGCCAGGTGGTCGGGCTCCAGGGCGTACAGGATCCGGTTGCCGTCGCGCCGGTCACGCACCAGCCCCGCAGCCTTGAGGATCGCGAGGTGGCGCGAGACTGAGGGGCCGCTGATCGCAAACCGGCTGGCGATCTGGCCGGCCGCCAGCTCGCCGTCGCGCAGGTCCTGCAGGATCTGCCGGCGGGTTGGGTCCGCCAGAGCCCGGAAGACGGTCGAATCATCTGTCATAGTAGCTATTTAGCAACAGAGCTAATTAGCCGTCAACCTCTTCAGGTGCGGACGGTACGGAGCTCGTGCTCGAGCGCGGTGCGCTCTGCTTCCGAGAGCAGCCGTGAGCGGCCCGACGCGGCATCCCAGGCGACCAGGACGACCTCGGCTTCGACGGCCAACCGCCCATCCGGCGCGAGCACTTCCTCTTCGGTGGTGAAGCTCGACCGACCGATCCGCTTCAGCCCGCAGCGGACCACCGCGGCACCGTCAGCCAAGCGGAGCGCGCCGCGGTAGTCGATCGCCACGCGCGCCACGACATAGTCCCAGACCCGCCCGCCCAGACCGAAGACGCGGTCGAGCCACTGGTCACGCGCTGCCTCCAGGTAGCTGAGGTAGACGGGATGGTAGACGTGGGCATAGGCGTCCAGGTCGCTCCAGCGGATCTCGATGCGTCGCTCGTGCATCTTCAAGGTCCTGTCCGTCGGTCGCAGGCTCGGGCACTCAGGCCAGGCAGATCGCCAGCCGGTTTCAGGAAAGAGACCTTGACGCTAGCGCAGGGGCACCCGGCTTGCACTCCGCCCGCGAGCCCGGGGCACCCGCGCGAGGCGGCCTGTTCCGTGGCATCCAGGCCAACGGCGTCGAGCACGCCGACATCATACCCGCCAGCCCTACCAGCCTCTGGGAGAGGAGAGGTCTGACCGAGCTCGCCCGTCGCGTTTGACCAGCGCGTACAGCACCGGCACCAGCCTGCCGAGCACGATCTGCAGCCGCCACAGGTCAAATGCCAGGGCGCGCTGGTACCAGACCGGTCCGAGGGCGGCCTCGAAGCGGTCCCGGTGGCGGGTGAGCCGGGCGATCTGCAGCAAGTCCTGGGTGAGGTAGCTGGGGTCGTGCTCGAGCCGATACTCCGACCATTCGCTGCCGATGCGCTCGCGCCGCGCGACCTCGAACCCGGCCGCGGCGATCGCCGCCTCCACGGTCGGCTGGTGCATGCTCGCCGCCGAGTTCCCCAGTCCCTCGATCAGCATGGCGCGGTCGCCGGGCTCGAGCCGGTCGGTGGCGAACACCGCGTACAGGACCATGCCGCCGCCAGGCCGCAGCACCCGCGCGCACTCCCGCAGCGCGCCGGCACAGTCGCCCAGGCACGACAGGGTGTCGCGGCACCACACCAGATCGCAGGCGCCGTCCGCGATCGGCAGCGCCTCGATGTCGCCTTGGACCAAGGTGACCTGCCCAGCCGCCTCTGCCGCCGCGTCGTAGGCCCCGCCCTTGGGCAGCCCGCGCAGCACGAGATCGACGCCGAGCATCCGGCAGCCGTAGCGCCGCGTCAGCGCGACCGCGTAGGTGGCGTCCCGGCAGCCGGCATCCAGGACCAGGTGGCCGCCGCCGAGCCCGAGCCAGCCCGGCGCGTCCAGCAGCATGTCCGGCGAGCGCGGCGCCAGGCTGCGCTGCAGGAGCTCGTCACCGTCGGCGGGCCAGCCCTGGCCGGCGTACAGCTCGGTCATGGCCTGGTGGGAGGTCGGGTCGGTCACGGCTGCAACGTTGGCAGAACGGTCGATCCTGGTCGAGGGAGTTTCCTGCCGGCCGATGCCGTACCGGATCGCTATTCTCGAGGCTGGGACGCCGACCCGGATGAGGTACGAACGATCATGGACACCGACCCTGGAGTCCAGGCGAAGGGTCTTCGCCGACGAGCGCGCCCCGGCCACGGGCTCCCAGGAGACGCGGTGGCATGACGGCGCCAGGTAGCTCGATGGCGGGCAGTCCGCTGCTGCTCACCGTCGACGACGACCCCGCTGTCTCCCGCGCTGTGGCGCGTGACCTGCGGCGCCGGTACGGGCAGGGCCACAAGGTCGTGCGCGCCGGCTCTGGCGCCGAGGCGCTGGAGGCGCTGCGGGAGATCAAGCTGCGCGGCGGCCGCGTGGCCGTGATGCTCGCCGACTACCGGATGCCCGAGATGAGCGGTATCGAGTTTCTCGAGGCCGCCATGGACCTGTTTCCCCGAGCCCGGCGCGCGCTGCTGACCGCCTACGCCGACACCGACGCGGCCATCGCCGCCATCAACCTCGTCGACGTCGACCACTACCTGCTCAAGCCGTGGGAGCCACCGGAGGAGAAGCTCTACCCCGTGATCGACGCCATGCTCGAGGCCTACACCGGCCAGCCCGACGTCGAGATGGTGGAGACCAAGCTGATCGGGCACCGGTGGTCGGCGCCGTCGTTCGCCGCGCGCGACTTCCTGGCCCGCAACGCCGTGCCCTACCGCTGGTTCGCATCGGACGAGCCGGAGGGCTGCCGGCTGCTGCAG
>WNGE01001410.1_pt1 | contig 41163 bp, 39 predicted proteins | sample 5400651 | NCBI WGS metagenome assembly WNGE01 (sample SAMN13153370, study PRJNA577476) | soil metagenome | isolation source: 60 cm soil or saprolite under grassland replicate 2 | place: USA:California | collected 2016-06-15 | reverse complement strand
CGGCGCGAAACCATCTTAGAGCGATTTGGGCCGGAACCCTGAAAAAATTGCTGGGAGGGTTACACACCTCCGCTTGTCATCGCCCGGCTCGACCGGGCGACCCAGTAACCCCGGAAGTGCGTTCGCGTCACCGTAACGATCTCGAAGGCGGCGGATACTGGGTTGCCCGCTTAAGCGGGCCACGACAGGTCCGAGCTTGTCGTGAAACCTTAAGCCTGCGGCTGCGGCTCCATGCCGCCGGTCTCCGGCCGCGGCCTGCCCTTGCCGGCGGTCGGAACCGCCGAGGAGCGCGGGGGCGGCGGCTCGCTCACGCCTTCGCGCACCGGCGGCCTGCCGGCGAGCAGATCCTTGATCTCGTCGCCCGACAGCGTCTCGTATTCGAGCAGGCCCCTGGCGAGCACTTCGAGATCGGCGCGCCTCTCGCTGAGGATGCGCATCGATTCGTCGTAACCGGCCTCGACCAGGCGCTTGATCTCGGCGTCGATCTTCTGAACGGTGGCTTCCGAAATGTTCTGCTGCCGCGACACCGAATAGCCGAGGAACACCTCTTCCTGATTCTCGCCGTAGGCGACGGTGCCGAGCGCCTCGGACAGGCCCCAGCGCGTCACCATCATGCGGGCGAGCCGGGTCGCCTGCTCGATGTCGGAGGCGGCCCCCGAGGTCACCTTGTCGCGTCCGAACACCAGCTCCTCGGCGACGCGCCCGCCCATCATGATCGCGAGCCGCGACGTCATCTGCTCGAGGCTCATCGACAGCTTGTCGCGTTCCGGCAGCTGCATCACCATGCCGAGCGCGCGGCCGCGGGGAATGATGGTCGCCTTGTGCACCGGGTCGGTCGCCTTGACGTTGAGGGCGACGATGGCGTGACCGCCCTCGTGATAGGCGGTCAGCATCTTTTCTTCCTCGGTCATGATCAGCGACTTGCGCTCGGCGCCCATCATGACCTTGTCCTTGGCGTCCTCGAATTCCTGCTGGGTGACCATGCGCTTGTTGCGCCGGGCCGCCATCAGCGCCGCCTCGTTGACGAGATTGGCAAGGTCCGCGCCGGAGAAGCCGGGGGTGCCGCGTGCCGTGGTCTTGAGGTTGACGTCGGGTGCGAGCGGCACCTTGCGCACGTGGACCTTGAGGATCTGCTCGCGGCCGACCACGTCGGGATTGGGCACGATCACTTGCCGGTCGAAACGGCCCGGACGCAGCAGCGCCGGATCGAGCACGTCGGGTCGGTTGGTCGCGGCGATCAGGATGATGCCTTCGTTCGCCTCGAATCCGTCCATCTCGACGAGGAGCTGATTGAGGGTCTGCTCGCGCTCGTCGTTGCCGCCGCCGAGCCCCGCGCCGCGGTGGCGGCCGACCGCGTCGATCTCGTCGATGAAGATGATGCAGGGCGCGTTCTTCTTCGCCTGCTCGAACATGTCGCGCACGCGCGAGGCGCCCACCCCGACGAACATCTCGACGAAGTCGGAGCCCGAGATGGTGAAGAACGGCACATTGGCTTCGCCGGCGATCGCGCGAGCCAGCAGGGTCTTGCCGGTCCCGGGCGGTCCGACCAGGAGCACGCCGCGCGGAATGCGTCCGCCGAGTCGCTGGAATTTTCCCGGATCGCGCAGGAACTCGACGATCTCCTGCAAGTCCTGCTTGGCTTCGTCGACGCCGGCGACGTCCTCGAACGTCACGCGGCCGTGCGCCTCGGTCAAAAGCTTGGCGCGCGACTTGCCGAACCCGAGCGCCTTGCCGCCGGCGCCCTGCATCTGGCGCGACAGGAAGATCCACACCCCGATCAGCGCAATGAACGGCAGCCAGGAGACCAGCAGGGAGACGAACCAGGGGACGTTGTCCTGCTGCGGGCGCGCGGTGATCGAGACGCCCTTGTTGTAGAGCCGCTGCACCAGGCTCGGATCGCTGGGCGCGTAGGTCTGGAAGCTGCGGCCGTCGGTGAATTGGCCGTGAATTTCCGGCCCCTGAATCACCACGTCGCGGACCCGGCCCTGCTCGACTTCATTGAGGAGCTGAGAGAATGAGATGTCGGTCGAGGTCGTGCGCTGGCCGGGGTTCTGGAACAATGTGAACAGCGCCAGCAGCAACAGGACGATGATCACCCAGAGCGCAAAATTACGGAGATTGGCGTTCATCCAGCGTCCTTTGACGCGCCAAGTCTGGCGGTCCGTTCGGTGTGGCCGCGAAGCGCATCCCCACCCCTGCGGTCAATGTAAGTTTCATCGACCCTTCTGCCAAGAGAAACGGCCGAATCTTCGGCATTCTACCGGCGGCTGGTGAAAGAAGCTTTGACCGGCTTGCCCCGCCGTGGGCGCGCCGAATTCGCCTTGCCGGCCGCCGTTCTGCGCGGCGGCGCCCGTTCGACCGCAATTATGTCGGCGTCCGCCGTGACCATGGCGCCCGCCAACGTGCGCCGCACGCGCGAGCGCGTCGCACCGGACCGAAGCACCGCCGCGAGCAGTCGTTCGAGCTTGCCGAGTTCCACCGGCCCTTCCCGGCCGATCTGTCCGATGGCGCGGCCGAGCACGCGCAAGGCGATCTCGGCGGGCAGTTCGGCAAACTCGCGGCCATCCATGACCATTTCTCGGGGCTCTGTCGAGCCCTTCCGACACAAATGCGCCAGGGCCTGTTCGGTTGCCCGGGCGATCGCCTGCTCCGCTCGCCCGAGCCGCCGGGCCAAGGCGGCCAATCTGGCCGCATCGAGGCCTTCGCGCGCGAGCGCCGGCGCGAGCTGGCGCAGGCGGGTTCGCGCAAATCGAGGATCCTGGTTCGAAGGATCCTCGATGAAAGCAATGTTCGCGGCCTTGAGCGTCGAGAGCAGCCTGGCTTTCGGAATATCGAGCAAAGGCCGGATCAACGTCATGCCATCGAGCGCCGAGCTGCGCGCGATTCCCGCAAGTCCGCTCAAGCCGCTGCCGCGGGCGAGCCGAAACAGCACGGTTTCGGCCTGATCGTCGAGCGTGTGGGCGGTGAGAATGTGGCGCGCGCCCGCTCTGCCGGCGGCCGCGACGAGCAGTCGGTAGCGCGCCTCGCGCGCGGCTTCCTGCAGGCCGGTATCGGGCTTGCGGCCGATCCAGCGCACGGTTCGATGCTCGACCTTCAAGCCGGCGGCCAGCCGCTTCACCATTGCGGCTTCGCGCGCCGAGCCCGGGCGGAGCCCATGATCGACGGTGACCGCGATGAGCTTTGGGCGGCGTTTGCGCGCGGCGCGCCAGCGCGCGGCCAGAAACAAGAGCGCCGTGGAATCCGGACCGCCGGAAACGGCGAGGATCACGCTCGCAAGCCGGTCGATATCGGCGAACAGCCTTGCCGCCTCGCGCGCCGAGATCGGCGCCGCCTCAGCAGCCGGCACGCTTCTGTTCCCGCTCGACGCCCTGTTTGAGGACCACCGAGGCGCGGGGATATTTGCGTCCGACCTCATTGAGTGTCGCGCATGCCGCGTCTTTTTCGCCCAGCGCCGCGAGCGATTGCCCGAGCCGGAACAGCGCGTCCGGCGCTTTGCTCGCCGTCTCGTATTTCGTGGAAACGGCGAGAAACGACTCGGCGGCATCGCGATAGCGCTGGCGCTGGAACATCGCCTCGCCGAGCCAGTAATTTGCATCGGCCACGAGCCGATCGCCGGGATATTTCTTCAGGAAGGCGCGGAAGCCGTCCTCCGCCAGCGCATAGTCCTTGTGCAGAACATAGCCGTAGGCGAGGTCGTATTCGTCCTTGGGGGTCGCGCTCGGCGCCATCACGGTCTGGACTGCCGCCGGGTTCGGGTTGCGTGATGGCGGGGGCGGCGGCGGCGGCGGCGGCAAGGCCGCGGTCGAGGGTCCGACGGCCGCGGGCGGCAACATCGGGGCTGCCGTCGGCGGCGGCTCCCGGGCGGCTTGGCCGGAAAGGCTCGATAGATCGAGCGGGGCTCCCGCCGTTCGGCCCCCCGGTACCCCGATATCGGGCGACTCGCCGATCGGCGCGCCGACCGCAGGCGGGCCGGCCGCTTCCGAAAGCGTGCCCAGCGTTCGCGGGGCACCCGGCGCGGTCGGATTTTGCGTCGGATCGAACACGTCGCGCCGGCCCGGCGAGGGAGAGGCGGCCGAGGCGGCGGAGACGGAAGGCGCAGGCAGCGGCTCCGCGGCGGGCGGGGCGGCGGCCGGGGCCGGCGGCATTGGGGTGCCGGGCGCTCTGGCAATTTCGCCCTGGATGCCCGGGCCGGGCGCGCCCTGGGCGCGCCGAAGCTGCTGCTCGAGCTGCTGATTGCGGTATTGCAACTGCTCGACCAGTCCGGTGAGCCGGCGGATTTCCTCCTCGAGCCGATCGATCCGCAGCACGAGATCCGGCGCGGAGAGCTGCGCCAACCGTACCGGCGCCGGCCGATCGGCTCGCGAGCGTTCCGATGCGCAGGCAGGCGAAACCGCCGCGGCGGCCGCAATCCCGGCCAAGCACGCGGCCGTGCGAAAAACCTTGGAGGCGTCGAACATATTCGCCAGCGATCCGGTGGGATTGGGACGCGTACCATATCGAGCCGAGTTCGACCAAAATGTGTCTGGCCCCGGCGCGAAAATGTCGATTCGGGGTCGGCTGCGATGGCCCTTCGCGCGGGCCGTATCAGGGGGCTAAAAACCCAGCACCTCGTCTGCGCCGGCCCGGAGGATGAAATGCCTAGCCGCGTCTCCCGCGATTACCATCGAGCCGAAATCTCAAGATCCTGAATTGGCCTGGCTTTTCGCTTTCATTTCGCAAAACTGCAATCCTCGGTTGCGGCCAGGATAGCGCGTACAATTTGCGATTGCTCTCTGACAGAAAAATCTTCTACCCATTTGTCCGGAATTATCCGAGGCCGCGCTTGTGCCGGAGGCGGCAAAGCCCGCACAAGCCAGGTGCAAGCGCCCGGCTGCCGCGCGAGACTACGAACTCGCGTTGAGCACGGTGACGGCCCGCCGGTTCTGCGACCAGCAGGAAATATCGTTGCACACCGCGACCGGACGTTCCTTGCCGTAGGAGATCGTGCGCATCCGGTTGGGGTCGACGCCGTGCGCGGCGAGATAATCGTGCACCGCCTGCGCGCGTCTGGCGCCGAGCGCGATGTTGTATTCGCGCGTTCCGCGCTCATCGGCGTGGCCTTCGACCGTGAAACTGTAGCGATTGTAGGCCTGCAGCCATTGGGCTTGCTTGTCGAGCGTGCCGCGCGCCTGGGGCGTGAGCTCGGTCGAATCCGTCTCGAAGAACACCCGGTCGCCGACGTTGACGACGAAATCCTGCTGGCTTCCGGGCGCGCCGGCCGCGGCCATGCCGGCCTGGTTCTGCGTTGCACTGCTCGCGCAAGCGGCAAGCGCCAAGCCTGCCAGCAGCGCCACGGCGAGCTTCGCATTTCGCAACATCCCGGTCATCCTGGTCATTCCGGTGACTCCCTCGTTAAGCCCTGCCCGGACCCTACTCCCGGTCTAGCCCGCCTTCGTTAAGCGAAGGTTCCGTCAACCTTGACGGCGGCTTGCGGCGAGCACGCAAAATTTCGCAAACGGCTGAAAGCTTCGATAATGGTTAAGGCCCCGTGAACGTCCCGCCTTACCACGCCCCGCCTTTACCAGCCGGACGTGTCCCGATCATGGCGGCGCATGGGGGGGCTTGCCCGGTTCTATTCTACCGCAGCGTTCCGCCCCGCCCCCGGCGGCCCCGCCGCCGCCCGCCCCCGCCGCCGCTCACGACAGCAGCGGCGACCAGGCCGGATCCGACGCATAGCTCGGCGTCGGGATTCTCTGCTCGTTGCGCCCGGTGAGGTCGATCGTGAACAGCGCGGCCCCGCTGTTGCCGCCGGGGTCGCGGAAGAACATCAGCACGCGGCCGTTCGGCGCCCAGGTCGGCCCCTCGTTGTGGTAGCCCTCGGTCAAGAGCCGCTCGCCCGAGCCGTCCGGCTTGATCACGCCGATCCCGAACGTGCCTTGCCCGTGCTTGGTGAACGCGATGGCATCGCCGCGCGGCGACCACACCGGGGTCGAATAGGAGCCGTTGCCGAAGCTGATGCGTTGCGCCGGCCCGCCGCCGGCGGCCATGACGTAGATCTGCTGCGCGCCGCCGCGATCGGACTCGAAGCAGATCTGCGCGCCGTTGGGCGAATAGCACGGCGCCGTGTCGATCGCCGGCGTCTCGGTCAGCCGCGTCATCGTCTTCGAGCGCAGGTCCATCACGAACAGGTTGGAATTGCTGCCCTGCTGCAGGCTCATGATCACGCGCTGACCGTCGGGCGAGAACCGCGGCGAGAAGCTCATGCCAGGGAAATTGCCGACGATCTCGCGCTGTCCGGTTTCGATGTTGAGCAGATAAACCCGAGGATCGCCCTGCCCATAGGACATGTAGGTGATTTCCTGGGTCGAGGGATTGAAGCGCGGCGTGAGCACGAGATCTTCGCCGCGGGTCAGATAGCGCACGGCAGCGCCGTCCTGATCCATGATGGCGAGCCGCTTGACCCGGCGCTCCCTCGGCCCGGTCTCGTCGACGAACACGACCCTGGTGTCGAAATAACCCTTCTCTCCCGTCAGCCGCTCGTAGATCGCGTCGGAGATGATGTGGGCGACCCGGCGCCAATTGTCCGGCCCGGTGAAATATTGCTGGCCGATCAGCTGCTGCCCGGAGAACACGTCCCACAGCCGGAACTCGGATTTGAGCCGGCCGTCGGTCTGGCGCGTCAGCCTGCCGGTGACCAGCGCCTGGGCGTTGATGACTTTCCAATCCGCGAAGCGCGGCACCGCGTCGGCGTTGACGATCTTCTCGATGTAGGCGGCGGGATCGATCGGCGCGAACAGACCGGAGCGCCGCAGATCCGCGGTGATCACCTGGCTGATGTTGCGCGCGAGCTCGCTGTCGGCCGGGCTGCCGCCGAGAAAGTCGGGAATCGCGATCGGCACCGGCTGGACGTTGCCTTCGGTGACTTCGAGTCTGAGCACCGCACCGGCGGGCCCGATCATGCCGGCCGCGGCCGTTCCGGCGGCTCCCGCCAGCAGCCGGCGGCGCGTCAACAAATGCCCGCAAGGGGAAATGATGCGGCTCTTCGTGATTTCCATGGGACGTTCACGTTCCTTCGTATTTGATTGCACGGGACGCTCACGTTGCTCGATCGCTCAGCCTCCGAACATGCCGTCCAGGCTGAAGTCGACCACGATTTCCTTCCACAGATCGTATTTTGCCGGAGACAGCATGGTGTACGGCTGGCAGCGGATGGTCGCGCGCACCGCGCTGTCGATCATCGCCTGCATGAAGGCATCGTGCGCGGTGCTCTCGGGCTGCGGCGGACTGGCCAGCGTGCCGTCCTGCTTGAAGCGGATCAGGATCGGGACCCTGAGCTTCTCGGCGTTGGTGGCGCCCGCCGGCGGGTTCCAGCACTCCCGCAGGCGCGCGCGTAGCGCATCGAGTTCGCTCTGCGCCAACCGCGGCGCGGTGCCGGTCGCCGTGCCGAACGCGAGCGTGGGATTGACGACATCGCCAGCCGCCGCCACGCGCTGCGGATCGCGCTTGTCGAGCAGCGCCGCGATGCGGTTGGCGTCGAATTTCGGCTGCGGCTTCGGATCGGGCTTCTTCGGCTGCGGCTTCGCCTCCTTCTTGGGCTCGGGCTTGGGCTCCTTCTTCAAGACGTCGGCGATCGCATCGGGTTTCTGCTCGACCTTCGGTTCGGACTTCGGCTCCTTGGTTTCCGCGGGCTTGCGCTCGGGGACCTTCTCGGGCGCGGGCGGCGGCGTCTGAGCCGACGCGGTGATGAGCTGCGGCTTGTCGACCACCTTGGCGGCGGGATTGTCGGGCGTCTTCTTCTCCGCGATCTTTTCGACCAGCGGCTTCGGCGTTTCGCTCTTGGGCGCACTGTGGGCGCCGGCGCGCAATTGCGAGAATTCGGTCGAGGAGACGAGATCGACCGGCATCGATTCGGTCGGCGGCGCGTTGAGCGCCTTCGGCGCGAACGACACCAACGCCCACAGCAGCACGGCTGCGTGGGCACTCGCCGATATGGTCAGCCCGGTCTTCATGGCGGTGGGGATCGGATCAGGATCCCTGCTCGACCTCCGTCACCAGCGCAACACGGTGGAAGCCGGCCGCGGACAGCCGCCCCATGACCCGCATCACTGTGCCGTAATCCACCTTGCGATCCCCGCGCACATAGATGCGCTCGTCCGTCCCGCCGCGAGCCTGGGTGATCGCCTCGAGCTTTGCAACGAGATCTTCGACTTTGATCTCGGAATTCTGCAGGAACACCTGGCCCTTGCCGTTGACCGAGACCGTGAGCGGCTCGCGGTCCTGGTCGAGCGCCTTGGCTTGGCTTTGCGGCAGATCGATCGGCACGCCGACCGTGAGCAGCGGCGCCGAAACCATGAAGATGATCAGCAGCACCAGCATCACGTCGACGAACGGCGTGACGTTGATCTCGCTCATGACCGAGCGGCGGCGATGCCGCCGCCTGCCGGCCGGACTCGCTTGCCCGCCGCCGTTGATGCCCATCACGCGCGCTCATCGATCTGGCGCGACAGGATCGCCGAGAACTCGTCGGCGAAGCCCTCCAGCCGCTGCGCCTGTTTGTTCACCTCGGACGCAAACTTGTTGTAGAAGATCGTCGCCGGGATCGCGGCGACCAATCCGATCGCGGTGGCGAACAAGGCTTCGGCGATGCCGGGCGCGACCACCGCGAGCGAGGTGTTCTTCGAGGCCGCGATCGACTGGAAGCTGGTCATGATGCCCCATACCGTGCCGAACAGGCCGATGAACGGTCCCGCCGAGCCCACCGTCGCCAGCACCAAGAGCCGCCGCTCCAGGCGCTCGACCTCGCGCGCGATCGTCACTTCCATGACCTTCTCGATGCGCATCTGCAGGCCCGCAAAGGAGCGTGCCTGGGTTTCGAAGCTGCGCTTCCACTCGCGCATGGCCGCGACGAACAGCGCCGCCATGGAGTGGCTCGGCCGCGCCGAGAGCGTGCGATAGAGCTCCTCGAGCGACTGCCCGGACCAGAAGGTTTTTTCGAAGCGGTCCATGGCATGCCGCGTCCTGGCGTACAGCACCGTCTTGTCGATGGCGATCGCCCACACCCAGATCGAGGCGATCAAGAGCCCGAGCATCACCGCCTTGACGATGACGTGGGCGGACCAGAACAACCCGAAGATCGACAGGTCGGAGGAACTGAGCCCCGACAAACCCTGTTGCGCTATTTCGGCGGCATTCATGGCTCAAGTCCTCTCGGCTGACCGGCGCATTGCAACGGGCGGTGCTGTCCGCGGGACCATGACGGCAGGCCGAGCGGCATCGCGCGCGATGCATCGCCCGACGTTCCGAGAATTCGCGAAATCGTAAGCCGTCCGCCCAAGGGTGCAGCCCCGGATTCCGCGCCAAATTTGTCCAAACTAGGGCACCTGACCCGTCCTTGCGGTCTAGCAGGCCCCATTGCGGTTAAAGCTGCGTTACCGCGAGCGATCGGCGGTATCGGAGGCCCGCTCGCGATCGGCCTGCATGGCGAGGCGCAGCGGCTTGGGGATCGGCCTCGCGCGGCCGCCGGCCACGACGCCCTTCACGTCTTCGGGCTCGGTCACGATCTCGAGCACGTCGTCCATGTGCGCGGGCCGGCGATAATCGATGCGCATCGTGCGCACCACGAAGCCGTAGCCCGGCGCCTCGCTGGCGGCCTGCTCGAACAGCTCCCGATGACCGGCGCCGATCAGGCGCATGTATTCGGTGCGCCCGCGCTCCATGAAGCGCAGGAAGCTCGCGTGATAGACGATGCCGGTGAAGTCGGTGTCCTCATAATACACGCGGACCGGCAGCACGTGCCGGCCGCCGCGGATCTCGCCGCCGAGGTGCGGCCATTGCTCGATCGCCGGCTTGCGAGAGATGCGCGGCTCACGCTCCCTCGCCATCCTGTGCTCCTTCCTCGAACAGCTGGAATTGTCCGGCATCGCGCGCGGGCTCGGCGAGCCCGAGGTGCCGGAACGCGTGCGAGGTCAACAGCCGCCCGCGCGGCGTGCGTTGCAGAAGGCCGCGCTGGATCAGGAACGGCTCGATGATGTCCTCGATCGCGTCGCGCGGTTCGGACAGCGCCGCCGCGAGCGTTTCGACCCCGACCGGCCCGCCGCCGTGATGCACGGCGATCGTGGTGAGATACCGCCGGTCCATCGCGTCGAGCCCGGCGATGTCGACTTCGAGGGCGAGGAGCGCCCGGTCGGCGGCAGCCCGGTCGATCGCGCGGCTGCCGGCGACGGAAGCGAAATCGCGCACGCGCCGCAGCAGCCGCCCGGCAATCCGCGGTGTGCCGCGCGCGCGCCGCGCGATCTCATTGGCGCCGTCGGCCTCGACCTCGATGCCGAGCACGCGGGCGCCGCGGTTGACGATCTGCTCGAGCTCGGCCTCGGTGTAGAAGTTGAGGCGGATCGGGATGCCGAAGCGATCGCGCAGCGGCGTGGTCAGCAGTCCCGCGCGCGTGGTGGCGCCGATCAGCGTGAAGCGCGCGAGATCGATCTTCACCGAGCGCGCCGCCGGGCCCTCGCCGATGATCAGATCGAGCTGAAAATCCTCCATGGCCGGATAGAGGATTTCCTCGATCGCCGGATTGAGCCGGTGGATCTCGTCGATGAACAGCACGTCGCGATCCTCGAGATTGGTCAGGAGCGCGGCGAGATCGCCGGCCTTGGCGATCACCGGACCGGACGTGGCGCGGAAATTCACGCCGAGCTCGCGGGCGACGATTTGCGCGAGCGTGGTCTTGCCGAGACCTGGCGGACCGACGAACAGCACGTGATCGAGCGATGAATTCGTCGAGCCGCTGCGGGCGCAGCGGCGCCTCCGCGACGTCTTCCTCGCGGCGCTCGGCGGTGACGAGGCGGCGCGGCGTGATCATGCGGGGCCTCGCCGCGTGCTCCAGATACCTCCCCCCTTGTGGGGGACGGCAATCGCAAATGGCTGGCGGCTCGCTCCGGTTACCTCCCCCCTTGTGGGGGAGGTCGGCTCGCGCGTTCTGCGCGCGAGCCGGGAGGGGGGTACAAAGCCCGCCGAATCAAACAAACACCCCCCTCCCCGCCCCTCCCCCTCAAGGGGGGAGGGAGCCGATTGGGGTCGGCGCCGCGCCCGATGCGAGCGACCGAGTTCTTTGTTGTTTTCGCTCATCGCGAAAGCTCCCGCAGGCCGAGGCGGATGAGGCTTGCGGCATCGGCGGCTTCGCCCGCGCTCTGGGCCGCCGCCGCGATCGCGGCCGCCGCCTGCGGCTGGCCATAGCCCAAATTGACCAGCGCCGAGACGGCGTCGGCGACGGGCTGCGGCGCCCGCCGTTCCTCGATCGCGCCGGAAAGCCGGATCACCGCGGGATCGACCGCCGCGTAGGCCGGCGCCTTGTCTTTCAGCTCGGTGACGATGCGCTCGGCGACCTTTTGGCCGACCCCGGGCGCGCGCGCGACCATCGCCTTGTCTCGCAGCGCAATCGCGCTCGCGAGATCCGCAGGCGCGAGCGTGCCCAGCACCGAGAGCGCGACCTTGGTGCCGACCCCCTGCACGGTCTGCAGCAGCCGGAACCATTCCCGCTCGACCGGCGTGAGAAACCCGAACAGCCGGATCTGGTCCTCGCGCACATGGGTCTCGATCGCCAGCACGACGGGCTCGCGGGGCGCCGGCAGCGCCTGGAGCGTGCGGGCCGAGCAGTGCACGACGTAGCCGACGCCGCCCACGTCGACGATGATGAAATCCTCGCCGTAGCTGTCGAGCGTGCCGGTCAGCTTGCCGATCATGGGACCCCGGGCTTCGCGGCGATTCTAACGGATTCGCCGGCTTTCGCCTGCCGCGCCTTGGAACTTGGTTCGTAACGGGCGCGCAGCAGCGCGGCGCCGCGGTGATGCGCATGGGTGACCGCGATGGCAAGCGCGTCGGCGGCGTCCTCCGTCTCCGGGTCGGCTTTCGGCAGCAGCACGCCGATCATCATGCGGATCTGCGCCTTGTCGCCATGGCCGGCGCCCACGATGGTCTTTTTCACGAGATTGGGCGCGTATTCGGCAACCGAGAGCCCCGCCTGCGCGGCGGCCAGCAGGGCGACCCCGCGGGCCTGGCCGAGTTTCAGCGTCGCGCCGGCGTCCTTGTTGACGAAGGTCGCCTCGGCGGCGGCTTCCTGCGGCGCAAATTGCGCGATCACGCGCGCGAGCCCGGCATGGATCGTCGCCAGCCGCGAGGCCAGGGCTTCCCGATCGTTGGTTTCGACGCGGCCGCAGCCGAGAAACGAAAGTCGATTGCCAGAAATCTCGACGATGCCCCAGCCGGTGCGGCGGAGCCCCGGATCGATGCCGAGGATGCGAATCGCGCGTGCGCCCACAAGGCTTTGATACCGCCGCGCCCGCGGCGCGCCTAGCGGCGGGCGGCCCGATCTGCACAGGAGACGAGGTAAATTTGTGCCGCGGACGCGCCGGGACCTTTCGACGTCGCACATTTGGCTATGCAGGACGTCAGCGCGGTGAGCCCGCTCTGTCAGACATAGTTAGGTTATTACTGACACTTTGGGCTTAATACCTATGCGATCTCGCACTTGAGTGTACACCTCTGCGACACCCGGCATGGTCACGGTGGTGACGACGGCGTAGGGCGTCAAATCATCGATTTCATCCGGCTCACGCTGGACCATCAGCTCAAAAGTCGAGTCGATTGCCAGAGCAGCTGCCTTAGTGCCTTCCCAACGGCGGTGGATAACCGTGCCTCGATGTACCTGATTGGAATCCGGTTGGTTACCAGAAGCTTTCACCGCAAACAACGCAACGGATTCACTGGGTTCCACAATCTTGAGACGGACTCCACGATAGCTGGTGCTACCTACACGAGGGGGCGCAAACCACGCGATCGTTGCTGAAAGCTCGTGGAGTTGTGGATTGCCAGACATAACGGCTGGCAATGGCACCGAAAAGGTGTGGGACTCCCCCCGCTGTAGTCGGCCAACAGCCCACAACGTGGCCCGATCCGTGGCGCAATCAAGAACCATCCCCATATCAATTGCGCCGTATCCTAAGTACCGTCTAACATTATCCTTCTGTCGAACGGCAAACTTGTTGTCCGTAGGACCGATAACTTCGATGATCAGATCGCGAGCTGCGGTCCATCGGGCGCAGTGCACGAGAAGTGCTTTCAAGAGCACAGCCCGTTGCGAATCCGGAATAGCAAGGAAATCATCATAGGCGGCTTCCAAGCCCTCATGTACCCGCGCGGCCACCCCTGTTGTAATTGCAGCGGCAATGCTGGTTCCGACACTACGACCCGTCGTGTTGGGGTCATAGGCAGGCGGAGCAGGCGGAGCCGCCACGAGGATACCGCCCAGCAAACTGGAGTTCTTTCCGATCGGGCGCAATAAATGAACGGCCCCGTTTGGTAGCAGACGAACGTGATGGCGGCCCCCAGGTGCGAGCACATCTGGCTTTACTGCGTTGCTGATCCCAGGCCCCAGACCGCTGGAAACGGTGCAGAGGCCTGTGTCCAACCAAACGTCGAATGTCGAGGCCGGCAGCGGGCCGGTAGGAATGTTATCGCTATGGAGCGCACCTACCGTTAAGGCATTCATTGACTCGGCGGGAGCTAAAATCCGCCGATGCGCCATAGCTGCAGCACTGGCTCGTAAAGCGGCGCGAGCTTTCTCACCCACATCAAGAGCTTCGAACTCCACACTAGTCATATTGTCCGTGACTAGATCATCAATGTGATTACCGGCGCTAATTACAAACAGCAGACCGTACCTGTGAGAGAGATAGTCGATTACACGGGCCCAACCTGACATCCGCCTAGTGAATGGCTTATTGCGATCGCCTAGCGATGCACTGATCACAATGACGCTTGGCGCAGCTGGATCTGCACCGTCCTTGAGGCGCACAACGGCCTCGTGGAATAGGTCGGCGGGTAGACGGTCAGGAAAACGCTCGTCCTGATTCGGCGCCTGAGGGGCAAACATGACGTTCAAGAAAAAGACTCGGCGGCGCAATGTTGGCATCGCTGCGCCGGCTATATCTCCATGAACTACGGCCGAGGCCATTGCCGTACCATGAACCCGAAGACCTACTGCGAGCGGTTCGAGCCCGAAAGGATCATAGACGGACAAACGACCATCGAGCCTGGGATGGCCAGTTAGAGGCACGGCGTCAAAGAGAGCGACTATCGGATCTCCTTCGGGCAATGGCGCCGGCGCGGGAGCCACTCCCTCCTGTGCTTCAACAACGGTGATATGCAAAGCACTCTGCGGCCGTATATGCATTACCGACTCGGCGGCCACTAATCCTTCTTGGCCGCGAGCCATCACACGCTGTAATTCGGCCTGCGGAACGTCGACGAGCAGCGCATGGTACTTTGCGCCCTCAATGCGGGTCCTAGTGACAAGCTCTCCGCCACCTGCCGCCACAGCGTCTAAGGCATCTGCTTCAATACCTGCTTCGGAGTCGCGGAACACCAGTTCGAGTTCCATCCGCACCATGCCTCGGGCATCCGCACGCTCCTGCGCGAGAATTTCGATATCCTCCGGAGATGCCCGATCCTGCGGTCCCCAAGGCCGAAGGTCCCGAAGTTGCTCAAACAGGTCGCGCCAAGGCCCAAGTCCTTCTGGGAGCGCTTGGCTCGCCTGAAAACGATTCCACAAGCTGACCATTTGTCGGAGCGCTGCGGAATTGGGGACCATCAAATATAGTGAAGGATTTTTGTCCTCCTCATCGCCTTCCAAGTCCTCAGCGTCGATGAATTCTAATCCCGGAACATGAGCTGCGGCGCGGACGAAGTTCTGGATGTTGCCGGTAAGTTCGAACACCAACAACCGCTCAGGAGCAAGGCCCGCAGGATCGGCACGCAGTTCCAGTGGATCGCGACCCTCGGCCATGAATTGAGCCAAGCCGCCAAGAACTAGACCTGGACGCCTATTGCGCTGTTCGGCAGGATTGAATTTTCGAACGCGTGCAAAACCGCCTGGCTTACGCGTCTTTCGACCGCCTCGGTCGGGCGGATCGAGCCGGAGAAGAGGATATTGAGGTGGGTTCGCCATAGGACCATGGCGCCACGCGTGACGCCCAAAGCTCGATTTCCTCAGCGACGATCCGCTTCAGCGACTCACCGCCCTGTGATAGAATATATCTTCTACGCACGTTATGGCAGAACTCGGCAACTTCGGCAAAGCTTACCGGACCCAAACGTTCGGCCAACCGTTCTGCTGATGTACCTGGATCGTCGCGCCAGATTTCAAAAAATCGTGAGATTAAAACTGCCCTCCGTGCAGCATCGGGCGCTGGCATGTCAATACGTAATTGGAATCGGCGCCACACGGCACGATCGAGCAGTTCGGCATGATTGGTTGCTGCCACGGCAATAACGTAACTCGGCAATTGATCAATTTGCATCAACAGGAATGAAACGACGCGTTTGATTTCGCCAGTCTCATGAACATCGCCCCGCTCTTTTCCTACTGCATCAAATTCGTCGAAGAACAATACACACGGAGTAGCGCGAGCATACTCAAAGAGTTTTGCAAGACGCGCATTGGTCTCGCCCAGATAAGCTCCAACTAGCGAGTCATAGCGCACAGCTAGCAGAGGCAGAGCCAAGGCCTGGGCCATAGCTTCGGCAAGCGACGTTTTACCGTTGCCAGGCGGCCCCGAGAGTAGGACGCGGTTACGGGGTTGCATACCCTGGGCCCGAAGAAGATCTGCCCGGCTCTGCTCCTCGATGAGTTGTCGTGTGAGGCGATCGGCTGGCAGGGAAAGAATAAGTTCATCGAGCCGAATACGGGGTTCGGACTCTATGACAAAATCCCGCCCCGCGCCTTGGGGCCGGCGTAATTCGTTTGAGGGAGTGATCGGGATGGTCTGGAGTGCCCGCTGCAGCCGGTCGGCGAGGACATGATGACTGCGGGATTTCTCTTCGGCTACAAGGGCTTCCACAGTCGATGCAAGCATCGACCTATCCCCGGCGGCTCCGGCACGCACTAGGGAGACGAGCAGGTCGCTTCTAGCCATCCCATTATCCTGCCCTTTGATCCACTAGGAGCGTCAACAAAAAGTTAACAGTCCACTGACTCTATAGAACATAACATGAACTTAAGCTACCCTTGGTTGGCAGGACGGGGTAAGGTGCGGATGACCCCTCGGCGTGAGGCCTACGCCCCCACCCTGGCCATGAGCGCGTCGGACACCTCGAAATTGGCGTAGACGTTCTGCACGTCGTCGCGGTCCTCGAGCGTCTCGATCAGGCGCAGCAGTTTTTCGCCCTGTTCGTCGTCGAGCCCAATCGTGCTCTGCGGCTTCCACACCAGCGCGGCCTTGCGCGGCTCGCCGAATTTCGCCTCGAGCGCGCGGGCGACCTCGCGCAGCCGATCCTGCCCGACGTAGACCTCGTGACCGGAGCTGGTCGAAGCGACATCGTCGGCCCCGGCTTCGATCGCCGCATCGAGCATCTCGTCGTCGCTCGCGACCTTGGCGTCGAACTCCACCATTCCGACGCGGTCGAACAGGAACGCCACCGCCCCGGTCTCGGCCAGATGCCCGCCGCTTTTGGAGAACGCGGAGCGCACGTCGGAGGCGGTGCGATTGCGGTTGTCGGTCAGCACCTCGACGATGATCGCGACCCCGCCCGGCCCGTAGCCCTCGTAGCGGATCTCCTCGTAATTCTCGGCGTCGCCGCCCTGCGCTTTCTTGATCGCGCGCTCGATGTTGTCCTTGGGCATGTTCTCGGCGCGCGCGGCCAGGATGGCGGCGCGCAGCCGCGGGTTCATGTTCGGATCGGGGACGCCGAGCTTCGCCGCCACCGTGATCTCGCGGGCGAGCTTCGAAAACAGCCGGGAACGCGCGGCATCCTGGCGCCCCTTGCGATGCATGATGTTCTTGAACTGCGAATGTCCGGCCATGGCTCGTTCCGCGATCCGCAGCGCCGCGGCCAGCTAGCCGAGCAGCGCGCCTTCGTGATCGGATGATTGCATCGATTTATCCCGGATCGGCGCCATGGGCCAGGTCCGGACCGGACGGCACGTCGGTGGCATGCGCGCCCAAACACCGGGATGGAGGCGCACCTACTTGCCGTCGTTCCAGATGTCGGCCGCAAGCTTCCAGTCTGTTCCGACCTTCTCCCACACCACGACATACTTGCCGGTGACTTCCTGCGGCGTCGGACCCTTGGTCTTCAAGCTGAAGGTCCCGATCTCGCGCGCCGCGGAGGGCCCCAGCGGCTTGACGTCGAGCGTCGTAACTTTCGGATCGCCGACTTGCTCCGCCATGCCTTTCCACATTGCGCCGATGGCAGCTCTGCCTTTCACCATGGCGGAACCGGGCGGAAATGCCGTCGCGTCATCGGTGTAGAGCGAGGCGACGCCGGCGAAATCGCCTTTGTTGAAGAATTCCGCCCATTGCGCGTTCACCGCCTCGATCTCGGCCTTCTGGGCGACGGCCGGCACGATTACTCCGGCCGAGAACGCAATCACCAGGGCAATCCTGCGCATGATCAACTCCGCTCCGTGCGATTTCAAAATGTCCCATTGCCTCACGACATGCGTCACCGAGAGACCGTGTCACAATGACAGCGGCGAGGATAGCCGCATCGATGATAGGGCGTCGAGCGGGCAAAATCCAAGTCCTAGCCCCAGAACGCGGGCCTGGCTTCCTCGAGCCGCCCGCCCAGCCGCACCGCGCCCACCCGGATCGCCAGGCCGGTGCGATCGTCGGTTTCCACCGCGAGCCCGCACAAGGTCGCCGCGCCGAGCGCCGGCTCGAACTTGGCGGACGGGATGCGGCGCAGGAACCGCTGCAGCGGCTCCTGTTTGTTCATGCCGATCACGGAATGGTAGTCGCCGGTCATGCCGACGTCGGAAATGAACGCGGTGCCTCCCGGAAGAATCTGGTGATCGGCGGTCGGCGCATGGGTGTGGGTGCCGATCACCATGCTGGCCCGCCCGTCGGCAAAAAATCCCATGGCCTGCTTTTCGCTGGTCGCCTCCGCGTGCAGATCGATGACGATCGCGTCCGCGCCGTTCTTCAGCGGGCAAGCCGAAAGCTCCCGGTCGATCGCCGCAAACGGATCGTCGAGCGCGTCCATGAAGATGCGGCCCATCGCGTTGACGACGAGAACCCGCGCGCCGTTTTTCGTTTCGACCAGCGCCGCGCCGCGGCCCGGCGTGCCGGCCGGATAATTGATCGGACGAACGAGGCGCTCCGCCCGCTCGATGAAAACCAGCGCCTCGCGCTGGTCCCAGGCATGGTTGCCGAGCGTGATCGCATCGGCGCCGGCATCGATCAGCTGATGGTAGATCGCCTCGGTGATGCCGAAGCCGCCGGCGGCGTTCTCGCCGTTGATGACGACGCAATCGAGCTTCCAGTCGCTGATGAGGGCCGGCAGGCGCTCGTTCACGCTGTTCCGCCCGCTGCGGCCGACCACGTCGCCGACGAACAGGATGCGCATTTCGTTCAAGTCCCGCGGCAGTCGATGACCTCGCGCTCGGTTAGCACGAGATCGAGCTTCTCGTCGCGGGGAGTGGCAGGCACGCGCGCGATCTCCTGCGCGGCGAAGGCAAGCCCGACGGCGGTGACGGGCTTTGCCGCGCGCAGGCGCTCAAGCGTCAGATCGTAATAGCCGGCGCCATAACCGATGCGATGGCCGGTGCGATCGAAGGCGGCGAGCGGCACGATCAGCACGTCGGGGAGGACTTCGGGCGCATCGGGCAGCGGCTCGCGGATGCCCCACACGCCCGAGCCGAGCGGTGCGCCGAACGACCACGCGCGGAACACCAGCGGTCGGCCGCGTCCGACCACGACGGGGAGCGCGAGCTTTGCGCCCGCATCCGCCAGCCGCCGCATCAGCGGCACCGGATTGATCTCGCTGCGCAAGGGAAAAAAGCCGGACACGCAGGCGCCGTCCGCGACCGTAACGGGAAACGGCCGCGAGGCCACGCGTTCGGCTGCGGCGGCCCGTCCCGCGGCCGCAATCGCATCCCGGCGCGCGAGCGCGTCGCGTCGCAGCTCCGCCTTGCTCGATTCGCTCGGCGCAGGAGAAGTCATGTGATTGCGGGAAAATCCTCCCGGACGCAAAGGTGCGGAGCCGCGCTGGCCGTCGGAGCGTTCGATCCCGGGTACCTACAACGTAGGTGGGCGCCATATGTCCGGGCCCACGAGCCCGGCCAGGGACAGCTCCCTGAGGATCGATAAGGCCCCGGGGATTGCGTCTCCGACGCACCCCGCAGCCCCGCATCCGGCAATCTAGTGCGGACGGAGCCGGCCCGCCAGCCGTCCTCGATCGGATCAGCCGACGGCGATTTCCTCGCCCAGGCCCTGGTTGAGACTTTTGGTGACGCGCTCGATGCGCTCCGCGGCGGAATTGAGCGCGGCCGCGACCGCCGCCTGTGTCGCCTTCGAGCGCTCCGCCGTGACGCTGCCGGCGTCCTGCATCCCGGCGAGCTCATCTTCGAGCTGCCGCATGCGCTTGCCGGCCTCGACCAGCTCGTCGGCGACCGTGATCGCCGCCATCACGATCAGCCGGGTGTCGCCGATCTCTCCGAACCGGACGCGCAGCTCCTCGATGCGCACATCGAGATCCTTGGCCAGCCGCAGCAAGTGCGCCTCCTGGCCGTCCTCGCATGCCATGCGGTACTGACGGTCGTTGATGGTGACGCTGACGTGAGCCATGGAACGCTCCGCGCTGCCGGCCGAGGCGATGGAAGGAATGTTCGGGTCGGTGCCGGCCATGTCAACGATCGTGAGATTCGAGCACCGAACGGATGCCGTCGATGGCGAGGCCGAGCCGGCGCGCGATCTCCCGGTTCGTCGCCTCGAGCTGACGCCGCTGGGCCATCTCGGCGTCGAGCTCCTCCGCGAGCTTGGAGCGATCGGCGCCGAGCGCCTGAATCTGCGCGGCCAAGGATTGGACGCCGCGGTCGGAATCGCGCCGGCGCTCGGCCGCAGCCTCCAGGGCGTCGAGCGCGGCAATCAGCCGGCTGGTCGCCGCCTCGACCGAGCCGGGGTCGATCGCAGCCGGCTCATCGCCTCTCGGCATGGCCTGTGGAGCGCCCATCTTCCGCTCTCCCCCACTCCCGCCCGGCGTCTCGCGCCCCGCGCGCGCGCATTGCGGACATCCGTTTCCCCGGGGCCGGCGTTTCTTGGCGCCGCGCCTCGGTCATCCCCATAAGTGCATTCTGTGGATTTGTTGTGGTCAGCTCAAGAGCGCCAAGCACTTACGCGCAGAAATTCGCGCCTCAGTTTCGCCCCGATTGCGTTGACTTGAGCCCCTCCCGTGCTATCAGTCCGGCGCCCAGGGATGGCGGGAGCTTCGTTGCGTTCCCGGCGCAGCCGCGTCGGGAAATTCCTTTGCCCTCACGAACCTTGCGTTTGCCGCGGCGAGAAGGGGAGCGGCGGGATTTTTCGCGTTTCCGGCTCGACAGGACGCCCATGATTGCGCGCGCCCAACATGATCGCATGGCGAATGCCATTCGCGCCCTCGCGATGGATGCGGTCGAAGCCGCCAAGTCCGGCCACCCCGGATTGCCGATGGGCGCCGCCGATGTGGCGACCGTGCTGTTCACCCGATTCTTGAAATTCGACCCGGCGGATCCTGCCTGGCCCGATCGCGACCGGTTCGTGCTCTCGGCCGGCCACGGCTCGATGCTGCTCTATGCGGTGCTGCACCTGCTCGGGGTCGAGGCGCTGAGCATCGAGGAGATCAAGCGTTTCCGCCAGCTCGGATCGCTCACCCCCGGACATCCCGAACACGGCCACACCCCGGGGATCGAGACGACGACCGGGCCGCTCGGCCAGGGGCTCGCCAATGCGGTCGGCATGGCAATCGCCGAGCGGCACCTCGCCGCGACATTCGGGCCCGAACTCGTCGACCATCGCACCTACGTGCTGGCCTCCGACGGCGATCTCATGGAGGGCATCAGCCAGGAAGCGATCGCGCTCGCCGGGCACCTGAAGCTCCACAAGCTCGTGGCGTTCCACGACGACAACGGCATCTCGATCGACGGACCGCTGCAGCTTGCGGATTCGGTCGATCAGGTGCGCCGGTTCGAAGCCGCCGGCTGGGCGGCGAGCCGTATCGATGGCCATGACCCCGACGCCATCGCGGCGGCGATCGAGGCCGCGGCGCGTTCCGACCGGCCGAGCCTGATCGCGTGCCGCACCTTGATCGGGTTCGGCGCGCCCACCAAGGCCGGCACGGAAAAGAGCCACGGCGCCCCGCTCGGCGCCGAGGAGGTCGCGGGGGCGCGCCAAACGCTCGGCTGGACCTATCCGCCGTTCGAAATTCCCGCGGACGTGCGCGAGCAATGGCGAAAAGCCGGCGCGCGGTCGCGATCCGCGCGGGATGGCTGGACCGAGCGCGTGCGGGCGCTCGCCCCGGAGCTGCGCGGCGAGTTCGAGCGCAGAATGCGCGGCGAGCTTCTCGAGAGCGCCCTCGCCTCGGCGGTGCAAGCCGTCAAGCAGAAGCTCGCCGCCGCGCCGCAGGAAATGGCGACCCGCAAGGCTTCCGAGATCGCGCTCGAGGCGCTCGTGCCCGCCGTCCCCGAGCTCATCGGCGGCTCGGCGGACCTGACCGGCTCCAACAACACCCGCATCAAGGGCATGAAGCCGATCTCGGCGGCGGATTTCTCCGGCCGCTTCATTCATTACGGCGTGCGCGAGCACGCCATGGCGGCGGCCATGAACGGCATGGCGCTGCACGGCGGCGTGCTGCCCTATTCCGGGACCTTCCTGGTGTTCTCCGACTATTGCCGACCCGCCATCCGGCTCGGCGCGATCATGGGGCAGCGGGTGGTCCACGTGATGACCCACGATTCCATCGGCGTGGGCGAGGACGGCCCCACCCACGAGCCGATCGAGCACCTCGCGGCGCTCAGGGCGATCCCGAACCTGCTGGTGTTCCGCCCCTGCGACGCGGTCGAGACCGTCGAATGCTGGCAGCTCGCGCTCGAAGCCCGCGGGCCGAGCGTGATCGCGCTCACGCGCCAGAACCTACCGCAACTGCGCGGCGACCTTTGGAACGACAATCGCTGCCGCGACGGCGCCTACGAGCTCCTCTCCGCGGCGGACGGCCGGGCGCAGGTTTCGCTGTTCGCCTCCGGGTCCGAGGTCGCGATCGTGGTCGAGGCGCGCGATCTGCTCATCAAGCGCGGGTGCTCGGTCCGCGTGGTCTCGGTTCCGTGTTTCGAATTGTTGCTCTGTGCGCCCGCGCACGTGCGGCAATCGATCCTCGGGGATGCGCCCTTGCGCATCGCGGTCGAGGCGGCGGTGCGTCAGGGCTGGGATGCCATCATCGGCAGCGACGGGCTGTTCATCGGCATGGCGAGGTTCGGGGCGAGCGCCCCCTACAAGGACCTCTACCGCCGGTTCGGCATCACCGCCCAGGCGGTCGCCGAGGCAGCGCTGGGCAAGCTCGCCCATTGAGGCGCGGAACCCGAATTACCCGCTGCGACTTCCCAATCATCCGGCCCAGGCCTATCTAGGCGGCACGGATTACCGCCGCAGTCCCCGCATCGAAGAATAGAGGGAGCTCGAACCATGTCCGTCCGCGTCGCCATCAACGGCTTCGGCCGCATCGGCCGCAACGTGTTGCGCGCCGTAGCCGAAGCCAAGCGCAAGGATATGGAGGTCGTCGCCATCAACGACCTCGCCCCGGTCGAGACCAACGCGCATCTGTTGCGGTTCGATTCCATTCACGGCCGCTTCCCCGGCGAGGTCAAGGTTCAGGGCGACAGCATCGATTGCGGCACCGGCAAGATCAAAGTCACGGCGATCAAGAATCCGGGCGAGCTGCCGTGGAAAGCGCTCGGCATCGACATCGCGCTGGAATGCACCGGCATTTTCACCTCGAAGGAAAAAGCCTCGGTGCATCTGCAGGCCGGCGCCAAACGCGTGCTCATCTCGGCGCCCTCCGACGGCGCCGATCTCACCGTCGTCTACGGCGTCAATCACGACAAGCTGACCAAGCAGCACCTCGTGGTTTCCAACGCATCCTGCACCACCAATTGCCTGGCGCCCGTCGTGAAAGTGCTGCACGACGCGGTCGGGATCGAGAAGGGGTTCATGACGACGGTGCACGCCTATACCAACGACCAGCCGAGCCTCGATCAGGTCCACAAGGATCTGTACCGGGCGCGCGCCGCGGCGCTTTCCATGATCCCGACTTCGACCGGCGCCGCCAAGGCGGTCGGCCTGGTGCTGCCCGAGCTCGCCGGCAAGCTCGACGGCGTCGCCATCCGGGTGCCGACCGCCAACGTCTCGGCGATCGATTTCAAGTTCGTCGCCAAGCGCAACACTTCCAAGGACGAGATCAACGGCGCGGTCGCCCGCGCGGCCGAGCAGCAGCTCAAGGGCATCCTCACCTATACGGACCAGAAGAACGTCTCGATCGACTTCAATCACGACCCGCACTCGTCGATCTTCCACATGGACCAGACCAAGGTGATGGACGGCACGTTCGTGCGCGTGATGTCCTGGTACGACAACGAGTGGGGGTTCTCGAACCGCATGGTCGACACCGCCGTCGCCATGGGCAAGGTGATCTGACGACCGGATCGTGCGCCATGGTCGCGGTCCGCACCCTCGATCAGGCCGACGTCAGGGGCAAGCGGGTGCTGCTGCGCGTCGACCTCAACGTCCCGCTCGAGGACGGCAAGGTCGGGGATCTGACCCGGATCGAGCGGGTGGCGCCGACCATCCGCGAGATCGCGGAGAAGGGCGGCAAGGTGATCCTGCTCTCGCATTTCGGCCGGCCGAAGGGACCGGACCCCAAGCAATCGCTCGAGCCGGTTGCGGCCGCCGTGTCGAAGGTGCTCGCGCGTCCCGTCGCGTTCGCGCAAGATTGCGTGGGCGAGAAGGCCGAAGCGGCGGTCGCCAAGCTGCGGCCCGGCGACATTCTCTGCCTGGAGAACACCCGCTTCCACAAGGGCGAGGAGAAGAACGATCCGGAGTTCGTGGCCGCGCTCGCCGCGCTCGGCGATCTTTGGGTCAATGACGCCTTCTCGGCCGCGCACCGCGCGCATGCGTCGACCGAAGGACTGGGCCACCGCCTCCCCGCCTATGCCGGACGCGCCATGCAGGCCGAGCTCGAGGCGCTGGAGCGAGCCCTGGAGCAACCCGCGCATCCGGTGATGGCGATCGTCGGTGGGGCGAAAGTCTCGACCAAGCTCGATCTGTTGGGCAACCTGATCGCCAAGGTCGACATCCTGGCGATCGGCGGCGGCATGGCGAACACCTTCCTGGCCGCGCAGGGCCGGCAGATCGGCAAATCGCTGGCCGAGCATGATCTCGTCGCGACCGCGCGCGACATCGTGGCGGCGGCCGATGCCAAGGGCCGCGAGATCGTGCTTCCGACCGACGCCGTGGTGGCGGGCAAGCTCGAGCCGCACGCCCCCTCGCGGGTGGTCGCGGCCGACGCGGTCGGCGCGGAGGACATGATCCTCGACCTGGGGCCGCGCAGCGTCGAGCACGTCGTCTCGGCGCTTGCGCGATCGAAAACCTTGTTGTGGAACGGGCCGGTGGGAGCCTTCGAGGTCGAGCCGTTCGACAATGCCACGATCGAGATTGCGGAGGCCGCGGCCGAGCTCACGGCCGCCGGCAAGCTCGTTTCGGTGGCCGGCGGCGGCGACACCGTCGCGGCGCTCAACGCCGCGGGAGCAACCGGCCGGTTCTCCTATGTTTCGACGGCGGGCGGCGCTTTCCTCGAATGGCTCGAGGGCAAAGCCTTGCCCGGCGTGGAAGTCTTGAAAGCCGAGCAGCACCGATGATCTTGACGGCAGGGCGCCGCCCTGCCTTCGAGGTCGAGAACGATGGAGGGTCCGATGAACCTCGCTGAACTCAATAAGATTGCCAACGCCATGGTTACGCCCGGCAAGGGCATCCTGGCGGCCGACGAGTCCACCGGCACGATCAAGAAGCGGTTCGATTCGATCGGGGTGGATTCTACGGCGGACAGTCGCCGCGATTATCGCGAGCTGCTGTTCCGCTCGACCGAGGCCATGTCGAAATGCATCTCCGGCGTGATTCTCTACGACGAGACCATCCGCCAGTCCGCCAAGGACGGCACGCCGCTCGTCAAGCTGATTGCGCAGGCCGGCTCCATTCCCGGCATCAAGGTCGACAAGGGCACCAAGCCGCTGTCGTTCTGCCCGGGCGAAGTCATCACCGAGGGTCTCGACGGCCTGCGCGAGCGCCTCGCCGAATATCGCGGGCTCGGCGCCCGATTCGCCAAGTGGCGCGCCGTGATCGACATCGGCTCCGCCATTCCGAGCTACCCGTGCATCCGCGCCAATGCCCACGCGCTCGCGCGCTATGCCGCCTTGTGCCAGGAGGAGGACATCGTGCCGATCGTCGAACCCGAAGTGCTGATGGACGGCGGCCACGACATCGATCGATGCGAGCAAGTCACCGAATGGGTGCTCAAGACGGTCTACGAGGAGCTTTATCTCGCGCGCGTTCAGCTCGAAGGAACGGTGCTCAAGCCGAACATGGTGGTGCCGGGCAAGAAGTCCGGAAAGCGCGCATCCGCCGAGCAAGTCGCCGAAAAGACCATCCGGGTGCTCAAGAACTGCGTGCCCCCCGCCGTGCCGGGGATCGCGTTCCTGTCGGGCGGCCAGTCCGACGAGGAGGCGACCGCGCATCTCGACGCCATGAACAAGCTCGATAGCGTGCCCTGGAAGCTCACGTTCTCGTACGGCCGCGCATTGCAGGCCGCGCCCCAGAAGGCCTGGTCCGGCAAGAACGAGAACGTCGCGGCGGCGCAGCGCGCGTTCGCGCATCGCGCGCGGATGAATGGCCTAGCAACGCTCGGGCAATGGAAGCAGGACCTCGAGAAGCGCGCGGCATAATTTCTGGCTCGGGACGAGGGCGGCGTCCGACGAACTCTTGCGCTTCCAGCGCGGAGCAGGCTTGCGGCGCGCCGAGATGCACGAGATCTCGCGGCGGGCGCCGCCTTGCATTGGAACCGCGGCACCATGGCAACCCGACGCCAAGCCCCGCCTGCCGCGCGCCCGCCGACGCGCCTCTACCTGATCACGCCCCCGATCGAAGACGCGCGCCGGTTTACGGCCGATCTCAACTCCGCGCTCGCGGCCGCCGATATTGCGGCGGTGCTGCTGCGTCTCGCCGTCGGGGCGGAGCAGGATCTGCGCGAGGCCGTCGCGACGCTCGCGCCTCTCGTCCAGTCCCGAGGGGTCGCGTTGCTGCTCGACGGCAGGCCGGAACTCGCCGGCCATTTGCATGCCGACGGCGCACATTTGACTGGAGCGGATGCGCTCAAAGGCGCCATCGGCAGCTTGAAGCCGGAACGAATTGCGGGTGCGGGCGGGCTGAAAACACGGCATGATGCCATGACGGCGGCCGAATCGGGCGCCGATTACGTGATGTTCGGCGAGCCGGATGCGACCGGACGGCGGCCGCCGTTCCCGGCCGTCATCGAGCGCGTTGCGTGGTGGGCGGAGCTGTTCGAGCCCGCATGCGTCGGCTACGCCGCGAGCTTCGAGGAGGTCGGCGAGCTCGCGGCCGCGGGCGCCGATTTCGTCGCCGTGGGCGATCTGGTGTGGACTGGTGCGGTCGCCGCCGCGGTCGGGACCGCTGCCGCGGCGATCAAGCCGGTGGAGGCGCTGGAATGACAAAGGCTTGGCAGGCCTCGACGCTCGCCGCAATGGTCTGGCTTGCGGCACCTGCCTGGGCCCAGGCCCCGATCCAGATCGTTCCGCCGGCCGCGCAAGCTCCGGCACCGAAACCGCTCAAACCGTTGCATCGCCCGCCGGCAAAACCGGCAAAGCCCGCCATCGAGCAGCCCGCCAACCCCGCGCCCGCGAAGCCGAAGCCGCAACCGGGCACGAGCAAGAGCATCGCCCTGCCCTATGCGTCCCCCGGCAGCGGCGCCGCCGAGCCGGACCTCGCCTATGCGGCCTACGACGGAGGCAAATATCTGACCGCCTTCGCCGAAGCGACCCGCCGCGTGAACGAAAAAGGCGATCCCAAGGCGATGGCACTCCTGGGCGAGCTCTATGCCAGCGGGTTCGGGGTTCCCAAGGACGATCAGAAGGCGGTGGCGTGGTACTCGCTGGCCGTCGACCGGGGCGATCGGGAGGCGATGTTCGAACTTGCGATGCTGCGCCTCGCCGGTCGCGGCGGACCGCGCGACCGGGATGGTGCCGCGGCGCTGCTCGAACGGGCAGCGAAGCTCGGGCATGTCGCCGCGTCCTACAATCTGGCGCTGCTGTATCTGGAAGGCCAGCAGTACGAACGCGATTTCGGCAAGGCCGCGGAGCTGCTGCGCAGCGCCGCGGATGCCGGCAACCCCGACGCCCAATACGCGTTGGCGACACTCTACAAGGAGGGTCGCGGGGTTGCCAAGGACCTGGGCGAGGCCATGCGGCTGCTCGGCACGGCCGCCCGCGCCGGCAACCTCGACGCCGAGGTCGAATATGCCATCGCGCTGTTCAACGGCACCGGAATCGCCAAAGACGAAGCCGGCGCCGTGGCCTGGTTCCGCAAGGCCGCGCGGCAGGGCAGCCCGATCGCGCAAAACCGGCTCGCCCGCATTCTGGCGGCGGGTCGCGGCGCCCCGGCCGACCCGGTTGCGGCCACCAAATGGCACCTCATCGCCAAGGCGGCGGGGGAGGGCGACCCCTGGCTCGACACGTTCGTCGGCAATCTGAAGCCTGCGGAACGCGAGGCGGGAGAAAAAGCCGCCAAGCCTTGGCTCGCACCGCCGCGCACGTGACGTTGTCATTCCGGGGCGCGGGCGCTAAGCCGGCAAAGTCGGAACCTCATCCGCCGTATTCTCGATCCGCAGGTCATGCTGCAATCCGCGCTTCTCAACGTCATGGTCCGAGCCGCGCACAAGGCGGCGCGCGGCCTCAAGCGCGACTTCGGCGAGGTCGAGCGGCTGCAGGTCTCGCTGAAGGGGCCGGCAAATTTCGTCACGGCGGCCGATCACCGCGCCGAGGAAGTTCTGCGCACGGAGCTTACCAAGGCGCGCCCGGGCTACGGTTTTCTCGGCGAGGAGGGCGGCCTAACCCCGGGCACCGACCAGACCCATTGCTGGATCGTCGATCCGCTCGACGGCACCACCAATTTCCTGCACGGCATTCCGCAGTTCGCGATCTCGATCGCGCTGTCGCGCGACGGCACCGTCGTCGCCGGGCTCGTCTACAATCCGGCGACCGACGAGCTTTACACCGCCGAGCGCGGCAAAGGCGCATTCATGAACGATCGACGCCTGCGGGTGGCGGCGCGCCGTCGGCTCGACGATGCGGTCGTGGCCTGCGGGCTGCCGCATCGCGGGCGCGGCGATCTTACGCAGTTCCGCAACGAGATCGCGGCGGTACAGAGCCAAGTCTGCGGACTGCGGCGATTCGGATCGGCCACGCTCGATCTCGCCTGGGTGGCCGCGGGAAGGTTCGACGGCTATTGGGAACGCAATCTTTCTCCCTGGGACATGGCTGCGGGGCTGCTGCTGGTACGCGAGGCCGGCGGTTTCGTCACCGACCTCGACGGCGGCGAAGGCATGCTCGACAAGGGCCATATCATTGCCGGAAACGAGAGCATGCATGGCTCCCTGCTGGAGCTGTTGAAGGGGGCGGCAAGCGGATGAGCTTTCCGGACTGCATCGCCCGCGACGGCCCGGCATTTCCTTTCCGCGCCGCTGTGCGATATTGAGGGCATCGAGTGACCTGAAGCTGCCATGGCACGAGATCTCGATCCCTTCAAACTTTCATCTCCGCGCATCTTCCTGGTGCGCATGACGGTATTCCTCATCCTCGGCGCGCTGCTGGTCGTCATTCTTTACAAGCAGATCTGGGCGGCGTTCCTGGCCAATCCGGGCTTGAACGCGCTCATCATCTGCGTGCTGCTCGTCGGCATCCTGATGGCGTACCGGCAGGTGATCCGGCTGTTTCCCGAAGTGGCCTGGGTCAATGGATTCCGGCTCGCCGACCCCGGGCTGGCGTTGGCGCGTCCGCCCACGCTGCTTGCGCCGATGGCGTCGATCCTGGGCGAGCGCACCACCGGCCGGATGGCGATCTCGCCGACGATCATGCGCAGCCTGCTCGATTCCATCGCGACGCGGCTCGACGAGGCGCGCGACCTCTCGCGCTACATGACCGGCCTGCTCATCTTCCTGGGCCTGCTCGGAACCTTCTGGGGCTTGATCGAGACGGTCGGATCGGTCGGCAAGGTCATCGACGGGCTCAAAGTCGGCGGCGACGCCGGCCAGGTATTCGATTCCCTGAAGGAGGGGCTCGCGGCGCCGCTCGGCGGCATGGGGATCTCGTTTTCATCCTCGCTGTTCGGGCTCGCCGGCTCGCTCGTGCTGGGTTTCCTCGACCTGCAGACCAGCCAGGCGCAGAACCGCTTCTATATCGATCTCGAGGATTGGCTCTCGACCACCGTGCGCGATCTCGGCACCGACCTCGCCACCCGTCCCGAGAGCGCGGCGCAGATGGGCGAGATCGGCGTTGCCATCGAGCGCCTCAAGGAGGCGATCGCCGACAGCGGCTCGGGCCGCGCCGCGACCGCGGCGATGGCGAGCCTCGCCGAGGCGATCCACGGCCTCGTCAACCACATGCGCACCGAGCAGCAAATGATCCGCGATTGGGCCGATGCGCAGGCGCACCAGCATCGCGAGGTGCAGCGCCTGCTCGAACGCATCGCCCGCGAGGACCTCCATAAGGTGTGAGCCATGGCGCTTGCCCGAACCCGCCGCGACCGCGGCGTCGATTACTGGCCCGGCTTCGTCGATGCGCTCTCGACGCTGGTCCTGGGCATCATCTTCCTGCTGTCGGTCTTCGTGGTCGTGCAATTCTTCCTCTCGCAGGAAGTGACCGGGAAGGACACGGCGCTGGCGCGCCTCAATGCGCAGATCGCGCAGCTCACCGAGATGCTGTCGCTGGAGAAGACCGGCAAGGCCAATCTCGAGGACAGCCTTGCGGCATTGCGGGCGGGCCTGGCGGCAGCGGAAAGCGAGCGCGACCGGTTCAAGGGCATGTATGAAGGCATCGGCCCCGGTGCGGCGGCGGCGCAGGGCAAGGCCGAGGCGCTGGCCAGGGACCTCGACAGCCAGAAGCAGATCTCGGCGCGCGCGCTCTCCCAGGTCGAATTGCTCAACCAGCAGATCGCGGCCTTGCGGCGCCAGCTTTCGGCGATCGAGGAGGCGCTCCAGGCATCGGAGAAGAAGGACAAGGAAGCGCAGGCGCGCATTGCCGATCTCGGCCAGCGGCTCAACGTGGCACTGGCCCAGCGCGTTCAGGAGCTCTCCAAATATCGCTCGGAGTTCTTCGGCCGGCTGCGCGCGATCCTCGGCGCCCGCCCCGACATCCGCGTGGTCGGCGACCGCTTCGTGTTCCAGTCGGAGATCCTGTTCGACAGCGGATCGGCGTCGCTCAAGCCGGAGGGCCAGTCGGAAGTCGACAAGCTCGCGGGCGCGCTCATCGACCTGGAGAAGAAGATCCCCGCGGAGCTCGCCTGGGTGCTGCGCATCGACGGCCACACCGACGTGCGCCCGATCTCGAGCTCGCAATTCCCCTCGAACTGGGAGCTTTCCGCGGCGCGCGCGATCTCGGTGGTGCAATTTTTGATCAGCAGGGGCGTGCCGGCACGCCGGCTCGTCGCCGCCGGGTTCGGCGAATTTCAGCCGCTCGACACCGACCCGACCGAGGAGGCGTTCCGCCGCAATCGCCGCATCGAGCTGAAATTGACGGAGCGATGAGCGCGCCTCCGCGGTTGCGGCCCTATAGGGCCGCCGACGAGGAGGTTGCGATCGAGCTGTGGCGGCGCAGCTGGCAGCATTCGTATCCCGACATCGATTTTTCCGCGCGGCTTTCGTGGTGGCGCGAGCGCTGGCGCAAGGAGCTGGTGCCGAGCGCGAAGATCACGCTTGCCGAACGCGCGGACGCGCTCGTCGGCTTCGTCACGATCGATCCGGCAACCGGCTATCTCGACCAGATCGTCGTCGCGCCCGAGGCCTGGGGGGGTGGCGTTGCCGAAGCGCTGCTCGCCGAGGCCAAACGCATCTGCCCGGAGAAGATCGAGCTGCACGTCAACAAGGACAACGCGCGCGCCATCGGCTTTTACGACAAGCACGGCTTCGTGGTCACGGGCGAGAGCACCAATCCGCTCTCCGGCCGGCCGGTGTTCGCGATGCGATGGGAAAGAGCGCGCGCGGAAAAGGCTTAGCGCATCTCGAACTGCAATTTGGCGAGCCGCGCATAGAGCCCGGAATCGGCGACCAGGCTCGCATGGGTGCCCTCCTCGACGATGCGGCCCTCCTCCATCACCAGGATGCGGTCGCAGGAGAGCACCGTCGCCAGCCGATGCGCGATGACGAGCGTGGTGCGGCCCTGCATCAGCCGCTCGAGCGCCGCCTGCACCAGCGTCTCGCTTTCCGCATCGAGCGCGGAGGTGGCCTCGTCGAGCAGCAACAGCGGCGCGTCGCGCAGGATGGCGCGGGCGATCGCGATGCGCTGGCGCTGTCCGCCCGACAACGTCACGCCGCGCTCGCCGATCTGGGTGTCGTAGCCCTGCGGCAGCCGCGCCACGAATTCGTCGGCGAGCGCCATCTCGGCCGCGCGCCTGATCTCGGCATCCGACGCCTCCGGCCGGCCGAACCGGATGTTGTCGGCGACCGAAGCCGCGAACACCACGACGTCCTGCGGCACCAGCGCGATGCGGCGGCGCAGCTCCTGGGGATCGGCGTCGCCAATCCGCGTGCCGTCGAACCGGATCGCGCCCGCGACGGGATCGTAGAACCGCAGCAGCAGGTGAAAGATCGTGCTCTTGCCGGCGCCGGAAGGTCCGACGATCGCCAGCTTCTCGCCGGGGCTGACGCGAAACGAAACATCTTCGAGCACCACGCCGCGCTCGCGCGCCGGGTAGACGAAGCGCACGTTCTCGAATGCGATCTCGCCGCGGGCCGGCACTGGAAGCGCGACCGGGTTTGCCGGTGGCCGGATCACGGGCTCGATCGCCAGGAGTTCCAAGATGCGTTCGGCGGCCCCGGATGCGAGCGCGATCTCGCCCCAGACCTGGCTCAGCTCGCCGAGCGCGCCCGCGGCGAATACCGCGTACAGCAGGAACTGGCCGAGCCGACCGGCGCTGATGCGATCGGCCAGCACGTCCTGCGCGCCGATCCAGAGCACGACGACGACGCTGGCGAACACCAGGAAGATCACGACCGCAGTGAGCGCGGCACGAGCCCGCGTCGACTGGCGGGCGGCGAGATACGCGCGCTCGACCGCGGCACCGAACCGGGAATTCGCGAGCCGCTCGTTGGTGAACGCCTGCAGCGTGCGGGCGGCGCCGATCAGCTCGGCCGCGTAGGCCGAGGCCTCGGCAAGCTTGTCCTGGGCCTGGCGCGAGCGCCGGCGCACCGCGCGGCCGAACGCCACGAGCGGGAGCACGATCACCGGAATGGCGACCAGCACGAAGCCGGACAGCCGCGGGCTCGTCACCACCATCATGACGGTGGCGCCCAGGAACAGCATCAGGTTGCGCAGCGCGATCGAGACCGAGGCGCCTACCGTGGCCTTGATCTGCGTGGTGTCGGCGGTAAGTCTCGAGATCACCTCGCCGGTCTTCGCGGTGTCGAAGAACGAGGCCGACAGGCCGGTCAAATGCGCGAACAGGTCCGAGCGCAGGTCCGCCACCACGCGCTCGCCCAAGATGGTGACGAGGTAATAGCGAACGGCGCTGGCAACGGCGAGTACCGCCGCGATCGCGATCAGGGCCGCGAAATACTGATCGATGAGGCCGAGGCGCTCGGCGGAGAAGCCGTAGTCGATCATGCGCCGCACCGCGAGCGGCACCGCGAGCGTGGCGAGCGCGGCGATAAGCAGGGCCGCGAGCGCGCCGAGCACCTGCCAGCGATAGCGCAGCACGTAGCGCTGGAGCGCGAACAGCGGCGCGAGCCGGGGCCGTTTGCGGTCCTCCGGCGGCGACGCGGCGACGACCCCGGCGGCCGCCGCGGCGTCGAGCCCGCGTCCTTCGCCGGGCGAGATCAAGTTCATGGCCTGCTCCTCGCCCGCCGCAGGGGCGCGGACAATTCCGGGCCGCGACCTTGCCTTAGAAGCCGCGCGGCCGGCAAATGCCGGATCGCCGCGGCTTGTCCGGCCATTTCCGGTGCGCTATAGAGCCCGCGACTTCCGTCACCCCCGCAATCGGCGGGCGCCCATGCGGCGCAACCAACGAACGCTAGAGGCCATGAAGCGCGACATTCATCCCAAGTATCACGCCATCAAGGTCGTGATGACCGACGGCACCGAATTCGAGACGCGGAGCACCTGGGGCAAGCCCGGCGACACCATGCGGCTCGATATCGATTCGAAATCGCATCCGGCCTGGACCGGCGGCCAGCAGCACCTGATCGACCGCGGCGGCAGGCTGTCGCGGTTCCAGAAGAAATTCTCCGGCTTTTTGAAGAAATAGCCGCGCTACGTCGTCCCGCGGCCCGAACAACGCGAGGGAACCCGGGACCCACAACCACCAGTAGCGCGGTGTTCATAGGTTCCGGCTTCGCGGGCTTACCGCTCGCGCTCCGGAACGACCGGGTCGGGATCTATCCGCGTCCGCGCTCGAAGGCCGCTTTGAGCAGGCCCCATTGGTGCTCGACCGCATTGGCGGCCGGCTTCTCGCAATTGGGCGAATGGATGGTCGCGTCCAGCCGGCGGATGCGGTCCTGCAGCCGCATCGAGCGGTCGATCAGTTCGCGCAAGCTCTTCGGCAAGAGCGCCAGCGTCGCCTCGTCCCGCGGATCGCCGGACGCGAGCTTGACCTTGGCCTTCTCGCGATTGGCCTGGGCGAGCGACATCTCGCCCTCGTTCACGGCCCGATGCAGCAGGAGCCAGGAGGCAAGCTGCATCAGCCGGGTCGTCAGCCGCATGCTCTCGGTCGCATAGGCGAGCGCGGCCGCGCGCTCCAATTGCTTGGATTCGTTGCGGCCCGGGCCATCCAGATAGGCCGCCGTCTCCTCGACCAGCGCCATTCCCTCGCGGAACAGCCCGGAGAACGCTTGCGACCCGGCGAGCCTTTCCCCGAACGCCACAGGCTCCGCTTCGGCCCGATTGTCTGCCATGACGCACGCCTCACCTGCCCCTAGACATCCCCATGCTGCGCTTCACTCTGGGGCCTGTCTAGGACCGAACTGCAACACTCCCCGGGAACCTTGCGGCAAGATTCGGGCCGCGACCGCTGCCCCGAAATGGCACATCGTGCTGGGGCAGGAGCCGCTCGCCCGCCTCATACGGTAAAAAAAGAGCCGCCGTTGCCGGCGGCTCGAAGTGATAACAGGGAGGCGTCAAACAGAGTGGACAGGAGCCACTCGATGTCCAGATGCTGGACGATCTCAGTAGTGAGCGAGAAAGCTTAACGACCGGTTAACCGGATCGATAAATCTGCGCCGCCGCGTTCAGCGTTTGAAGAACTGATCGGCCGAGGTCCGCGACGCGCGCTTGGCCGTCATCGATGCCTCGAGCCGCGCGATCTCCGCCTTGAGCGCCGCGATGCGCTCGGCGAGCTCCTCGACCGAGAGCAGCGAGAGGTCCTGCCCGATCTCGTGCACGGGCTTTTTCTTCGGGAGTTCGTCGTCGATCGTCATGTCGGTGACCTCGCCGAAGGCGGCATCGCGAGGTTGTCACATTCCTCGCCGCCGATTACAGAGGGGCGCCGGCCGCGCCATCCGCGCCCAGTTTGTTGAGGAAAGCTGCTGATGTCCACCGTGCCGTCCCAGATGACCGCGATTGCCGTCCGCGAGCCCGGCGGGCCGGACGTCCTCGTTGCGCAGACGCGCCCGATGCCGGCGCCCGGCCCGGGCGAGGTTTTGGTCAAGGTCGCGGCCGCCGGCGTCAATCGCCCCGACGTGATGCAGCGGCAGGGACTCTATCCGCCCCCGCCCGGCGCCTCGGACATTCCGGGGCTCGAGATCGCCGGCGAGGTGGTTGCGCTCGGCAGCGGCGCAAGGCGCTTCAAGCCGGGCGACAAGGTCACCGCGCTCGTGGCGGGCGGCGGCTACGCGCAATACTGCCCGGTGCACGAGACCAATGCGCTGCCGGTGCCGGGCTCGCTGTCGCTGGTCGAAGCGGCGGCGATCCCCGAGACGTTCTTCACCGTCTGGCACAACGTGTTCGAGCGCGGCGCGCTTAAGCGCGGCGAAACCCTGCTCGTCCACGGCGGCAGCTCCGGCATCGGCACCGCCGCGATCCAGCTCGCCAAGGCGTTCGGCGCGCGTGTCGTCACCACCGCGGGTTCCGCGGAGAAATGCGATGCCTGCGTTCGGCTCGGCGCCGAGAGAGCCGTCAATTACCGTTCCGAGGATTTCGTCGCGGCCACCAAGGCGGCGACCGGCGGCAAGGGCGCCGATCTGATCCTCGACATGGTGGGGGGCGACTACATCGAGCGCAATTACGAAGCCGCCGCCGTCGAGGGCCGCATCGTGCAGATCGCGTTTCAGGGTTCCCCGCGCGCGAACGTCGATTTTCGCCGGCTGATGCTCAAGCGCCTGACCCACACCGGCTCGACGCTGCGCGCGCGTCCGGTAGAGGACAAGGCCGCGATCGCCCGCGCGATCGAGCAGAACGTCTGGCCGCTGATCGCAGCCGGCAAGGTCAAGCCGGTGATCTTCCGCAGCTTCCCGCTGGCGCAAGCTTCGGCCGCCCACGCGCTGATGGAAACCAGCGCTCACATCGGCAAGATCGTGCTGGTGAACGAGGACAGGTGACACGCAGATGATGCACCCGGGAGGCGTGTCGGGCCGTTAACCATATCCGGCCGCCATCGTCCGTCGGCGTCCTGCGATCCGCCTCATCCCGGACACACTCTTGGGCAAGGCGTGACAATCTTGCCCTGGCGCCGCCGCCCCGCTACTCATCGGGCCGCGGCCGCGGATCCATGGCGGTTTCGGAGGACCGATCGGCTTCCAGACATCGCCGGATGCCGACGAGACAACAACCGAGGGCCGCCGCGAGGAGGGTGTCGATTGCGTTTCAGCTGCGCCAGCATAGCGGTGGCGGCGTTCATCGCTGTTGTGCTCGGCGCACCGGCGGCGCGGGCGGTGGACGCGGTGAACGTCCGCCTCGACGTGCCGGCGATCGACCTGACCGACGCGGTCGAGCATCAGCGGACCGAGAGCGACCGCATCCAGGTGTCGACTGCGCCGGGTGCCGACGGCATCGTGCGCCGCATCGAGGTCCGCTCGCGCGAGGCCAACAACAATTGGGTGGTGTTCGCGCTCGCCAATAACGGCGACGAGCAGATCGACCGGCTGATCGTGGCGCCGCATTACCGCATGGTCGGATCCGGCCTGTTGTGGCCGGACCTCGGGGTTTCGCGGATCATCAGCATCACGCCGAGCTCGGGCGATCGCCCGGAACGCCAGGACAGCCCCAGCTCCGATATCTTTCGCATCACGCTCGATCCGGGCTCGGTCATCACCTTCGTGATGGAGATGCGCACCGACCGTCTGCCCCAGCTCTATCTGTGGGAACCGGAAGCCTACAAGGACAAGATCAACAGCTTCACGCTCTACCACGGCATCGTCATCGGCATCGCCGGATTGCTGGCGCTGTTTCTGACCATCCTGTTCGTGGTCAAGGGCAGCATCATGTTCCCGGCCGCCGCGGCGCTGGGGTGGGCGGTGCTCGCCTACATCGGCACCGACTTCGGTTTCTGGGGCAAGGTGTTCGAGCTGGGCGCCGGCGCGGAGCGCATCTGGCGCGCCTCGGGCGAGGCGATCCTGGCGGCGACGCTGCTCGTTTTCCTGTTCGCCTACCTCAACCTCAATCGCTGGCACGTGCGCTACGTGCACATCACGGCGGGATGGCTGACCTTCCTCGGCGCCCTGGTGGCCCTGGCCCTGTTCGATCCGCCGGTCGCCTCCGGCATCGCGCGGATGTCGCTGGTCCTGGTCGCGGTCGCCGGATTCGGCCTCGTCATCTATCTCGCCCTTCACGGCTTCGATCGCGCCGTACTGCTGATCCCGACCTGGCTGCTGCTGATGGTCTGGGTGTTCGCCGCGGGCGCCGCGGTCACCGGGGTGGTGACCAACGACATCATCGCGCCGGCCCTGCTCGGCGGGCTGGTGCTGATCGTGATGCTGATCGGCTTCACGGTGATGCAGCACGCCTTTGCCGGCAGCATCACCAGCGGCATCGTCTCCGACGTGGAGCGCCGGGCGCTGGCGCTCACCGGGGCCGGCGATCTGATCTGGGACTGGGACGTATCCGCCGACAGGGTATTCACCAGCCCCGAGACCGAGCACATGCTCGGCCTCAAGCGCGGCACGCTGGAAGGCTCCGCGGCACGCTGGCTCGAAGTCCTGCATCCGCTCGACCGCGACCGCTTCCGCGCCCAGCTCGACGGCGTGCTCGACCGCCGCCGCGGGCGCCTGGTGCTGGACTTCCGGCTGCGCACGCCCGACGGGCATTACCTGTGGTTCGCCTTGAAGGCGCGGCCCGTGGTCGGCTCCGACGCCGAGGTGGTGCGTCTGGTCGGGACCTTGACCGATGTCACCGAATTCAAGACGGCCGAGGAGCGGCTGCTGCACGATGCGGTGCACGACAATCTCACCGGGCTTCCCAACCGCGAGCTGTTCCTCGACCGGCTCGACGCCGCGCTCTCCTTCGCCAAGGTCGACGCGGCGATCCGGCCGACCGTGGTGGTGATCGATCTCGACCGCTTCAAGCAGGTCAACGATTCGGTCGGCGTCGCGGTCGGCGATTCGATCCTGCTCACGCTCGCCCGGCGGCTCGGCCGCCTGCTCAAGCCGCAGGACACCTTGGCGCGACTGGGCGGCGACCAATACGGCCTGCTGCTGCTGTCCGAGCGCGAGCCCGACCGCATCACCGCCTTCGCGGACACGATCCGCAAGACGCTGCGCGCCCCCATCACGTTCAACGACCGCGAAATCCTGCTGACCGCCTCGATCGGCCTGGCGCTCGCGGAGGGACAGTCGCAACGCAAGGAAGAAATCCTCAAGGATGCCGAGCTCGCCATGTATCACGCCAAGCGCATCGGCGGCGACCGCATCGAGGTGTTCAAGCCGGCCATGCGCGCCCGCAAGACCGATCGCCTGGCATTGGAGACGGAGTTGCGGCGCGCGCTCGAGCGCGACGAGATCGTGCTGCTGTACCAGCCCATCGTGTGGCTCGAGGACCGCACCGTGGCGGGCTTCGAGGCGCTGATGCGCTGGGACCATCCCAAGCTGGGCCGGCTGTCGCCTTCGGAATTCATCGCCGTCGCCGAAGAGATCGGCATCATCGTCGACCTCGGCCTGTTCGCGCTCGAGCACACCGCGCGACAGCTCACGCAATGGCAGCGCGCGACCCGGAGCCGCTATCCGGTGTTCGCGAGCGTGAACGTGTCGTCGCGGCAATTGCTCCGTCACGATCTGATCCACGACCTTCGCGGGGTTCTCGGCCGTCACGGGCCGGCTCGCGGCTCGCTCAAGCTCGAGCTCACCGAATCACTGGTGATGGAGAACCCGGAATATGCCGCGCAGATGCTCGGCCGCATCCGCGATCTCGGCGCCGGCCTGGCGCTCGACGATTTCGGCACCGGACATTCCTCGCTGTCCTATCTGCAGCGCTTCCCGTTCGACACGCTGAAAATCGATCAGTCGTTCGTTCGCACCACCGGCAAGGGCAAACGGCCGGTGATCCTGCGCTCGATCATCGCGCTCGCCCACGATCTCGGCATGGACGTCATCGCCGAGGGCGCCGAAACCGATTCCGATGCGGTCGAGCTCTATCAGCTAGGCTGCGAATACGCGCAGGGCTATGTGTTCGGCGAGCCGGTCGACGCCGAGGAGGCCTATCGGCTGCTCACGGAAGAAGAGATCGAGATCGCAGGGGTCGGCAATCAATAATCAGAAGTCGGAATCGAGACCTCGGAGCCATTCTGATTTCTGAACCCAGACCGCTCTCACGCGTGTCCCGATTCGCTCGACAGCATGCCGGGCTCGACGCCGATCTTGCGCAATGCCTTGCCGTATTTTGCCTCGATGTCGGGACCGAAGATGAGCTCGGAATCCGCCGCGCAGTGCAGCCAGCCGTTTTCCTGGATTTCGGTCTCGAGCTGGCCGGCCGCCCAGCCGGCATAGCCGAGCGCCAGCACCGCGCTTTCCGGGCCCTTGCCGCGCGCGATCGCCTTGAGGATGTCGAGCGTGGCGGTGAGGCAGATGCCGTCGTCGATCGGCAGGGTCGAATTCTCGATGAAGAAATCGGCCGAGTGCAGCACGAAGCCGCGGCCGGTCTCGACTGGGCCGCCCTTGAGCACCTTCACCATTCCGGCCTGGGGCGGCAGCTGGATGAGGTCGGCCGCCGGAATGACCTCGAGCTGCACCAGAAGATCCGAGAAATTGATGTTCGCAGCCGGTTGATTGACGACGATGCCCATCGCGCCTTCGGAGGAATGCGCGCACACGTAGATCACGCTGCGGGAAAAACGCTCGTCGCGCATCGCCGGCATGGCGATCAGCATTTGTCCGTCGAGATAGCCCCGACCGGAGATTTTCTGCGTCTTCTGCGCGACACGCATTGAAAAAGGTTACCCGATCCGCGTTTCCATGAAAACAAAACTTATTGCGGCAGAGTGCCACCGCATTGCTCCCGGCGCCGCCACGATCACGACGAATTCAATGGCGGAGCACGGCTTTGGCACCTAAACCTGCGTTCATGTTCGCAGATCCTTTGCGCGCACGTTCCTTTCTCGCACGTTTCGCCGCCGTTCTCGCGCTCGGCACCGCCATCGCTTCGCCGGCACGGGCGGCGGACGCATCGCCCTGGGACGGCGGGATGCGTTCCGCCGTGCGGCTGATCGCCGGAACACCAACGAACGACGGCGGTAAAAAGGTCCTGCGCGGCGGCATCGAAATTCACCTCGATCCCGGCTGGAAGACGTACTGGCGTTATCCCGGCGATTCCGGAATTCCCCCCCGCTTCAGCTTCACCCGATCGGAAAATCTGGAATCGGTCCGCTTGCTGTGGCCGGCGCCGAAACGCTTTGGCACCCTCGGGGAGACATCGATCGGGTATACGGACGACGTGATCTTTCCGATCCGCGTCCTGCCGCGCGACCCGGCCCGACCGGTCCTGCTGCGCTTCGACGTCGATTATGCCATCTGCGAAAATTTGTGCATCCCCGCCGACGGCAAGGCCGAGCTCCTGCTCGGCGAGGAACCGAGCTCGCACGAAGACGCATTGCGGCAGAGCGAACAGCGCGTTCCCAAGCTGGTCGCGATCGGGCCGAGAGCAGCGCTTGCGATCGAGGCGGTGACACGCGAAGCTCACGGCGAGCGGCCGCGCATCCTGGTCGACGTTCGAGCGCCGGAGGCGGCGCGAGTGGATCTGTTCGCGGAGGGGCCGACGCCCGACTGGGCTTTGCCCATACCCCAACCGATCTCGGGAGCGCCCGCGGGCCTGCAGCGGTTCGCGTTCGAGCTCGACGGAATACCGCCGGGCGCGATGGAGGAAGACGCGATGCTGCGGCTGACCGCGATTGCGCAGGATCAGGCGATCGAGGTGGTAACGCTGCCGGAGAACCGATGACGACGATGAAGTGATCGGCACGAGGTCAGAGAACCAGAATCGTCATTCCGGCCAAGGCCGCGAAGCGGCCGCGAGCCGGAACCCATGATCACCGTCCCTCGTAATGATCCACGGTCAGTGATCTTGGGTCCCCGCTTTCGCGGGGACGACGCGCCCTCAGATCCGTCTAGTGTCGTCCGCCTACTAGGGAGAGAAACCTCATGAGCATCAAGGTCGGCGATCGCTTGCCGGAAACCAAGTTCCGGGTCATGACCTCCGAAGGGCCGGCATGGAAGAGCACCAGCGAGTTCTTCAAGGGCAAGAAGGCGGTCCTGTTCGGAGTGCCGGGCGCTTTCACGAGCACCTGCAGCAATATGCATCTGCCGGGGTTCCTGCAGAATCTCGATGCCATCAAGGCCAAGGGCGTCGACACGGTCGCGGTCACCGCCGTCAACGACATGTTCGTGATGGAAGCCTGGAAACGTGCGACCGGCGCCGACGGCAAGATCGAATTTCTGGCCGACGGCAACGCCGAATTTGCCAAGGCACTCGACCTCACGTTCGACGGCGCGGCCGTCGGCCTGGGGCTGCGCTCCAAGCGCTATTCCATGGTTGTGGAGGATGGAATGGTCAAGCGCCTCAACATCGAGGAAGCGCCCGGCAAGGCCGAGATCTCCGGCGCGGAGGCGCTGTTGAAGCAGCTTTGAGTTCGAACG
>WNGE01001844.1_pt1 | contig 41168 bp, 42 predicted proteins | sample 5400651 | NCBI WGS metagenome assembly WNGE01 (sample SAMN13153370, study PRJNA577476) | soil metagenome | isolation source: 60 cm soil or saprolite under grassland replicate 2 | place: USA:California | collected 2016-06-15 | reverse complement strand
CCTCGCCGTGCTGGAAAGGATTCATCGTGCCGGGATCTACGTTCAGATAAGGATCAAATTTTTGGAGAACAACGCGTAGACCACGCGCTTCGAGGAGTGTTCCGAGTGAAGCCGCCGTCAATCCCTTCCCCAGGGAACTGATCACCCCACCAGTGATGAAAATGTATTTCACGAGCTCATTCTCCGATTTGCGCGGGCAAGCGTTTGCTCCAGCGCCGTTGCGTCTTCTGGCGTGTCGATACCGGGCGATCCTGTAGCAGTAACGAGCACATGAACCGTTACACCATTTTCCAGTGCGCGCAATTGCTCGAGTGATTCAGCGCGCTCCAGCGGACTTGGTTTCCATCTCACAAATTGAAGCAGCGTCCCGCGCCGGAATCCATAAACGCCCTGATGACGAAGAAACAACGAGGGCCCGTCGTTCCGTGAAGCCGGGATCGCCGCACGAGAGAAATAAAGAGCGTTACCGCGAAGATCGAGAACGACCTTCACCTGGTGGGCAGAAAAAGCGTCCGCCGGATCCTTGAATGGATGCGCAGCCGTCACGATTTCTACTTTGCGATCCGACTGCAATTTTTCGACAATCTTGTCAATCAAACGCGGATCGATCAGGGGTTCGTCCCCCTGGATATTGATTACGTATGCGAACTGTTTTGTTTTTTTCGCCACTTCAGCTGCTCGATTGGTGCCGGTGCGGTGTATCGAGGAAGTCAGTGCGACCTCCGCACCCCACTCAAACGCCGCGGAAGCGATCCGCATATCGTCTGTGGCAATGACGACTAAATCCAACCTGTTAGCGCGGAGGCAGCGTTCCCACACATGTTTCAGAAGCGGCTTTCCAGCAATGGGATGCAGTGGTTTACCCGGGAATCGTGTAGAACTCCACCGGGCGGGAATAATTCCGACCGCTTTACTCATGCTGAGAGATCGATGGTCGTGACTGTTCGTCCAAAATGAGCTGCGCTGCGGCGGGGAAATCTTTTGCGGTCCAGTCCGCCGTGCTGCCACTGATGTCGCAGTCAAGTCCAGTTTGAACCCGGATTGTGCGCACACCGGCGTTGCGACCGCACTCGACGTCGATCTCCTTGTCACCAATAAAAAACGAACGCACTAAATCGATTTGATGCTCTTGCTTGGCTTGCAAAATCATACCGGGCGATGGCTTGCGGTGACTGGAGTGTTGACCCGGTACGTCGGGGCAAAAATAAGTTGCATCGATCAAGCCGTGGCCCAGTTGGCGCGAAACTTCCGATTCAACGGAGCGATATTCGTCCACGGTGAAAAAGCCGCGACCAATGCCGCTTTGGTTCGTGATAACAATGACTTTGAATCCCTTTGATTTTAAGCGCCGTAATGCTTGGGGAACGCCGGGAAAAATATTCACCTGTTTTGGGTGGGAACAATAATCCGCGTCCTCGATGATCGTGCCGTCGCGATCGATGAAAACGGCGGCTGACAATTCATTAAGCACCTTCGGAATCCTCTCGGAAACTGGCTATCAATTCATCTCGCGTCACAGTCGCTGTTCCAAGCTTGCTTACGACCACTGCGCTCGCGTGGTTGGCAATTTCCGCCGCTTCGGTCGGAGTCGCTCCGCAGGCAAGGCCGAGAGTAAAGAGAGCGATGGCCGTATCACCTGCGCCCGATACGTCGAAAACCTCTCGTGCTTTGGTTGGGATATAGTGGGGCGCTTTTTTCTTTTGGAAAAGCATCATGCCTTGTTCGCCGAGAGTGATGAGGACATTTTCTGCTTCCCATTTTTTCAGCAGCGTTTCGCCGGCGCGCGTCAGATCCGTATCCTGGGACGGAACAATATCCGGATCGCAGCTGAGAATACCTGCCGCGAGAAAAGCTTCAGTGCGGTTCGGCTTGATGACTGTCAGGCCTCGCCACTCGACCAAATTACGGGGATTGGGATCCGCAGCGACAATCTTGCGGCTTGAACGCGCAGCGTCTGCGATTTGCGACACCAGTTCGGTCGACAAGAAACCCTTGCCATAGTCTTCGAAAATAATTGCATCGATGTCGGAAATATTTTTTCGCACAGCGGCAACGACCCCTTCAATTTGGGCCGCCGATGTTCCGACAAACTTTTCGCGATCGACACGGACAACTTGTTGTTGGCGCGCAATGATGCGGGTTTTAACGATGGTATGAAACGTTGCCTCTTCAACTGTATTAGAGGTGTCGATCTTTTGTTCGGACAATAACTCGCGAAGATGCTGGCCGCTGCGGTCTTTGCCCAGCAAACCGATGATCGCAACGCAGTCCACAAATTCGCGCAGGTTGCGGGCGACGTTGGCTGCACCGCCGGGGTAAAATGATTCACCGGTCACCTCCACAACCGGGACCGGCGCCTCGGGCGAGATGCGGCCGACCTTTCCCCACACAAATTCATCCAGCATCAGATCGCCGATTACCGTGATCCGCCTGGACGATGCGCGGTCGAGGATCTGCTCCAGCCGGGTCAGATCCATAAGGAACGCCGGCAGCGCCGCAGTGGTGATGGACTGTTTCGGTTCAGAGGCTTCAAAATGTTTTGAGCAGGGATTTGTGTACAGCAGCGGTTTTGCTTAAAGTTCGCTTCATTAAATCCTGAATACGAACCCGAAATCAACATTCGAAGCTCCCAATGATTCTGTTTAGTAAACATTTGAAGTTAAGTGTGGCTGCGGTCTGTGGCCTTGCGCTGTGTGCGCATGGCGCCCAGGTTCCGCAGCACATCAATATTAACCAATTATCCACGACTGTGGAAGATGTTGTGGTGCCGTTGCCGAACGAAATTTTCGGCGCACTGAACAAGCTGGGTGCGGTCAATTGGAAGGAACACGTCCGCAGTGACAAGGGACCAAATTTCACGGAGCGTCCGCGTATCGCCCTCTTGCTGGGAGCGGTGATTGCCGATGGTTTTATAGCGGTGCAGGCTGAAGACGCGCCGACGGTGAAGGATATTGGCCAGCGGGTTCTGGCATTGGCGAAGGGGATTGGCGTAGGAAACTCGATCACGCCACACGCCAAGGCGATCATCGAGGCGGCAGATAAGCGAAATTGGGAAAATGTCCGGCAGGAACTGGATCGCACCCAAAACAGCGTGCAACAGGCCATGAACGAAGTGCACGATGAAAAATTATCGCAGCTCGTCAGTCTGGGTGGGTGGCTGCGCGGCACGGAAGTATTGACATCGGTAGTGAAACAGCATTTTTCCACTGATGGCGCCGAGCTTCTGCATCAGCCCGATCTCCTGGCTTATTTTCAGACAAGACTAAAGGCTATGCCCGAGTTTAACCTCCCGATCATTCACCAAATTCAGGAGGCCCTTGGGGAGGTAAAGCCTCTAATCGATGTCGGTAGCGCTCATATTCCTGCCGAATCAGTTAAGAAGGTCAACGAGATCACGACCCGGCTCGGTACCGGCATCGTCACGAGAGATTAGGAAGCTTCGATGAACGGTTTCGCAAAAATTCTTTTCCGCACGAGCTCCCTGCTTGCGGCCGTCGTGATAATGCAGCGCGCCAGCTTTGCCTCAGTGGATGACGCACAGTCGTTTGCTCTTCAGGCAGCAGAGCCATACGTAAAACAAGGATTTCAAGTGCGCGAGGATTACTGGGGAGGCGACCTCGCTTCGGGCGAAAAGAAAGCGGTCCGGCAACAATTATTCAAAGGGAACGAATATTGGTTCTGGCTCGGAACAGAAGTCGATCGGGCGAAGGTGTCCGTTCACATTTACGATTCGGATGGAAAGCTGGCAGAGGAACCAGACAGCTGGGAGAAAGGCCATTTTGCGGCTGCGCACATCATTCCAAAAACTACCGGTAGTTACTTCATCATCGTCAGCGTGGAGGAATCGCCGGAGGAACGCACGCATTGGGCGCTGGTGTATGGATTCCGGTAGGTCAGGCTTAGTGGCGTTGGCCTCAGCCAATACTCCATCTGCAAGAGGCTGATGCCACGGATTGATGATGACTGAAACTCGCACCCTCCAGTTTGAGAGCCCGCGCGCTTTGCAGTCGCTCTACGCCAACGACATCAAGCTTTTGAAGAACCTGGAGGACTCGCTTGGCGTGAAAGTGACCACCCGCGAAGGCTGGGTGAAACTCGAAGGAGACGCAAACCGCGTCGATAAAGCGCAGCACGTGTTTGAACAACTCGAGAAGGTCCGCCAGCAGGGGGTGGACATTCAAAAGCACGAATTCAATTATGCGCTTAAGGCCGTGTCCGAAGAGCGCGATGAGAATCTTGGCGACGTTGTTTCAACGAAAATCACCACCTCATCGCGCAAACCACCGATTGTAGCGCGAAGCGCAAATCAGCGGGCGTACGTCGAGGCAATTCAAAAGCACGATGTTGTTTTTGGGATCGGACCGGCTGGCACGGGAAAAACTTACCTCGCCGTGGCCATGGCGGTTGCGGCCCTCAAGAAGGAGCAGGTGGCGCGCATTGTTCTGACCCGACCCGCAGTGGAGGCTGGTGAGGCGCTCGGTTTTCTCCCGGGTGACCTCGAACAAAAGATCACGCCATACCTGCGGCCGCTTTACGATGCCCTGCGTGAAATGTTAGAACCAGAGGAAATCGAGCGCGCGGTTGCGCGGCAGACCATTGAAGTGGCTCCGCTGGCGTACATGCGCGGGCGCACTTTGAGTAATGCTTTTGTCATCCTGGATGAAGCGCAAAACACAACCACCGAACAGATGTTCATGTTGCTGACGCGAATCGGTTTGAATTCCAAATGCGTGGTGACTGGCGACGTCACGCAGATTGATTTGCCGGCGAACAAGCGCTCCGGAGTGGTGGAAGCATTGCAGGCATTAAAAAATGTCCCGGGCATCGCCACTGTGTATTTTACGGAGCGCGACGTTGTGCGGCATGAATTGGTCCGTGCCATTATTGGCGCCTATCAGCAGCACCGATCGCCTGCGCCGGCGTCACGCAAGTAAAAAAGAAAATGTTCGATTCCTTTAAACGCGGAAGACTCATCAGACGTGGCCTCGCCTCGCGGAAAATGCGGCGCCGCCGAGCGCGCAGCGAACTAAAGCGCAATTTGGAATACTCGCCTTACACCAAGGTCGTGATCTTTGCGGTGTTTGTCGGTGGCCTCGCGTTTCTCGTTTTTAGCGGCCAGCAACCTGAGCCGACCAAGAATTTTGTTATTGCGCTGCTGGTCCTGGCCACCGCGATTACTCAGCTTTGGATCAACCAGCCCAGGAGCTTTTCGCGAAGCTCGCGCATTCTTCTCATCTTTAGCGTCATTCTGGTGCAACTTTCCGTTACCAAATTGCTGCTCGTGCTTTGTAACAGTGGCAGTTATCGATTTTTGAAGCCTGAAATGGCGGGGTTGATCATGCCCTATGCGTTTGCACCGCTTGTGCTGAGCGTTTTGTTGGGCCGTCATCATGGCCTGTACGCCGCATTTTTTGTAAGTCTATGGAGCAGCATCCTCTTTGGTCCTATTGACGCGCCCCTGCTGGTAACGAGTCTAATCAGCGGGTTTACAGCAGTTTCCCTTACATTGCAGGTGCGACGGCGCGGCCAATTGGTCCGTGCTGGTTTCTGCGTTGGGCTCGCCATTTGGTTACTGTCGCTGACGTTTGGTTTAATCGGGCCAATCAACTGGTTTTATCCGACGGCCAATGAGTGGGGCATGATTGGATATCAAAGTGCGCTCGCGATCGGAAATGGAATTTTGACCGCGACTCTGGTTGGCGGCGCACTGCCGATCCTCGAAAACCTGTTTCAAATCACAACGGATATTTCCTGGCTGGAAGCGTCCGATCTCAATCACCCGTTACTGCGCCGCATGACCATCGAAGCGCCGGGGACATATCACCACAGCCTCGTCGTCGCCAATCTCGCCGAAGCTGCGGCGGAAGCGATCGGCGCAAACGCCACGCTTTGCCGCGTCTGTGCTTATTTTCATGACGTGGGCAAATTGGTGAAGCCGGAATACTTCACTGAGAACATGAGCTTCGAACGCAATCCGCACGATGACCTCGCGCCGACGATGAGCGCGTTGATCATCATCGCGCATGTGAAGGAAGGCGTTGATCTCGCCCTGAAATACAGACTCAATCAGCGCATCATTGACATCATCCAGGAGCATCACGGCACATCAATCGTCCGTTATTTTTATCAACGGGCGCTTCAGCAGCATGAAGATGCACGTGCTGGGGGCAAAATTATGAAGCTGCGCGAGGACGATATTCCAGACGTGAAGGAAGAGAGTTTTCGTTACGGCGGACCGAAACCTCAAACAAAGGAAAGCGCCATCGTGAGTCTGGCCGACACAGTCGAGAGCGCCTCACGCAGTCTGGAGAAACCTACGCCGCAAAAAATCGAAACGCTCGTAAACGAACTGATTGAGGAGCGCATTAGCGACCGGCAGCTGGACGACTGCGATCTCACGCTGGGCGAATTGAAAATCATCGCAGAACGTTTCCGATTCACGCTCTTAATGATGCTGCATAGCCGGATTGCCTATCCGAAGCCAGGTCAAAAAACGACGACCATCATTCCACGCGAAGAAGGTTTGCGGCCAGACGTGATGGTCGCGACGCGAAAACCTGAAACGGCGCCGCCGGTCTCAGCCGCGTGATGCCAGGCCGCGACCGCCGGGCGCGCAGCGTCGAACTTATAATTCCGGTGGCCGAGCGCGCGGTTCGCGGTCTTTTGATGTCGCAGTGCTCGGCACAGTAACAAAGGGGCCGCCTTCCAAAGGTGTGACTTTTGTGAAAGCAACATCGGGCATTTCGCTGGGAAGTCCTTCGAGCGGGAAATCTTTTCGCAGAGGGAAGAACGGGTAGCCGTCCCACATCAAAATACGACGAAGATCTGGATGTCCGTTGAATTTGAGTCCCATCATGTCGTAAATCTCGCGCTCATGCCAATTCGCCGTCGGCCAAATGTCGGAAACGGTATCCACAACGCCAGCGTCTTCCGGAACTTTTAACTTTAGGCGTAGATGAACTGCGTGCGGCATTGAATAAAGATGATAAACAATTTCGAAACGCGGTTCTTCTCCGAAGTCGTCGATGCTCGTGATATCGATTAGGTAATCGAACAAGAGTTCGTCCCGGCAAAATGTCGTGATCTCGCGAAGATCGTTTGCTGCAATCGTACAGGTCGTCTCACCACGAAATTCAGCCTGGTGCTGAATCTTGGGTCCAAACCCGTTGGCTAACGAGTGGAGCAGCTCCTGTTCAGTCATGCGTATGCTGTTGTAGGGCATGCTGAATGGCAAGCGACGCGCTTTCTTTACAATTATGAATGCCTGCGCAGACAATCATCCGAACGCTTCCTCGAGCTTTTCTGCCAGTTCCGGTTTCTGATTTCTGAATGAGCGTTCGCCTGAGATTTTCTCCTGCAATTTCATCAATCCGGCGAGCAGGGCCTCCGGACGGGGCGGGCAACCAGAAATATAAACGTCAACAGGCAAAAGCTGATCGATCCCCTGCAACACGGCGTACGAGCGATACATCCCGCCGGTGGAAGCGCATGCGCCCATGGCGATCACCCACTTCGGCTCCGGCATTTGCTCGTAAATTCGTTTTACCGCCAGCGCCATTTTGTAGGTGACAGTGCCGGCAACGATCATCACATCGCACTGCCGCGGTGAAAAGCGCATCACTTCGGCGCCGAATCGAGCAATATCGAAGCGCGATGCAGCTGCCGCCATTAACTCGATCGCGCAACAGGCCAGGCCCATCGGCATTGGCCAAAGCGAGTTTTTCCGCACCCAGTTCAGCGCCGCATCGAAGCGCGTAAAAATCACGTTGCCTTCGATCTTTGAATCGTATGCTGTCGCGCGTGTTTCCGACATAAGAAAAGTTAAGATTGGGCGTTAAGCACGCAACCCGATAATAAGCTCCAAATTCCAAACCCCAAGTTCCAAACAAACTTCAAAAGTCCAAATATCAAAATAATAGTGCATTACTGATTTGAGTATTGAAGGTTGGGGGTTCCGTGAAATTTCGGGCTTGAGATTTGGAACTTTGCTCTCCCTTTCTTGCAGCATGCGCCTGCCGATTGTATAGAACCGCCCCTACCTAGACATGACCAATATCCAGCGCACTCATCTCGACGATCTCGAGAATCAAAGCATCTTTATTTTCCGCGAGGCGTATCACGCTTTCAAAAATATCGCGATGCCCTGGTCGATGGGTAAGGACTCAAACGTTCTGGTCTGGCTCGCGCGCAAGGCTTTCTTCGGCCGCGTTCCCTTTCCGGTTCTGCATATCGACACGACCTACGAATTTCCGGAGATGCTGGAATTCCGTGAATGGGCAACGAAACACCATAACCTCAATCTCATCGTCAAAATTAATACCGAAGCCCGCGCCCGTGGGATTGGTTATGAGACGCACGACCCCGTAACGGTCACACACGAGTTAAAGACCGTAGCCTTGCAGCAGGTGCTTACAGAGTACAAATGGGACGCGCTGATCACGGGCATTCGGCGCGACGAAGATCCAACTCGCGCGAAGGAGCGATATTTTTCGCCGCGCAACGCGCAGTTTGAATGGGACTACAAGGATCAGCCTCCTGAATTCTGGAGCCAATTCGTAACCACAGCCGCCAAAGGAGAACATGTTCGCATCCAACCCTTGCTCGATTGGACCGAGGTGGATATCTGGCGCTACATCCAGAGAGAAAACATACCTATTCCGAAAATGTATTTCGCTCGAAACGGAAGACGATTTCGGTCGTTAGGCTGTAGTCCCATCACGCAAGCCATCGAGAGCACTGCTTCGACGATCGACGAGATCATTGCCGAACTGGAAGCAACAAAGACGACTGAGCGCGCCGGCCGCGCGCAGGACCATTACGAACGGAATGCCATGCAGAAGTTGAGGGCGAAAGGATTCTTGTAACTGCGGATTGCGGAGTTCGGATTGCGGATTGCAAACTATGCGTATGACAACACAAGAACTCAACGAGCGTACTTTTGAATTCGGAATTCGGGTCGTTCGCGCAGTGGAATTTTTGCCCAGAAGCGACGCTGCCCGAGAAATTGGACGGCAATTGTTGCGCGCCGGAACTTCCGTCGGAGCAAACTATCGCGCAGCAGCGCGCGCCAAGTCGCGAGCTGACTTTGTCGCAAAACTAGGCATTGTCGAGGAAGAATGCGATGAGGCAGCGTACTGGATGGAAGTAATTATGGCGCTCAAACTTCTTAAGCCCTCCAGGCAAATCCGCAATCCGCAATCCGCAATCCGCAATCATCAGCGGCGCCGACGCTCCGCGTCGTTTTCGTCGGTCATGTCGATCACGGGAAGTCCACGCTGATCGGGCGCATTTTGCATGACACCGGTTCTTTACCTGAAGGGAAAGTCGAAGAGATAAAAAAGGCATGCGCTGCCGAGGGAATGGGATTTGAATTCGCCTTTTTACTCGACGCGCTTCTTGAGGAGCAAAAACAAAACGTCACGATCGACACGACGGAAATTCCTTTTCGAACGCCGCGGCGCCAATACGCCATCATCGACGCGCCAGGGCACAAGGAATTCTTAAAGAACATGATCACGGGCGCATCGAGAGCCGACGCGGCCATCCTGGTGATCAGCGCCGACGAAGGTGTGCGGGAACAGAGTCGCCGTCACGCCTACCTGCTGAGCATGCTTGGCATCAAGCATCTCATCGTGGTCGTAAACAAGATGGATCTCGTGGATTACTCTGAGAAACGATTTCGCGAGATCGAGCAGGAATATCGAAAGTTTCTTCGCGAGCTTGGGTTGGAAGCACGGACGTTTATTCCTGCGTCCGCCAGCGAAGGCGAGAATGTCGCGCAGGCAAGTGCGAAAATGAAATGGTACGGCGCGGCGAGTGTCCTCGAAGCACTCGATTCGCTGGGACCGCAGGAGCGCGATGTCGATCTTCCACTTCGCTTTTGTGTTCAGGATGTTTATCGCTTCGATGGGCGTCGGATTATTGCAGGCCGGATAGAGACCGGAACGCTAACGGCGGGGGATCAGCTCGTGTTCTCACCGGCTAACAAGTCGTCCATGGTCGCTACGATCGAGCGCTGGAACGCGCAGGAAAATGGCCCGGCCATCGCAGGAGATTCGATTGGGATCACCCTTAGCGAGCAGATTTTTGTCGAGCGAGGCTATGTCGCATCGCGCGAAAATGAAACGCCAATCGAGGCAAATCGTTTCCATGCGGACCTTTTCTGGATCGTGCGCGAGCCACTGCGTGTTGGACATTTGTACAGCCTCCGCTTGGCGACTCAGGACGTGAAATGTGAGGTCGTGTCGATCGAGCGAGTCATGGATTCCTCGACACTGGAGACGAAGAGTGACGCACGCGAACAATTGCAGCGAAACGAGATCGGCAGACTCACAATCCAAACCCGGGCGCCACTTGTCATCGACAACCACGACCGCATTCCGAACCTCGGACGGTTCGTCATCATCGACGACGGCCAAATTTGTGGTGGCGGAACGATTTTCGGCGGCGTCTACACGGATCGCACCGTTACAAAAAGCAAAAATATCTTTTGGACCGAGGGAAAAATTACCGCCAACACGCGAGCAGTGCGGAGCGGCCATCGGGGAGCAGTTGTTTGGTTGACTGGCCTTTCTGGGGCCGGGAAATCGACCATTGCTCAGTCAGTCGAACGCGAGCTGTTCCTTCGCGGTATGCATACGTACGTGCTCGACGGTGACAACATTCGACATGGGTTGAACTCAAATCTTGGGTTCTCGCCAGACGACCGGGTGGAAAATATTCGCCGCGTAAGTGAAGTCGCCAAGCTCATGGCCGATGCCGGCACAGTAGTGATTACCGCGTTCATCTCTCCTTATCGGATGGATCGCAGCCGTGCGCGCGAGATTGCGCTGGAGGGCAATGCGGAGTTTATCGAAGTGTTTGTTGAGGCGCCGCTGGAGGTTTGTGAAGCGCGCGATCCAAAGAATCTCTACAAAAAAGCGCGGGCCGGTCAGATTCGCGAATTCACCGGCATTGACGCGCCCTACGAAGCGCCGGAGGACCCGGAGATTGTCGTGCGCACCGATCAACAGACGGTCGATGAATCTGTTGCGACGATTCTTGAACAGTTGTTACCGCGTTTGAGAGAGTACGAAGCGAACGACTGACCACGCGATAATCGTGTCGCTTACGATTAGGGACGCCAAATTGAGTGATGCACCGGCGCTAGCTGCGCTGATGTGTGAACTCGGCTATGGAACAACCAGCGCCGAAATGAGTCAGCGTTTGCAATCGATCTTAAGCGATGCCCGCTACGGCACGGTTGTGGCCGAGATGGACGATGATGTTTGCGGGATGATTGGCACCTTGACGCACGCCAGCCACGAACATAACGATCCTTCCGGAAAGATTATTGCTCTGGTGGTTTCAAAGAAACAGCGACGCAGTGGCATTGGTCGCGCGCTTATTCAGGCAGCGGAGGAGGATTTCGCGAGAAGAAATGTTACCCGAGTAAGTGTAACGACACGATTCGAGCGCAAAGCGGCGCATCAATTTTACGAAGCGCTTGGTTACATGGGAACAGGCTTCCGATTTGCCAAAAATCTTTCGTCTATTCCAGGTGGCTAAGAGGATAAGATGAAACCTTGATAGTTTGTTTTCCATAGCGGCGAGCAGCGCGATGTTTAGAACGCTCCAAATGTTCATGGGACCTAACGAGAAAGAGATAAGCCACGGCAGGGTGTCGTGGCAAACACGCTGAAGTTGTTTCGCAAAGGGGCCGTTGGCTTCATCGATTGGTTAGGCGTCTTCCACCTGAGTCTTGTCGATCTGTAAAAACTCAACCGGCGCCCCATTGTCTTCGATGAACGCGACGGTGACGCCTGGGCTTGGGCTATTTGGTGCGATGATCACCTTCTTGCCCTGGAGTTCCTGCTCAAGATCGTCGACCTCGAAGGCCACATGAGGAATGGTCTTGACGAGCTCCGGATACGGCGCATCCGGTTCGTACCTCATCCACTCGATGTGGTAGGGACTTCCTTTGTAACTGCTCACATAAATTTTCAAGTGCTTCAGATGCACTTCGCCCTCTCTTTTTTCGGTGGTCGGAATTCCGAGATGATGGTACTTCCTCATTTCGAACAGTCCTCTGAAGGGCTATTGAAAACGCCTAACGAGACGGAGCTCAGCCACTGCTCTGGGAGCGAGGCTGCGCTGCGACTAAAAATACATTAATCAAAATCGACATCGACGCCCAACGCCAAAGCGCGGTTGGCTGGAGCGATTGGTTAGGTCTTTTTCTGCTCATCCGGGTAAATGGGAAAACCTGATGGCTGAACGACCGGAGCGCTAGAAGGTGAAAGCAAGTAAACCCGGCCGCGCGAATCCACGCTGACGTGAAGCCGCTTCGAATCGAATGGGCCACTCTGCCAGTTCTGAGGACTGACGCTAGCGAGAAACCTCTTGTGGTGTCGGTAGATCCAAACCTGGCCATCACTGGCTATAGAGAATCCCACGGGATGTCCACTGCGTAGCACGAAAACATTGACCGGCGCTGAGCCGCCCGGGGGAATGGACGCGTGAAATTCGGCCTGCGCGAGGTTGGTCACCACGATCGGTTGGCCTGTGGCGTTGTGAAACTCGGCGTCCACAACCGGCGAGCAGCCACTCAGAAGCATACATGCAAACACTGCGAGGATTGGGAGAAGCTCGCGCATAGACCTAACGAAACCCAAGCTCAGCGTGGGCCGAAGGTCGTTCGCTGGAGCGCGTGGTTAGACCTGCGGCTACTCAAAAAACGGCGGCAGTGTCGGATCAGCCAGGACGCGGAAGCCATACTCCAAACGGGGTTGATGGCCGTCGGAAAGCGGGGGCAGCATGCCTTGGGCAAAGAAGGCGACCTCAGTAGTCTCACCCGAGAGTCGCGGCTGACCAGCGACGATGGCCGCTTGAAAGAGCAGATGGGTGAACTCGTTGTCCTTCCAAGGATAGTGCACGTACTCATAGCGTGCCGAACTGGATACCCCCAACAGCCGCACGAGCCGCACCGTCATGCCGGTCTCTTCGTTGCACTCACGGCAAGCACACTCTGCCGGAGTTTCACCGAGGTGTTGGCAGCCACCGGGCAAAGCCCAAAGTCCGTTGTCAAAACGGCGGATGAGCAGAACACGGTCGGCATCGTCGGTGACGAAAACGTCGCAACCAACAAAGGGAGTGCTGAGCTTTGGCATTCTGGGTCTAACGAGAATTATACGAAAATTTTCGTGTAACAAGACTGGGAGGGGAAAACGGATGGAAATGAGGCCAGTCCTCACTTTGATTCGAATTCACGAAATCCAAATCGTTTTCGTGTTGGTAAACTCGCGAATCCCGGCGGCGCCGAGTTCGCGTCCAAAACCGGAACGCTTCACGCCACCGAAGGGTAAACGCGGATCGGAGGCGACCATTGCGTTAATGAAAACCATTCCGGTTTCCAGATCAGAGATGAAGAGCTCTTGTTCCTCGGGATTATTCGTCCACGCGCTGGCAGCGAGACCGAATGGACTGTCGTTCGCCATTGCGATCGCGTCGTCTGCGTCGCGGACGCGGAAAATGGATGCGACCGGACCAAAAACTTCTTCGCGATAGGCAGGCGATTCTCGTGGTACATTGACGAGCACTGTTGGCTCGTAGAAAAATCCCGGGCCATGAATTCGATTTCCGCCGGTCAATAATTTTGCGCCTGCTGCAATCGATTTCTGAACCTGATCGTGCACGCCTTGCAGAATTTGTTCCGTTGCGAGAGGGCCAATTTCAGTAGCCGGATCCATGGGATCGCTAACTTTCAACGCACGCATCCTGTCAACGAACTGGTCGAGAAACTCGTCGTAAATTTCGTCTGCAATGAAGAGTCGCTTTGCCGCGATGCACGATTGTCCGGTGTTAATGGTGCGGGCTTTAATCGCAGTGCTCAGTGCGCTCTCGAAATCCGCGCTTGGCATCACGATGAATGCATCGCTGCCGCCGAGCTCGAGCACGCTCTTCTTGATCTGACGTGCAGCTGTGCTCGCCACTGCGCTCCCGGCTTTTTCGCTACCCGTTAGGGTCACCGCTTTCACGCGTGGATCGACAATTACCTTTTCCACTTGTTCCGGTTCGATGAGGAGCGTTTGGAAAACGCCGTCATCAAATCCTGCGCGGCAAAGTATTTGTTCAATGGCAAGTGCGCACTGTGGCACATTAGAAGCGTGCTTCAGCAAACCGACATTGCCGGCCATAAGCGCCGGCGCGGCGAATCGAAAGACCTGCCAGAACGGGAAATTCCACGGCATGATGGCGAGCACTGGTCCGAGCGGTTCATAGCGGACATAACTCCGGGCCGCGTCCGTTTGTGCAGGCTCGTCCTCAAGAAACCTCTCCGCGTTGTCAGCGTAAAATCGACAGCCGCGCACACATTTCACGATCTCTTCTACGGATGCTCGGAACAACTTTCCCATTTCGAGCGTGATGATTTCGGCGAGTCTGTCTTTTTCCTGCAACAACAACTCAGCGGTGGCCTCCATGAGTTCCGAGCGCTGGCTAAACGCAGTTCGCCGATATTTCATCGACGCGTTCTCGGCGCCCTTCAGTCGTTTCTCGATTTCGGCATCGTCGAACGGAGCAAACTCCTTCACATTTTCGCCCGTAGCCGGATTAATCGAAGCGATTGCCATATCATTATCTTACATCGCATTCCCAATTAATAGAGGGGCGAACCCCGTGAGCCCGGCGTCGCAGAGCTCCGCCCTCCACATTTTTGCGAGTTAAATTCGCAGCCCTTTGGGAATCAGGACGCGGTCGAGCACATCGAAAAACCATTGTACAAGGAGTGCCAGCAAAGCGGCAGGAACAGCTCCCTCTAAGATCGTTGCGTGATCGTTCAAATTGAGGCCGCTCAAGATCGGTTCGCCGAGCCCGCCAGCGCCGATCAGCGCAGCGAGAGTAGCGGTACCGATATTAATCACCGCGCTGGTCTTGATTCCCGAAAGAATAGAGCGTGACGCCATCGGCAGATAAATTTCCCAGAGCCGGGTGAACGGACTGAGTCCCAGCGCAACAGCAGATTCACGCAGCGATCGCGGGATGTCCTGCAAGCCGCTCGCAGTATTCCGCACGATCGGCAATAACCCGTAAAGGAACAGGGCCGCAATTGCGGTGCGCACGCTGATCCCGAAAAACGGAAGAGGGACAAGCAATGCCAGCAAAGCAAGCGACGGGATCGTTTGCACAACACTGGCGAACCCAAGAATGCCCTGCCCAATTAAGCCACCGCGACTAGCAATAATGCCCAGCGGAATCCCGATGACTACTGAAAGCAACAGCGAAAATCCTGCAAGCTCGAGGTGGCGCAGCGTCCAACGCGCAAGCTTGTGCGGAAAGGATTCGCCGACTGAATTTGCCGACCTTTCGCCGCCTTCAAAATATAAGTTTGCTGCGAAGGTGTAATTTTTTGTGCGCTCTGCCTCCACATTGAGGTGAATCATGCGTTTTTCATCCAGTGCTCCTTCAAGCCGGCGTAAGGCACTAATTGCGCCGGGGGACGTGGACGACCGAAACAAGAAGACAGCGTCATACTTTGGAAAAAACCGAAGATCGTCTTCAAGAACTACCAGATCGTTTTCTTCAATCTTTGCATCGGTCGAATAAGCGTCCTTGAAATCAATTGAACCATTGGCGAGCGCGGCGTAACCGAGCGCGTGATCAATCCCAATGACGCTCTGTTGGGGAAGCCCATAACGCTCGCGCAACGGCCGCCAGCCATCCTGGCGGTCGAGAAATTCATGGGTCAGTCCGACCTTGAGTTCGGGATGCTTTCGCAGATCGCTGATGGAGCGAATTCCGAGGCGTTGCGCTTCGCTGCGTGGCATGACCAGCGCGTAAGTGTTGTCGAACCCAAGGGGCTCTGTCATGCCAACACCGAATTTTTTGAGCGCGTCTCGAATTTCATGAAACGAAAGTTGCTGACTATTTTTCAGAATTTCTTGCGCGATTGTTCCCGTGTATTCCGGATAGGCATCAATTTGTCCGCCTTGGAGCGCTTGCCAGAGAATGATTGTGCCTCCCATTCCCTGGCGATGGTCCGTTGCAACTCCGGCATCGTTTAGCGCGCGCCTGGCGATCTCACCGAGAACATACGATTCGGTGAATTTTTTTGAGCCGATAATGACTGGATTAGCTGATGCGCATACGACAGGGATAAAAAGGAGCGTAGCGACCAAGAAGCGGCGGCTTCCCAGCCGCCGAAGGCGCGCGGCGGACTTGAGACCGCCGCTCCTTGAGACGCGACGCAACTTCATGTGAGAATGATTCCCCGTTGCGCGTTAATGAATTCCGACACGAAAGGGTCGGCTGGCCTTTCGCGAAGAACAGTAGCCGAGCCTCTTTGAACAATGCGGCCTTCCTTCATGAGCACGATGTCATCGCCAAAATAAGTCGCCTCGGCCAAATCATGGGTGACGAAGAGCACCGTCTGCTGCAACCGCGCAAAAATTTCTTTAAGATCCTTCTGTAAAGAAGCCCGCACCAATGGATCCAGTGCACCAAGCGGCTCATCGAGCAATAGCAGTTCCGGTGAGAGCATTAATGCGCGCATCAAACCGACGCGCTGCCGCTGACCTCCGGAAAGTTCGACAGGATATCGCGATAGCAAATTGACAGAAAATCTCGTCAGCTCGCACAATTCGACGAGCCTGTTCTGCGTTTCATCTTTGGATTTTCCGATGTGCCGGGCCATCAACACGACATTGGCTCTTGCCGTCAGATGTGGGAATAAACCGCCTTCCTGGATCACGTATCCAATTCGCCGGCGAAGCTCGCCAATGGTATTGGATGTGATCGGTTCACCGTTGAACTCGATCGAGCCAGAGTCGGGCTCAATCAAACGAATAATCAACCGGAGCAAGGTCGATTTGCCGCAACCGCTTGGCCCAATGAGAATGGTGGTCTCGCCGCGTTCGACGGACAGATTTGTCGAATGCAACGTAGTTGCATCCGCGTAGCGTTTGCTCACATCGACGAGTTTCACGAGCGTACTCATATTGGCGATTCGCGATATTCTGTAGAGGCAGGCGTGTCGCCTGCAAGCATGGATGGTTTAAATTGTGCAGCCGACAGAGCTGCCACTACAGATTTGTACCCGTGGGCGTCGACCGCGAGCCGCGGTCATCGCCCCTGGCTACAGCTAAAATAGAATACGCCAAACAGGCGGGCGTCGTCGGTCCACAATTTGACGAAATCAAACCCGGCCTGGCGAGCCAGCGCGATGAAACCTTCTGGCGTGTGCTTGTAAGAATGCTCGGTCAGGATTTTTTCACCGGCGCGGAAGCGGAACTCTCGAGCGCCAATGTGAACTGTTTGGTCGGTCGTACTGATCAAATACATCTCGATGCGACCGGCTTCTGAGTTGTAAATCGCGCGGTGTCGCCACTGGCTTAGATCGAAATCTGTGCCGACCTCGCGATTGATGTGCGCGAGCAAATTCAAATTGAATTGCGCCGTCACCCCGGCGCTGTCGTTGTAGGCGGCTTCGATCACACTTTGATCCTTCTGCAAATCCACGCCAATCAGGAGCCCGCCGCCTCGACCAGCAACATTGGCAATGCGCCGTAAAAATTCTAGCGCTTCAGCTGGCTCGAAATTGCCGATAGTCGATCCAGGAAAATAGACAACATTACGCGCAGCCTCGTGACGAGGTGATGGGAGGACGACAGGTTGCAAGTAATCGGCGCACACAGGCAGAACTTCCAGCTTGGGAAAAATTTTCCGGAAAAGCGCGGCGGATTTGCGCAATTGCTTCTCAGAGATATCGACCGGGACATAAACAGCGGGCTGCTCCAGCGCTTCAACGAGAATGCGCGTCTTGGTGCCTGCGCCGGTGCCGAGTCCGATCAGCTCGATATTTGGTCCAATCTGCGCCGCGATTTCGGCGCGATTTCGATCCAGAATATCGATCTCGGTTCGCGTGACGTAATACTCCGGCAGTTCGCAAATCTTTTGGAACAACGCGGCACCGCGCTCATCGTAGAAATACTTGCAAGGCAGGGTGCGCGGATCGGAGGAAAGGCCCGCGATAACGTCCGACAGCAAATCAGAAGTTGCCGGGGGAACCGCAGAAGCGGGTTGTATGGCCGTTAGCTGGTCTGCGGTCATTATGGCAATATCGTTCGGCGCGCGCCTGCCGGTCGCGCCCTACAGATTCATCGTGGATCCCGCGCGAGTCTGATCCCTGTAAACTGCCAGCGTTTTTCTGGTTGGAAGAAATTGCGATAAGTGCGGCGAATATGTGTGCGTGAGGTTGCACACGAACCACCACGCAGAACGTATTGGTTGCACATGAACTTGCCATTGTATTCGCCAAGTGCGCCCGGCGCGGCGCGATAGCCGGGGTAGGGCGAGTAGGCGCTGCGCGTCCATTCCCAAACATCGCCAAACATTCGGTGTAGAAGTCTATCGTCTTCTGAGGCGGACAATTCGCGCGGATGAAAATTTTCGTCCTCGACAAAATTTCCTTCAATCGGGCAATCCAAAGCAGCGCGCTCCCACTCAAACTCTGTCGGCAGGCGTGCGCCGACCCAATTCGCATACGCGTCAGCTTCGAAATAACTCACGTGCGTCACAGGCTCGGATTCATCAATTGGGCGAAATCCTGAGAGAGTGAAGTTCCACCAAGCGCCGTCGTGTTTCGTCCAATAAAGCGGCGCCTGCCAGCGTTGGTCGTTCACAGTCGTCCAGCCGAGCGATAACCAGAATTCCGGACGCGCATAACCATTGTCTTCGATGAATGCCATATACTCGCCGTTTGTGACCGGCCGCGTAGCAAGCGAAAACGCCGGAACCAACGCTCGGTGTCGGGGAGCTTCGTTGTCATAAGCGAATCCGGGGCCGTCATAGCCAATCTCAACGGTTGCTTCGTCGAAATCGACGAATTGGAGGGGCGAACTCTGTGAGCCTGGCGTCGCAGAGCTCCGCCCTCCAGTTTTCGGCGTTCGAAAAACAGGATAAAGCGGATTTTGTGCGAAGACGTGCTTGATATCCGTGACCAACAATTCCTGATGCTGTTGCTCATGATGAAATCCGAGAATGAGAATCGGTTCGATTTCATCGAGCAATCTTTCGTCCGCACTCGATAGCAGGTTATCAATATGCGAATCGACCGATGCGCGATAACGCTGGGCCTCTCGTACCGTCGGACGCGAAATTAATCCGCGCAGATCGCGCCGGTGCATGTCGCCGGCGGCGTTGTAGTACGAATTAAAGAGATAAGCGTACTGCGGAATTTCAGGACGATAACCCGGGCTGAACTTTTTAAGGATAAACGTTTCGAAAAACCATGTGGTATGGGCAATATGCCATTTGGTGGGACTGACGTCCGGCATCGATTGTACGACGCAGTCTTCTGGTTGTAGATCCGCACAGAGACTGTTGGTGAAGTCTCTGATTTGATGAAAACGCGTAAAAAGGCGCTCAACACGTCCCGGGCTCGGATGAAAGTGGGCTGGTTTGGCCGCGACCGAGTCGGTGGCGGCTTCCGCTGAAGCAGAGCTCAAAGAATTTCTCCCTCTTGTTCGAGTTCTTCCCTGCGCGCTTCGAGCATCTGGTCATGAGTCGCTTCTTCGAGACCGTCAATGACGCAATGCTCGCCGATCGTTTCCTCTTCCTCGGTACCGGGACGCGGCGCGCGGTGGCCTTTGGAACTCGCAACGACATTCCATTCTTCAGTAAGATCGGCATTGTCCGGAGTTTCCTCAGGAGGAGTGTTATTTTCCGCCCCCATCAATTCATGGCGGGCCTGTTTCCAATCTGCTTCGGTAAATTCATCAGGGTTGCGCTCATCGATCATCGCAATTTCCCTGGCGCGTCTTTCAACCTGCTCCGGCGAAGGTGCGCCCAGCCCGTTGCCGTGCACCGAGATCTTTCCCGCGGGAGGTTGTGATTGCTCGTTCATAACCAATAATGCGAAGGCCACGTGGGCGCCTTGTTCACACTACACTTTGCCTTAGAGATTAGATGCTTGCAATACAAGCGCCAAAAAAAAGGCGGTCACTATTTTAGCATGAATAGGGAGAATTTCGTTCAACTCGAGGGCGATGCTGTCGTTGCTTTTGAAGAATACGGTGATCCAAATGGAGAGCCGGTGATATTTTGCCACGGCTGGCCGAGCTCACGCACCATGGCGCGACTTACGGACGAACCAGCGCGCGACCTCGGTATTCGCATTATTTCACCCGACCGACCGGGCATTAGCAGATCGAGTTTGCAGCCCAATCGAAAATTGGCCGATTGGCCGCGCGTTATCGAAAGAGTTCTCGATCACGTCGGTATTGGCCAATTTCGAGCACTGGCTATTTCTGGCGGCGCGCCCTACGCGTACGCAATGGCAGCAACAATGCCGGGACGGGTGCGGGCAATTGCAATTGTAGCCGGGGCGATTCCCATGGCCGAGCTTGAGGATGCGAGAGGATTGCTGCCACTTTACCGGTGGATGCTGGCGCTCCATCGATCGCGACCGCAACTTTTGCGAAGGTTGTTTTGTATGGCGCGCCCAATTCTGGCTTTGCGTCCGCCTGTCCGTCTTCGGCCATTACTTTTGAAAATGCTGATGTTGCGACCATGCGATGCAGAAAGCCTGCGAGATGCCGCAGCGTTCGAAGCTATCTTTGAAAGCCAGCGTCGCGCCTGGCGTGGGTCGGCTGAAGGGGTCATGGCGGACGCGCAGATCTATGCACTGCCGTGGGGATTTTCGCTGGAAGATATACATGTTCCTGTGCGGCTTTGGCATGGAAAGCAAGACCGCGCTTTCTCAGTTCATCTGGCGCAAGAAGTCGCCAATCGATTGCCTGACTGCAACGCGCGGTTCATTGACAACGCGGGGCATTATTCGCTGCCCATCCGTCACATGCGCGAGATTTTAGAAGACCTGGTTTCCGCTTAACGGAAGACGTGTTTGCATTCGCAAACGTGCAGCTGACAGGACTGCGAGTACATTTTAGCTATGGAGGAAGATTTCACAGGGGGTGCAATTCACGATCAGCCAACGCGGCGACAATGGAGCATTGATCCGCCGTTCGATGCGCGCGTGCGGCAATTGGTTCGCGATTGGGACGCAAAGGAATCTCCCGAACTGATCGAGGAAATGATCGTTACCGCGCTGACGATAGCCCGCGATCGCATGAGCGTTGCGGATCTCAAGTTGATCAATCGTTCGATAAAAGAAATGCGCAATGCGGCGAAGGTCTTCGCGCCATTTCAGCATTTGCGAAAAGTGGCCGTTTTTGGATCGGCGCGCACTCCAACCGATTCACCCGAGTACGAAGTGGCGAAGGATTTCGCTCGGGAAATAGTGGCGCACAATTTCATGGTGGTCACTGGTGGCGGTGACGGAATCATGGGAGCAGCACAGCGAGGCGCGGGCCGCGCGCATAGCTTCGGGCTTAACATTCGGCTTCCATCTGAACAGCGGGCCAACGAAATCATCGAAGGCGATCCCAAGCTGATTACCCTCAATTATTTTTTCACGCGGAAATTGAACTTTGTGAAAGAGGCGCATGCGTTCGCGTTGTTTCCGGGGGGTCTTGGCACACTCGATGAAACATTCGAGGTGCTCACACTCATGCAAACCGGGAAAGCCCGTATCATTCCAGTGGTGATGTTGGATCGGCCACGTGGAAATTATTGGAAGGTCTGGATGAAGTTTATTACAGACCGTCTTCTTAAGTCAGGCTTCATCTCAGAGGAAGATTTTTCCTTTTTCAAAATCACGCATAGCGTCCGTGACGCTGTCGCAGAAATTTTAAATTTCTACAAAATCTACCATTCAGCGCGCTGGGTAGGGGAACGATTCGTAATTCGGATGAATCATCGCTTGTCGAAGGTCGCGGTTTCCAACCTTAACAAGCAATTCGCCGATATCGTCCGCAAAGGCGAAATCATCCAGGGCACGGCGCTGCCTCAGGAAAAAAATGAACCTGAAATTTGGGATTTGCCCCGGCTGATCTTTACGCCTTTTCGCAGCAGGTTCGGGCGCTTCCGTCAGTTGATCGATGCGATCAATTCTTCTTCAACTGCGTGAGGGCCTCTGATCGAGAATCAACTTCCTGCGGCGACATCGTGCTGACAGACGCTCCAGGATCCATGCCGTTTCTTAACAGTGCAATGTCGGCGCGAAGCTTTGCTTTCATCATTTCATCAAACGAAAAATGTTCGGCTGCATAGCGCAAACCGTTCGCCGCGCAATGCGCAGCCAATTTTGGATCAGAAATGAATTCCAGTATCGCAGCTGCAAGCGCTTTGGCGTCGCCGGGTTCGATGAGCAGACCATTCTGTCGATGCCCAATAATTTCCGGAATATCGCCCACTTTTGTCGCGATGACGGGACGACCACTGGCAAAGGCTTCGCGCAACACGATGGGCGATGCTTCGGTACGCAGCGAAGCGATCACTATCATGTCGCACGCCGCATAAACATCGGGCGTGTCCCACCGATACCCAGCCATAACGACTTGATCGGCCAGGCCGGCGCGATCGATCGCGTTCCTTACGTTGATCCCGCGCTTTAGAATACCAGTGCCCTGTCCGACGATGACGAAGCGCGCATCCGGTCGCTCTGCTAAAACCAGAGGAACAGCTTCAACGAGAATGAGCTGGCCTTTATCCGGCCGGATCATACCGACGTTTCCAATGAGCGGAACGTCTGCGCCAACACTGATCTCACGACGGAATTTCATCCGGTCGCGCGGCGGCTTGAATTTTTCCAAATCGACGGCTGAACCGATGACTTCAATTTTCGCAGGATCAACGCCGTGTTCCTGAACAAGTTCATGCTTGATCACCGATGCATCGGCCACAACGTTCGAACAGCCATGCTTGAAGACAAATGCGCGTCCTTTGCTTCCGATTGGGTCGGTGATGCAGCGCGCGCGGCTTAGTGGAATCCCGCAGAAATAGAGCGGCAGACAAAGCCAGTGATCTTTCGAGCTGTAGGTTTTGAGTAAATCGATGCGGTTTCGCCGGCAAAATCTCCACAGCCGCCACGAGCAAAGCAGATCAACTCGGCTTCCGAGTGGGATCGTTACCAGACGTGTGCCGAGTTCAGAGGCTTTGGAGTGCACCTGACTATCTGGATTGCAGATGAGCCATGCCTCATGCCCATGAGCATTCAGCCAATTGATCTCGAGACAGGTGCGGTATTCCTGGCCGCCCCAGCTGCGGCTGCTCTCTACGTAGAGAATGTTCACGTGGAATCGGCAACGACTGCCGTTACCGCAATTTAGGCAGCCGCGCTGCGCTTTTCGAGAATGTAATCGTGGATTGTATTTACGGTTTGAAGCGCTTTGCCAGCTACTTCCGAGCTTGGCACACCGACCCCAAATGTTTTTTCCATGCTCACCACCAGCTCGAGCGCGTCGATGGAATCCAAACCAAGACCGTTCGCACCAAAAAGCGGAAGATCATCCCCAATCTGTTCCGGGGTAACCTGCAGCATTAAGTTTTTTACAAGCATCTCTTTGATGCGAGTGCGTAGATCAGATTCGACCATAAACGAGCCGCGATTTTGCCGTAGATCGCGCGTTTGGTCAAACACGCACTGGAGAGAGGCGACGGAACGGATGCGCTCTGCTTTGCAGGAGCTTTGGTAATGCCACGCGAGCTCGCGTCGATTCGAGGGTTAGACCTGGTCGGCTTTATTGCCAGGTGTAACTGCCTCGTTCGACTGTGGCGGTGTCACGCTGGCTGCAGAGTCGCCCTGGCTTCGCGGCACGGTCGATTGCGCCGGTTTCACGTCAGCCTTCGCGGTTTCGGTCTCGGGCTTTCCAGCTTTGTGCAGTTCGTCGCTGAATTCGTCCTTTGCTTTTTGAAACTCCTTCACCGCCTGGCCCATTCCGCGGGCAAGTTCCGGTAATTTCTTCGCCCCGAACAAGACCAGAATAATCAGCAGGATGACGATCAGGTCCGGCCCTGCCAAATTCATAAAGCTGGCGATAAGGCTCATGCGCTAGGCTTCAACATCAAGCCGTTTCCCGAACTTTCAAGGCAAATCCGCGATGGCGTGTAGGGCTGGGAGGTTGACAGGCTCAAGCTACTGTGGAAAAAGGGTTTCCTACCGATGCGTCCCACTTGGAAAGGCAGCATTAGCTTCGGGCTGGTTTATATTCCGGTGGCGGTTTATCCAGCCACGCGCGAAGAGAAGATTAGTTTTCGACAGCTTCGCTCGAGCGATCTTAGCCCTATCAGGTACAAGAAAGTGGCGGAAGCGGACTCAAAGGAAGTTCCAGCCGACCAAATCGTGAAAGGCTTCGAGTACGAGCGGGGCCGTTATGTAGTGCTGAAGGACGAGGATTTCGAGAAGGTGCGGATCGAGTCCACGCATTCCATCGATATTACCGACTTCGTGGACTTGGAGCAGGTCGATCCAAAGTTTTTCTACAAGCCATATTTTCTCGAGCCGCAAAAGGGTGGGGAGAAGGCTTACGCAGTTTTGCATAAGGCGCTCAGCGGGACCGGCAAGATCGGCATTGCCAAGGTCGTGATCAGCAACCGGGAGCATCTGGCTGCCGTGAAGCCGGATGGGTTGTTTCTGATTTTGGAACTGATGCACTTCGCCAGCGAAATACTGAGCACCGAGGTTTTGAAGAATGGTTCGGCTACAGCCGTGAGCGATAAGGAACTAAAAATGGCGCAGGCGCTAATCGAGAGCATGGCAGTTTCCTGGGAACCAGAAAAGTATCGGGACGAATACAGGACGGCATTAATGGAGATCATTGAGCAGAAAGCGCAGAACAGAGAGATCGCGGCGAAAGCGCCTGCTCCTCCGGCTCCGACCAATGTTGTCGATCTTGTCAAGGTGTTGCAGGACAGCCTGAACCGGACGCAATCACTCAAGCAAAAGCGTGCATCCGGTCCATCGAGCGGCCGCCGGTCGACCAGCGCACTGGTCAAACGACGACGAGCAAGCGCCTTGGGGTAAGCAATCAGGAGCTGGGTCCTGTTGCAAACTATAGGTGTTGCATTATAGTCAGCACTCTCTATGGCCAAGACCTCCTGGATCAATCGCAATGAACGCAAACGCGCGACGGTGAAGAAGTATGCCGCGTTACGCGCTGAGCTGAAGGCGAAAAAGGACTATGCCGGCCTTTGTCAATTGCCGCGCGACGCTAGTCCGACGCGTGTCGTGAACCGGTGCGAGGTTACCGGCCGCCGGCGCGCTTTTATTCGCCGGTTTAAGATGTCTCGTCTGACTTTCCGTGAGCTGGCCTCTCAAGGCTTGATTCCTGGCGTAACCAAGTCGAGCTGGTAAATTTTCTAGCGTAGCGCGTCGCTGTGAGGCGCGTGAACCGGCCGGTCACAAGCTGGTTGGTGTGCGAATCTGCTGAATGAACGTCCCCTCACTATTCCTCTTGGCACCAATTGCTGATGTCGTTGCGCGGCATTGGGACCCGCTCGTAATCCTAATCGGTAAATTGGTGACGGTTGGCGCGCTAGTAATACTGAATGGGTTCTTTGTCGTCGCCGAGTTTGCCCTGGTCAAAATCCGCGACAGCCAGCTCAAGACGCTGGCTGGGGAAGGCGTTAGGCGAGCGGCCCTCGTAAAACAGATTAGGGACAATCTGAACGCCTATCTTTCCGCGTGCCAGGTTGGGATTACTGCGGCCAGCCTCGGGCTTGGTTGGCTGGGGGAACCTTTCCTCGCGCGAATGATTCAACCTTTTTTCGCTATTGCGGGAATCGAATCGCAGGCAGTAATCAAATCGATCTCGTTTGCGCTGGCATTTTCTGCCATCACGTTTTTGCACATCGTGCTTGGGGAACAGGCCCCCAAAATTCTCGCCATCCGCAAATCCATGGCTGCTGCGCTATTTGTCAGCGCGCCGCTACGATTGTTTTACGCGATCTTTAAACCAGCGATCTGGTTCCTAAACGCCGCGAGCAATTGGGTCCTTCGTCGCGTCATTCGTGTTGAACCCATCGCCGCAGGTGAACTGGCCCACAGCGAAGAAGAACTGCGCTTGATCGTCAGTGAAAGCGTAAAATCCGCCGAGGTCACACCTCTCGGCCGGGAGCTTGTCTTTAATGTGCTGGATCTGCGTGACCGCGTGGTGCGCGATATCATGACGCCACGCGGAGAAATCGTTTACTTCAATCTGGAAGACGGTTTCGAAGCCAATGTGAAAAAAGCAATCGAATCCCGGCACACGCGGTTTCCGCTGTGTCGCGAGAACCTCGATAACACGATCGGCCTCATCCACATCAAGGAACTGCTCACGCTGATGCGCGCGGAGCATCCCGATCTCCTCAAGATCAAACGAGATTTAATTCCCATTCCGGAGATGATGCCACTGGAAAAATTGCTCAAGTTATTCCTGAGCAAGCATGCACACCTGGCCTTGGTGGTGGATGAGTTTGGCGGAACGGTCGGCATGGTAACCATGGAGAACGTGCTCGAAGAGTTGGTTGGTGATATCCAGGACGAATTCGATTTTGAAAAGGAAGAGTTTCGTAAGATCAATGCAAACGAATTCACTGTGGACGGCGCGCTGGGCCTTTACGAGTTGAATGAGCTCGCGAAACTAGAATTGGAGAGCGCGGACGTAAGCACCGTCGGCGGGTACGTCACGCACCTGCTCGGTCACCTTCCCAAACAAGGTGAACAGGTCAAGATCGACAACTATATCGTTACGGTTTCTCAAAGCGACGGTCGCCGTGTAAATCAACTTCACTTTAAGAAATTGAGCAGCAACACGGCAGCGGCAGTCCCCGCGTCTGGCAAGGCATAGTTCTATCCCGCTGTTCCGTCTTTGCGTGAATGCAGGCAAATCCGGTTGCCGTCCGGATCCGCAATCCATGCCATCCAGCAGACGCGTGTCTCGACGGGCTCGATAAGGACCTTGACGCGATGTTTGCGGCAAACATCAATTGCGGCGCGAACGTCGTCCACCGCTAGCGCGACGCACGCCGGCCCGCTCCAGTCCCATTCAGGATGGCGTTTATGTCCCGTGCCGTTAAGACTGAAAGTCAACGGTTCGGTGGCGAACTCACTCCAGAAATCATTCCACTCCTCTCCGCGTTTGAGGCCAAAAAGCTTCCGATAAAAGGCCCGGGCCCGGCGAATGTTTTTCGTGTGATACATCACGAAATCAAGCGCTCGAACGGGAATCGCAGCCCGACGCGATGAGATCTTTTTCTTTCTCATGGGTCCTATGCAATCGCAGCTTGCAATTCCGCCAACAACGCTGGTCGGCGCCGCAATTGCGCGGTGAGAGCTTCAATTGCGTGCAAGGTGGGGGGACTAATGTGATGTTCCATTCCCTCTACATCATGATAAATGACGCGGTCGTCGAGGCCAAGCAGTCCCAGAAAATCAGTCAGAAGTTTATGCCGTTGGGCGATTTTATGGGCCAGGCTCTTACCGGCTGCAGTCAAAATAAGTCCGCGATACTTTTCGTATTTCAGCAGACCCTCTGCATCCAGTCTCTGAACCATGTTGGTCACGCTTGCCTGGGAAATTCTTAAGGCGGCCGCGATGTCGACCACGCGGGCATATCCTTTTGAGTTAATCAGTTCGAGGATGCGTTCCAGGTAATCCTCGACCGCGGTGGAACTGCCGAGCGCGGAGTAGGACGTCTTGCGGCGCATGCTCCGAAAAATAGGATTCAGGATGAAATAGTCAAAGAGATAAATAATTGATGATTGACAGAATCATATTGTTATACAACTAAATTAGGTCAGACTAATTTTCAAGACCGAGCTAACTCGTCAGTGAAGGTCTCGAGAATGAAACGGCCAGGAAAGTGATGACGCAACGCGACGGCACAATTGCAGCAAAACCTCGTGTAGCCTGGCGGAGAACCGCCGGCGAGGTTTCCCTGCCGGAAGTCCACCGCAGCATCGCCGTTCCGACGACAGCTTCATTTTGGCGGAAACTGGCGGCTTTTTCCGGCCCAGGATTTCTCGTGGCGGTCGGCTACATGGATCCGGGCAACTGGGCCACCGATCTGGCTGGGGGGGCCCAATTTGGTTACTCGCTTCTGGCTGTCATCATGATCTCCAATTTGATGGCCATCCTGCTCCAGCATTTGTGCATTAAACTCGGGGTGGCCACGGGCCGCGACCTTGCCCAGGCCTGTCGCGATCACTATTCGACACCGACCGTCTGGCTTCTCTGGGTTCTTTGCGAGCTCGCCATCGCTGCTTGCGATTTGGCGGAGGTTGTCGGCTCGGCCATCGGGCTGCAGCTTCTTTTCGGAATTCCGCTGGTGTGGGGTTGCATCGTTACTGCGTCCGATGTGCTCCTGGTATTGTATCTGCAAACCAAAGGCTTTCGTTATGTCGAGGCTATTGTCATCACTCTTATCGCTACCATCGGAGGTTGTTTTGCCGCTGAACTGATCTTTTCCAAGCCCAGCCCGAGCGGCATCCTCCTGGGGTTTATTCCCAATCCAGGCATTGTCGCAAATCAGGAAATGCTTTACGTCAGCATCGGCATCCTTGGCGCGACTGTGATGCCCCATAATCTTTACCTGCACTCGTCCATCGTGCAGACGCGCAAGTTCGAGCAGACGCCGGAGGGCAGACGCGAGGCGGTCAAGTTCGCCACCATCGACTCTAGCGCGGCGCTCATGTTCGCTTTGTTCGTCAACAGCGCGATCTTGATACTGGCAGCCGCGGTTTTCCATTGGTCGGGGCACCAGGAGGTCGCGGAAATTCAGGACGCCTATAAATTGCTCAGCCCGCTGCTGGGCGTCGGCGTGGCCAGTGCCCTTTTCGCGGTGGCCCTCCTCGCTTCCGGACAGAACTCGACCCTGACTGGCACGCTCGCCGGGCAGATTGTGATGGAAGGTTTTTTGAATTTTCGCATCACCCCGTGGCTGCGCCGGTTGATTACGCGACTCATCGCCATCGTTCCCGCGGTGTTCATCATCGGTATTTTCGGTGAAGGCAAGACTACGGAATTGCTCGTTGCCAGTCAGGTCGTATTGAGCATGCAGCTCGGTTTTGCCGTTTGGCCTTTGATGCGATTTACGGGGGAAAAGGCGAAAATGGGCGAGTTTGCCAACCGTCTCTGGGTGAAAATTCTGGGCTGGACGGCAGCCGGCATTATCATTGTGCTTAACCTGAAGCTGCTCTTCGATATTTTTGTACCAGACCCGGTTCGTAAGACATTCTATGGGTTCATCGGTTTGCCGATGCCTGAATAAAATGACGAAGGCCTAATGACGAATGACGAAGGAATGACAAAATCCGAAGCTCGAAACACGCGCGCGCAAAATTTATCTTGGAACGGCAGCCTCATGCGGACTGTTTGCGAGCAGCAGCCGGAGAGTAAGCTAGCGATTTATTTGTGGTTTTTCGCCATTCGAGCTTCGGATTTTATTCGTCATTCGTCATTCGGATTTCGTCATGTATAAACATATCCTCATCCCGCTCGAGAACAGCCCAGCCGATGAGACCATTCTCACCCATATCAAGCCTCTTGCACGAATGGCCGGTGCGAAACTGCTCCTCGTTCATGTGGCCGATGGATGGGTGGCGCGCAATTTCGATCAGCTCAAGCTCGCCGAGAGCGAAGAGATGAAACAGGACCGGCTTTACCTGGAAAAACGCAGCCGTGAACTGACCGCGGAGGGCTTTTCCTGCGACGCCGTCCTGGCGTTGGGCGAGCCCTCGGACGAGATCATCAAACTTGCTCGGGAAAAAAATGTCGATCTCATTGCGATGACGACGCACGGCCACCGTTTCATCAGCGACATACTTTACGGGGCGACTGTCGACAAAGTGCGCCACGAAGTGGAGGTGCCGGTGCTGCTGTTGAAAGTGCAAAGGTAGCTGAGGTGTAGAGGCGTTTGTGTCAAACGCCTGTGCTCGATTCGGCGCTTGACACAAGCGCCGCTACAACGAGTTAGGACGCTCGTGAAAGTTCTTTTTCTCACCAACGAATATCCTCCGCACATCTACGGCGGTGCGGGCGTTCACGTCGGCTATCTTTCGCGCGAACTGGCGAAGATGATGCCGATGGAAGTTCGTTGCTTTGGCGATCAGCGCATTGAAGAAGGCAATCTCAAGGTCACCGGCTACAAGGTTGATACCAGCGATTTCAGTTGCCCGAAGCCGTTGCGCTCCGTTTTCGGCGCCGTGCGGCGGTGCACCGACTTCAATACTACCAACATCGATGCCGATCTCGTGCACTGTCACACTTGGTACAGCCACTTCGGCGGAATTTTAGCGAAAAAGAATTACGGCATTCCGCTCGTGATCACAGTCCACTCGCTGGAGCCGCTTCGACCCTGGAAGCGCGAACAACTCGCCGGTGGCTACGATTTTTCGCTTTGGGTTGAGAAAACGGCGCTGGAAATGGCCGACGCGATTATTGCTGTTTCTCGCGAGACCAAGGACGACATTGAGCGATTGTTCGATGTGGCTCCCGCGCGCGTGCACGTCATCCACAACGGAATCGACCTGCAGCAATACCGGAAATTCGATTCAACCAGCGCGCTCAAGCACTATGGCATCGATCCAAACATACCGTATCTGCTGTTCGTCGGTCGGATTACCCGGCAGAAAGGATTCCAACACCTGCTGCGCGCAATCCCATTCATGAATCACGGTTTCCAAATCGTCCTTTGCGCCGCCGCGCCGGACACGCCGGAGATGGCAGAAGAAATGAAAACCGCAGTGGAAGCCGCAAAAGCGCAGCGGCCGGGAGTCGTCTGGATCAATGAAATGGTCGATCAAACGGCGACCCGCGAACTTTACTCGCACGCAGCGGTGTTTGTTTGCCCTTCGATTTACGAACCGTTCGGCATTATCAATCTTGAGGCAATGGCGTGCGAAACCGCGGTGGTTGCCAGTGCTGTCGGCGGAATCAAAGAAGTCGTTGTCGATGGCGAGACCGGATTCCTGGTTCCACTCGAACAAGCGAAGAAAGGCTCATTCGAGGCGAAAAACCCCGAGAAATTCGCGCGAGATCTCGCTGAGCGCATCAATCAGCTAATGAAAGATCCACAACTACGCAAAAAATTCGGCAAAGCCGGGCGCAAACGAGTGGAGGAAAATTTTAGTTGGACGTCAATCGCACAAAAAACGAAAGCACTTTATAAGACGCTGGTGTCAGGCGGAGAAAGGATCGGCTCCCTGAAGCAGGCCTTGTAGACTAGAGTTGCTCGATTTTGTATCCGCGTTTTTCCAGCAGCTTTATGACGCTATTCGGACCGGAGAAGTGTAGTGCGCCAGCGACGATTGCAGTCGGCTTGCCGCTTTTCAGTTCCGCTTCGATCCGCGGAACCCATTTGGTGTTGCGGTTATCGACAAAACGCGCAGCGATCCAGGGAGCCTTTGTCCGGAGGCGGATGTCCCCCGCCCAAAGAGCATCGGTATCACCTTTGAGCCATGCCTTGTGCATCCTGCTGAATTCCTTTTCGGCGTTCCTGGGCTCGTCGAGAGCGTCGCGCAGGATGAATTCGCTGTCCCGATCTGACAAGCCACCCATGACTGCCACGTGTTCATCGACTGATTCGAGGCCGGCAATCTCTTTTCTCTCTTTTGCGGCGCGGTCCACGAAGTAATTGTCCAACCCGTGCGAGAGAGAGCTTTTAGTGTACGTCGCCGGGCCGACGAGATGCTGTGCAATCCACCAGGGTTTGTAGCCCATCTGGCTTTCGAAGCCCCTGACCTGTTCCCGCCTGCCTTGGCGATGGTCGGCCTCAACAGTCAAAATATTGTGGCGGAGCCAGGCCAAAAGGTCAGGGTGAATCTTTGAGCGGATATCCTGTCCGCGAGGATATTTGCCAGCTGCCTCAAATTTCTTTTCGAATTCGACATGTCGATTCGGATCGAATTCGAAGAGGAAACGCCTGCTATTTTTTAACGCAATCTCGTACGGCGCAGGGAGTGGATAATCCTTTTTGCTGAGCGCGTGGATTGAGCCCACGAGGTAAAATGGCGCCTTCGCGTTGGTCACGCGCCAGACGCAACATTTCGGAAACGTTTGAGCCGCGCGAACAGGGACTGCAAACAGGAGCGTTAAGCCAACCAGGAGCGAGATGACACAATAGGAGGGGATACGTCGGCAAGACAAAAACATTTCCGGTGTTTAACGAAAAAAAACGCTGCGTCAATTTAATTTCACATCGAGATTGCCACCCGCAGACGCAGATTCCCGCGATTTGAGATTGGAGATGTTTTCGATACTATAACGCAACCATGGTCCTCCCAGTGAAACGATGGTTCGCGATCGCGTTCCTGGTCGGTGCTATCGCAATAACACAAGCAACCGCATTTGCCGCGGACGACTGGCAGATCATCAAAGTTAGCGGCCAGGATTATTTGAGCGTCGATAACATCTCGCGGTTTTATGGATTGCCCGCGGGCATCGCCGCTTCCGGCGAAAAAGTAGAATTCGAGGCGGCGAAAAACCGGCTGGAATTTGTCAGCGGCAGCCGCGAGGTGATGATCAACGGCGCGCGGAGTTGGTTGTGTTTTCCTGCGATCGAACAGAATGGAAAGCTTCTCGTCTCGCGCACTGATGTAGCCAAAACAGTCGAGCCGCTGGTGCGCCCGCACCGTGTCCCAAACGTCGGCAAAGTTCAGACTATCGTTGTGGATCCGGGACACGGCGGTTACGACAAGGGTCAGGTAAGTCGTTACGGTTACGAAAAAGATTTTGCTCTCGATGTGGCGCGAAAGCTGCGCCCGCTGTTACTATCGAAAGGACTGCGCGTGATCATGACGCGCGAGGGCGATTACTTCGTTCCTCTCGAAGTCCGGGCACAGATTGCCAACAAGGCGCGTGATTCGATTTTCGTCAGCATTCATTTCAATGCTTCAAATGACGATCGGAACGCCACGGGCTTTGAGATTTTTTCGTTTACCCCGCGCGGAGCGCCATCCACCTCCGACAGCGCTGTAGCTCCAAGTGCTCTCAGTACCCAACCCGGCAGCTCTGTCGATGCGCAAAGCTTGGCGCTCTCAGCATGCATCTATCATTCTCTACTGGGCCACATCCCCGAGTATGACCGTGGTATCAAGCGCGCGCGCTTTGCTGTGCTACGCCTGACCAAGGTGCCGGCTGTGCTGATCGAAGGCGGTTTTCTGACAGAGCAGGGACAGTGCAAGTTGATTGCGCAAAAAGAATGGCGCGCAAAGCTTGCACACGCCATCAGCGTGGGGATCGAGAGTTATGGCGCATTGGGAATCAAGAAGCAGCCGCCGCTGCTCGTCGCGGACTATCGCAAACAGATCAAATCGGCGCCGGATGAATTCGCGGTTCAGGACGCGGAATTGAAAGAAGCAGATACAAGTATAGTCAACCTGGTTGGCAAATCCGCGTTTCCGCCGGCGCAGCAGGCGCCGACTCCTTCGCAAAGAATGTCCCTCGAATCCGCCCCGATTGTTCCGTGACGTAGCGCCCTCCGCCCGCGACGTCGAAGATTGGCTTCAAGGGTAAGGGGTTAACGACACAATTTTTTGATTGGGTTTGCCCGCCTCCTCGAATACAAATTCAAGGAAAGGATTAACCTAATGAAAAAACTAATTAGCTACACGCTGACAGCGCTCTTTGCGACGATTGCGATTTCATTCGCCGCGCCCGACAACGACAAGGAAGGCATCATCTCCAAGGAAAAAGCGGCCTGGCAAGCCTTCAAAGACAAGAAACCGGATGAGTTTAAAAAACTCGTTTCGGCTGACTTGGTGACGGTTTACGCCGACGGAATGCACAGCATGCAGGAGGAGCTGGATATGATGGCCAAGGCGGACATGAAATCATTTAGCTTGAGCGATTTCAACGTCACCTTTGCAGGACCCGACACAGCGATGATTACTTACAAGGCGACGGTCCAATCCACGTCCGCAGGCAAGGACACTTCCGGCACCTATAACGCCGGTTCCGTCTGGCGGATGACGAACGGCCAGTGGCAGGCCATCTTTCACACAGACGCGAAAGTGGCACCGCCAACATCGCCCGCGGGATAGATTCTCGTCTGTAGTTTCGTCATAGGTAGCGGCACGCCAATGGCGCTGTCCGCTTTAGTGGCAGCCGTTCCAGCTGCACTGGAATTCGTTGGCAGGCGACACACCTGTCGCTACCATTGACTTCGCAAGTACGAGTCCTATTCTGACGAAGAAGCAAAGTGCGGGGGAGCCGCAATGGCTGAGAGTCTGGTCCCGCGACAGCGGGAGTGGAGACCCCTTGAACCTGATGCGGGTAATGCCGCCGAAGGGAGCGAGGGTCCGATGCCGGACTGGTGATGTCAGCCATGCGCGCGATCACGCATGGCTTTTTGTTTTATGATGTCATTCCGAATGAAATGAGGGACCTCCCCAAAGCACACTTACTCATTCATGATTGCGCCCAAAGACTCGATTGATTCACAAAGCACAGAAACGCCTTTGCCAAACGGAGCGAGCGGGGCGAGCGACATAGAAGGTAAAGCCGCGACGGCTAGCGGCGAGAGAGACGGGAGTCGATCGAGTTTCAATTCCAAAAAGACTTACGTCGCGGGCAAATTGCATACCGATATTCGCGTCCCGTTCCGGGAAATCTCGCTCGCACCGACGAAATCGATCAGTGGCCAGATCGAGGGTAGCGCGGGCGCCTCGCCCGTAATTCTCCAGAACGAACCAGTGCGCGTGTACGACACGAGCGGCCCGTGGGGCGACCCCGATTTTCATGGCGATGTCACGCAAGGCCTGCCAGCGTTGCGTACGGAATGGGTTCTCTCACGCAGCGATGTGGAGGAATACGAGGGACGAGTCGTTAGGCCAATTGATGATGGCTACCTGTCGGAAAAACATGCAGTCGGCGGAAACGGGAAGAATGGCCTAGTAGGGCGCGACCGCCGGGCGCGCCGCAAACCATTACGCGCCTCAACCGGTCATCCGGTTACCCAGCTTTGGTACGCTCGCCAGGGAATCATCACGCCGGAGATGGAATTCATCGCCATTCGGGAGAATGGCCGAAAAATCGAGAATCGAGAATCGAGAATCGGACAAGACGATTCACGGATCACAAATTACGAATCACGGAACGCGCTCGCGTTCCAGCATCCCGGCGAATCGTTCGGCGCAAACATCCAGCGCGAGATCACACCCGAGTTCGTCAGGCAAGAAGTCGCGCGCGGTCGCGCAATCATCCCCGCCAACATCAATCACCCGGAATCCGAGCCGATGATCATCGGCCGCAATTTCCTGGTAAAAATCAACGCCAACATCGGCAACAGCGCCGTGGCGTCTTCGATCGAAGAAGAAGTGGAGAAAATGCGTTGGGCGACGAAATGGGGCGCCGACACCGTGATGGACCTCAGCACCGGCAAAAATATTCACGCAACCCGCGAATGGATCATTCGTAATTCGCCCGTGCCGATCGGCACCGTGCCGATTTACCAAGCCTTGGAAAAAGTCGGGGGCCGCGCGGAAGAACTGACTTGGGAAATTTATCGCGACACGCTCATCGAACAGGCGGAGCAGGGGGTCGATTATTTCACCGTGCACGCCGGCGCGCATCATCAGGAAAGTTTTCTCTACACGCAGTGGGACGAGATCTGCGAGATCATGGCCGCGTATGACGTCAGCTTTTCCATCGGCGACGGCCTGAGGCCAGGGAGTATTGCTGACGCAAACGATGAAGCGCAGTTTGCTGAGTTATACGCGCAAGGCGAGCTGACTCAGCGCGCGTGGAAACATCATGTGCAGGTGATGAACGAGGGCCCGGGCCACATCCCCATGCACATGATCAAGGAGAACATGGAGAAACAACTCGAGTGGTGCGACGAAGCGCCGTTCTACACGCTGGGGCCGCTCACCACCGACATCGCACCCGGCTACGATCACATCACCAGCGCGATCGGCGCGGCGATGATTGGCTGGTACGGTTGCGCCATGCTCTGCTACGTCACGCCGAAAGAACATCTCGGTTTGCCTAACAAGAAAGACGTCAAGGATGGCGTCATCGCCTACAAAATCGCTGCGCACGCCGCCGATTTAGCGAAAGGGCATCCCGGCGCGCAATATCGCGACAACGCGATTTCGAAGGCAAGGTTCGAGTTCAGATGGGAAGATCAATTCAATCTATCGTTAGATCCCGAGACCGCGCGCGAGTTTCACGACGAAACCCTTCCTGCTGAGGGCGCGAAGACTGCGCATTTTTGCTCCATGTGTGGTCCGCATTTCTGTTCAATGAAGATAACGGAAGACGTAAGGAAGTACGCAGCGGAGCACGGCATGAGCGAAGACGCTGCACTGGAAGAGGGTCTAAAAAAGAAAGCGACCGAGTTCAACGAAGCTGGAGCCGAAGTTTACGCGAAGGCGTGACTGTAGCCGCCAATGAGCCTGTCCTGAGCGAAGTCGAATGGGCTGCGTCGAGGCGTTCTTTGTAGTGTCCGCTATCTCACCGTAAACGTTACGTAGTCGCCCGTGTGAGCTGATGCCACTCCGACTTCGGACCTCACGGAGTCTTTAGGATCGCGATGACCTCCGTTTGAATTGGCTGCCCTGTGACTTCGATATCTTTATCCGAAACGTAAACATTAATTTCGGATCGAACCCCAAACTTCCCTACGAGATAAATCCCGGGCTCGATCGAAAAACAAACTCCCGGAATAATGCGGCGCGAATCGCGCGTCTCGAAATCGTCGATGTTGACGCCATTGCCGTGAGTTTCTTCGCCAATAGAATGGCCGGTGCGATGCGTGAATTGTTCTCCAAAACCTGCGTGTGTAATCACACCACGCGACACATCATCGACTTCCGCCCCGCGAATCGATTTACCCACCCGAATGTTTTTGCGCACGAAATCGACGGCAGAATCACGCGCTTCCCGCACAATATTGAAAATGCGCGAGTACTCTTCCGGAACACCTTCGCCCACGTAGCCAGTCCAGGTTTGGTCAGTCGCGACTGCGTCCGGCTTGTTCAGTTTAGTGGCCGCATCGATCAGCACGAAATCGCCGCGCCTGACAGGTGAATTCTTTTCCTTCGTCGGCATATAGTGCGGATTGGCGCTGTTTGCATTCACCGCAACGATCATGGGCTCCTGCTGCATTCCTTCTTCGCTGTAGCGACGGAGCATGAACTGCGCAATATCCCACTCCGTAGTTGGTTCGTCGGCGCGAATCCGGCGCGCTATCTCGGCAAATGCCTCCTGAATGATGCAATGCATTTTACCGGAAGCTTCGACATGCATCTGGTGTTGAGCCGAGGAAAATACGGCTTCGAATCGTTGTACTAGTTCCGCGCTCGTGACCGGTTCGACCCCAAATGAGCGGACCAGCTCGATCGTTCCGGCGTCCACGCGTGAGATGTAAGGGATATCGTTCATGGGCGAATACTGCATGGCGACGCGGCGCTTCGATTCCTTCGCCCCCGCGCCCAGCACCTCTCGCAGTCGCGCGTGTAATTCCTGCCAGCCGCGGAACACAATCTTCTTGCCGGGAAGCGAGTCGAGTTTGAACTGCTCGATCGACTGCACAATTTTAATCGGCTCGCCCGAGGCTGGGACGTAGTAGAACCAGCGGCGAGAGGCGAGCATGTTTTCGTCCATCTTCAAAATCCGATAAGCGAGCGGATCGCTATGCCGAAAATCGTAGAAGAGCCAGCCATCGAGCCGGGCGTCGCGCAAGGCAACCTGAATTTCAGCCACCCGTTCTGCTGGAGATTGTTGTGCATGCATTGATGCCACAAAACTTAAACAAAGAATGAATGCTGCGAAGACAGAAGTGTGCTGCGATTTCATTTTTTGTAGTGTCCGCTGTCTCAGCGGGAAACTCTGGGAAGCGCTCAACTTATTTGTACAGGGTTTTGGGCTCTGGCTCCGCTAAGATTTTTTGAAAACGCGGATCGTTCCGTAACGGGTCCCATTCCCACCGCTTCCGCAGATCTGAAAGCGTGATGCCGTTGTCAGCGTAATCGACCGCGAACGGGGTGGTGAGGAGACGCTCGATCAGCTGCATAGCGTGATCGGCATCGCTGTTGCGCGCATAAATCAACGCGAGAAACCCCTGGACTGTGCTTCCATTCACTATGTCTTTCGAGACAGGCGTCAATTCCGCTCCACGCTGGCCTTCGCGCAACGCCTCATCTTTAAATCCCATTAACGCGTAAAGAAAACCGAGCTGCGCGTGACGAATGCCGTCTTGCGGACTCTTGATCACAATTTGTTCCAATATCGGCCGCGCGGTTTCGAATTCGTGCTGCGCCTGCCCTGCATCGTTGCGCATCAACGCCACACAGCCCGCGAGATAGCTTTTTGGCAATGGTATGCCGGTGGGCGCGACGAAGTTCTCAAGCCGGGCCGATGTTAGCGCGCGTTCGGCTGCATCCGGATCACGATCCATGAGAGCCACGTCCCAGCGACTAAAGGTGACGACCCCGTCGGGATCGAGATTTGGCGCGAAGCTCTCCAGAACAGCCTTAATCGGGGCCGTGCTGCCTTTCCAGAAAAACTCCATGTAGGCGCGTTGTATTTTGACATTGAGCGAGTCGGGCGCGAGCGCGAGGACGCGATCCATTCCTTTGACGGCATTTGGCCAGTCGCGCACTCCGAAGTAGGTCTGCGCGGCATCGTAGAGCGTAATGGAATTGCGCGGATCGATCGCTTCCGCTTTGTGGTAGGCGGCAATAGCCTCGCTGAGATGCCCCTGCCGTCGTTGCACCGCAGCAATGTAAAGACCGACATCGCCATCGTTCGGAAGAGTCTTGGCTGCCAAATTCAATTCGCGCAGAGCCTCCTGGTAATTGCCCTCCTCGTAGTAGAAATAGAGGCCAAGCGCGAGATGCCCTTCGCCTAGATCAGGTTGAAGCCGAAGCGATTCGTCCGCTTCACGGCGGGCAGTCTCTTTCACTTCCTGTATCGGTTCGAACCAATGATAGATTTGGCTCATCACGGCTGAGAGTCGCGCGTGAGCGAGAGCGAAGTTCGGGTCGAGCGCAATGGCTTGTTTGTAAAGCTGTGCAGCCGATTTGAAATCCTGCAGCAGGTTATCCGGTCGCGTTTGGTAATCGCGGCCACGCAAATAGAGAACGTAAGCGTCCGGGTTGGTTGTGGGTTTGGTTTCGACGCGAGCTTTTTCCTGGGGTGAAAGCGTGGCCTGCAACGAGTCAGCAATACTTTTCGCGACCTCGGCTTCTACTCCGAAAATGTCAGTCAATTCCCGGTTATAACTTTGCGCCCACAAATGGGCGTCCGTGTCGGCTCGGATCAACTGCACGTTGATGTGCACCCGATCGCCGGCCTTCTGCACGCTGCCTTCGAGCACATTGCTCACGCGTAACTGTCGACCGATCTCAGACAGGTTCTCAGGAGCGCTTTGGTAGTGGGCAGTAGAAGTGCGCGAGATCACGCGAAGCCCGCTGATTCTCGAGAGCGTCGTGATGATTTCATCCTGAATACCCTGCGCGAAAAATGCGTTCTCCTTGTCCGAGCTAAGGTTCTCGAACGGCAACACGGCAACTGATTTGTCCTGCGTTGCAGTTGGCGCGGTTTGTTTTGCCAATTCGGCATTCGTTGATCTTCTTGTTCGCGCAAATTGAAACGCGAGCAGCGCAGCCGCGAGGACGGCGGCGGCAACAATAATCGCGGTCCATCTGCTGCCAGTTTTCGACGTCTCGGGCTCTTGCGGCGGAATTTCTTCCGAGCGCCTGATTCCTTCCGGGGTCAGCTCGAATGCCCACGCCAGGATCAGGGCGACTGGAAACCCAAGAATGACTGCACTGACAAACACCTTCATCACCCAGAGAGGCGCTTCGAAAGTTGGAAACAAAATGGAAGCTGCTTGAATCAGCAGCCACGCCACGATCGCGTAGGCGACCGCGACCCTGTAAACCTTGCGTCGCTTCAGCTCGGAAAGAAAGGCAGCCGGATCCATGGCAATGCGGGGAAACGTTACTGCAACGCGGTTCCCATACACAAACAGGAAGTACCCACTGCGATGGAGCCCGTCGCGTGCGCCCTGATGAACAGATCCATGCGAAGCCGTTGTCTGTAGCCGCCAATGAGCCTGCCCTGAGCGAAGTCGAACGGGCTGTGCCTGCCACGCCGAAATCATGAAGGCGGGTCGACGCGATCTCTTTTTCCGCGGAGCGTACGCTCTGGCCTTGTTACTTAGAGAGATTTTGAGATAGGTTCTGCCGCCAATTTCTGAAAGCGCGGATCGTTCCGGAGCGGATCGAACATCGGATCGAGCCGGAGCAGCGCAGGAGTGAGCGGCACGCGCGAAGCCAGTGCGCCCTCGGAAGGGATCGATAACAGTTTTTCCAACGCGGCGATGGCGCGGTTCGGTTCTCCCACTTGCGCGGCCACCCGGGCGAAAATCTCGATCGGCGCGGGACCGTCTACTACGTCTTTCTCGAGCGGGAGCACCCTCATCGCCTGCTCCGACAGATCTAACGCTGCGGCTTTATCACCAAGGCCCATATTGACCAGCGCGAGATCGCCAATGAGAACATAGTTATCCGGCTGTTCTTTAAGGAACGGTTCCAGTTCGCCGCGAGCCTGCCGAAAACTTTCCTGAGCGGCGGAATGATCGCCGTCGATTTCTTGCGCCCAGCCTAACCAAAAGCGCAGTTCGCCATTGTTATAACCCAAAGCCGGATCAGGCTTGGCAAGTATTTCCTTTAGCCGAGAGATCATTTGTGCGGGCCGACGTTCCAGGATCGCCTGGTAAACTTGTATTTCCAACGCGCCCGTGTCGTCGGCGGGCGGATGCAACGGAGCGAGTAGTGTAGCAGCCCGCGGAAGGTCGCCCTGCGCCTGGGCAATGCCTGCCTGCTGCGCAAGTGTATCCAGGTCGCCGGGTATTACATCGAGCACCTGATCAAACTTTCGCAGCGCTTCGAGGAAACGACGAACTATCATGTACGATTGTGCGTGCTGAGTGAGCAGTGAAACATTGCGCGGGTCGAGCCGCTCAGCTTCATTGAAGTAGGACTCGCTCCGGTCCCATTGACCTCGCCGGCGTGCGACGTAAGCCAGCGATTCAGGAATCTGGCTGCTATTCGGCAGAAACTGACGTGCTTGCTCAAAGTAACGCACCGCGGCGTCGTAATCATTCAAGCACGCGTAGTAGTAATATCCTCTGGCCATTATGGCCTCGCCGAGATTGGGCTGCAGAGCGAGCGCCGTTTCAGCTGCCTGGCCCGTTTCTTCGCGGAGTGCGACTGTTGGTTGAAGAGTAAGTGTGAGATAGCCGAGCGCATCGACGTATGATAGCAATGCCCAACTGAGGGCGAACTTGGAATCCAACCGCACT
>WNGE01000789.1_pt1 | contig 41180 bp, 48 predicted proteins | sample 5400651 | NCBI WGS metagenome assembly WNGE01 (sample SAMN13153370, study PRJNA577476) | soil metagenome | isolation source: 60 cm soil or saprolite under grassland replicate 2 | place: USA:California | collected 2016-06-15 | reverse complement strand
GCGGAACTTCCCGTTCCACTCGGACCAGCGCGAGCCCGGGAAGCGTCCGACGTCGTAGAGGCCCCCCGCGTCCCACGGCTCTGCGATCACCTTCGTGTCCGCGAGCGTCTCCGAGAGCTCGATGCCCCAGATGACCGGCGGGTAGTCCATGGGGCCGCCGTCGGGGCCGCGGTGCAGGATCGAGCCTTCGTCGAAGCGGAACCCGTCGACGTGCATCTCCTCGACCCAGTAGTGGAGGCAGTCGAGGATGAACTTCCCGACTACGGGATGGTTCGCGTTGACCGTGTTGCCGCAGCCCGAGTAATCCATGTAGTACTGCTTCTCGGTCGGGTGGAGCAGGTAGTAGGCGTCGTTCGCAAGGCCTTTGAAGCTGATCGACGGGCCGAGGTGGTTGCCCTCGCCCGTGTGGTTGAAGACGACGTCGAGGATCACCTCGATGCCGGCCTTGTGCAGCGCCTTCACCATGTCGCGGAACTCGGTGATCTGCTCGCCCTGCTCCGGCGCGACGCAGTAGCTCGCCTGCGGCGCGAAATGCAGGTACGGGTCGTAGCCCCAGAAGTTGTGCAGCGGCGTCTCGTCGACCTTGTTGATGCCGCGCACCTCGCGCTCGTCGAACGCGAACACCGGCAGGAGCTCGACCGCTGTCACTCCAAGTGCCTGGAGGTACGGAATCTTCTCGATCACGCCGGAGAACGTGCCGGGGTGCGTGACGCCCGCGGTGGGGGAGGCGGTGAAGCCGCGGACGTGCATCTCGTAGAAGATCGTCTCGCTCATCGGCCGGCGCAGCGGCGTGTCGCCCTCCCAGTCGTAGCCGCGCCCGTCGACGATCACCGAGCGCATCGAGGTCTCGATGTTGTCGCCGGGAATGCACGCGTCGACGGGTTTCCAGAGCGTGTTCGTGTTGCCCCGCGCGTACGGGTCGAGCAGCACCTTCTCGCGGTCGAAGCGGCGCCCGGGGAGATCCGGTCCGTGCACGCGGTAGGCGTAGTGGTAGCCCGCGGTCAGGCCCCGGACGTAAACGTGCCAGAAATGGAAGCTCCGGTTGGTCTCCGGGTCGAGGGGGACGGTCACGACCGGCCGCACCTCGTCGTGCGCGTCGAACAGCAGGAGCTCGACGCCGGCGGCGTCCTCGGAGAAGAGCGAGAAGTTCACCCCATCGTCGTCGACCGTCGCTCCGAGCGGCATCGGCCGCCCGGCCTCGATCGTCGGGACGATGTCAGCGATCGAGCGGCGGGGGGCTCGTCTCTTCGGCGTATCCTTGATTGAGCTCAACGATGTTCCCTTCTGGGTCGGAGATCCAGGCAACTCTCATTCCTTCGATGAACGCGCCCATGTCGAGCGGGCCGAGCGTGAGCTTCGCGTCGTCTCCCATCTCGGCGAGCTTCGCGTCGAGGTCGTCGACGAGGAAGGCGACGTGGCGCCAGCCCGGGTACTCGGGCCCGTCGCGCTCGCCGCGCGGGGGCGGCGCCTCGCCCTTCGCCGGGAAGAGCTCGAGGCACGCGCCTCCACTTCCGATCACGACGACCTGGTCGGGGCCCGGCGCGTAGACCCGCTTGCGCGCGAACCCAAAGTGCTTGGTGTACCAGCGCTCCATCGCGATCGGGTCGGAGCACGAGATCCCCATATGGTGGATAGCGCGCATCACCGGCCGTTCTCCTGCCCGAGGAGCTCGATGATCTTGCGGGCGAAGAGGTGGCAGTGTCCCCCGGTGCGGCCGGTGACGAGGTCGCCGTCGACGACGACGTCCTCGTCGACGTAATTCGCGCCCATGTTGATCGCATCGCCGTGCAGATTGTTGTGCACGACGACGTTGCGCCCGCGGACGAGCTCCGGCGCCGGCGCCGCGAGCCACATGCCGTGGCAGATGATCCCCTTGAGGATCCCGGGCTCGGCGAATGCCCGCTTCAGGAACTCCGTCGCCGGCGGCAGCTTCGTGACGTCCTCGGTATAGCGGAGCCGGTCGGAGACCATCCCGGACGGGACGATCACGGCGTCGTAGCTTCGGAGCGTCTTGTCGTCCATCTCTTCGAAGCTTCGGTCGACCTCGAACGGCACCTTCCACTCGTGGCCGGCGAACGTGAGTCTCTCCTGGCCCCAGAGGCGTGTGAGGAAGTGCACCTCGGCGCCCGCTTCCGGGAAGCGGCGCTGGTAGTACCAGATCTCCGGCTCGTAGTAGTCCGCCTCCATCAGGACGGCGACCTTCTTGCCTTCCAGGTCCATCAAAGTGTCTCCGAGCCGGGCATCGGCTTCAGGTCGTCGACGACGTAGCGCTTGATCACGGCCTTGCTGCTCTCCGGGGAGCGTACGACCTCCCACGTCTGATAGGCGTCGAAGCCGAGCCACTTGCTCTTCGGCTCCGGTGGATTCCACACCTTCGCCTGCCAGTTGACGACCACTTCGACCGAGGCGCTCTCGCCGTCGATCTTCGACTCGACCTTCGTCACCGTGTGTACCTCGTCGAAAAAGATGCGGGTGACGCGGTCGTACCACCCCGTGAACTCGGCGTGGCCGTGGGTCGGACCCTCGGGCCACACCATCTCGTTGCCTTCGTCGAGAAGCATCGCATGGAGTTCCTCGACCGGCGCGTGCACGTCGAGCGCCTTGTACCACTGGTCGGCCAGGTCCTTGATCTCGTCCTCGGTGAGCGCGTCGCTCAATTCGGGTCTCCTTTCGGTCGTACTCACGAGTGCGCCCTCGTGCCCGCGACGGGACGGCGGTTCGCCGCGTCCTCCTCGTGTCCGGGCACTTCCTGGTGCACGATCAGGTCGATCAGATACGGGCCGGGCTCGTCGAGTGCCTCGGCGATCGCCGGCCCAACCTCATCTGCGGTCTCGACCCGGGTCGAGGGCACTCCCATGCTGCGTGCGAGCTCGTCGAAGCGAATCTCCGGCTTGCCCAGGTCGAACGAGCCGGGAAAGTCGTGATCCTCGAAGCTGCGCTCGCGCCAGTACTCCTGCACGTTCAGCTTCAGCAGCTGGTAGCTGCGGTTGTTGCAGACGACGAACTTCGCGCCGATGTCGTGCCGCGCGGCGGTCCACATCGCCTGGATCGTGTACATCGCGCCGCCGTCGCCGCTGAAGCCGATCACCGTCTTGTCGGGAAGCGCGAGCTTCAGCCCCATCGCGCCTGGGAAACCGACGCCGAGCGAGCCGCCCCGCGTCGAGAAGTAGTGCCCCGGAAGCGTCGGCGGGAGGTGCTGCGTGAGCTCCGGCGACGAAGTGAGTGCCTCGTCGAAGATCACGACGTCGTCCGGCACCTGCTGCGCCAGCTCGGCCATGAAGACCGAGGGGTGCATCGGCGTGTCGCCGTCGAACTCATGGTCGCGCGCTGTAGCGGCGTCGAGCTCGCGGCGCTTTTGCTCGCCGAGCGCGTTCGTGCGCTGCTCCGCCGCGCCCCGCTGCTCCGGGCTCTGCGTCCGCTCGAGCTCCTCGGCGAGGAGTCCGAGCGTGGCTTTCGGGTCGGCGACGAGGCCGAGGTCGACGGGGAAGTTCTTCGCGATCTCGTAGGCGTCGAGGTCGACGTGCACGACCTTGGCGTCGCGTCCGAAGACGCCCTCGAGGGCGGGGAACACCTCGGGGAAGACGTACGTGCCCACGATGAGCACCGCGTCCGCCTCCGCGGTGATCGCCTTGCTGTGGTCGCCGAACATGTGGCCGAGCTGCCCGCGGAAGAGGGGATGCTCCGCGTCGATGTTGACCTCGGAGGAGTTCGCGCCCCACACCGCCGCGCCGATCAGCTCCGCGACCCGCGTCAGCTCTGGCTGCGCGTCCGAGAACGCGACGCCGTCGCCGATAATCGCGATCGGACGCGACGCGCCCGCCAGCATTGCCGCCGCGTCGCGGATGGCTTCGGCGCCCGGGGCCACGCGCGTGTCCGGAATGCTCGTCGGCACGACGGCTTCTTCGCTCGGGGCGTCGAGGACGTCCATCGGCAAGGCGACGAAGACCGGCCCGGTCGGGGGCGTGGCGGCGATCTTGATCGCCCGGCGGAGGACGCGGAGCGTCGAGGAGGGGTCGACGACGCGCGTCGACCACTTCGTCACGGGCCGGGCGATCGCGACGAGGTCGGCCGCCATCTGCGCATCCATGGAGTCGTAGCGAACGCCCGACTCGCCGGCGATGACGACGAGCGGGGCGCCGCCGCGCTTTGCCTGGTACATCATCCCGACCCCGTTCCCGAGCCCGACGCCGCTGTGCAGCTGCACGACCGTCGGCTTCCTGGTCGCCCGCGCATAGCCGTCCGCCATCGCGACGGCGATCGTCTCCTGCAGCGCCGTGATGTAGCGCAGCTCGGGATACTCGCCGAGCGCGTCCAGGAACCCCTGCTCCACCGTGCCGGGGTTCCCGAACATGTAGGTGATCCCGTCGGCAAGGAACTGCTCGACGATTGCGAAGCGGCCGGTCTTCGAGGTCATGTTTGCTACGTCGCCGCGCTGACCGCGGTCGGATGGAAGCCCCACTGCCGGAGGCCGTTCTCGAGCACCTCGATCATCTTCTGCCCGGTCAGGTACGAGTCGGGCGTCGAGCGGCCGGTGACGAAGGGGTAGTCGACGATGACGGACGTCTCGTGGCCGTAGTTCCCGTGATACGCGCCGCCGGGAGCGGTCGCGTCACGCAGGATCCACTCGAGCGGATACGGCGGCGGCCCCATGACGAAGTTCGTGCCCATAAAACCCGTGCCGTACTTGTAGTCGTACTCGATGCAGTGACCGGTGACGTTCTTGCCGGAGAGGATGCTCTTGCGCTCCTCCCAGTTCCGGGCGAAGGCGAGGCACGCGACGCCGTAGCATTCGGCGCCGATCAGCTTGTCGGCGTCGTAGAACGCGAGGATCAGGTCGTGGACGCGCTGGTTGTTCACGAGGTCGACGATCGGTCCGGAGCCGCCGACGATCAGAAGCGCGTCGTACTTGTCGAGGAGTTCTTTCCCTCGACGGTCGCGCTCGCGGTAGTACTCCTCTTCTTTGCGCAGGAAGTTGTCCTCACTGTGGTACGGACGCTCAGGCATCAGCTCGCTGAGGTTCAGCGGGTCGTCGAGGCGCGGTGAGGAGTCGATCTCCTTGACCTTCTCGGCCATCTCCGGTGAGGTCACCGAGCGCCCGAGCGGCGGATCGACGTAGTCGGGATCCATGCTCACCCCGATCGCCACGGGGCGCTTCCCCGTCGGCGTCATGAAGTCGACGTCGTAGCCCTGCTCCTGGAAGGCCTCCAGGGGCCCCACGAGCTCCTCACCCCAGAAACCCCACTCCGACAGGACGACGAGAATTCTCTTGCTCATTCGCTCAAGGCTCCCTTCAACGCTCGTAACCCGGAAGGACGAGTCTATGAAGAAGGGTGGAGAGTTTCTAGTGCCTCCCGCTTGCCTTTTCCACAGGGCTTGTCGCATGATCGGACTCGGCCGCCCGCCAGGGTGGAGACCGGCGACGCTGAGGAGACCGAATGGACGCGAAACTGCAGCAGCTGCTCGACGAGAAGGAGATCGTCGACGTGATGACGGCCTATACGACGGGGCTCGACACGAAGGACTGGGACCTGCTTGCGTCGTGCTTCACCCCCGACGGTGACGCCGACTTCGGTGAGCTCGCCGGAGTCGGGGCGCTCGACAGCCCGCAGGCCCTCGTCGAGCTCTGCCGGGGCGCCCTCCAGGATCTCCAGGGAACCCAGCACCTGCAGGGGAACTTCGTCGTCGAGGTCGACGGCGACACTGCCCGGGCTAGCTGCTACTTCCAGGCGAACCACTTCCTCGACGGCGCGCCCGGTGGCAGCAACTTCGTCGTCTGGGGCAAGTACCGCGATCAGTTCGTCCGGACGGGCGACGGCTGGAGGATCAAGCACCGCAATCTCGACACCATTTCGGCGGGCGGAAACCAGAACCTCTTCGCAGAGGCGGCGGAAATGGCCGGGAGGACGCCGGCGTAGACCTGGGGGACTTCTGCGAGGTGCCGCCGCCAGCTGGATTCCAGCCTCCGATCCGAGGCCGGAATCCGCTGGCCCCCAAGTCTCGAGGGGCCGGCCGGGTCGGCCGCTCACGGCCTCCTACGGTTGTTGTGATGGCACGCGTAATACTCGGGCACGCCATCGCCGTTGAAATCTCGCCTCGTGCGTCCCGTCAACGTGGAGGGGGAGCCCTTCGTGGCAGCAACGACCGGCAGTCCTGAAGCATCAGTGGGTCATTGCGGGTGCCTTCCGCGGTGCGAGATGTTCGGCGAAGAAGCGCCCCGCTCGCTCGACGGCCGGCCTCACGAACTGCGGCTGGTCGTAGAGGTCGATGTGGTTCGACGTGTCGAGCCACTCGATCTCCTTCGGTCCCGTGGCGCGGTCGTAGGCCGCCTGGGCGCCCTCCGGCGTGCAGACGGCGTCGACCCTGCCGTGCACGATCAGGAACGGCGTGTTGTCGAGGAAGTCGGTGGCCGACAGGGCGTCGAGCGTCATCAGCTGCCAGAAGGAGTCGACGCTGAGCTGGTTGACCCACACCGAGCTCGCCGATCGCTCGGTGCCGTAGTAGGCGAACGGCTCCTCGCCCGCCATCGCGGCTGGGCCGTCCGCGCTCACGGCGGGCAAGTAGGCGATGTCGCCGCCTGCGCTTTCGCGAGCGAGGTTCGCGACGACGCCCCCGAGGTTCTCTCGGAACGCGTCGGCGCCCATCATGTCGCGGACACGCTGCGGGCTGTTGTACGCGGCTGCGATGCCGGCGACTGCGCGGACACGCGGGTCGAATGCGGCGGCCCGCACGGCGTAGGAGCCTCCGAGGCAGACGCCGACGACACCGATTCGCTCGGAGTCGATCTCGGGCCGCGACGCGAGGAACGAAACGGCATCGCGGAGGTCTGCGACCTTGCCCCCCGCGTCCTCGTGCTGCCGCGGCTCGCCTTCGCTGTCGCCGAAGTTGCGATGGTCGAATGCGAGAGTCGCGAAGCCCTCTGCAGCGAGGAGCTCGGCGTACGTGCCGACCACCTGATCCTTGACTCCCGTGAGCGGTCCGGTCAGCACCAGCGCGGGCAGGCCGTCGGCCCCGGAATAGTCGGTCTCCTCCGGAAGCCGGAGGTCGCCTGCGAGCTTCAGTCCTTGACTCGAAAACGTCACACGCTTGGTATCCATGTCTCCTCCTCTAGGCGGAAGCCGCAGCCTGTTCGTCACCGGCCCCCAGCTGCTGCATCAGGCCGGCAATGTCACTGTCGAACCACGTCGCGAGGATCTGTCCATCACCGATCCGGAGCATCGCCATCTCGGTCCACGTCACCGTCCTACCGGTGGGCGCGAGGCCGAAGAACTCGCCGTCGTGTGTACCTCCCTGCACGAGCCGTGCAGCCACCCGGTCGCGCTCGGCAGCCATGAGCTCGATCTTCACCCAGTAGTCCGGGAACGCAGTCCTCACCGTCTGCACGATCTCCTTCGTCCCCTGCGGTCCCAGAGGAAGCGTTGGCGCGCTCGGGCAGATCGCCTCCGGGTGGAAGAGTTCGTCGGCGACCTCGAGCTTGCCTTCCGCCCACACCTCTTCGATCAAACGCCGCATGATCTGCCTCGACGCCTCGCGGGTCCCGGCAGCGCCCATCGGCATCGATGGTGTTGCCGGCCGGTCCTCCCAGCCCGGAATCGCTCCCATTTGCTGGAGCAGGCTGACCATGTCGACGTTGAACCAGCCGTCGGTCACTTTGAGGTCGCGCAGCCGGAAGAGCCGCGTCCCCGTCCATTCCACCTTCTTGCCACTGCCGGGGATGCCGAAGAACTCGCCGATGTGCGTGCCGCTGATCTCACCGCGGCCGAAGACGATGTCGCCCTCGGCGATGATGTCGGCGAAGACGAAGACGGCATCCGGAAATGGCCCGCCGAAGATCCGGTATGCGTCCTTCAGGCCGTCGCGCCCCGGCGCCTGCCCGGGGATCGGGTCGTGCTCGACGTAGTCCTCCACGACGTACCCGTCAAACGAGTCGAGGTCAAGGAGATTCGTCGCGTAGACGTACCGCGCGATGACCGCCTTGTTCGCGATCTCGAGTGGATCGTTCGCCGAAACAATGCGATCCCACTGGTTCGCCTTGTCCTCGACCGTGATGTCCTCGGGCTTTGCCATGCGCTCCTCTCGTTGTCGGGTCAGGCAGTGGTCGTTTGCTGCTGCCCCACGCCGAGCTGGCTCATCAGGGTCAGCATGTCGGTCTGGAACCACGAGGCGACGATCTTCGCGTCCGCGACCTGGCAGATCGCGATCTCGCCGAAGTCGACGCTCCGCCCGGTCGGCGGAATGCCGAACAACTCTCCCTCGTGGGTACCAGTCTGGCGGAAGCGGCAGGCGACGAGGTCGTCCTCGGCGAGGACGTCCTCGGCCACGATCCTGAAATCGGGGAATGCATCCCGGAAGATGCGGGCGGCCACCTTGCAGCCGTCCGGGCCGGGCGGGAGCTGCGGCGCATCGGGGCTGACGGCCTGCGGGTGGAAGATCTCGTCGGCGACCCTCTCGTCGCCGTCGTTCCACACCGCAGCCTGGCGGGTGACGATCGCTTTGTTCTCGTCCGGCGTCGTTTGGCGACCGCCCTCGACCAGCGGTACCGGCGGCACCGGCGGCGGCTCCTCCCAGCCCGGGATGACGCCGATCTGCTGCATGAGCTGCATCGCGCCGACGCGTTGCCAGAGCTCGGCGATGCGCCGGTCCGGGCCGAGCCTGGCGATCACGATGGCGGCTGCGTCGACGTGCTTGCCGGTCGGGGGAACACCCATGAACTCGCCGTCGTGGGTGCCGGACAGCCGGATGTGGCCGAGTACCTTGTCGCCGTCGACGATCGTGTGCGGCAGTTCGATCTCGAGGTCGCTGAAGCCTCCGCGGAACAACTCGACGACGCGCTTGAACCCGTCTCGGTCGGGCGTGTTGCCGGGCATGGGGTCGTGATCGACGAAGTCCGGCGCGGCGAGCTCCTCGACCGCTTCCGTCTGACCCTGCCCGAACACCTCGTAGGCTACGCGCTCCATCACCCTGCGCTTCGTCTCCAGGGCGGTGATGTTCTCGGGCTTCGCCATGGCCTACCTCTCTTTCCTCGGATCAGACACGTGTCGCCTCCTGCTCGCCCACGCCGAGCTGGCTCATCAGGCCGAGCAGGTCGGTCTGGAACCACGACGCGACGATCTTGCCGTCCGCGATCTGGCAGATCGCGATCTCACCGAAGTCGACGCTGCGGCCAGTCGCCGGGATGCCGAACAGCTCTCCCTGGTGCGTCCCGGTTTGCCGGAACCGACAGACGACCAGATCGTCTTCGGCGATGACGTCCTCGACCGTCATGGCGAAGTCAGGGAATGCCTCGCGGAACATGCGGGCGGCCACCTTGCAGCCCTCCGGCCCCGGCGGAAGCTGCGGCGCGTCCGGGGTGATCGCCTCGGGGTGGAAGATCTCGTCTGCAACGTCGTAGTCGCCGTCGTTCCAGATCGCGAGCTGGCGGAGCATGATCGCTTTGTTCTCCTCCGCCGTGGTCTCGTCGCCCCCTTCGACGCTTGGCATCGGTGGCACTGCCGGCGGCTCCTCCCAGCCGGGAATCACCCCGAGCTGCTGCATCATCTTCATCGCCCCGAAGCGCTGCCAGCGTTCGGCGACGCGGGCGTCGGGGCCGACCCTGCTGATCACGATCGCCGACGTGTCCATGCGCTTTCCCGTCGGCGGGATCCCCATGAAGTCGCCCGCATGCGTGCCGGCGAATCGGATGTGGTCGACGGCCTTGTCGCCCTCGACGACCAGGTGCTGCACCTCGATCGTGATTCCGGGGCACGAGGTCTGAAAGAGGTGAACGAGGTCCTTGAGCCCTTCACGATTCGGGCTGATGCCGGGCAGGGGATCGTGGTCGACGAAATCCGGGGCAATCAGATCGTCGATCACCTCGATCCGTCCTTCGCTGAAGATCTCGCGGCTGATGCGCTTGAGGACGTTTCTCTTCTCCTCGGTCGTGAGGGTCACGAGCTTCCGTCTTCGCCCGGTGACGGAAGGACGCCGGCCTGCTGGAACAGCGTCAGCATGTCGGTCGCCGTCCAGCGCTCGACGATCTTCCCGTCTGCGATCCGAACGAAGTCGCTGTGCGTCCAGACAAGCTCGTTGCCGGAAGGCTCGACGCCGAAGAGCGCATCGCCGGTGTGCGTTCCCCGGACGATCGAGTGTGCAGCGACCTGGTTCCCCTCGCAGACCATGTTCGATCGGTCCACGTCGAACGTGAGATCCGGCAGCGCCCGCCGGAGCGCCGCATGCGACTCGACAACCGAGGGCAGGTCGGTCGTGCCCCAGCCGGGGTTGTGATCGACGAAGGCGCCCGCGTCGACGAGCCTCGATGCAGCCGTCTCGTCCGAGTTCGCAAGCGCCTCGATGAAGCGCAGTACGATGTCCTTGTTTCCGTCCGGAGAGCCCGCGTCGCTCGTAGAGCCGGACCGGGTCGGGCCCCACACCGGTTCTGCGTCGTTCGCAACCGCGCCCGGACCGACGATGGGCAGCGCACCCATCTGTTGCATCATCCCGACCATGTCGAGCTCGCCCCAGCCTTCGGTGACGAGCCCGTCGCGCACACGGTCGATCCCGACCGAGGTGACGGCGACCGGCTTGCCGCTCGGGGGGACGCCGTAGAACTCGGCCTTATGTGTCCCATGCCACGTGTTGCGGATCGCCACTGTGTCGCCCTCGACGATCAGCTCGTCGATCTCCATGCGACCGTCCGGGAACGCGGTACGCCACGTCTTGATCAGGTCGATGAGCCCGTCGGGGCCCATGCCGACCGTCTGGCCGCCCGCACCATGGACGACCATGTCCGGCGAGATGATCTCGTATGCGAGGTCGTACTTGCCGCCCGACCAGCCCTCCTCGTTCCAGCGGCGAATAATCTCTTTCGCTTCCTCGGGTGACGACATTACGCAGCCGGTTTATCGGCCTGGGCGGCTTCCTGCGCCATCTGCTCGATCGCGTCTTTCATCATCTGGTTCGATTTCGCGATCACTGCGGCATGCTCGTCGCCGATCAGGTACCCGAGGTCCGGCATCGGGACGCCCGCAATGCCCCACTGGCCCACGGGTGTTTCGTCGATGACGACATAGGTGAACGGCCGCACGACGTCGCCGAGTACTCCGACGAAGGTGTCGGTCATCTTGACGATCAGCTCGGCCTTCTGCTCGTCGGTCGCGACGACGTCCTTGATGAACTTGATGTTGATGATCGGCATCTCGGCTCGCTTTCGTGGCGGCATGGTTCCCGCCGCGTCGCGGCAGGACTGGCACTTCATGAGTTTCTCAGAGTCTCGTGGGGACCACAACAGCGCGGACTGTTCGCCGTGCCTCCTGCGGGAGCGATCGCGCCGACGATCTTGTCAGCGCGATCCTGTTTGAGCCGTGCACGCCGATGCCCATGCTGCTCCCGATGACGAGGACGCGCCGACCCTCGCGCTCGAGCTCCGCTCAGCTCGTTTCCGTCTCGAATTCGAACGCGACCTCGTCCTCGTAGCACCAGAACCAGGTCTCGCCCGGCTCGAGCGAGCGGATCACAGGATGCCCGGTTGCACGGTGGTGCGCAGTCGCGTGTTTCGAGGGCGAGTTGTCGCAGCAACCGACCTCCCCGCAGGCCATGCACTCGCGCAGGTGAACCCACCAACCGCCGGTTCGCAGGCATTCGGAGCATCCCTCGGTGCTCGACGGAGTGACGCCGAGATCGATCGAATCCAGGTGCGTGCACGCGACTGCCATCTGGCCTCCCCGTTCTACGCCGGATCGCCCGCAGGCGCCTGGTCCGGCGACGGGATGGCACCCAGCTGCTGCATCAGGCCCAGCAGGTCGATGTTCTCCCACACCTCGTGAATCTTCCCGTCCTCGATGCGCAGAATCGTCATGCCGCGTAGCTCCATCGACTTGCCGGTCGGCGGCAGGCCGAGCATCTCGCCCTGGTGTGTTCCCCGCGTGATCCAGCGGTAGACGGCGCGATCCTCGGTGACGATCTCGTCGTAGGTCGTGGTGTGGTGGTCTGGGAAGGCGCTTTCGAAGTACTTCAACGTCCCTGCGGCTCCGGCGAAGTCTGTCTGTTCGCCCTGGGGGTTGTTGTAGACGAACGTTTCCGCCTCGAAGTACGAGGGATCGAGTTCGGCGGCGTTGATGAAGTCGACATAGCGCCTGCCGATTTCCCTGCACCGATCGATCGTTTCACTGCCCGCCATGGCGGCCCCTTTCTGTACAGGCTCTGACTGACAGCCACGAGTATGAACCTGCGGCGGGTGTCCTGGCAATGGACCCCCAGCGGACGAGTTGCCTCCATGCGAGACGCGCCGTAGACTCGTTCAACTCTGCGAAAGGAGGGCTGATGGGATCGGCGGCGGAAACAGTGCTGAAGGCGTTCGAATTGGGCGACGAACAGAACCTCGACGAGCTCTTGAAGCTCCAGACAGACGACTTCGAGCTCTCGATGCCGGGAATGGTGGTGAAGAAGCAGGACCTCGAAGGGTTCTATCGCCCGACCTGGGCGGGATTCCCGGACGGCAAGCACCGGATCGACAACGTCATCGAGTCCGGCGACACCGTCGTCGTCGAGGCGACCTGGGGGGGCACGAATCTCGGCCCGGTCCAGATGCCCGACGGCGAGATGCCGGCGACCGGAAATCGCGTCAGCTTCAAGCTCGCGTCGGTCAATCGGCTGCGCGAAGGGCGCGTGGCGTCCACGCACATCTACTTCGATCAGATGGAGTTCCTGCGCGGGATGGGGCTGGTGCCGGAGATGGCAGAGGCGGGGAGCTGAGATGAGCGCACTCGCCGATTCCATCGTCGAGCAGCTGCGGCTGATCGACTCCCACGACTACAGCGGCGCTGCGAGTCACGAAACCCCTGACTCCGAATACCGGACCCCCTTCATGGACGTCCGCGGCGAGGAGCCGATCCGCATGGCGCGGGAGACTCTTGCCGTCGCGTTCCCAGACGCGAAGCACGACGTGCGCGCCGTCATCGAGTCCGGCAGCTCGGTCGCGATCGAGGCCCTCTGGGCCGGGACTCACAGCGGTCCGCTGGCCACGCCGATGGGCGACATCCCACCGACGGGGAACCGGGCCGAGGTGCCCATGCTGTTCATCGTCGACACCGACGAGGCCGGGCTCATCAGGTCCACCCACATCTACTACGACCAGGTGGGGATGATGATGGCGATGGGCCTCTTCCCGCCCCCGGGGGCCGGCAGCTAGAGGAGTCCGCTATCGCCGTCCAAGAGAGGGCCCATGGAAACCGATGTCGGTCGTAGCAACAAGGAACTCGTCCGCAGGTATCTGAGGGAGGCCTATGACAAGGGCAAGCCCGAGCTCGTGGACGACTACTTCGCACCGGAGTACGTGAACCACGACCCCGCTCCCGGGCTGACACCTGATCGCGAGGGCGAGAAGATGCTGGTGGCGATGTTCAGCGAGGCGTTCCCGGATCTCGAGTCGACCGTGCACGAGCAGATCGCGGACGGTGATCTCGTCTTCTCGCGGTGGACGGCCGTCGGCACGCACAAGGGCCCTGTCATGGGAGTCGCGCCAAAAGGCCGCAGGATCACGATGAGCGGACACGAAATCACGCGGATCCGCGACGGGAAGGTCGTCGAGTACTGGGTCAACTGGGATGCAGCGGGATTCATGCGCCAACTGGGCGCCATCCCCGACGCCTGAGGGAGCTGAGCATGGCGGCGCCGGAACAGACGACGGAACAACAGAACAAGGAGACCGTCACTCGCTTCATCAACGAGGTTCTGAACAACGGGAACCTCGACGTCGCCCGTGAGTTGCTGGCGGAGGACTTCTATCTGTATCACCCGATGCTAGATGAGCCGGCGCACGGCGCGGATGGCTACAAGCAGGCAATCGACTGGTTGGACACTGCCTTCCCCGATTTCAATACGAAGGTCGAGTTCCTTGCCGCTGAAGGCGACAAGGTCGCGTCGCGCTGGACCGTCACCGCCACGCATACCGGCGAGTTCCAGGGCATCGCGCCGACCGGGAGAAAGATCACCTACACGGGCATCGCCGAGTACACGCTGCATGAGGGGAAGATCGTCGAGGGGCGGATCGAAGAGGACATGGCCGGAATCATGATGCAGATCGGCGCCATTCCCGATCCAACCGGGGCTGCCTAGCGCGCCGGCGACGCGACTGCCAGGAGATCGGCCAGCCGGTACGGCCCGTCTTGGGCTGCCGGAAGCGTCGGCACCCACGTCGGGTCGATGTTGACGAAAGCCTCCGGGTCGGAGGTCAGGATCCCGACGAGCACCTCGCCGACGATCCTTCCGCCGACCGGGCCGAGTCGGTCGCCGTCGCCGACGACGTCCGCCTCACGCAGGATGTAGAACCAGAGCGGCGTTTCCCCGCGCCAGCCGTGGCTCGTCAGCCCGATGTCTGCCGGGTCGAGCGGCTCCGCGCCGACTTCGCGCGCGACGGCCTCGCCCGACGGCAGGCCGATCGCCTGGCCGCGCTGGAGGTCGCGCGCCGCCAGCGAGTGGTACGCCTCGTCGTCGACTGCGCCCGTGATCTGTGCCGGGAGATTGATGAGGCTCGCAGGAAGGCGCCCGTCCATGCGCTTCGAACGCTGGGCCGGCGGTCGGCCTGGAAGGTCGAACAGGAGCCACCAGTCGACCGCACGGTCGGCGGCAACTGGACCGAAGCCCATGAGATCCGGGAGCATCGGCGCCTCGGCGCTCGACTCGTTGATCCGGTACCGGTGGCGGATCTGGCTGTGGCCGTACCGGAAAGCTGCGTCCGCGAACTCGAACGGGATGTACGGCTCGCCGTCCAGCGAATACCACCGCGGGCCTTGCGTGACCAGTTCCTGGACGAGCTCGTCGCCAACGAGGCCCGGAAGGTAGTCCCGTAGCAGGATCCACTGGTAGTGCCACATCGTCGCGCGCCGCGCTTCGTCGAAGATCTCGGGCTCCGGGACGCCGTCCTCTCGCAGTCGGTCGACGATCAGGTTGTGAGCGCGGAGGAACGCGACGTGGAGCTGGTTGACGAAGATGTGCACGTCGTTCCGCGGATCGCCGATGAGCGCGAGGCCCTCCTGGTTGCGCGGGACGTCGTTCTCCCCGTGTCCCAGCAAGAACTTCGCCGGATCGCCGCGCTGGAACAGATACGGGCTGCCGACGGGACCGCCGCCGTAGAGGCACTCGAGATTGAGACGAGGGCTACGAAAATTGCGCAACGTCTCGGCTTCGCTGTGCGACCGCAACGGCGAGCGGTCGGCCGTGATGTCGTGAGCGACGAACTGGCCCACAAATGGCCAGCCCGCGGCGACGTTCGCGTCGTCGCCCCCCGCGGCCTCGGACGGCGTGGCGTCGCACGCGCCGCCCGCCGAGCCGATCATGTGCAGGAAGGCCTCGTCGGCCGTGAACGGGGGCAGATGGGTGAACATCCGCCCGTAGCGGCCGCCGTAGATGGGCGCGTCCACCAACCGGTCCGGCGCGAGACAGTGGTCGCGCGCCAGCACAGGTTTCGCTCGAATCGTCACCACGCTTACAACCTTAGTGACGGCGTGCGGGTTCGAAGCCGCCGGCAGCGCTCTAGCCGGGTGCCGTCCCGGCAGGTTCGAGCCCCGGCTCGCGGCCGGTCAGCACGTTCGAGAAGTGTGCCGTTGCCGCACGGTTCGGAGCGAAGCCGCACGTCGCCGCTTCCGCCTGTGGATGCTCCTCGGGCACGACCGAGACACCGCGGAGCACCACCAACGTTACGGTGACACCAGCGAAGGCGACGATTGCGAGCACGAGGAACGCGAGGTGGAAGCCGTTGACCATGGCAATCGGCGTCGCCTGTTCCGGGGATGTCCCGCCCGTGAGCAGCTTCGCCAGATCGTTCGTGAACCGGGTCGCGAAGACCGTCGAGGCGATGGCGAGCCCGATCGAGCCGCCGACGTTCTGTGTGGTGTTGATGAGCCCGGACGCCAGGCCGTAGTCACGCTCATCCACCCCGGAGAGCGCGACGATCGACAAGGGGACAAACGCGAACCCCATCCCGAAGCCGGCCATGAGATATCCCGGAAGGAGGTCGCCCAGATACGTGCCGTTCACGTCGATCTGCGTGAAGTAGACGAGCGCGCCGCAGAAGAGCAGCATGCCGATTGCCATCACGACCTTTGGCCCGACCCGGCCGATGAGCATCTCCGCGAGTCCGGCCGCGAGGATCGCCGTGGCGGCCGTCGCCAGGAAGGTGAGGCCGGTCTTAAGGGCGGAGTAATGCAGGACCTGCTGGACGTAGATCGTCAACAGAAAGAACATGCTGAAGACCATCGCGCCAAGCAGCACGGCGACCACGTTCGCACCGGTAACCGTTCGCAGGCGAAAGATGCGGAGCGGGACAAGCGGCGCGCTGACACGCGTTTCGATGACGACGAACGCAGCGAGCAGTCCGATACCCGCGCCGAGCAAGCCGATCGTCTGACCTGAGCCCCAGCCGACCTCCGGCGCCTTCGAGATCGAGTAGACGAGGAGGATCATGCTGCCCGTGATCGTGAATGCGCCGAGCGGGTCGAAGTTCCTGCGCGCGCCCTCGACGCGGCTCTCCTTGATGAAGATCGGTGTCAGGGCGAGCACGAGCACGCCGATCGGCACGTTGACGAAGAAAATCCACTCCCAGCCGAGGGCCTTGGTGAGGATGCCGCCGAGTAGGACGCCGATCGCGGCGCCGCTGCCGCCGAGCGCGCCCCAGACACCGAGCGCCTTGTTGCGCTCCGACCCCTCCGCGAACGCCTGGCTCACGATGGAGAGCGCCGACGGAGCGATGATGGCGCCGCCGATGCCCTGGATCCCGCGCATGACGATCAGGAACGCCTCCGAGCTCGCCAGGCCGCAGAGAAGCGACGCGACGGTGAAGAGCGCGACGCCGGTGAAGAAGACCTTTCGCCGGCCGAGGAGATCCGCTGCGCGCCCGCCGAGCATGAGCAGCCCGCCGAACGTGATGGCATAGGCCGTGATGATCCACTGCAGGTTGTCCTGGGTGAAATGGAGCTTCTCGCCGATCGTCGGCAACGCCACGTTCACGATCGAGACGTCGAGAACGGTCATCAAGAACGCCGCGCCGACGACCGCAAGGGTCCTCCAGCGATTCGGATCGAGTGCCGGTGCGTTCATGGTCGACCTCCCCGCGGCGTGTGCCGCCCTCGTCGGACTCAAGCCTCTGAGAGTTATGTCACAGGTCCCCGCGCATGAGAAGGGCTCCCGCGCGGATTGCCGCGCTCTTGTCGACGAACGTCCTTCGTCGTAGACTCGCCGCACAGTTCCCAGGGACGAGGAGGTTTCGACTGAGATGGGCGAAGACGCGAAGAAGATCGTCTACCGGCGATTCGTCGAGGAGGTCATCAACGATGGCAACATCGACATCGTTCCGGAGCTCTTCTCTGAGGACTACATCGACCACACCCGTCCGCCGGGCGCGCCCGAGGGGCTCGACGGCGTCCGGATGATCCCCAAGATGTTCCGTGGCGCGTTCCCGGATCTCCACTTCACGCTCGCAGACATGGTTTCCGAAGGCGACGTCGTCGCCACCCGGGTCACCGGCCACGGAACGAACGACGGCTCCTTCCTAGGGATGCCGCCTACGAACCGCGAGGCGACCTGGGCCTCGATGGGGTTCTTCCGTGTTCGTGACGGCAAGATTTCAGAGCATTGGGGCGTGCCCGACCTCCTCACCCTGATGACGCAGCTCGGCGTGATTCCGGCGCCGGGCGACGGAGCGCCTGCGTCGCCGCCGCCCACCCCGGCTGTCCCGCCGGCCGATGCGGGTCCGCCCGATCCTGAGGCGAACAAGGCAGTCATGCGCCACCACATCGAGGGTCTCTTCAACAAGCACGACTTGTCGGAGCTCGACCAGTGGATCGTGCCCGACTACGTCTACCACGTCATGGGTCAGGACGTTGTCGGCCCTGAGGGATACCGGCAGACCGTCTACCCGCTGTGGCAAGGATTCCCGGACGCGCGCAACGAGATCCAGCAGATCGTGGCCGAGGGCGACCGCGTCGCGACGCTCTTCAAGGCCACAGGCACTCACCAGGGAGAGTTCTTCGGCGTGCCGCCGACCGGGAAGCCGATCGAGATTTACGGGATCACGATCGAGCGCATTGTGGACGGCAAGCGTTACGAAGGCTGGGGCGTGCCGGACATGCTCGGGCTCATGCAGCAGATTGGCGCCGTGCCGGCGCCAGGCGCACCAGAGCCTGCCCGGGCCTGAGCGCGATCACTCGAAACAGGCCACCAGAAAGGAGTTGTGGAATGCCCGAACCGAAATGCCCAAGCTGTGACCAGCCTCTCGGGGACGAGGTGGATGAGAAGCGGCTTTCGACGCCGCACGCCGGCGCCGTCGTCGTCATCTATTGCGGCAAATGCGGCGGCGCGCTCGGCGCCGCAAACGTCTTCGAGGATCCCGTCCGCTAGGCCGTGCGGGCGCCGACCACCCGCACCGCGACCGTCCCGAGCAGAGCAGCGAGAACGATCGAGCAGGCGAGCGTCGCGCGGAAGAAGCCGACGTGCTGTGAGGCGATCCCCACGCCGAGCGCGGGGATCGCCAGGCCGGCGTAGGCCGAGACGAAGAAGCCGGACATGATCTCGGCCCGATGCTCGGGCGGCGCGATGCGGTTGACGGTCGCGAGCGCGCCCATCATCACGAGCCCCGTGCCGATCCCGGCGCACACGATTCCGGCGACGAAGACCGCGATCTCGGCCATGTCGAGGCCGAGCATGAGCAGTCCGAGGCCCAGCAGCAGCCACGCAAAGCCGATGAGCAGCGCGTGCCGGCTCGTGAGGCGGTGGAGCAGGAGCTGCGCCACCGTCGCGACGGAGAAGAGGAGGAAGACGACGAGTCCCGCGACTGCGTGGTTTCGCTGGTGCAGCTCCTTGCCGAGGAAAGAGGGCACGAGCGCGATCACCAGGCCGAGTAATGCGGAGACCGTGAACGCCGAAACGGCCGCGGCGAAGAACGCGGGACGGATCTCCGCGGGAACGAACGGTCGCTGAACGCGGACCGTCAGCGGGTGCCGATCGAGGACTGTCTCGGGGATCAGCAGCATCGCGACCGTCGCCACCAGCAGGCAGGCGAAGTACACGACGAAGACGAGATGCGTCGTCCAGCCGACGTATTCGACGAGCAGGCCTGCGAGCAGCGGCCCGATTCCCGCGGCACCCGTCGTTACCGTTGAGCCGATGAGCGCGGCGCGCCGCTGGTCGTGGTGCGGCTCGAGCTCGGCGAGCGCCGCCGTCGCCGTTCCCTGCGTCAGGCCGGCGGCGAAGCCGGAGAGCAGCCGCGCGAGGAGCAGGGCGGCGACGCCGTTCGCCAGGAAGAAGACGAGCGTGCTCGCGGCCGCGACGACGACGGCGGCCCCCAGCACCCGTTTCCGACCGATTTGGTCGGACAGCCGGCCGAAGACGAGCAGCGCGGTCAGAACCCCGGCGGCGTAGATCGCGAAGACGGCGGTGAGCACCCCGGCCGTAAAGCCCCATTCCGCCTGGTAGACGACGTACAGCGGCGTGGGGAGCGTGACGCCGAAGAGCAGGATCGTGAACGCGACCGCGACGAGCCAGAACGCGCCCGGCCGCGCCAAGTGCGGGTGGTGGTGATGGCGCGTCGTCGTGCGCAGGTCGAGGTGCTCGACGCACTGAGCGTCGAGCACCTGGCGATAGCGGGCGGCCCCTGCGGCGCTCGTCAGCGGACTGCGACGCCGCTCGGGTACGCGACCTTGCCGTCTCGCGTGACCGTGGCCACCGCGACGCGGGCGAGGCCGTTGTCCTGCTTGATCATTTCCGCGGCCCGCTCGGCGATCATCACGATTCCGGCGTGGCAGTTGCCGGACGGAACCGCCGGCATCACGCTCGCGTCGGCGACCCTCAGGCCCTGGATGCCGTGCACCCGGAGCTGCGGATCGACGACGGCCATCTCGTCCAGACCCATACGGCACGAACCGGCCTGGTGGTGGTACGAGTCGGCGGTGTTCTTGACGAACTCGAAGAGGTCGTCGTCGGAGGAGCCGACCTCCGGGCCGGGCATGAGCTCCTGGCCCACCCAGTCGGAGAACGCCCGCGTTGCGAAGATCTCCCGCGCGAGGCGCACGCCCTGCACGAGCCGGTCGCGGTCGGCTTGCGCCGCGAGGTAGTTCGGGTTCATGCGCGGACGCACGAGCGGATCGGAGCTCGAGAGCCGCACCCAGCCGCGCGACAGCGGCCGCACGACGCCCGGGAGGATGCTGACCGAGTTCGGGTGCCCCTGGCCGACGATGATGTTGAACGGGACATGCACGAACCCGAGCTGGAGGTCCGGCGCCGCCCAACCGGGGTCGGACTTGCAGAAGAGCGCCGCCTCGGACAGGTTCTGCCGGCCCTGGGGCACCGGCTGCGCGCACTCGCGGATCACGCCGGTGAGGACGTGATTGTGGAAGTTCTCGCCGACGCCCGGCAGCGGCGCCTTGACGTCGATGCCGTAGTCGCGGAGCTGGCCGACCGGGCCGATTCCCGAGAGGAGGAGCAGGTGCGGCGACTCGATCGCGCCCGCGCACACAATGACCTCGCGCCTCGCACGCACCTGGATCTTCTCGCCGTCCTTGATGTACTCGACGCCGACGCAGCGGTCGTTTTCGATCAGGAGCCGCGTCGCGTACGAGTTCGTGCTGACCGTCAGGTTCGACCGGTACGAGACCGGGTCGAGGTAGCCCTCCTTCGTGCTGAAGCGCTGCCCGTCCTTGACGTTGATGTGGTGCCAGCCGGCGCCCTCCATCTGCGGGCCGTTGAAGTCGTCCGTCTCGGGGAAGCCGAGCTCGTAGCACCCCTGGAGGAACGCCTGCGAGGTCGGGTTCGGCGAGTGGAGCTTCGCGCTCGAGAGGAAGATCGGGCCGCCCTTGCCGCCCGTCGGGTTCGTGCCGTCCTCCTGGTCCTCGAGCTTCTGGAAGTACGGCACGCACTCCTCGTAGCTCCAGCCCGGACAGCCGTTGTACGCCCAGTTGTCGTAGTCCGAGGCGTGGCCCCGGATGTGCATCATGATGTAGAGGTTGCTCGACCCGCCGGGCATCTTCCCGCGCGGCTCGTACGTGACGCGGCCGCCGAGCGCCTGCTGCGGCACGCTCGTGTAGCCCCAGTCGATGTCCGACCCTAAGAGCGTGAACCAGAGGGACGCGTTGGAGAGGTTCTCCGGGTAGGGCCCGCTGCCGCCGGCCTCGAGTGCGAGCACCGACACCTCGGAAACCTCGCTCAGGCGGCTCGCGACGCACGCGCCCGCCGAGCCGGTGCCGACGACGATGAAGTCGTAATCGCCCGAGCCGCCGTCGCCGTTGCGGGACGCACTGCCGCCGTTGGAGGCGCCCTGATTGACGAACGGGTCGAACGGGCGAGTGTCGTGGAAATTCGCCATGTAGGCGATCTTCCCGTCCTCGAGGCGGAAGTAGTTCGCGACCTCGGCCTCGATCGGGACGCCGGCCGCGTTCGCCGCGGAGATGTGGGAGATGCACGTCGCCTCGTTGCCCTCGACGACGATGTGCTTCGGCACGTTCTGGAACTTCGAATAGCCGTGCTTCATCCCGTCGATCGCGCCGCGGAGGATCTCGATGCCTTCGACGTGGCCGGCAAGCTGCTCGTCGATCTTGACGTCGTCCTTGAACAGCGTCAGCCACGTTTCCCAGTCGCCCTGGTTGACGCTTGCGTAGTAGGTCTCGATCGTCTCTCTCGTATTCATGAGTCTCCCCTCGCCGACGCTGCGTTCCCGCCGCCGGTCCCAGTGCGCAAAAACAGAATCTGCAAAAACAGAATCTTCCGCCGCTTCCGGGGGCGTGTCAATTACAGCTCGGCGCCAGGGCCAGCGGAGTCGGACCACGGTCAGGCCTTTCTCGCCCGACCGCTCGTTTCCTTCGCCGGCGATCGGAGCGATCGCCGGGCCGCCTACTCTCGCTCGCCGCCGTCTCCCCGTGGCGACCAGAACTGGTCGTACTCGGTCGTGCCGTCGCCGAAGATCGCGCCCTTGCCCTCGATCACCTTGCCGTCTCGCCACCGGAGCACGTGGACGACGTCGATGTCGAGCTTCGTGTAAGGCGCCTCGCCCGAGCTCTCGTCGTGACCGGCCCGGTACCCGACGTTGCGCGTGATGTCCGCGGAGAAGTCCTCCCCGATCGTGATCGGCGTCGTCCGCGTCATGTTGAAGCTGCCGCCCGAGAGGGCGCCGACCTCGCCCATGAACGCGATGAAGGCATCGCGGCCGTGGTACCAGCCCGAGAGCCGGTTGTGGCCCGGCACGAGCCAGATCATGTCCTCGGCCCAGTACTGGGCGATCTGGTCGACGTCCCCCGACATCAGCGCCTCGTACGCCTTGGCGACGAGGTCCGGAGTGACCGCGGTGGCCGTTGCTTCCGCCATCGTGCGCCTCCCCTAGTGCGTGAGACGTTCCGGCAGCGGCTTCAGCTTGTACGCCCGCCAGAAGTAGTCGTCGACGCCGTGCTGATCGGCCGTGTAGACCTGGACGTGCGCGATCTTGCCGTCGCGGATCGTGTAGACGCTGCACGTCGGGAAGAGGTAGTCGCTCCCGTCGACGTGGCCGTGCCCGCTGTGGGTCTCCACGACGCGATCGTCGCCGATCGTGCCGAACGACAGGTTGTCGACGTTGATTCCGGTCTCCATCAGCGCGCCGAAGAACGCGATCACCTCGTCGGCTCCCCGCTTCACGCCGGACAGCGGATGATGTCCCGGAAGCGCCCACTCGATGTCGGGGGCGAAGACCTCGTCCTTGAGCGTGCCCATGTCACCCTGGGCGAAGCACTGGTACATCCTGTCGATGGTCGCCATCGGGCCCGTTGACTGTCCCTCCACTGAATCGGCTCCTTTCGTGTCTGCGAGACGGTCGGGGAGGGGCTTCAGCTTGTACGCCCTCCAGAAATATGCGTCGACGCCGTGCTGGTCGGCTGTGTAGACCTGGACGTGCGCGATCTTGCCGTCGCGGATCGTGTAGACGCTGCACGTTGGAAAGAGATACTCGCGGCCGTCGACGGTGCCGTGGCCGCTGTGTGTCTCGACGACGCGGTCGTCGCCGACCGTGCCGAACGAGATGTTGTCGACGTTGATTCCGGTCTCCATCAGCGCGCCGAAGAATGCGATCACCTCGTCGGCGCCCAGCTTCACGCCGGACAGGGGGTGGTGGCCCGGAAGCGCCCACTCGATGTCGGGGGCAAAGACCTCGCTCTTGAGCGTGGCCATGTCTCCCTGGGCGAAGCACTGGTACATCCTGTCGACTGCGGCCATCGGCCCTGTTCCGACATCTACTGTGGTAGCCACAAGCTCGGCTCCTTTCTCCCCGACGGTGCGCTCGATTCGCGCACGTCGCGCGAGTCTTGCACAGCGTCGAAGCCGCCACAAGACGGAGTCGCGCCGCCCGGGCCCGATTGCCGAGCCCGCAGGCGAGGTCTATGATCGAGCGCTGTGGGTGAGCTGGGAACAACCGCTAGACGCTTTATCGAGGAGATCCTCAACACGGGCGACTGGTCGCACGCGGACGAGGTGCTGACGGACGACGTTGTCATGTACCACCCGAGCGCACCGGAGCCGATCCGCGGACGGGACGGCGTCCGCGAGTTCCTCGGGCAGTTCCGCGCCGGGATGCCTGACCTCAGCCTGACCGTGGATGACGTCGCCGAGGGGGGAGACCGGGCGGCGGCGCGCTGGAGCGCCCGCGGGACGCACAAGGCCGACCTCTTCGGCATCCCGCCGACGGGACGCGAGATCTCGATCCGCGGGATCAGCTTCTTCCGGTTCTCGGACGGCCGGATCGCCGAGGACTGGGTCGAGGAGAACACGTTCGAGGTTCTCCAGCAACTCGGCGTCGTCCCGGCGCCTGCGTAAAGGAGCGCCAAATGGCTCACGCTCGTCTGCGACACGTGTGGCTTTTCGTCGGAGTCGTCGCTGCGGGAGCGCTGGCAGCTTCCGGGCCGGTCGAGGCAGCGGAAACGCAGGTGCGGCCGATGGCCGGCGTGTGCTCCACCACCTTCTCGGTGCAGCCTTCGGGCGAGATCGCGATCGACGGCACCTGTCAGCTCACGCATCTCGGAACGGCGGAATATCACGCGACGCAGACCGTGACCCCGAACCCGGACGGCACGGTTCACATCACCGTGACCGGCTTCTACGCGGCTGCGAACGGCGACACCCTGCGCTCGACCGTCGTCGGCACGGGTCGCTTCACCGGCCCGTCGACCGTCATGTTCGCGACGACCGAGACATACGACGGGGGCACGGGCCGCTTCGAGAGCGCGACCGGGGTCGCAAACGACGTCGGCGTCGCCAGCTTTACCGGCCCGACCACGGGAGCGAGCACCTACACCACCGCGGGCTCGATCTCGTACTAGGCAGCTTCGAGCGGGGCGCCGAGCTGCTTCTCCCACCAGTCGGCGTCGGCGGGCTTCGGCGACGCCGGCGCGGGCTTCTCGAGCTTCTGCTCGAGGAGGGCTGTCGCCCGTTCGCGGTTCTCGAGCTCCATGCTCGCCGTGACGAGACGGGCCTGATCGGCGCGCAGCCGGTCACGGTCCGCTTCCACTTCGCGGGAGCGCTCCTTGAGGGTTTCGCGCCGCGACTCGTATTCGGCCCGCACGGCGTCGAGCCTGTCCCGCTGCGCCTCGACGGCCCCGATCGTCCGCTCGAGCTCCCGCTCGCGGGCCTCGGCGGCCGCGATCTTGGCCTCCAGCTCGGCCTCGAGAGCCGAGGACGCGCGCGGTCTGGACCCCTCCTCCTCGTCCGCGCGCGCCTCCTCGGCCCGCCGAAGCGCCGACTCGCGGCGATTCAGCTCGGCCTCGCGCAGCGCAAGCTCGAGCTCTCGCTCCTCCATCGGCTGCCGGATCGTCTCGGTGGTCACGCGGCGACTCCCTTTGGGAAACTGCGCCGCAGGCGACTTGATAAGGATCGGCGGTGGAGGGCCGGCCTGTCGACCCCCTTCTGAGGGATCGGCAGGCCGGGTGATGCGAGCGTTAGGCGGCGCGCTCCAGCCGTTCCTCGACCCGGGCGCGGGCGACGATCGAGTCGCGGTCGCCGAAGCGCACGCGGGCCCGGAGGGCGCGATGCTCGTCCCAGAGACGGTTGAGCTCGGCGTCGAGACGCCGGATGTCGTCCTTGATCTGGGGGTCGTACTCGGCGGAGAGGCGGTGCCAGAGCTCGGCACGTTCCTCGCTCAGGCGCTCGATCTCCGCGTGGATTTCGGAGAGCGTTGTCATACCTTTGAAAACGACCGACGACCCGCTCGTATTTCTTCAGGAATACCCGAGGTCGTCGAGGCGTTCCTCGTCGATCCCGAAGTAGTGGGCAAGCTCGTGGAGGACGGTGATCCGGATCTCCTCCTCCAGCTCGCCGGGATCCGGGAACGACTCCACGAGCGGCAGGCGGAAGATTCGGATCCGGTCGGGGAGCGCGCCGGCCCAGTCGCCGCGCTCGGGCAGCGGCACCCCCTCGTAGAGGCCGAACAGGTCGGGGTCGTCCGGATGCTCGTCCTCGACCGAGATCTCCACGTTCCGGATCGCCTGCCGGAGCTCCGCCGGCAGGGAGGCAATCGCCCGCTCGACGTGCTCCTCGAACCTCAATAGACCGGATAGCGCGCCGACGGGGCCGTCGGTCGGCGTTTCGCGACGAGGAGGATCGTCCCCGCTCCGAAGATGAAGCCGCCGATGTGGGCGAAGAACGCGACGCCGCCCCCGGCCTGCGGCTGTACCAGGGAAAGCCCGCCCGTCCAGATCTGGAGCGCGATCCAGATGCCGAGGAACCAGATGGCCGGGATCTCGCGGATCAGGATGATCCCGATGATGATCAGGGTCAGCACGCGGGCACGCGGGAGGAGCACGAAGTAGGCCCCGAGGACGCCGGCGATCGCGCCGCTCGCGCCGATGTTCGGGACGCTGGCGTCCTGGGGCGTCCCGGCGGCGAGCGTCACCGCGGACTGGAGGGCCATCGCTGCTATGCCCGCGGCGAGGTACCAGAAGAGAAACCGGACCCGGCCGAGCGCGTCCTCGACGTTGTTGCCGAAGATCCAGAGGAAGAGCATGTTCCCGAGGATGTGCTCCCAGCTCGCGTGCATGAACATCCCGGTGAAGACGCCCTCGTACCAGGGCAGCGGGTGGATGGGCACCGGGATATGGCAGGGGCCGCTGAGCGTGCAGGGGTAGAAGCCGTCCCGGAAGACGTGGACGGTGACGCCCGGCTTCGAGAGCTCCCAGAACCAGACGATGGCGTTTGCGGCGATGAGGCCCACCGTGACGACGGGGAAGTTCCGGGTCGGCACGTTGTCGCGCAGGGGCAGCACGAGGCAGCGAGTCTACGGCGCCGGCGCCGCTTCGCGGCGCCTGGCACCTCTCGTGGGGGAACCCAGGGTTCCCTAGTGACACCTTGTCACTAGGGCTGAACGCGCGGTTCAGGCCGCTGCCAGGCCCTCGCGAATCCGCTCGGCGGCGGCCTCGAGCTCGAGGCTCTCGCCCGCGACCTCGTGGAGGATCTCGTCGGCGGTCGGCTTCTGCCCCTCCGACCAGAGCTCGCGGATGAGCGAGCCGGCGTCCTTCCGGGTGAACCACGCGTTGCCGAACTTCACGCGGAGGAACGTGCGCAGCTGCGCCTCGAACGCCCACGCGCGCAGGTACTCAGACGAGTAGAAGCTGTCGTCGAGATCGGCGAGATAGTCCGTCTCGCTCGGCGCGATCTTCAGCGCGTCGGAGAGCAGCTCGACGTAGCGCGGCTGCATTGCCGTGACGTCGGGCGCCTGATGGAACTCGATCTCGTAGAGGAGCTTGGCGCAGTAGCGGCGCATGATCCACAGGAGCTGCGTGACGCCCTCGGCCGCGTACTCGAGCGGACGCGGGAAGTCGAGCCGGCGCTCGAGCCAGGCGGGATCGATGGTCAGGTGCTCGAGCAGCATCGCCCAACCCTCGGTGACGGCCTTGTCGCCGAGCCGCCGCTCTTCGACCGAGAGCGCGGCCGAGGTGTGCGCGAAGTGCTCGGTGTGACCTGCCTCGTGGAAGAGGGCGCGCCAGTCGTCGGGCCCGCCCTGCGGCTTGATCACGAGAACGACGCGCCCCGGGACCTCGATCGGCACGCAGAAGGCCCGCGGGGACTTGTTCGGGCGATCCTCGAGATCGAGCTCGACGTTTTGCTGCGCCCGAAGGTCTACGCCGAGGTCGGCGAGCGACGCCTCGAGCGCGGGCACCATCTTCTCCTCGGGGAAGACCGGGTCCCACGTCACGCCCCGCCACACCCGGTTCGTGTCCCACCGCTGCATCCTGTCGAGGCCCAGTCCGATACGGCTCCGGAAGAAGCGGTCGCCGGTGTCCTCCCAGAGACGCTCCGTCGAGTCGAGGAAGAGACGGCACTGGTCGGCGAGGTCGTCGAGCGGATAGCGGAAGCCGCTGCGGTAGAGCTCGTAGTACGTTGGTGAGCCGAGCCGCTCCGTCTCCCGATGCACGATGCCGTGCTTCTCGATGTAGAGTGCGTTGTGCTCTTCGGTCGCGCCGTTCCGTGCACGCTCGAGGCGCTCGCGCTGTGCGCGGTCCTCCGAGTTCGCGATGCGCGGGCGCAGGTCGCGGTACGGGATGTCCTCGTCTCCGACCTTGACGGTCTTCGTCTCGGACTCGGCGATCCGTTCCTCGGCTTCGCTGACGAAGTTGCCGAGGTAACCCTCGCAGGCAAATCGCCAGAGCTCCCGGACGGTCCGCCCGCCGTTCACGGACGCACCGACGTTGCGCGCCGTCTCGAGTTTCGTCAGCTCTGCATGGCGCTCGTAGATCGGAACGAGGTCGTAGGTCGGCTTGTGGCCTGCGAAGTGGAGGTAGGCCTCTTCGTCCAGCTCCGCGATGAAGCGGTCGGCGTCCTCACGGATCGCGTCGAGCTCACGTTCGCTGAGCGGTGTCGCCACGGCCCGCCTAGGATATCCACGTGCAGGAGATCAGCCTCAAGACCGACCGGAAGACGCAGCTCGTCAACATCACCGACCAAGTGCAGGCTGCGCTCGGAGAGCCGAACGGCGCCGCCGCCGCCCTCGTCTACGTTCCGCACACGACTGCAGCGGTGACGATCAACGAGCACGCCGACCCGCTCGTCGCGCAGGATCTCGAGAACGCACTCCAGAGGGTCGTCGACGACGGCTGGGACTGGAAGCACGTCGAGGACCCGGACGGTCCGAACGCTCCCTCGCACGTGCGCGCCTCGCTCATGAGCACGCAGATCCTCGTCCCGCTCAGAGACGGCAAGCTCGCGCTCGGACGCTGGCAGGGGATCTTCTTCTGCGAGTTCGACGGCCCGCGCGATCGCAAGGTTTTCGTCACGTCGCTCCGCTAGCGTCTTCGTGGTGAAGCGGGTGATCATCGCTGCGGCGATCCTCGCGGTGCTCGCGCCAGGGCGCGCCGAGGCGGCGCGGCTCACCGGCATCCACAAGATCCGCCACGTCGTCGTAATCATGGAGGAGAACCGCTCGTTCGACTCCTACTTCGGCACCTACCCGGGCGCCGACGGCATCCCGCCCGGCGTGTGCGTGCCCGATCCGCAGCGCGGTAGGTGCAAGCGGCCGTACCACGACGCGAGTCTGCGGAATGCCGGCGGGCCGCACGACCACCGGGATGCGCTGCTCGACATCGGCGACGGCCAGATGGACGGGTTCGTCCTCCGTGCCGAGTCGGGACGCCGGGTCTACTGCAACAAGCACATCAATGCGCCCTCGTGCTCGCTCGCGCCGAGCAAGCCGGACGTCATGGGGTACCACGACCAACGCGAGATCCCCAACTACTGGTCGTACGCGCGGCACTTCGTGCTGCAGGACCATCTCTTCCAGTCCGACACGTCGTGGAGCCTGCCGGGCCACCTCTACATGGTCTCCGGCTGGTCGGCGAAGTGCTCGCGGCGCGGCGACCCGATGAGCTGCAAGACCGCGGTCCAGGGGCCGGGCTCGCCCCCGGGCGAGCCGGAGAACCCGACGGGCAAGGCGCCGGACTACGCGTGGACCGACCTGACCTACCTCCTCCACGCACACCACGTGAGCTGGCGTTACTACGTCTTCAAAGGCCTCGCGCCTGACTGCGACCGGAATCAGATGTTCTGCAAGGCGCTGCCGCAGAGCGCGAAGACGCCCGGGATCTGGAACCCGCTGCCCTGGTTCGACACGGTGAAGCAGGACCGGCAGGGCGAGAACGTCGCGCCGTTCGACGAGTTCCTGCAGGCCGCACGCACCGGAACGCTCTCGGCGGTCTCGTGGCTCACGCCCGCGGAGTCGGTCAGCGATCATCCGCCCGCGTCGATCCGCCGCGGCCAGGCGTACGTCACCGGCGTGATCAACGCGGTCATGCGCAGCCCCGATTGGAGCTCGACGGCGATCTTTCTGTCCTGGGACGACTGGGGCGGGTTCTACGACCACGTCGTCCCGCCGAAGGTCGACGCTAGTGGCTACGGCCTCCGGGTCCCGGGCCTCGTGATCAGCCCGTACGCCAAGCGCGGCTACATCGACCATCAGGTGCTGAGCCACGACGCGTACCTCAAGTTCATCGAGGACGATTTCCTCGGCGGCGCGAGGATCGATCCGCGCACGGACGGACGGGCGGATCCGCGGCCCGATGTGCGGGAGAACGCGAAGATCCTCGGCGATCTCCGGAAGGACTTCGACTTCGCGCAGACGCCGCGGAGGCCGCTCCTGCTGCCGGTCCTGCCGAAACGGGGGTAGCGACTACCCTGCGTCGATGGCGGCGCCGGTCACCAAGGATCAAGAGGTCGAGCTCGACGTCGAGTCGCTCGCCTACGGCGGCAACGGCGTTGCGCGGCTCGACGGCTACGTCGTGTTCGTCCGCCGCGGCCTGCCCGGCGACCGCGTCCGCGCGCGCGTGACGAAGGTGAAGCGCTCGCACGCCGAGGCGCTCGCGACCGAGATCGTCCGCCCGGGGCCGCAGCGGGTCGAGGCGCCGTGTCGGCACTTTCCCGCCTGCGGTGGTTGCCGCTTTCAGGATCTCGCATACGAGGCGCAGCTCGCACAGAAGCAGTCGCAGGTGCGCGACGCGTTCCAGCGGCTGGCGGGCATCGCCGAGCCGCCGCTCGAGGAGATCCTGCCCTGCGAGCCCGAAATCTTTCACTACCGCAACAAGGTCGAGTACTCGTTCACGCGGACGCCTGCCGGCCCGGCGCTCGGCTTCCACAGAGCGGGGCGCTGGGACGAGGTGCTCGACATCGAGAAGTGCTGGATCACGACCGTCTTCGGCAACGACGTACGCGACGCGGTTCGCGACTGGGCGCGTGAGGAAGGACTCGAGGCGTACTCGCAGGCGGACGGCACCGGGTACTTGCGGCATCTCGTCGTGCGCGAGGCGCGCAATACGGGGCAGGCACTCGTGCAGCTCGTGACAGCGCCCGGGGAGAAGTTCGAGCGCGGCTACTTCGTCGACGTCGTCAGGCGCTTCCCGCAGGTGCGTTCGGTCCACTGGTCGGTGAACGACCGGCCGGCCGAAGTCACGAACCTCCCGACCGAGCTCCTGTGGGGCGAAGAGTGGATCGAGGAGGAGCTCGGCGGTCTGCGCTTCCGTGTGCGTCCGAACGCGTTCCTGCAGACCAACACCGCGATGGCGGAGCGCCTCTATGCGCTCGCGCGTGAGGCGGCGCAGCTGAGCGGGAACGAGACGGTCTGGGACCTCTACTGCGGCATCGGCACGATCGGGCTCTCGATGGCGGGCGACGCGCTCACCGTGTGGGGGATCGACGTATCGGAGGAGTCCGTCGCCTGTGCGCTCGAGAACGCGGAGCTGAACGGGATCACGAACGCGGCGTACTTCGCGGGCAACGTCGGACAGGTCGTCGAAGAGCTTCTGGAGCGCTCGGGGCCTCCGGAGGTCGTCGTCGTCGACCCGCCGCGCGCCGGGCTCGCCGGCAAGGCCCTCCGCCACCTCGGCCGTCTCGGCGCCCCGCGGCTCGTCTACGTCTCGTGCAACCCGACGACCCTCGCCGGCGACGTGAAGACGCTCGGCGAGGAGTACGGCTACGAGCTCCTGCGCGCGCGCCCGGTCGACATGTTCCCGCACACGCCGCACGTCGAGACGGTCGCGCTGCTCGAGCGTCGCGAAAGCACCGCCTGAGCGCCGGACGTTCTTCCCAAGTGACAATTTGTAACTTGGGCTGTTGATCCGCTCGCCTCGACGTGGCAGTCTCCACCCGTACTCGGGAGACACGGAGGCCACGATGAGAAACGACGGCGCTCCGGTTGCGGCCCGGATCGAAACTGCGGAGATCAAGAGCGACGCGAACCTGCACGTCACGGTGACGGGCGCCACGAACCGGTTCCGTCTCTGGCAGCAGGTGCCGGCCTGGATCCTCGGCTTCGCGGCGATCGGGCTCGGCTTCCTGATGGTGCTGCGCGGCTACGACTCGGCCGCGGGGTGGTTCGCCGTCTCGACGTCGATCGTCCTCGCGGTGGTCGCGTCGTTCCACTCGCCGTTCTCGATCGGCGAGACGTCGGTCAGCTCGGCGCCGGGCCGTCACCCGCGGAAGAAGGCGCCGGCGAGTCCGACGAATCCGCCGACGGGCGCCTGAGGCTGCGCCAGAGCAGGTCGGCGTTCGGCACGAAGAAGCCGAGCGAGAGGAAGGGCAGCGCCGGGAGACCGCCGACATCGGTCGCGGTCGCGAGGACGACCGTAACGATGTACACGGCCACCATCGACACCCACGTCCACGTGACGCGGAGGTTCCACCGCGCCGCCGCGCCGAGGAAGAGCGCGAAGAACAGGATGTCGGGCGGGCCGAGATACGCGGCGCCGCCACCCGGAACGAGGAACGCGATCGCGACAGCTGTGTAGACCTCGAAGTGATGGGTCGTGATCTGGTGCGTCGGTCCGCGCCAGACCGAGATGATGTCGACGATCGGGACCACGGCCGCGACGAGCACGACCCAGGACAGCCGTTCGAAGAGGGTCAGGAACGCCCAGCCCGCGAAGACGGCGGCCCACAGCTTCGCGAAGTTCGCCGCGAGGCCCCAGTCCGCGAGCGAGCACCCGAGGGCGATCAGGGCGAGTACGACGACCGCCGGAAGGAGCCATCGCGCCGGCCAGAGCGGCAGGGCGATCAGAACGAGCAGCAGCACAGCCGGCATCACGAAGAGGCAGATGATCGTGATCGCGGGCCACAACCCGACACGATCGAGGTGCGGCGCGACGACGTACCACGTCCCGACGATTGCGCCCACCGCGGCGAACGCCGCGACGCGCCGCCGATCTAGTACGGCGGCAGTGACGCCCACCACTCGCCGAGCAGCTTGAACGCGTTCCAGAACGCCGTCTTCGCCGGCTGCTCGTCGAGCGCGTCGTCGATGTCGGGCGTGTAGAGCGCGTCGATCGTGGGCGTCAGCTTCTGCAGCTCGCCCTCCGTCGGCGCGAGCTCGCGTGCGAGCGGGAACTTCACCGAGTTGAGGAACGCGAGCGCCTGCTCGCCCATGACGACGACGAGCTTCGGCTGCACGATGTGGAGCTCGCGGAGCAGAAAGGGCCGGGACTCCTCCTCGTCGCCGTCTGCGAACTTGAGCGCATTCGTGCCGTAGACGGCCATCGGGTCGACACGCAGCCGCTGCAGCGACTTGAGCAACGCATTTCCGGCGCGTCCGTAGAACGCAACGCCTTCCTGAAGCTCGGAGGCTCGCGGCATGTACTTCAGCAGGAAGACGTCCCCCAGCGGGTGGCCCGAGCCGACGACCGGCACGCGCGTGCCCGCGCCGGTCCGAGCAACCTCGTCACCGAGGGCGTTGATCTCGGTGATTGCCTTTTGCAGGTATTTCTCGTAGATCTCGTCGGTCGCCACGGTCACTTGAGCCCCACGGTTGGTTCGCCTCTAGCGAACCCTTTCCTTGGCCTGCGCCACCCACTTCAAGCCCTGGAGGTACGCAAGCGACTTCGGACGCCGCAACACTTCCGCGCTGCGCAGCGACAGAAGGAACTCCTCGGGACCCTCGAAGCGGCGCATTCGAACGGCACCCGTGCCGACGCCCTGGAGCACGTGCGCGTCCGAGCCGGCCCCGGCTGTGAGGTTGTACTTGCGGGCGAACCGGAGCGCCTCGTCGTTGTACGCCTCGAAGAGCAGCCGAGCGTTGTAGACCTCGAAGACGTCGATCTCGGCCAGGTGGCGGTGGAGCGTCGCCGGATCCGGGATCGCATGGAGCCGGTCGAACGGATGCGGGACGTACACGAGGCCGCCCTGGGCGCGGATCGCTTCGACCGTCTCGGCGAACGACATCCCACGCGGGATCTCCTCCTTGAGGAACAGGCCGATCACCTCGCCCTGGCCGTCCGTTTTCACCTCCTCGCCCGGGATGACGATCAGCTTGCGGCCGCGCGCCTTCGCGACCCCCTCGAGGGCGCCGCCGAACACGTTGTGGTCGGTGATCGCGATCGCCCCGAGGCCCTCGGCCTCCGCGTGGTCGAGCAGCTCGTCGACGTCGATCGAGCAGTCGTGGGACCAGCTCGTGTGCATGTGCAGGTCGACGAGCATCCAGTCGCGGCTCTCGAGCGGCGAGCGGGGAGCGGCGGGCCGGCGGCGGCGGGCGATGTCGTCGTACACCGCGGTCACGCGGTCGGCGAGCGCGATGAAGCTCTGCGCCCGCGCTTCCGCGAGGCCTTCCCCGGCGCGGCGGGCGCGGAACGCGTCGTCCTCGAGCAGGCGAGCCGCCTCTGCGGCGGCGAGCTCGGGCTGCTCGAGCCTGCCCGCCGGCGACGCAACGGCGGCACCCGCGGCCCGCGCCTCGAGCTCGACGCGCTTCACTCCTTCGACCGACGGCACGAAGACTGCCGCGTCGCGCAGCACCTCGGCGCGGGCCGCGCCGTCGAGCGCCGTGCGCACGCGGACGCGCCCGCGCAGCGCCCGCGGCAGCGGCGGGCGCGAGGCGAGCGGACGCGTGCGCAGCAGCACGAGCTCCCAGTCCGGCAGCGCTCCGAGCTCGCGAACGAGCGCACGCAGGAGTAGGCGCTCCGACTGCCGCCACTCGAGGACGACGATCTTCCGCTTCTCCGCCGGCGCCAAGAGCTCGAGGTCGACACCGGCCGGCACGAGCTCGTAGCGGCCGGGAAAGCGCTCGGCCGCTGCTGCCGCTGTCTCCTCGCTCGTGGCGAGCAGTGCGTCGAGGCGGGTCAGCAGACGCTCGCGGCGGGTGCGCGCCGGCGGATACGTCAGTCGCTCTGCCGAGAAGAACGTCGCGACCGTGAGCGCGCTCGCGTCGCGAAGTGCGAGGTACGACAGGCTCGGCAGCCCGGGCTCGAAGCCGTGGACGATGTCGAAGCCGCCGGCGGCAAGTGCGAACGCGAGGTTCGCCTGCACGCCGACCGGCACGCCGATGCGACTACGCCGCGAGATCGGCACTGCCGGTCCGAGCGCGACGAAGTCGGTCGCAACACCGTTCGAGAGCGCGCGGCGTCCCGCGGCGAGGTCGCGTGCCCGGTTCGACGGTGCGAGCACCGTGACCCGGTGACCGCGCGCCCGCAGCTCCCGTGCGAGTCCCTCGACGTGCTCGTTCACGTCGTGCGGCTGCGACCAGGCGAAGGGGGTGACGAGGGCGACCGAACGTGCCATCATCCGACACTCACGAGTCTAGTGACGACCCCGCGCCAGAAGATCGTCACTGCGGCGCGCTGGGGCATCGCGAACGAGCCCCGGATCCATTACGGCGAGGTGAGGCCGATGCCGCTCGCGCGCGAGCTGCCGCTCACGACCGACTGCTCGGGCTTCGTGACGCTGTGTTACTTCCTCGGCGGCGCGCCGGACCCGAACGGGCTCGACTACAGCGGCGCGGGCTGGACCGGGACGCTCCTCCAGAGCATGGAGCACGTCGCGCTCGAGGACGTCCGCCGCGCCGACCTCGTCGTCTGGGGACGGTATCCCGGCCGCCATGTAGCGCTCGTGCTCGAGCGCGGCGAGGATCCGCTCCTCTGCTCCCACGGCTCCGAGCGCGGGCCGCTCGCGATCCGGTTCTCGGAGGAGTGCCGGTACCAGCCGGCACTCGTTACGTGGCTCACTGCCTCGCCGTGATGCGCAGGCTCATCACCATGGGGGCTCTGGCTGCGACGCTCATCGCGTCTGCGGCGGCTGCAGGTCCGCCTGTTCTCCACTTCAGCGTCTTCGCGGATACCGGTCTGCGTCTCACGGACGTGGCGTGGACGGGCAGCAGGTTCCTCTACGTCGAGAACACGACGAACAAGGTCTTCGCGGCCGGTCCGAGTGGTCTGCCTCTACGGCCGTTCGCTCCGATGCCACAGGAGGTCGAGGAGACCCGCTGCTGTGTCTCGCGCGGTGGCCACGGGTTCAGCGCGGGCGGCGTCTACTGTCATTCGCCGTCCAACAAGATCTACCGGATCAGCCCGGACGGCGGCACCGTCACGCTGTTCGCCACCCTTCCCGAGAGCGCGATCTCGGACGGCGCGCTCGCGTTCGACACCGGCGGTCGCTTCGGCTACGCGCTCCTCGCAGCGACCGGGCAATCTGGCAGCGAGGCGACGGACGGCGGGACGGTGTACGCCGTAGACGGGCGCGGGAACGTCAGGACGGTCGGCAGCTATGCCGGTCCCGGCGGGGCGGACGAGATCGCCGTCGCGTCGATTCGCTTCGGCACGGCAGCGCACGACGTTCTGCTCACGGTCGACGCAGGGGCGAGGGGCGGGAGGCTCGCCGCGATGGACGGCCGCGGGCACTCACGAACGCTCGTGACGCTGCCCGACGGCCCCAACCCGATCGTGACGATCGGACGGCACACCGGTCGCCGTCCCGCGGCGCCACCTGGTCTCTACGTCGCCGACACGGCCACACACAACGTCTTCTTCGCTCCGGCCGCCGACTTCGAGCGTTTCATCGGCGACGTCGTCGTCGGAAGCGAGATCATGGGAGCCTTCTGGATCGTTCGCCCGCGGGGCCGCGGCTTCGAGGCGGTGCGGCTCTCCACGATGTTGCAGGGCACGGCGTTCAACCTCGAGGGCGCGACGTACATTCCGCCCCGGTAGCGGCGGGGACTGGCTCAGCTCTCTGCCGTGAGGTCGTCGAGCCGCTCGATTCGGCGAAGCGCCGCGACGGCGACGGTCCCGGCGAGCGAGAGGACGAGCAGCGCGGCCACGAGCCGCCACTGCGGGACGAGGGAGATGACGCCCCACGCTCCGGCCAGCAGGTCGAGAGAGAGGATCACGATCACCACGTTCGCGATCCGCGAGCAGAGCGCCGACCAGCCCGCGCTCTCCTCGATCCAGACGTTCGTCGCGGTCAGCAGGAAGAGAGCGAAGACGGCGATGTCGGCCGTCCACTCGAGCCGCATCAGCAGACCGATTTGCAGCTGTGGGAGGAAGTTTCCGCTGAGCTCGAGGTGGATGCTCATCGATCCCCACGTCTGCGCGAGGAGCAGCAGCAAGACGACCGGCGCCCCGAGCCGGGCGACCCGGCCGAGCAGCTCCTTCGAGCCGCGCTCCTCGAGCGTCGACCCGTGGCCCCACATGCGTGCGCAGAGGTAGAGCAGCACGACCGAGGACACGAAGCGGTTTCCGGTCTGGCCCAGGGCCGAGCCGGCGATCCCTGCAACGAGCGCGACTGCGATCAGGCCGGCCGCCGTCAGGCCGGTACTCAGCACGAGCCGCTCGCGTGCACGGAAATCCACGCGGGCCGTATCGGCATGCGCGGTCTGTTACTTGACCGGAATCACGCGCGGACTCAGTCCAGACACGCGCCCGTCGAGCCCGTGAGGAGCGTCGCGAGCGCGACGATCCAGAGGCCGGCGCCGAGTACGGCGGCCGGGACCGTCCACACCGTCCGGAGGGGGCGTTGCAGTCCCCAGGCCGCAATCAGCAGGTAGACGAAGGCACCACTGATCCACACGCCGGGCTGAATGTGACCCTCGTCGCTGCAGCTGCCCCCGACGAGCACGAGGATGATGGCGCCGACATAGGCGGCACCGCCCAGTGCGATTGCCACGGCGAGCGCCGGAAGCACGGTGCGGGCCGGAAAGGGAGAGATTCGAACGTGAAGCGCGATTGCCGCGAGCGCGGCGATCGCGAGCCCGCCGATCAAGGCATCGTCCGTCGCCCCTCGAGGCAGGCTGATCGCGACGAACGGCAGGAAAGCGACCGCGGCGGCCGCGAGGGCCGCCGCGATCCACTGAAGTGCGCGGTTAGGCGCTCGTCGGAGCCGGGTGCTCAACCGGCGCCGTCCGGCGGTTGCGCTCGATGAACTGCTCGACGAGCTCGGCCGCCTCGTCGTCCTGAATCTGCTGCGGCGGCGACTTCATCAGGTACGAGCTCGGCTCCACGAGCGAACCGGCGACGCCGTTGTTCAGAGCGAGCTTCGCGAGGCGTACGGCGTCGATCACGATGCCGGCCGAGTTCGGCGAGTCCCAGACCTCGAGCTTGAGCTCGACGTTGAGGGGCACGTCGCCGAACGACGAGCCCTCCATGCGGATGTAGGCCCACTTGCGGTCGGTCAGCCACGGCACGTAGTCCGACGGGCCGACGTGCACGTTGCCTTCGCCGAGGTCGTAGTCGAGCATCGACGTGACGGCGTTCGTCTTCGAGATCTTCTTCGACTCGAGGCGCTCGCGTTCGAGCATGTTGAGGAAGTCCGAGTTGCCGCCGACGTTCAGCTGCATCGTCTTGTCGAGATGCACGCCGCGCTCGCGGAAGAGCGACGTGAGCACGCGATGCGTGATCGTGGCGCCCACCTGCGACTTGATGTCGTCGCCGATGATCGGCACGCCGGCTTCCTGGAAGCGCTTGTTCCAGTAGTCCTCGCGGGCGATGAACACGGGCATGCAGTTCACCATCGCGCAACCGGCCTCGAGGATCTGCTCCGCGTACCACTTCGTGGCCGCCTCGGAGCCCACGGGCAGGTAGTTGACGACGACGTCGGTCTTCGTGTCCTTGAGGATCCCGACGATGTCGGCGGTCTCGCCCGGCGCCTTCTCGACGATTTGCGACAGGTACTTGCCGATGCCGTCGTGCGTCATGCCACGCGACACCGTGATGCCGGTCTTCGGCACCTCGGCGAACTTGATCGTGTCGTTCGGGTGCGCCCACATCGCGTCCGCGAGATCCTCGCCGACCTTGCCCTTGACGACGTCGAACGCCGCCGTGACCTCGATGTCGCTGATGTGGTAGCCGCCCAGGTTGACGTGCATGAGTCCCGGAACGAACTGCTCGTCCGAGGCGTCCTTGTAGTACTCGCGGCCCTGGAGCAACGAGTTGGCGCAGTTGCCGACGCCGATGATTGCGACGCGGACCTTGCCGTCGTCCAGGCGCGCACGCCCGTTCGAGCTGCCGTTAGTCGACATGCGTTGTGCCTCCATGAATGAGTTGCTTGCGGACGTGCAGGATGCGCTGCGCAACGGTGAGCCACGAGGTTGCCGCGAGGAGATAGATCGCCCACTGGAGCCCGCCCCACGGAGCGAATACGAGACCGGCGGTGATGACGACGACGCGCTCGGCCCGGGAGCCCAGGCCGACGTCGCCGCGCAGTCCCAGTGCTTCCGCCTTTGCGCGGACGTACGGCACGAGGAAGGAGCCGGCGACGGCCACGATCGTGAAGACGACCGCGATGTCGTTCCCGGCGCGGGCGAAGACGAGCCCGATCGCAGCGAGCATGGCGCCCTCGCCGACTCGGTCGGTCGTGGAGTCGAGGAAGGCGCCGAACGGCGTCGACTTCCCGCCGGCACGCGCGAGCGCGCCGTCGAGGATGTCGAGCACCGAGCCGACGACGAACACCGCGGCGGCGAGCCAGTAGAAAAGGAGCTTGTCCCGGCTCTCGAAGGGGACGAGCACGGCCGCCGCCAGACAGAGGGTGACCCCGGCCGCCGTGAGGGTGTTCGGGGTGAGCCGGGTGCGTGCGAGGCCGGTCACCGACAGCTTCGCGAGAGTGCGGGCGCCGGTCGTATAGCCCGCTTTGACCCTGCTCAACCGCGGAGTCGGGGCCTCGTTCATCGCGTGCATGCGGGGGCTCTCGAGGTCGAGGGTGATCGCAATCCTGCTATGGGCCGACTATAGCAGGTTTGCGATGGGCGTAGCATCGTGCCGCCTCGCCCGAAGCCGTGAGACCCGCGAGACGACGAACACCGAAACGAGGGCCACGACGATTCCCGCCAGGACGTCGAGCCAGAAGTGGTTCGCCGTCGCGAGCACGCAGAACCAGACCCAGGCCGGCCAGACCGCCCAGATCGCCTTCGACCACCAGTGCCGGCAGGCGCCGAAGAGCGCGATGCTCACGATCAGGGCGTCGGCGGCATGGAGGCTCGGCATCGCGGCGTACGGGTTCGCGAGTGCGCCGACGAAGTCGCCTGAATGGTTGACGCCGTCGACGAAGCCGAACGACGGGAACATCCACGGTGGGGCGGTCGGCATGACGACGTAGCCGACCAGTCCGATCATGTTCGCGAGCAGGATCGTGTTCCGGAAACGCGCGAAGCGCTCGTGGCGTCGCAGGTAGACCCAGAGGAGCGTGATGCACAGGACCGTGAACTCGGAGTTCCAGTACGTCCAGGCGGCCGCGGTGAAGAGCCAGCTGGACGAATCGGCGATGCTCTGGGCCGTCTGCTCGACGAAGTGGCTCGTAAAGCGCTGCTCGAAGTCGATCACCCGAAAGCCGTTGACAAAGGCCTTCGCCGGGTTGCGGTCGGCAAAGCTGCGCACCGCCTGGTAGCTGAAGTAGAACCCGATCCAGATGACGATCTGGAATCCGAAATCCATCCAGCCGCGCGGGAGCACGCGCCGGCCTGCGGCAACGACAGCGGTCACAACGAGATTCTAGTCGGGACCGCGGGGGGCACGGCTACCCCCCGATGTAGGACATCTCGACCCTCGGAAGCGCGGCCGTTTCGGCGCTCCGGAGCTCGGAATAGCGGTCTTCGCGGCGGCCCCAGATGCCGCGGAGGAGGTCGGCGAGCTCCTCGTCGGAGGCCCCGAGCCGCAGCGGCGCCCGGAGGTCGTGGCCGGCGGTCGCGAAGAGGCAGGTGTGGAGGCGCCCCTCGGCCGAGAGGCGGGCCCGGGAGCAACCGCCGCAGAACGGCTTCGTCACCGAGGCGATGACGCCGATCTCACCGAGGCCGTCGCGGTAGCGCCACTTGCGGGCGGTCTCGTCCGGACGTGCGAGCGGCAGCGGCTCGAGCGGCCAGACGGCGTCGATCTTGGCGACGATCTCGTCGGCGGAGACGACGTCGTCGAGCCGCCAGCCGTTCGTGTGTCCGACGTCCATGTACTCGATGAAGCGGAGCACGTGGCCGGTCCCGCGGAAGTGCTCGGCGAGGGCGACGAGCCCGTCGTCGTTCGCGCCGCGCTTGACGACGGCGTTGACCTTGACTCGAAGGCCGGCGGCCGCGGCTGCGTCGATCCCCTCGAGCACGCGGTCGACCGGGAAGTCGACGTCGTTCAACGCGCGGAACGTCGCGTCGTCGACGGAGTCGAGGCTGACGGTCACGCGGTCGAGCCCTGCGCGGGCGAGCGCCTCCGCCTTCTGCGGCAGAAGCGCGCCGTTCGTCGTCAGCGCGAGCTCGAGGTCGGGAATCTCGCGCAGCAGCTCGACGAGGTACTCGACGTTCCGGCGCACGAGCGGCTCGCCGCCGGTGATCCGCACCGTCCGTACTCCGAGCTGCGCGAAGAGGCCGACGACGCGAGCGATCTCCTCGAGGCTGAGAAGCTCCTTGCGCTCGAGGAAGACGTGGTCCCGGCCGTAGACCTCCTTCGGCATGCAGTAGACGCAGCGGAAGTTGCACCGGTCGGTGATCGAGACGCGCAGGGTCTCGAGCGGGCGACCGAGCCTGTCGAGCAGGGGCTCCATATGCACCAGGGTATCCGGCATCACCGGCGTTCAGTCCCTTGTGACAAGTTGTTACTTGGGAGGAAACGCCCGGGTCGCTACTCCGCCCAGATCTTTGCGAGCTCGACGATCGCCGCGGCGGCCAGGCCCATGTCCTCGATGCAGATCCACTCCCGCTCGCTGTGGGCGTCGTGGCCGCCGGTGAAGATGTTCGGCGTCGGCAGGCCCATCTCGGTGAGGGCCGAGCCGTCGGTGCCGCCCCGGATCGCTGTGAGCTTCGGCTCGAGCCCCACCCGGCGGACGGCCTCCTCGAGGTGCGCGACGATCTCGGGGTGCTGCTGGAGCCGGTCGCGCATGTTGCGGTACTGGATCCGGGTCTCGACCTCGATCGAGCAGCGGTCGTCGGTCGCCGCGACCTCGTCGGCGATCGTCTGGAGGAGCTCGACGTGCCGGTCGAGCAGGTCGTTCTCGAAGTCGCGGAC
>WNGE01002366.1_pt1 | contig 41198 bp, 41 predicted proteins | sample 5400651 | NCBI WGS metagenome assembly WNGE01 (sample SAMN13153370, study PRJNA577476) | soil metagenome | isolation source: 60 cm soil or saprolite under grassland replicate 2 | place: USA:California | collected 2016-06-15 | reverse complement strand
CGACCGCACGCCCGCCCCGGCGCGCAATGCACGCGCGCTGGCCAGCGCCGCGCTCGCCGTCGGCGCCGTCTAGCTCGTCGGGCCGCCGCTGTCCGCCGACAGCGCCACCAATGTGAGGCGCCGCGCGACACGCGCCACCGACGGCTGCCCGTCGATCAGCGCGCCGACCACGGCGCCCTCGTAGAGCATCTGGAGCTGGCTGGCCAGCCCGGCCGGGTCGTGCACGCCGGTGGACTTGGCCAGCTCCTCCAGCAGGTGCCGCAGCGAGCGACGCTGCTCGGTTACGCCGCGCAGCTCACGCGCCGCGCCTGACAGGAACGACCCGTCGAAGTCGTCGCTGGCGAACCACTCCTCGAGCACGTCCCAGAGCACGAGCAGGCGAGCCTTGGGCGTGTCGCCCCGCCGATCGAGCTCCTCGGCGAGCCAGTCGATCCAGCCCTCGCTGGTGCGCTGTTCTACGTCCACTCGTCCCACCCCTCTTCCCCCCTCTCCCCCTGGGTCGAAGGGAGCCGGTCAAAGAACCGGCCGCTTACAGCAAACCTCTCAAGGCTGCACTCATCCTCGTATTCCTGGAGTGCTGGCGCAAGACCGCAGAGCCGAGCAGATGGCCCAATCGTCAGAAAGCTTAGGCCAAGTAGGCACTTTGTCGAGATTTCGTTTCCACGTAATGAAACTCGCTCTTTGGTCAAGAGAGATAGATAGATCTCTATCATGAAATCACCGATCACACAACGGCCCACCGTCCTGCGAGTGCCGCAGCGCGCGTCTGGGGGGCAGGCTCGCCCAAGCGACGGAGTCGACTTCTTCTACGTGTGGCACCAGCCGCCGACGGACGAGTTCCCGACGGTGAGTGAGGCGTCGTTCGAGGTCGAACGTATTGAGGTGAACGAGAGGAGACTGGCGATCTGCACCACGAAGAACGTGGACGAGGACCGTCTGCTGGTCACGTGCCGAGACGAGCGCCTCAGCGAACTCGTCGGTCAGCGGGTCAGGGTCGAGGCGACCTTCAAGGTGAAGGTGCCCAAGCGCGCGCACAGGATCCACCTCAGCGTTCCCGTTCCCGCCCATGCGGACTGGACCAGCAGAAGCACAGAAGGTCATAACGTCCAGTCTCGTCTCGTTATATGCATTTCTGCGCACTGGTGGCAACGAAACTCCTACGATAGGCTGCCGCCGCCCTGCAACCTGACGGACGGAGTTCGCACATGTTCTGCTGGAGCAGCGGACGGCAGGAGGGCGGGAACGGCGGCGATGGTTGGGGCAGGGGCAGGTTCTAGACGCAGCGCTCTTCGCGCCGGGCATGTGGGCGTGAGCCGCCTCTCGTAGGTCAGCTTTCCTGGTATCGGAGGCGGCTTTTTCGTGGGCCGAGGCTCTCCGCTGGCTGGCTCGACGGTTGTACGCTGCCAAGCAGAGCTGTCGGGGAGATCGCAATCCGGGAGGGATGTGAGGGAGGCCCGCCGCCCAATGGCCGATTCCTCAGCGCTCGGCGGGACCGGCACTGCCGAGCGCAAGCTCGTGACCGTGCTGCTCGCCGACGTGGACGAGGCGGCCGGAGCCTGGAACGAGCCTGACCCGGAGGACGTCAACCTCGCCCTGGGCGAGCACGCCGCCCGGATCCGCGACCAGGTCCGCCGCTTCGGCGGCGTGGTGGAGCACCGGGTCGGCGGCCGGACCCTGGCGGTGTTCGGGCTGCCGCGGACCCGTGAGGACGACCCGGCGAGAGCGGTGCTGGCGGCGCTGGCGATCCGCGACGCCCTCGGCGGCCCCGCGGGCGCCGTCCGGCCGCGCCTGGTGGTCGCCACCGGCAGAGCGCTGGTGGCTGGCCGTGCTGGCCCAGCAGCTGGCGGAGGCACGCTCGACCCGCACCCCCCGGATGGTGACCGTGCTCGGCGCGGCGGGCATGGGCAAGAGCCGCCTGCTGGGCGAGCTGGCCGCGGTGGCCGAGGCAGGCCATGAGGCGGTCACCTGGCGGCAGGGGCGCTCGCCGGCCTACGGCGGCGCCATGGCGCTCGGGGCGCTTGCCGAGGTGGTCAAGGCCGAGGCCGGGATACTCGAGAGCGACAGCGCCCTGCAGGCGGAGCGCAAGCTGCTCGGCACGGTCGAGCGGGTGCTGGGCGGCGGCGGCGGCACTGAGATCACCCGCACCGCCGCGCACCTGCTGCGGCTGGTGGGCGGCGGTGCGTCCACCGGGACACCTGTTCAGGTGGACGCCGGCGACCACCGCGAGGAGATTCTCGGCGCGTGGCGGCGCTTCCTCTATGCAATCGCCGGCAGGCGCCCGCTTGTGCTGGCGATCGAGGACGCCCAGTGGGCCGGCGACGCGCTGCTGGACTTCCTCGAGAGCCTGGTCGATCCCGAGGTCGCGGCGCAGGCCGGCCCGGCGGCGCTGCTGGTGGTGAGCTGATGGCGGGCCTGCTGGCCCATCACGGCCTGACTGCGGCGGTCGCCCCGGAGCTGCTCGAGCGCGTTGGCGGCAACCCGCTGTTCGCCGAGGAGTACGTGCGCATGCTTCGCGACCATGGGCTGCGCGGCGAGCAGCTCGAGGGCGCGGCGGCCGAGCTGGCCCTGCCCGAGACGGTGCACGCGATCATCGCCGCCCGGCTGGACACGCTGCCATCCGACGAGAAAGCCGTGCTGCAGGACGCCGCCGTGCTCGGCCAGGTCGGCTGGGTGGGCGCGCTGAGCGAGATCGGCGGCCACGAGCGCGCCAGCCTGGAGCGGTGGCTGCGGCGGCTGGAGGACAGGGAGCTGCTGCACGTGAGCGACCGCTCCCAGGTCGCCGGCGAGGTCGAGTACGCCTTCCGCCACGTGCTGGTGCGCGACGTGGCCTACGACCAGACCCTGCGCAACCAGCGGGCCGGCAAGCACCTCAAGGTCGCGGAGTGGCTGGAGCGGCTCGGTGGTGACCGCGCCGGCGAGCGCGCCGACCTGCTCGCCTACCACTACCGCGCCGCCCTGGACCTCGGCCGCGCCGCCGGGCTCCAGGTCCCGGGCCTCGAGCCGCGGGCCAGGGCGGCACTGCGCGACGCCGGCGACCGAGCCGCCGCCCTGGGCCTGCACGCTGGCGCCGCCCGCGCCTACGCCGAGGCGCTGGAGCTGTGCCCGCCCGAACCCGGCGACCCCGAGCGCGCCCGCCTGCTGCTGCGGCTCGGCCGCGCGCGCTGCCGCGCCGAGGGCGCCGGCGAGGAGGAGCTGCGCGCCGCGCGGGACCTGTTCCTCGCCAGGGAGGAGCCGGTGCCGGCCGCCGAGGCCGAGATGCTGCTCGGCGAGCTGGCATTCGTCGGCGGGCGCGGCGGCGAGCGCGCCGCGCGCCTGGAGCGCGCCCTGGCGCTGATCGCTGACGCACCTGGCTCTCCCGCCAAGGCGGCGGTGCTGCGCGGCTACATGTTCCACCTGGCCATAGCCGACCGGCACGCCGAGGCGCGCGCGGTCGCCGCCGAGGTCCTGGAACTGGCACGCCCGCTGGGCCTGCGCGACTTCGAGGCGGACGCGCTCGGCACCATCGGCCTGGCAAGGGTCGACGCCGGCGATCCCGGTGGCGTGGCCGACCTGCGTGCCGCCATCGCCGCGTTCGACGCGCTCGGCACGACGGGGGCGGTCACCTGGCACCTGAACCTGGCCTACGCGCTGGCTACCCTGGGCGACCTCGCCGGCTGCCACGCCGAGTTCGGGGCGGCCGCACGTGGCGCCGAGCGCTTCGGCCTGCTGCGCTTCGCCCGCCAGATCAGGCTGCAGCGGGTCGCTGAGCACTACTGGACCGGACGCTGGGACGAGGCGGTCGCGGTGGTCGACGCGCTGGCGGCCGCCCCGCCCGGCGGGGAGCGCCACTACCTCGAATGGGAGTGCCGGGTGTGGCGTGGCCGCATCCGCCTGGCCCGCGGCGACCTGGACGGGGCGCTCGCCGACTCGGCGACCGCCCTGGAGCTCGCGCGGCGCGCGACCGACCCGATGGCGCTCGATCCAGCCCTCGCCTTCCGGGCGAGCGCCCTGCTCGCCGCCGGCCGGGTGGACGCGGCCCACGAGGCCGCCGCGGAGCTGCTGGCGAGCCTCGGCGGCAGCGTGCTGGCCCCGGAGGCCGGCGCCGACCTCGGCACCAGCCTTGCCGCGCTCGGTCTGGGGACGGGCCCGCTCGACGCACGCGGCATCCCGCCCTCGCCATGGCTCGAAGCCACCCGGGCGCTCGCCGCCGACCGGCCGGACCGCGCCGCCGAACTGTACGCGCGCATCGGCGCTCTCCCGGAGGAGGCGGCGGCGCGCCTGCAGGCGGCCCGCCGCGCTCTCGCGGAGGGCAGGGCCGCCACAGGCCGCGCCTGGCTCCAGGCCGCGACGGCCTTCTACCGGCGAGTCGGGGCGCACGCGCGCCTTGCCGAGGCGCGGGCGTTGAGCGCCGGGCCCGCGAGCCGGAACATCCCCGGTCAGGACGCCTGAGCAGGCCCGGGCCCGCTTGCTCGTACCGTTACCAACGCATTAGGCGCGGGTGCGAAGGTCCCAGCATGCGCAACTCGAGCCCCAGGCACCTGTCCTCCCCACCACCACCGCGCGAGCGCGGGGGGCTGATCGGGCAGCTGCTGCTCATCGCCGTCACCATCGTCATCGGTGGCCTGCTGGCGATGGCGTTCACCAGGCACGGCGATCAGGTGGAGACACCGACCGCGGTGCCATCCGATACCACCGGTGCGCCCCCCAGCCAGCCGCCGCCCACGGCGAGCACCCCCGCCGCGAAGCCGGCGCAGGGAGAGCCCACTCCCGGCTCGCCCTCGTCCGGCAGCTCCGCCGTGGGCGGCGGCAACCTCCTCCGGAATCCTGGGTTCGAGGACGACCTCAGCGGCTGGCGGGCGATCGGCGGCGCCAGTCTCGAGCTGGTCAGCGCAGCGCGCGAGGGGCAGCAGGCCGTGAGCCTGACCGCTGGATCCGGCACCGACCCGGGCCTGACCGCCCGCCAGGTGACCAGGTGCCAGCTGCACAGGTCGTACACGGCGACCGCCTGGGTGCGCGCCAGCGAGCCGGGCACCACCGTCGAGCTCAACCTGGTCGAGTACACCGGCGACCGGCGCCTGGCCACCGACGTCGCCGGCCACCTGCTGCCCGACGGCGAGTGGCAGCGCATCGAGGTGGAGCACGTCGCCCACAGGCAGGGCACCGAGCTCGCCGTGGAGGTCGTCGCCAGCGGCCTGCCGCGGCAGGCCGAGCTGCTGGTCGACGCCGTCGAGGTGCGGCTGGCCGGCAAGACCGACGCGTTCACCCCGAGGACCACCTGATGAGCCCCATCCACCGACTCCCACGCCCGATCCCCCAAGGGCCGTACCGGCTCTGGGCGAGAAAGGAAGGCACGACGACAATGCGACCGCTCCGGTTCCTGCTGGCCGGTGGCGCGATGGCGCTGCTGCTCATGCCGGCGACGGCGCTTGCGCAGACTCCCCACGCCGCCCTGCATGACATGACCTGCACCGGCATCGACGCCGTCGGCGCCGACATGCCGAAGAGCGCCACCCTGGAGCTCACCCTGGTCGACCAGGACAACAACACCACCCTGGCGCACCAGGCGGTCGAGACCACGCCGGAAGGGACCTTCAACACCACCGTCCAGGCCCAGCTCAACAAGGTCGCGAGCCTGCACCTGACCGTGAGCGCGCCGGACGGCACCGAGATCGCCTTCGCCAACCACGAGATGGACAAGATGGCGCCCATGTGTGACCTGCCCTTCACCGGGACACGCGGCGGCACGCCGCTGCTGTTCGGCGGTGGCGGGCTGCTCGCGCTCGGCGCCCTGAGTCTCATGCTAGCCACCCGCCACGCCCGCAAGACCCGTGGCGCGGGGGAACGGGCCGACTGATCGCTCGGCCGCTGAAACGAAAGGGATGCGCCGATGGCTGCCGCACTGCCGCCTTGGTCTCCGCAGCCGGTCCCGGACTACACCCCCCTCGGCCCGGCACCCGAAGCGGGACCGAACTGCGCAAGTAGGCTGCATCGGCATGCGGCAGCCTTCAGCGCATCCCCAGACCGTTCCAGCGGCCTCGAAACCGGAGCAGCGGGCGTCGGCCCCGCCACGCCCACCGCTCCCCCGATGCCTGGGCCGGCGGGGCTTCCTCCGCCCCCGCAGCCCCGCCGGCCCAGCTCACTGGAGGTCGCCGTGGAGGCCGACCCGCCCGACCAGCCCGGCGAGCGACTCGCCGCCATCGCCCACGAGCTGCGCACCCCCCTGACGAGCATCATGGCCATGCTGCTGACCGTGGAGCAGCGCGGCTCCCAGCTCGGCCTCGGGCAGGTCATCGACTACGCCAGGACCGGCCTGCAGCAGGCCAGGCGGCTCAACAACATGATCGACCAGCTCCTGAGCACCGCGGAACCGCGGCGGGCGAGGACCGGACCCGACCCGGCCGAGCGCGAGCTGGTGGACGCCGCCGACCTCGCGCGTCAGGCGGGGCATGTCGCCAGCCTGACCTATCCGGGCAGGCCTGTGGCGGTCGAGGTCGGCGGCCCGCTGCTCGTGCGCGTGGATCCCAATCAGGTCCTCGAGGTGCTCGACAACCTGCTCGGCAACGCCGACAAGTACACGCCGCCCGGCACGCCGATCTGGATGGAGGCCGGCCGCTCGGAGGGCCGCGCGGTCCTGGCGGTCGAGGATGCCGGGCCCGGGATCCCGAGCCAGGAGCGCGAGCGCATCTTCGAGCAGTTCACCCGCCTGGACGACGGTCTCTGCCAGGAGCCTCGGGGACTCGGGCTGGGCCTGACCATCGCCCGCCAGCTCGCCCGTGCCCAGGGTGGCGAGCTGGCCGCGGTCGACCCGAGCCGCCCGACCGGTGGAGCCCGCTTCGAGCTCCACCTGCCCCTGGCGCCGACCCGCCGGCGCCGCTCAGGGCTGACCGGCGCCATCATCCCGTGACCGCGGTCCCCGATCGCCGTGGGGGGAGTGGACTCCCCCCACGGCGGCGGTGGGACCGGCGCCTCACGCGAGACGGGCGCGGCGGCGGAAGGCGAGCACGGTCAGGCCGAAGGTGACGCAGCAGAACAGCCCGACGGCGAGCAGTCCCTTGGCGAGCAGCGCGGCGTTGACGTGGAAGAGGAAGCTGCGCGCCGCTTCGAGGACGTAGGTGATCGGGTTGATGGCGACCGCCGTCTTGAACCATCCGGTCATCAGCGGTCGCGGCAGCGTACCCGGGGTCAGGAACAGCAGCGGGAAGAAGATGACAAAGGCAGTCTGGGTCGCCCGTATCGAGCCGGTGGCCAGCGCGATCGCCACGCTGATCGCGGCGAAGCCAACGCCGAACAGGACCGTCAGCCCGAGCAGGCCCAGCGCCCCCAGGACCTCCGGCCCGGCGAAGCGCACGCCGATCGCCCAGCCGAAGCCGATCAGCAGCACGCTGTAACCGATCACCGCGACGACTTCGCCGAGCAGCGTTCCGATCACCATCGCCGAGCGGTGCACCGGTGTGAGGCTCAGCTTGTCCCAGTAGCCGTTGGCGATGTCGAGCACCAGCGCGTTCCCGCCAGAGGTGTTGGCGGCGGCGAACAGCACCGCGACCGGGAGCTGGAAGGCGGCGTAGTCGGAGATCCCGAACGCCCGCTCCGCCACCTTGCCGAGCGCGCCGAGCTGGACCACGAAGAAGAACAGGGGGATGGTCAGCGCGGGGATGAAGGACTCCGGCTCGCGCAGCAGGGCGCGGACCGACCGTCCGGTCATCGCGCGCACGTCGGAGAGGAGGCCGGCCGGCGCCGCCAGGGTGCGCGGCTCGGCGCTGGTCGCGGTCATGCGCCGCTCCTCACGCGCTTGTCGTCCATGGTGGCGTCGCGGCTGGCCGCGGTGGACAGCCGGCCGCCCGTCGCCGCCAGGAAGACGTCGTCCAGGCTCGGGCGGGACACGCTGATCGGCCCGGTGGTGACGCCCGCCCGGTCCAGGCCGCGGACGATCGTGGCGATCATGCGGGGACCGTCGGGCACGAACAGGGTGTAGCCGCTGGCGGTACCGCGCAGCTCGCCGCCGGGCAGCGCGCCGCCGGCCTGCATGTCGAGGATGGCGACCCGGGCGGCGCCGGACTCCTGGTCGCTGACGGCGATGTCGATCACGTCCGCGCCGACCCCGGCCTTCAGCGACTCCGGGGAGCCCTCGCGCACGATCCGGCCAAGGTCGATGATCCCCACCCGGTCGGCGAGCTGGTCCGCCTCCTCGAGGTACTGGGTGGTCAGGAAGATGGTGGCGCCGAACTGGCGCCGCAACTGCCGCACCCGATCCCAGATCAGGCTGCGTGAGGTGGGGTCCAGGCCGGTGGTCGGCTCGTCCAGGAACAGCACCCGCGGCCGGTGCAGCAGCGCGGAGGCAAGGTCCAGGCGGCGCTTCATGCCGCCCGAGTAGCCCTGGATGCGCCGGTCGAGGGCGTCGGTCAGGCCGACCAGCTCGGTCACCTCGTGCACCTGTTGCGCCAGCACCCCGCCCCGAAGCCCGTACAGGCGCGCCTGCAGGGTGAGCAGCTCGCGGCCGGTCTGCCTGGGGTCGAGGCCGGCCTCTTGCAGGGCGACGCCGATCAGGCGCCGGACCGTGGTCGCCTCGCCGACGACGTCGTGACCGAGCACCGAACCGGACCCGGAGGTCGGCTCGAGCAGGGTGGTGAGGATACGGACGATGGTGGATTTCCCGGCGCCGTTCGGCCCGAGGAAGCCGTAGATCTCCCCCTCCTCGATCTCGAGGCTGACCCCACGGACGGCCTCGATCTCGCCGAACCGGCGCACCAGATCGGTGGCTTGAATCGCTGTAGGCATGTGTCGAGTGTAGAGAGGTCCCGCGACAGTGCCACTCCGAATTCGCTTGACCGTTCCTCGGCGACCACCGACCATCTTCCGGCGGGCGCCGCCGGGTCCCGTCTGCGCGCCCAACTCCAGGAATGATCGATCATGCTCCGCGCCACCGACCTGACCGTCGAGATCGGCCCCCGCCTGCTGGTGGCCGACGCCAGCTTCACCGTCGCCCCGGGAGACGTCGTCGGTCTGGTGGGGCCGAACGGCGCGGGCAAGACGACCTTGCTCGGCACGCTCGCGGAGGCGGCCCGCGCGACCGGCGCCCTGATGGGCAGCGCCGGGCCGGCGGAGGACCCCGAAGCGACCCAGGTCCCAGGCAACCCCGGCGTGCAGCTTACCGGCACGCTGGCCTGGCTGCCGCAGGAGTCGCCGCCGACCAGGGAGTCCACCGGCCTCGCCCGGCTGCTCTCCGCGCGCGGGCTGGACCGGGCCAGGCAGGAGCTGGAGGCCGCCAGGCTGCGGATCGACGCGACCGCCGACGCGCGCGCCCGCGACCGCGCCATCAAGTGCTTCTCGAACCTGCAGGAGCGCTTCGAGATGAACGGTGGCTACCGCGCCGAGGCGGAGGCCAGGCGCGTCGCCGCCGCGCTCGGCGTGCCCGCCACCGGGCTGGACCGGCCGCTCGCGGAGCTCTCCGGCGGCGAGCGGCGCCGGGCGGAGCTCGCCAGGGTCCTGCTCAGCGAGGCGACCACGCTGCTGCTCGACGAGCCCACCAACCACCTCGACGCCGACGCCAAGCAGTGGCTGGCGGACTTCCTCGCGGACTTCTCCGGCGGCATCCTGGTCGTCTCCCACGACCTGCCGCTGCTGGACAAGGACATCACCGCGGTGCTCGCCGTCGACCCGGCACTGGCATCGGTCGACAGCTACAAGGGTACCTGGACCGAGTACCTGAAGGAGCGGGAGGTGCGCGCGGCCTCGGAGGCGCGCCGGCGCAAGGTGCTTGACCGCGATATCAAGCGGTTGTCGGCCTTCGTGGAGAAGTACCGCCACGCCAACGAGGTCATGGCTCGGCGCGCGATCGTGACCGAGCGGCGGGTGGAGCGCATGAAGGCGTCGCTGGTACCGGAGCGGCGCGGCGGGCGCAGGGTGGCGGTGCGCTTCCCCCAGCCGCCGCCGTGCGGCCGCGTCGCGCTGGAGGGCTTCGATCTGGCCCGCTCCTACAGCGGCCCGCCGGTGTTCAAGCAGCTCTCGCTCGATCTGGAGCGCGGTGAACGCCTGCTGGTGCTGGGACTCAACGGCGCGGGCAAGAGCTCGCTGCTGCGCATTCTCGCCGGGGTGGACCGCGCCGATGCCGGCGAGGTGCGCTACGGCCACGGCGCCGCGGTCGGCTACTACGCCCAGGAGCACGAGCGGCTCGAGCCGGACAGCACCGCCATGGAGGTGATGCGCGCCAGCGCCCGCGCGCCCGACGACGTGCTGCGCGGCGTCCTCGGCCACTTCCTGCTCGCCGGCGACCAGGCGAGCCAGCGCGTGGACACCCTGTCAGGTGGCGAGAAGACCAAGCTGGCGCTGGCCCGCCTGGTGGTCGGCCGCCACAACGTGCTGCTGCTGGACGAGCCCACCAACAACCTGGACGTGCAGGCGGTCGAGGCGCTGCGCTCGGCGCTGGCCGCCTACGGGGGCGCGGTGGTGCTGGTCAGTCACGACACCCCGTTCGTGCGGACCTTCGAGCCCGACCGGGTGCTGTTCATGCCGGAGGGCACCATCGACGTCTGGGACGAGGGCTACCTGGACCTGGTCGCGCTGGACTGAAGAGCTCCGGGATGAGGCCAGGGGGCCCGTGGGCCCCCTGGCCGCCCCCCCGGCGTGAGCGACCCGCCAAGCAACCTCCGGCGAGCGCTCTTGCCAGTCCATTCGGCATCCAGAGAGAACTTCTTGAGATGCTTCTGCCCGGTAGGGCGATTTCTGGACGGCCTGGCTCGTGGCCGCGCGCAGGGGCGCCGCTCGAAGGCTGACGATGCGCTACCCTCGCCTGGTCCCAAGCGGATCGGATCTTGCAAACCGCGGGCTGCGGCGCCGTGCCGCCCAGCCCGCCGCCGCAGCTTGCTGCCCCGGAGGTTTCCCTAATATGGCCGACGCCAACCTGGTGCCGATCGTCATCGAGCAGACCAGCCGTGGCGAGCGCTCCTTCGACATCTTCTCTCGGCTGCTCAAGGACCGGATCATCTTCCTCGGCACACCGATTGACGACACCATCGCCAACCTGGTCATGGCCCAGCTCCTGCATCTCGAGGCCGAGGACCCCGAGAAGGACATCAACCTCTACATCAACTCGCCCGGCGGTTCCATCACCGACCTGCTGGCGATCTACGACACCATGCAGTACGTCAAGCCCGACATCTCGACCATCTGCATGGGCATGGCCGCCTCGGCGGCCGCGGTGATCCTGTCCGCCGGCACCAAGGGCAAGCGCTTCGCCCTGCCGCACTCGACCATCCTCATCCACCAGCCATCGGGCGGCGCCCGCGGCCAGTCGGCGGACATCGAGATCCAGGCGCGCGAGATCCTGCGCCTGCGCAAGCTGCTGGACGAGATCATGGCCGAGCACACCGGCCAGACGGTGGAGAAGATCTCCAAGGACACCGACCGCGACTTCATCATGACCGCCGACCAGGCGATGGAGTACGGCATGATCGACGAGATCATCACGACCCGCCAGGTCGTCCCGGTGATCGCCTCCTCCACTGCCCCAGCCGGCGTCTCGCGGCCCGCCAGCGACGGCGGTGACCCGGAGCCGACCGCCGCGCCGCCGGCATCCTGAGCCGCCCGAGATGCCACTCGCCGGCCACGTCGTGTTCGACCTGGACGGCGTCATCGTCGACTCCGAGCCGACCCACGAGCGGGCCACCGGCGAGTACCTGGCCAGCCTCGGCGCAACGGTCGACCAGCGCCTGCGCGACGACATGATGGGACGGCGCGTGCGCGAGCTCACCGACGCGATCGCCGAGGAGTTGGGCCTCGCGCCTGCCGAGGTCCTCGCCGGGCGCGAGGCGGTCTTCTGGCGCCTGCTCGGGGAGGGGGGCGGGCTCGAGCCCATGCCCGGGCTGCACCGCGCGATCGGGCGCCTGACCGACGCCGGGCTGCCGCTGGCGGTGGCCACCTCGGGCACTCGCGCCTACGCCGAGCACGTCCTGGAGCGGCTCGGCGTGCGCGGGGCGTTCAAGGCCGTCGTCTCCGGCGAGGACGTGGTCCACGGCAAGCCGCATCCCGAGATCTACCTGCGCGCGGCCTCCCTGCTCGGCACCGACCCGGCCGACTGCGTCGCCATCGAGGACACCTTCCACGGGGTCACCGCCGCGCGTGCCGCCGGCATGCGGGTCGTGGCGGTTCCCAACGCCCTCACCGCCACCATGGACTTCAGTGCCGCCGACGCCGTCGTCGCGGACCTCGGGGCCGCGGCCGGGCACATCCTGGAGCGTCCTCCCTGAGGACGGCGACCTCTACGGCTGCGGGCGGCGCTCCTCGATCCGCTCGACCGTGACGCCCTGCTCCCGGAGCCATGCCTCGGCGCGGTCCACCTCGGTCTCCGGGCCCTTCAGCTCCAGCAGGAACCAGGCGACGCCAGCCTCGACGTCCACGTTGGCGCGGTGGACGTTGACCACGGCGCCGCTGGCGTGGGCCAGCCCGTGCAGCACCGGGCGGCGTGCCAGCTCGGGCGAGAGCGAGCAGTGCACCAGCCGCCGCGTGAGGCTCATCGCTGCCTCCCTTGGTCCGCGCGCAATGCAACCTGATGACCAGTGTCAGCTTACGGGAATGGAAGTGAGCGCAGAGCCCCGAGAGCGTTTTCCGCCAGCAATTCCCGCTGCCTGTCGTGCTCGCCATGCGTCCAAAGATTGATCTGCGTGAATCCCATGTCCACGAACTCCATCAGCCCAGCGGTGACCTCATCCGATCCACCTGCGACCGCGTTTGCAAATTCGACCCGGTCGCCGCCGGCGCCCAGCGCCATGATCAGCCGATGTCCTGACAGCCGGTCCAGGCTCTCGGCCATCTTCGCGAGCATTGCCGGGTGCCGGTACGGCAGCGAGATCACCGACGGAACGATCCTGATGCGGGAGGTGGAGGCTGCGAGCCAGGTGATCGCGGTCCACATCTCGCTCGTCGTTCATCGACACCAAATGTCGAGATCTCAGCTCATCCGCCGTTGCCGCTGGCCAGCTCACGGGCCCGGTCCCGGGCCGCCTCGACGGCGGCCAGCAGAGCGGCACGCACAGCATGGTTCTCGAGCTCGCGGATGGCGGCGATGGTGGTCCCGCCTGGCGAGGTCACGGCCTCGCGCAGGGTGACGGGGTGCTCGCCCGAGTCGCGGAGCATGATGGCGGAGCCGATAGCGCTCTGAACGATCAGGTCGTGCGCAACCGCGCGCGGCAAGCCCAGCAGGATGCCCGCGTCGATCATCGCTTCCACCAGGTAGTAGAAGTAGGCCGGACCGCTGCCGGACAACGCGGTGACGGCATCCTGCTGAGACTCTGGGACACGGATGGTCTTGCCGAGCGGGCGGAGCAGCTCCTCGGCCTGTGCGAGATGCTCGGCGGTGGCATGGGTACCGCCTGAGATCGCGCTCATGGCCTGGTCGACCAGGGCTGGGGTGTTGGTCATGACCCGCACCACCGGCGTGCCCGCGGGTAGGTGCCGTTCGATGAAGATGGTGGGGATCCCGGCCGCGATCGACACGATCAATCGGTCGGTGGCCACAATGTGGCCAAGGCTTTCCAACAAGGCGCTCATATCCTGTGGCTTCACGGCGAGGACCAGCAGGTCGGCGACTTTCGCGGCCTCAGCCGTGGAGGGAACCTCAATGCCGTAACGAGCCCGGAGCTCCTCGGCCCGCTCCGCTCGGCGAACGGTGGCGAGCAGCTCGGCGGTCGGCTTGCCCGCCCGCAGCAGGCTGGAGAGCAGCGTCTCCCCCATCTTGCCAGCGCCGATGATCGCAACGCGGACCCCGTGGATCGGACTCATTGAATGTCATCCTCCAAAGATTGGCTTGAGATCAGGCCAACACCCTGGCGATCCGCTCCAGCGCCCAGTCGATCTCGTCCTCCTTGATGACCAGTGGCGGGGAGAGCCGGACGGTGGTGTCGTGAGCGTCCTTGCAGAGCAGCCCCTCGGCCAGCAGCATTTCGCATGCCTCCCGGGTGGTCAGCTCACCCGGAAGCAACTCCAAGCCGGCCCAGAGCCCGATGCCGTGGATGTCCTTGACCTTGGACAGCCCGGCCCCGCGCAGCCCGTCGAGCAAGCGCCTGCCGAGCGTTGCCGCTCGCTGCTGCACCTCCCCCTCGGCCACCATCGCCAGCACCTCCCGGCCGATCGCGCAGGCCAACGGGTTGCCGCCGAAGGTGCTGCCGTGCTCCCCCGGCCCGATGACCTTCATGACGTCCCAGCGGGCAACCACGGCCGACAGCGGGTAGATACCGCCGCCGAGCGTCTTGCCCAGGATGTAGATATCGGGATCGACGTCCTCATGCTCGCATGCGAAGGTCCGGCCGGTCCGGCCCAAGCCGGACTGGATCTCATCGGCAATGAAGAGCACGTCACGCTTCCGGCACAGCTCCCGGGCCGCACGCAGATACCCCGGCGGGGGAACGATCACGCCGGCCTCACCTTGAACCGGCTCCACGAGGAACGCGGCCGTGTCGTCATCGATCGCGGCGGCCAGCGCGTCCGAATCGCCATAGGGGACGATCTCAAACCCTGGCGTGAACGGCCCGAACCCATCCCGAGCGCTGGGATCGGTGGAGAAGCCGACGATCGTGACCGACCGACCGTGAAAGTTGTTGTTGCACACGATGATCTTCGCTCGGTCCGGTGCCACGCCTTTGACATCATAGGCCCAGCGGCGGGCGAGCTTGATCGCGGTCTCCACCGCTTCCGCCCCGGAGTTCATGGGCAGGACAGCCTCCATCCCGCAAAGCTCGGCGAGCGCCTGACAGAACGGGCCAAGCTGATCGTTATGGAAGGCTCGGCTGGTGAGCGTGAGCCGGTCGAATTGCTCTCGGGCCGCGGCCAGCAATCGTGGATGACGATGGCCGAAGTTCAGGGCCGAGTACGAGGCAAGCAGGTCGAGGTACGCTCTGCCGGCCACATCGTAGACCCAGACGCCCTCGGCCCGGGCCACCACGACTGGCAGCGGATGATAGTTGTGGGCACTCCAGCGCTCGACAAGCTCAATTGCTGTCGCCTGCCTGTCCTGCTGGTTCCGGGCGCGATCCACACGTGCCTCCTGTACGGCTTCGGTCGAGTCCAAGGCGAAATCTTATCGGCTTCCGCGAAGTTGACTCAGTCGTCCAGGACGGGAAGCAAAGGGACGGGCCCTGCCGGGCCCGTCCCTTCAGCCTTGCGGAGATGGACGGTCAGAAGTCCATCTCGCCGCCGCCGGGCGCGGCCGGCGCGGCGGGCGTCTTCTCCGGCTTGTCCGCCACGAGCGCCTCGGTGGTGAGGAACAGGGCGGCGATCGACGCGGCGTTCTGCAGCGCCGAGCGGGTGACCTTGGCCGGGTCGACGATGCCGTACTGGAACATGTCGCCGTACTCGCCGGTGGCGGCGTTCAGGCCCCAGCCGCTCTCGAGCGTGCGGACCCGCTCGACCACCACGCCGCCCTCGAGGCCGGCGTTGACGGCGATCTGCTTCAGCGGCTCCTCCAGGGCGCGGCGCACGATCGCGGCGCCGGTCGCCTCGTCACCGGAGAGGTCGACCTTGGTCAGGGCCTCCTGGACGCGCAGCAGGGCGACACCGCCGCCGGCGACGATGCCCTCCTCGACCGCGGCGCGGGCGTTGGAGACGGCGTCCTCGATGCGGTGCTTCTTCTCCTTCAGCTCCACCTCGGTGGCGGCGCCGACCTTGATCACGCCGACCCCACCCGCGAGCTTGGCCAGGCGCTCCTGCAGCTTCTCGCGGTCGTAGTCGGAGTCGGTGTTGTCGATCTCGGTCTTGATCTGGTTGATGCGGCCCTTGATGTCGTCCTCGCTGCCGGCGCCCTCGACGATGGTGGTCTCGTCCTTGGTGACGACCACCTTGCGCGCGCGGCCGAGCAGGTCGAGGGTGACGTTCTCGAGCTTGAGGCCGACCTCCTCGCTGATGACCTGGCCGCCGGTGAGGATGGCGATGTCGGCGAGCATGGCCTTGCGGCGGTCGCCGAACCCGGGCGCCTTGACCGCGACCGACTTGAAGGTGCCGCGGATCTTGTTGACCACCAGCGTGGCCAGGGCCTCGCCGTCCACGTCCTCGGCGATGACCACCACCGGCTTGCCGGTCTGCATGACCTTCTCGAGCACCGGGAGCAGGTCCTTGACCGCGGAGATCTTCTGGTTGGCGACCAGGACGTAGGCGTCGTCCATGACCGCTTCCATGCGCTCGGGGTCGGTCACGAAGTAGGGCGAGATGAAGCCCTTGTCGAACCGCATCCCCTCGACGGTCTCCAGCTCGATGCCGAAGGTGTTGGACTCCTCGACCTGGATCACGCCCTCCTTGCCGACGACGTCCATCGCCTTGGCGATGACCTCGCCGATCTCGGGGTCGCCGGCCGACACGGTGGCGGTGTGGGCGATCTCGTCGCGGGTCTCGACGTCCTTGGCCTGGTCCTTGATGGCCTCGACAGCGACCTCGACGGCCTTCTCGATGCCGCGCTTGAGACCCATCGGGTTGGCGCCGGCGGCCACGTTGCGCAGCCCCTCGCGGACCAGGGCCTGGGCCAGCACGGTCGCCGTGGTGGTGCCGTCACCGGCGATGTCGTCGGTCTTCTTGGCGACCTCCTTCACCAGCTCGGCGCCGACCTTCTCGTAGGGGTCCTCGAGCTCGATCTCCTTGGCGATCGACACGCCGTCGTTGGTGATGGTGGGCGCGCCCCACTTCTTCTCGAGGACCACGTTGCGGCCCTTGGGCCCCAACGTCACCCGTACGGCATCGGCGAGCTGGTTCATGCCCCGCTCGAGCGCCCGGCGGGCGTCCTCCTCGAAGGCGATGATCTTGGACATGCGCGGCTACCTCCCTTAAGGTGGGTCTGACTGTTCTGTCGTCACTTACGCTGGGTACGGCCGCTGGCCGGCCAAAATGTTAGCACTCATGATAGTCGAGTGCTGACACTCAGCAAAGTGGAGTGCTAAGCACCGCCGTATGGTGGTCCTCTGCCCTGCCGCTGCCCTGCCGCGCACGCGACCAGAGCTACCTGACAGGACCTTCGGCGAACGTCCTGAGCGCGGCGAGGGCACGGGCGCGCAGGCCGCCGGAGCGCCGGTAGCCGTCCAGCTGGCCGCCGGCCAGTGGCGGGCCGCCGCCGCTCCACCAGCTCCACCCGGAGAGCCGGGCGCCCATCCGCCCGGCCGCCTCCCCACCGGCCGCCTCCCACCCCTGAGGAAGGTCGACGGGGGGGGCCGTCCTACAGCTCAGACCGCTACTCGGAACGTGAGCATCTGTGACACCCATGTCGAGCACCCCTGCTCGGGGTTCCTCACCACCGTACGGGCGGATCGGTTCTGGTGTCGTAGGCCCCCGCCACCTCGCGGTGGTCTTCCAGGGCCTCGCACGCACCACGCTGAACGTGGGCCTGCCCGCCGTGGTCGCCCACGAGCGGCACCGGGGCGGCAACTCCACCCCGCTGGACATCCCGGTCGGCGGCGCCGACCGCTGCGGTCCAGTCACGCAGGTTCAACGCCGCGTTGGCGTTGCGGTCCACCCACCCTCCACACCCAGGGCAGCGCCACACCCGGTCGCCGAGCTGCAGGTCGGCCAGGTAGCCGCCGCAGCCATGATGGGTCTTGGACGACGCAAACCAGCGGTCGGCGACCACCAGCTGGCCGCCCGCCGCTGGGCACTTGTAGGCAAGCATGGGGCGGACGGCGCCAAGGCCGGCCTGGCCGACGCTACGGCGAAACGCGCGGCGGCCCATCCCCCGGCCCATCGCGGCGACGTCGAGGTCCTCGACCACGACCGTGCCGTAGCGGCCCGCCAGCCGGGTGGTCAGCAGATGCACCTGGTGGGTGCGGAGGTTCGCGAGCCGCCGGTCCAGGGCGGCCAGCTTGGCGTTCGCCTGGCGATGCCCGCGGGAGCCGACGATGCGGCGGGAGCGTTGCCGCGCGACCCGGCGGCGCTGGGTGTGGGTTTGCGCCCACGGGGCGGGATGGGCGATGCGCTGGATCGAATCGTCGGGGTGGGCGACGACCGCCCACTCCGCACCGACGCCAAGGTCGATGCCGCAGCGGCCGTCGGGTTGGCTGGGTGTGCGGGGCTTGTGGGCGACGATCGCCTGGACGGAGACAGGTGGCGGCGGTCGGGCTCCAGCCGCATCGCGCCGGTGGTGAACCGCACCCGGCCACGATCCCGGTGGCGTGCCTTGAACCGTGGGAACCCCACCCGCCGGCCACCACGGCGACCGTGCTTGGCGTCCGACCAGTTGCCAAGCGCCGCGACCAGGTCGGCGATGCCCGAGGCGTAGACCTCCTTGGAACTGCACCGCCACCAGGGCGCGACTCCGTGCTTGGCCTGGTTCCATGCCTTGCGGAGCTGGTAGAAGTTCCACGGCAGCGGCGCCACGGCCGGGTCGGCGGCGCGGGCGTCGAGGCTGGCTTTGACCTGGGCGAGCGCCCAGTTGTAGGCGAACCGACGTCCGCCGAAGCTCTGCGCGATCCGCTCAGGCTGCTCGGCGGTGGTCGGCTCGACCTCCAAGCGGAAGCCGCGCGCCATCCAGCCGTCGGGGATGGCGAACCGCTGGCCGGCACCCATCAGCGGTCCCTGCCGTCGGTGGCGGTGGGGTCGGCGTGACCGGAGAGGTTCTTCGCGCAGGTCACCGCGCGCAGCGCCCGGTTGCGGGCGCCGCGGCGCCCGTACAACCGCGCGCAGAACCTCGTCAACACGTCGATCATGTCGCCCACCAGGTCGTCGGTGGTCTCGCCAGGGTCGAGCACCACCAGCCTGCGGCCTTGCGCGGCAAGCGCCGCCTCCACGTACTCGACGCCGAAGCGGGCCAGCCGATCCTGGTGCTCGACCACGATCATGACGGCCGTGGGGTCGGCGAGTAGCCGCCGAAGCCGTGGCCGCCGGCCGTTGAGCCCAGAGCCGACCTCACAGACCACCCCGGCCACGCCGATCCCTTGCCCGGCCGCCCACGCCGACAGCCGCGCGACCTGCCGATCCAGATCGGCGCGCTGGTCGTGGGCGGACACCCGCGCATACAGCACGGCGCCGCGATCCGGCAGGCGGCCGATGTCAGGCACCTCGACCAGGATCGTGCCAGACGGCAGGCGGCGCGCAGGGACCGGCATCCTGCCCTGGCGGAACCAGCGGTAGGCGGTCTGTGGGTGCACGCCGTTGGCGCGTGCCCACGCAGCCAGCTTCATGCCCCGATATTAACACATACGTTCGATCACGAATGCTCACATCACAGCGAACAGCTCACAACCCCGATGACGGAGACCCCGAGGTCGGGGGCCCGCGCCAGCCGGAGATCCGCAGTGAGCAGCGGCACGCCGAGCGATCGGGCGGTCACGACGTAACAGGCGTCGAAGGGGGCGAGACTGGCCCGCAGCGCCCAGACGGCTTCGAGCATTCCGGTAGTGGGAAGGCGACGCACGGGCGCATCCGCGAGGGCGGCAACGGCCTTGGCGGCACGCTCGGGCGAGATATCCCCCACCCGCTCCTTTCGTCGGATCGCGCCCAAGACCTCGGCGTTCACGTGATCGGGGGCGACCGTCACGTCAACGCCCTCGAGCACCTGTGCGACCGCCTTCGCCCGCGGCAGACCCAGGAGCAGGTCGACGAGAGCCGAGGCGTCGATGCAGACCCCCCTACTCGGTCGCATCGTCGTCTTGCGGTGCAATCGGGCCGACCCGCCTGTCCAGCTCCTGCTCCCGCTCCTCCCTGAGCTCGTGGATCAGCGCAACGCTGTCGAACGGCTCCACCGGCTCGTGCGTCCTCAGGCGGGCAAGCCACGCCCGCATGGTCGGCACCTCGAGGTCATGCCGTATCAGGTCGAGCACGTAGTCGCTCACGGTCCTTCCCTCCTCGGCGGCCCGGGAGCGGATCGCGTCGTGCAGTCCCTCCGGCACGTTCTTGATCTGGATCGCACCCATTGGCCAAGCATAGCTCAATATGGGTGCCAGCAGCATGCCGAGAGCATGCTCGGCGGATCTGTGGACGACGAGGATCGCCGCCACGCCGAGCAGACCCGTGGTCCAGCAGCCCTCAGCCGGTGGGCACGAGCAGGTCGGGGGTGAGCGGCGCCAGCGCCTCCTCCAGGGCGTCGATGTTCGGTCGCACCGTCACGGTGGCGCCGGCGCGACCCTCGAGCACCTCACTGGTCTTCAGACCATGGCCGGTGATCAGCGCGACAACGCGCTCGCCACGCCGGAGCACCCCGGCGGCCGCGAGCCGGGCCGTGGTGGCGACGGTCACCCCCGCGGCGGTCTCGCCGAACACGCCGGTGGTGCGGGCGAGCAACCGGATCGCGTCGACCACCTCGTCGTCGCTCACCGCCTCGACGCGTCCACCAGTCGAGCGCACCACCTCGAGCGCCTCCACCCCGTCGGCCGGGTCGCCGATGGCCAGGGACTTCACGATGCCACTCGGCTTGACCGGGGTGACCTGGTCGCGGCCGTCGGCAAACGCGCTGGCAACCGGCGGGCAGCCGTCGGACTGCGCGCCGTGCACGCTGAACCGGGTCGACTCCACCAGGCCGTGCTCGGCCAGCGTGCGGAAGCCCTGGTGGACCTTGGTCAGCAGGGCGCCCGAGGCGATCGGCACGACCACGTGGTCGGGCAGGGACCAGCCGAGCTGCTCGGCCACCTCGAGCCCGACCGTCTTGGAGCCCTCGGCGTACCAGGGACGCAGGTTGACGTTGACGAAGCCCCAGCCGAACGCCTCGGCGGCCTGGGAGGCCAGCCGGTTGGCCTGGTCGTAGTTGCCCTGGACGGCGACGACGGTCGCGCCGAAGGTGGCGGCCGAGGCGATCTTGGCCGGCTCCAGGTCGGCCGGTATCACCACGACGCAGTCCAGGCCCTGGGCGGCGGCCGCGGCCGCGGTCGCCCCGGCGAGGTTGCCGGTGGAGGCGCAGGCGATCGTGGTCAGCCCGAAGGCGCGGGCCCGCGCCGCCGCGACCGCCACCACGCGATCCTTGAAGGAGTTGGTCGGATTGCGGGTGTCGTCCTTCAGATACAGCTCGCCCGGGATGCCGAGCGCCTCCGCCAGCCTCGGCGCGGGCACCAGCGGAGTGAAGCCCGGAGCCAGGTCGCCCGGGCCTGGCCGCGCGGGCAGCAGGTCGGCGTAGCGCCAGATCGACCGCGGCCCGGCCTCGATGGCGGCGCGGCTGAGCCGCGCTCGCAGCGTGGCCGCGTCGTACTCGGCGTCGAGCGGACCGAGGCAGTGGGGACAGGCGTACTGCAGCGTCGGCCGCTGGGCCGCGCCGCAGCCGCGACATCGGAGGAGGACGTGGTCAAGTGTCGAGTCGGCGATCAGGATCGGTGACCCTCCTTCCAGGCTCGTCGGCGAGCGCCGCGCGCCCGGTCACCGACCGCAACGCGCATCTTTCCCCGTGCACTGGCACGGGGACGGACGTGGCACCTTCCCCGGTTGAGGACCGCACGGTCGCCGGCCTGTGGCCGGGGGGGTTGCCGGGGCTTCGTCGGGCCGGTCCCTCCACCCCTCTTGATGCGTCGCCGGCTGTCTTGAGTTGTCACAATCAGATTGCCCTGGCACGCTCCGAGTGGTCAACGTCCTCGTGGGGACCGCGATGAGCGGCGCCGCTGGAACCGGAAGGGAGACCGGATTCCGGACCGAATGGATAATCTTGATCTTTGGGAGTGGTTCGGCAAGCGAACCTTCCACTACAACCAGTTCGAACCGATTAGCCAGCTACGGGCAGCCCGCGAGCGGCTCGGTACCACGGTATCGGTGGCGATCCCCGCCCGGAACGAGGCGGCGACCATCGGCAGGATCGTTCGAGTGCTCCGCAGGGCCCTGCTCGACCGTTCGCGGCTGGTCGACGAGATCGTGGTGATGGACGGCGGCTCCAGCGACGACACCGCCGCCATCGCCCGGGCCGAGGGCGCCACCGTCCACGCCGAGGACGAGGTCCTGCCGGAGACCGGCACCGGCACCGGCAAGGGCGAGGGTCTCTGGAAGAGCCTGCACGTCTGCCAGGGCGACATCATCTGCTGGGTGGACGCCGACATCCGCAACATCCACCCGCGCTTCGTCTACGGCCTGATCGGCCCGCTGCTCACCGATCCCCAGATCTCCTACGTGAAGGCGTTCTACGAGCGGCCCATCCGTGAGCGCAACGTCATGCGGCCCAGCGGCGGCGGCCGCGTGACCGAGCTGCTGGCGCGGCCCATGATCAACCTCTTCTGGCCGGGCCTGGCCGGCATCGTGCAACCGCTGTCGGGCGAGTACGCGGGCCGGCGCGAGGTGCTCGAGCAGGTGCCCTTCTCCTCGGGCTACGGCGTGGAGCTTGGCCTGCTCATCGACATCGCGACCCGCTTCGGGCCGGACGCGATCGCCCAGGTCGACCTGGAGTGCCGCATCCACAGGAACCAGGACACGCAGGCGCTGTCGCGGATGAGCTTCGGCATCCTGCAGGCCGCGCTCATGCGCCTGACCGTGGAGGGCCGCGCCAACCCCGGGCCCTACTCGACCACCCTGTACCAGTTCACCAACCAGCTGCGGGAGTACCACATGCAGCCTCACCAGATCACCACCCTGGAACGCCCGCCGATCGCCTCCGTCGACGGCTACCGGCGCCGGCGCGAGGCCGTGCTGGCCGGCCGGACGTAACGCCACCATGGCGGCTTTCGCGCTCGCCGAGGCCGGCCAGGCGCTCGGCGCGCTCGTCCCGTCGGTGCTGTTCTCCGACGTCGACGGCACCCTGGTGGGCCGGGGCGGCGCGCTGCTCGCCGACCTGGACGGCGCGCCCTCGCTGGCCGCCGCCGAGGCGCTGCTGACCGCCCGGCAGGCCGGCCTCGAGATCGTGCTGGTCTCCGGCCGCACCCGGGCACAGCTCTGGGAGGCCGCACGGCTGCTGGGCCTGCGCGACGCCATCGCGGAGATGGGCGCCGTCCTGGTACGCGACGGCAGGGCCGAGCTGCAATGGGGCGAGGCGCCGCGGGACCTGGGGGAGACGCCCGCCGAGGCGCTGCGGCGCTCCGGAGCGCTCCGCGTCGTGCTCGACGGGTTCGCCGGGCGCATCGAGCCGCACGTCCCCTGGCACCAGAACCGCCAGGGCACGGCGCTGCTGCGGGGCCAGGTCGAGGTGGCCGAGGTGGACGCCGCCCTGCGGGCGGAGGGGCTCGGCTGGGCGCGGCTGCTCGACAACGGCCGCCTGCGCGGCCCGTACCCGCACCTGGGCCCCGGCGAGACCCACGCCTTCCATCTCCTGCCCGCGGCGGTGAGCAAGGCCGCAACCGCGGCCACCTATCTCGCCGCCCGGGGTCTGGCACCCTCGCAGGCCGCGGCGGTCGGCGACGGGCCGGCCGATCTCGAGCTGGCCGACGCGGTCGGCGCGATGTTCCTGGTCGCCAACGGCGCGTGGGCCGCGGCGGCGGCCGGCGAGCGGCAGGTGATCGTCACCCCGTCGAGCGCCGGCCGCGGCTTCGCCGAGGTGGTGCGGATCCTGTGCTCAGCCCGCCAGCGCCAGGTAAGGATTGAGTAAGCTGATTGCCATGGCGGACGAAGGAAGGTAGGCGGTCCCGGTGGCTGAGCTCGTGGTAGCGTCCAATCGCGGACCAGTCCAGTTCGAGATCGACGACGACGGCCACCTGACGGCCGGGCGGGGCTCGGGCGGCATGGTCGCCGCGCTCGGGCCCGCGCTGGCGGGGCAGGCGGGCACGTGGGTGGCCGCGGCCATCAGCGAGGGCGACCGGATCGCCGCGCGCCAGGTGGCCCGCACCAGCCGGCGGCGGCGCCTGGATCTCCCCCAGGGGCCGGTCCAGCTCCGCAGCCTGGTCATCGACCCGCGCCAGTACCAGAGCTTCTACAACCGGGTCTCCAACCGGACGCTGTGGTTCCTGCAGCACTACCTGTTCGACGTGGCGCGCCACCCACGCTTCGATGCCACCTTCCGCAACGCGTGGCGCAACTACCGCGAGGTCAACCGCGCCTTTGCGACCGCCTGCGACGAGGAGGCCGACCCTCGCGCCGCCGTGTTCATCCAGGACTACCACCTGGCGCTCGCGCCCGCGATGCTGCGCGCACGGCGCCCCGACCTGGGCATCGCTCACTACACCCACTGCCCGTGGGCCGATCCCTCCTATTTCTCGATGCTGCCGCACCCGATCCGGCAGGAGCTGCTCGGGGGGATGCTCGGCGCCGACCTGCTCGGCTTCCTGGTGCCGCGCTGGTCGCGCAACTTCCTGCGCTGCTGCCAGGAGGCCGGCTACCAGGTCGACCAGGAGCGCCAGATCGTGCGCACCCCGGAGGGGCGCCGGGTGCGCGTGCGCGCCTACCCGCTCGGGGTCGACGGCGACGACCTGCGCGCCCGAGCGGCCGAGCGGGACGCCATGACGCAGCACCGCTCAGTGCGCGAGCTGGCCCGCGGCCGCGCGCTGGTCGTGCGGGTCGACCGCATGGAGCTGTCCAAGAACATCCTGCGCGGCCTCGACGGCTTCGCCGCGTTCCTCGAGAGCCATCCGCGCATGCGCGGCCGGGTGGTGCACCTCGCGCTGGCCTATGCCTCCCGCCGGGACCTTCCCGAGTACCAGGCGTACACGGCCGAGGTGAAGCAGGCGGCCGAGGCCATCAACGAGCGCTTCCGCACCAAGACCTGGGAGCCGATCCGGCTGGAGCTGCGCGACAACTACCCGCGCGCGCTCGCCGCCATGGCCCAGGCCGACGTGCTGATCGTCAACCCGGTCTGGGACGGCATGAACCTGGTCGCCAAGGAGGGACCGTCGGTCAGCGAGCGCGACGCCGTGCTGATCCTCTCCCGCAATGCCGGGGCCGCCGACGACCTCGGCGACTGGGCGCTGCTGGTGAACCCCTTCGACACCGCCGAGCTGGCCGAGACGATCGGCACCGCGCTGGCGATGCTCCCGGAGGAGCGCTCCATGCGCGCCAAGGGCCTGCGCGAGCAGGCATCGGCGCTGCCGCCGCAGGAGTGGTTCTCCAGGCAGCGCCACGACCTCCAGGCCATCCGCTCACGGAGCAACTAGAAGATCTGCTGGTAGTTCTGCCCGATGATGACGTGCAGGGCGACCTCGCGGGAGAGCCGCGCCTGTGCCTGGCTGGCCGGCAGGATGGTCCTGAAGGCGGGGAAGCGAGCACGGAACGCCTCGGCGTCAGCCTTGTGGCCGTCGGTGTAGTAGATGCGAGAGACCTTGTAGGTGCCGAGGGCAGTGTTGGTGGCGACCACCTCGTAGCCGGCGCGACGGATCCGGTCGGCAACCCGACGGGCCAGGCCGGGCACGAAGACCGCGTTCAGGACCTGGACCGTGACTCCCTTGGCCGGGCGCAGGGTGGTGCCGGTCGCCCCGCCGGCCGCGGTGGTCGGCGGCGCCGTGGTGGGCGCCGCGCTGCTGGCCGGCGCGCGGCTGGTGGCCGGGGCGGCGGGCCTCGAGGTCGTTGACGCCGCGGGGCCACTGCTGCCGCTGGCGGTGACGGAGCTGGGCGTTCGCTGCCCGCTCAGCCGGTCCACGGCGACGAACAGGGCGAGGAACACCACCAGCACCGCCGCCGCGCGAGCGGTCGGACCGGGTCGCAACCTGACCTCCCTCGATGCGGTGGAGAACCGACGGGAACGGCAAAAATCTGATCGGGCCGAGCGTAGCGCCGGGCCCGATCAGTCTCTGCCTGGATTGTGCATGCCGAGACTACGGGAATCAGTCGATCCCGCGCCCGCGCGCCGGCGGTCCCGGGTGGCGCGCAGGCGCCGCAGCCGATCGACCAGAACCGGCTCTGCCTGGAGGGCCAGTGGATCGTCGAGCAGGCGGCTCAAGAGCTGGTAATAGGCGGTCGGGCTGAGCTCCAGCTCACGCCGGATCGCCTCTTCCTTTGCCCCGGCAAACTGCCACCAGCGCCGTTCGAAGGCGAGGATCGCCAGGTCGCGCGCTGGCAGGGCGGCCGACCCTTCCTCGGCAATCATCCGCGCCTCCGGTACGCACTACTCGGGGTGGCCCGCCACGCAGTTCTCTGTAGCCACCACCCTGCCGGCCAGCCGACTCGATCGCTGTCCGGCGCCGGTATTGACCCAAGATGTTGTGGTCAGCGCTACGTTAACCGCTACATATGGGGAAGGCAAGCCGGAAGGGAGGCAGGGCCTCCTGTGGACGGAAGACTTGGCAGCCGTCACCGGAGCGAGTAGATTCCGCAGCGTTTGATCACGGAATGGTCACCGAGAGATAACAAGCCGTGCCCCGCGGTCTGGCGGGAGTACTGGAACCCCCGCACCGGCAGGCGCCGGTGCCCAGACGGCCCCTCCGGCCCCCAACGGAGGGGAGGACGCTTCCCCAAGGCTCCTCGTCCGTCTGTCCCGGCTGGTCCGCGGGCACGGAGCAGTACGAGGAAAGGAGGCTGGGCTTGCCGTCCTGCGGTCGCACGTCTCCCCCCCGCCGAGCGCATCGTCGTGCGATGCGGACGCTGCTCATCGCGACCCTTGCACTCCCCCTGACGATGCTCTCGCTCGCGAGGCAGGACGGCGCCCACGCCAGCCCCGCTCGGATCGCCCAGCTCCAGAGCCAGCTCGAGAAGCTGAACCAGCAGTCGGATCAGCTTGTCGAGCAGTACCTCCAGGCGAAGCTGGCGCTGGAGGGGACCGAGCGGACCCTGAGCACGCTCCGGCACGATGCGGACCAGGCCGAGCAGACACTGCGCGACGCGCGGCAGCGGCTCGGCGAGCGCGCCGCGGCCGCCTACGTCGAGGGCCCGGGCAACAATCTCGCCGCCGTGCTCGGAGCCGCCGACCCGAGCGACACCATCGATCGCGTCCAGCTCCTCGAGCTGCTCGCCCGGCAGGACGGCGATCTGATGGCCACGCTGGACATCGCCAACAAGAACTACGACACGCGCAGGCGAGCGCTCGAGGCGACCCAGGGTCAGCAGGCCCTGGAGGTGACCGCCCTCGCCTCCAAGAAGGATGCGGCCAACCGCGCGGCGGACCGGACCCAGACGCTGCTCGCCCAGGTCAAGGCCGCCGACCGCACCCGGCTCCTGGCAGCCGCCAACAATGCCGCGCAGTCGAGCACCAGCTCCTCCTCCGGCTCGTCCGGCAGCCAGCCGTCCTTCCCGAAGGTCGCCGCCAGCGGCGCGGCCGCCAAGGCGGTTGCCTTCGCCAAGGCGCAGGTGGGCGAGCCCTACCAGTTCGGCGGGACGGGCCCTGGCGCGTGGGACTGCTCCGGCCTGACCATGGTCGCCTGGGCGCAGGCGGGCGTCTCCCTTCCCCACTCCTCCGCGGCGCAGTACGACGTCACCCGTCACATCTCCGCGGGTGAGCTGCAGCCGGGCGACCTGATCTTCTACTACAGCCCGATCTCGCACGTCGCCATCTCCGTCGGCGGCGGGATGCAGGTCGCGGCCACCCACACCGGCGACTTCGTGCGGCTGCAGCCGCTCCACAGCGGCATCGTGGGCTACGGCCGCCCGGCAGGATAGGAGACCGACAGCCTCCGAGACCCCCCGCGCCCCCCGAGAATCCCCCACACTGAAGGCCCGCAATGCCGCGGGCCTTCAGTGTTGTCGCCGGGCGGCTACGGGAACAACCCACGCATGCGATGGGCTTCGGCGACGCGGTCGACGCCGATGACCTGGGCGCTCTCACGCATGCTCAGGTCACGCTCCTGGGCAAAGGCCGAGACCTCGGCGTAGGCACGCTCCATGACCGAGCGCATGCGCCCGTTCACGTCGTCCTCCGACCAGAAATACGCCTGCAGGTCCTGCACCCACTCGAAGTAGGAGACCGTGACCCCGCCGGCATTGGCCAGCACGTCCGGCACCACCAGGCAGCCGCGGTCGTTCAGGACCTTGTCGGCGGCAGGCGTGGTTGGCCCGTTCGCGCCCTCCACGATGATCCCCGCCCTGACCGTGTCGACGTTGTCGGAGCGGATCACGCCCTCCAGCGCCGCCGGGACCAGCACGTCCACGTCCAGCGCGAGCAGCTCGCCGTTGGAGATGCGGTCCGCGCCGGGGAAGGTGGCGACGGTCGACGCCCCCGCCTCGCGGCGGTGCCGCAGGATCGCCTGCGGGTTGAGGCCACGCTCGTTGTACAGGCCACCCTGCACGTCGGAGACCGCCACCACGTTGCAGCCGGCATCATGCAGCACCATGGCCACCCCGGCGCCCACCTTGCCGAACCCCTGGATCGCCACCTTCACCCGCGAAGGCTCCAGGCCACGCTCGCGCAAGGCCATGAACAGGCAGTACATCACCCCCAGCGAGGTCGCCCCTGTCCGGCCTTCGGACCCGCCGATCGCCAGCGGCTTGCCGGTCACCACGCTCGGCACGCTGTAGCCCTGGTTGACCGAGTAGGTGTCCATGAACCAGGCCATGATCTGGTCGTCGGTGTTGACGTCGGGCGCGGGGATGTCCTTCTCTGGGCCGATGATCGGCAACAGCTCGGCCGCATAGCGCCGCGTGAGCCGCTCCAGCTCATCCTGGGAGAGGGTGGCCGGGTCGACCACCACGCCCCCTTTGGCACCGCCGAAGGGGATGCCGACGACCGCGCACTTCCAGGTCATCCACATGGCCAGCGCGCGGATCTCGTCCAGCGACACCAACGGGTGGTAGCGCATCCCGCCCTTGGCGGGACCGCGGGTGACGTTGTGGTGCACCCGGTAGCCGGTGAACACCTCGAGGCGGCCGTCGTCCCGGCGCACGGGGACCGCCACGGTCAGCTCGCGCTTGGGGGTGGCCAGCAGATCGCGCATGCCCTGATCGAGCCCCAGAACGTCGGCGGCCGCCTCGAGCTGTGACAGGGCCGATTCCCACGCGGTGGTTGTCTCGCGCAACGGCGCAGGCGCGTTGCTCACTGGTGGAAACCTCCTGGCCAGCACCATTGCCAGCCGTCGCCGAACCTAGTCCTCAGTCCTCGATCGCCGTGTCATGCCCGCCCCGCGGAGGACGCTCACGGTGGGCGCTCCGGCATCGTATGCCCAGTGGACGGGGCCATCACGCCACCGACGAATCGTATCCTTGTGCGTGATGACCGGCTACCAGGACTCCAGCCGCGCGCCGCTCGCGCCCGCCGGGCGTGGGCTGAGCGCCACGCTCGTGGGCATGCTGGCGATCGTGGCGGTCACCTGGCTGCTCTCCCTGGTGGTGGTTGGACCGCTGGCGTACGGGATCGGCGTGGCGCTGACCGGAACCGGCCGCGCCGCGCTGCTGCTGGGGACGGCGTGCTGGACGCTCGGCGCCGGGCTGGTGCTGCTGCGCGGGGTCGAGGCACGCTTCGCCCGCCTGCTGTTCCGGGTCCGCCGGCCCGACGAGGCGGAGCTCAGGCGGATCGGCCCGGTCTGGCGGCGGGCGTGCCGCCGCGCCGGGGTCGAGCCCACCGACTACACGCTGCGGGTCGAGGACAGCCAACTCAACAACGCCTTCGCGCTCGGCGCCCACTTCGTCGCCGTGACCCGGCGCGCCCTCGAGCTGCCCGACGAGCTGCTCGAGGCGGTGCTGGCGCACGAGCTGGGCCACCACCGCGACCTGCACCCGCTCGCGGCCACGCTGGGCTGGTGGTACCTCATGCCCTTCTCGCTGCTCTCCTGGCTGCTGCGCCAGGTGCGCACCGTCACCGGGACGCTGTCCCGGGCCTTCTCCAGCCTCAGCGGGCGCATCGGGCAGATCTCCGGCGGACGCCCGCTGGAGGGCCCGCTCGGCCTGGTCGGCGTGCTGATGATCCTCGGCGCGCTGGTGGTCGTCGGGCTCGTGCTGCTGGTGCTGCTGTGCGTGCTGTGGCTGCCGCTGTGGCTGGTGACCGGGGTGTCGCGCCTGCTGTCGGCCGCCCTCTCGCGCGCCGCGGAGTACGCCGCCGACCGCCGGGCGACCGAGTTGGGCTACGGTCCCGGCCTGATTCAGGTGCTCGAGATCTTCGCCCTGGACGAGCGGCGGGCGTCGCCGCGCGGCAGCCTCGGCTGGAGGCTCGCCTCACACCCGACCTGCCGGACGCGCATCGAAGCGGTCCGCCGCGCGCAGGCGCGCAAGAACGGCTTCACGTCCCTCAGGGGACGCATCTAGCATGGGGCCTGCGCCTGGCGGCACGCGGCGGACCGGGCCGTGGGGGCGGTTGCGCGTACCTGAGGGGAGAGATCGAGATGCTCGAGTTCGGTGTTTGCTTCTCAGCCGACCCCCCGCCGTCGCGAATGGTCGAGCTGACCCGCGCGGCGGAGGAGGCCGGCTTCGCGTACGCGTGGGCCTGGGACTCGCACGTGCTGTGGCAGGACGTCTACCCGATCTTCACGCTCATGGCGGAGGCGAGCTCGCGGATCCACCTGGGGCCGTGCGTGACCAACCCGGCCACCCGCGATCCGACCGTCACCGCCAGCACGCTCGCGACCCTCAACGACATCTCCGGCAACCGCATGGAGATGGGCATCGGCCGCGGCGACAGCGCCCGCCGGGTGATCGGCCAGCCGCCGGTCACGGTGGAGCGCATGGAGTGGGCCACCAGGCTCATCAAGGACCTGGCCGAGGGCCGGCCGGCACGCTACGACGGGACTGAAATTCAGCTCAAGTGGGCCAAGGGGACGCTGCCGGTGTGGATCGCCGCCTACGGGCCCAAGGCGTTGCGGCTCGCCGGCCGGATCGGCGACGGGGTGATCCTGCAGCTCGCCGACCCGCACGTGATCCGCTGGCTGCTGCGCTGGGTGCGCGAGGGCGCTGAGGAGGCCGGCCGCCGCTTCGAGGACGTCAAAGTGATGGCGGCCGCGCCCGCCTACGTCTCCGGCGACCTGGGGCACGCGCGCGAGCAGGTGCGCTGGTTCCCGGCGTTGGTCTCCAACCACGTGGTCGACCTGGTCAACCGCTACCCCCGCGAGGAGCTTCCCGACGAGCTGACCGCCTACGTCGCCGCACGGGACCATTACGACTACGCCGAGCACGGCCGCGTCGGTGCGGGGCATGCTTCATTCGTGAGCGACGAGGTGGTAGACCGGTTCTGTGTGATCGGCACGCCGGAGCAGTGCGATCGGCGCCTGCGCGAGCTGGAGGCGGTCGGGGTGCACCAGTTCAACATCTACTCCATGGTCGACGACCCCGACGGGGTCATCCGGACCTTCGGCAAGGAGCTGATCCCGTCCCTGACCGGCTCCCGGGCAGGGACCTGACACCAGGCGAGGAGACAGGCTCATGGCCACGATTCGGGCGGCCGTCATTCAGGCCCACGCCAACATGCCGAAGGAACGGGCGATCGAGAAGCACGTCGGGCTGATCGCGAAGGCAGCGGCGGACGGCGCCCAGATCACCTGCCTGCAGGAGATCTTCCACGGCCCCTACTTCCCGGCGGAGCAGGACCCCAAGTGGTACGCGAGCGCCGAGCCCGAGGATGGGCCCACCGTGACCCGCATGCGACAGGTCGCCCGCGACCACAACATGGTGCTGATCGTGCCCTTCTACGAGGAGGCACAGGTCGGCGTCTACTACAACACCGCGGTGGTGATCGAGCGTGACGGCACCGTGGTCGGCAAGTATCGCAAGACTCACATCCCGCAGGTCGGACCGTGCTTCTGGGAGAAGTACTACTTCAAGCCCGGCAACCTCGGCTACCCGGCGTTCGACACCTCGGTCGGCCGCATCGGGCTGATCATCTGCTACGACCGCCACTTCCCCGAGGTCGCCAGGCAGCTCGGCCTCAAGGGGGTCGAGCTGGTGTTCAACCCCTCGGCCACGGTGGAGTCGCTGTCGCGCTACCTGTGGGAGCTGGAGCAGCCGGCTCACGCGGTCGCCAACGGCTTCTGGATCGCCGCCATCAACCGGGTCGGCACCGAGGAGCCACTGAACGCTCACAGGTTCTACGGCTCCAGCTACTTCTGCGACCCTCGCGGCCAGATCGTCGCCAGAGCCTCCGAGGACGGCGACGAGGTGCTGGTCTGCGACGTCGACCTGGCCAAGGTCCGCGAGGTGCGGAACACCTGGCAGTTCCTGCGTGACCGGCGCCCGGAGACCTACGGTGAGCTGACCGGGCTGCTGCCGTGACCGGTCCATACCGTTCCCGACGTTGCGGACTGGGAGGCGACTGATGGCGCGGACGCTCATCAGGGGTGGCACGGTGGTGACCGCCACGGAGACCATGGCCGCCGACGTGCTGGTCGACGGCGAGCGGGTGGTGGCGCTCGGCAGCGACCTCGGCGCGCAGGCCGAGCGGATCGTCGATGCCACCGGCCGGCTGGTCATGCCCGGTGGCATCGACGTCCACACCCACATGGAGATGCCGTTCGGCGGGACCTTCTCGGCCGACGACTTCGCCACCGGAACGGCGGCCGCCGCATGGGGCGGGACCACCACGATCGTGGACTTCGCCGTGCCGGAGCAGGGCGAGTCGTTGCAGAGCGCGGCGCGGCGCTGGCACCAGAAGGCCGGCCCCAAGGCGCACGTGGACTACGGCTTCCACATGATCGTCCGCGAGGTCAACGAGCAGACGCTGGCCGACATGGACAGCCTCGTCGACCAGGGCATCACCTCGTTCAAGCTGTTCATGGCCTATCCGGGCGTCTTCATGGTCGACGACGCGTCGCTGTTCCGTGCCATGAGCCGCTCGAGCGAGAACGGCGCCCTGATCATGCTGCACGCCGAGAACGGCGGCCCGATCGACGTGCTGATCCGGCGCTATCTGGCAGAGGGCCGGACCGATCCGGTCAACCACGGCCTCACCCGGCCCGCGTCGATGGAGGCCGAGGCGACCCACCGCGCCATCGCCCTGGCGGAGCTCGCCGGGGTCGCCGTCTACATCGTGCATCTCTCCTCGGCGGACGCGCTCAACGCGGTGCGCGAGGCGCGCGACGCCGGCACGGCGGCGCTGGCCGAGACCTGCCCGCAGTACCTGTTCCTGTCAGCGGACGACCTCGCGCGCCCGGGCTTCGAGGGCGCCAAGTACGTCTGCTCGCCACCGCTGCGGCCAAAGCCCCACCAGGCTGAGCTGTGGAACGGCCTGCGCTCGGACGACCTGCAGCTGGTCGCCACCGACCACTGCCCGTTCGACTTCAAGGAGCAGAAGCAGATGGGCCTGGGCAACTTCGCCAAGATCCCGAACGGCCTGCCGGGGGTCGAGGACCGCTACACCCTGCTGTACGACGGCGGCGTCCGTTCCGGGCAGATCAGCCTGAACCGTTTCGTCGAGCTGGTGGCGACCGCTCCAGCCAAGTTGTTCGGCCTGTACCCGCGCAAGGGCACGATCGCGCCTGGCTCGGACGCGGACATCGTGGTGTTCGACCCGGACACCGAGCGGGTGCTGTCCGCCTCGACCCATCACATGAACGTCGACTACTCCTGCTACGAGGGCCGTAGCGTGCTGGGCGTGCCCGAGGTCGTGCTGCAGCGCGGCCAGGTGCTGGTCGACCACGCCAAGCTCCTGGCCCAGCCTGGCCAGGGTCAGTTCCTCGCCAGGAGCCGTTCGGGCGTGTAGCCCGAAGCGCCAGCATGCTCGAGGAGCACAGGGGGATCGTGCGAGCCGCCGGGGGAATCGTCTGGCGCCGCGACGGGCACGGGGGGCGGCGTCTCGAGCTGGCGCTCGTCCATCGCGCCCTGCAGGACGACTGGACGTTCCCGAAGGGAAAGCTGTACGACGGCGAGACCGAGGAGCAGGCTGCCCGGCGCGAGACCGCGGAGGAGACCGGGCTGCGATGCCGGACCGGTGACTTCCTGGGGCGGGTGCGGTACCGGGACCGGCGCGGGCGCCTGAAGACCGTCGCCTACTGGGAGATGCGATTGTCCGGCGGGCATTTCCTCGCCAACGCAGAGGTTGACGAGCTGCGCTGGCTGACCCCCGACATCGCCCTGCAGCTGCTGAGCTACTGGAACGACCGGCGCCTTCTTCGTACTCTCATCAAAGGCGACCGCCCCCGCCACTGGGACCACTGAGATGAGCCAGACCAACGATCTGGAGACCGAGCTGGACCATGAGCTGCGTGCCGAGCGCGCCATGCTCGAGCACGCCCGCAACTGCCTCGCCGCCATGCGGCGGCGCGCCGAGTCCCTGACCGCCTCCAGCGGCGGCGACTGGGTCTCGGAGGAGGTGCTCTCCTGGCGCCTGCGGCAGCGGATCGCCTCGCTCGCCGACGACGGCCAGAGCGCGCTGTTCTTCGGCCGCATCGACTACGACCACAGCGCCGAGCCCGGCGACAGGCGCTTCTACCTGGGACGCCGCCACGTCGTCGACGATGGGGGCGACCCCGTGGTGATCGACTGGCGCGCCGGCCTGGCGCACCCCTTCTACCGCGCCACCCCCAGGAACCGCTTCGGCGTCCGCCTGCGCCGCCGCTTCGGCTACCAGGGCGGCACGCTCACCTCGCTGCAGGACGAGCAGCTCGACCTCGTGCTTGACGACGGCGGGCTCACGGACCGGCTGCTGGCCGCCGAGATCGAGCGGCCGCGTATCGGCCCGATGCGCGACATCGTCGCCACCATCCAGCCGGAGCAGGACGACCTGATCCGCGCGCCACTGGGGGAGACCATCGTCGTCCAGGGCGGGCCCGGCACCGGCAAGACGGCGGTCGGCCTGCACCGCGTCGCGTACCTGCTGTACCAGCACCGCGAGCGGCTGGAGCGCGACGGCGTGCTGGTGGTCGGCCCGAGCGCCGCCTATCTCGCCTTCATCAGCGAGGTCCTTCCCGGCCTCGGCGAGGTGCGGGTGGAGCAGCGGTCAGTGGCCGACCTGGTGCCCAAGGTGCGGTCGCACGGCGGCGACCCGGCGGAGGCGGCGGCGCTCAAGGGCGACGGCCGCATGGCCGAGGTGGTGCGGCGCGCCGTGTTCCGGCACGTGCGCTGGCCCTCCGAGCCGCTGCGGCTGCGCTGGTCCAGCCGCGCCATCGACTTCCCCGTCAACGCGCTGCGCCAGGAGGTGGCCGCCCTGCTGGCGCGCGGCGTCCGCTACCACGTCGGCCGGGCGCAGCTCCGCCAGTGGCTGCTCGACCGCTGTCACCGCGAGCTCGTGGAGAGCGACGGCCTGAGTGCGCTGGACACCGCCCGGGACATTGAGCGTGCCATCGGCGGCTCGGCCGAGTTGCGCGGCTTCCTCAACCGCACCTGGCCTTCTCTGGACCCGTCGAAGGTGGTCTACCGGCTGCTCAGCGACCGCGACACGCTGGCCGAGGCGGCCGCCGGCGTCCTCGACGAGGAGGAGCAGGGCCGGCTCGCCTGGCCGCGGCGCCAGCGCGGCGGCTTCCACGGGGTCGCCTGGTCGCTCCAGGACGCGTACCTGATCGACGAGGCCAGCGACGTGATCGGCGGTATCTCCAGCTACGGGCACGTGGTGGCCGACGAGGCCCAGGACCTCTCGCCGATGCAGCTCCGCGCGATCGGCCGGCGCTGCCGCTACGGCTCGGCGACGCTGCTCGGCGACCTCGCCCAGGGAACCTCGCCGTGGGCCGCGGCTGGCTGGGAGGAGGCGCTCCCCCACGTCGGCAAGGCCACGCCGCGCCTGGAGGTACTGCCGCGCGCCTTCCGGGTGCCGCGTGAGGTGCTGGACTTCGCCAATCGCCTGCTGCCCGCCATCGCTCCGCAGGTCAGCCCGGCCGCATCGGTGCGCAGCGCGCCCGGGTCGCTGGTGCTGCGCGCCAGCGGCGCCGAGCGGTTCGGCTCCGACTGGCTCGACGCGCTGGCCGAGGCGCTGGCCGCCGAGGGCTCGGTCGGCCTGATCGTCGCCGACCCAAAGGTCCCAGAGGCACGCTCCGAGCTGGAGCGGCGACGGCTCGACTACCGCATGGTGGAGCGCTTCGACCTGGCGACCCGGCTCTCGCTGGTGCCGGCCTCCGCCGTCAAGGGCCTGGAGTTCGACCAGGTCGTGCTGCTCGAGCCCGCCGACGTGGTCGACGCCGGTCCCCAGGGCCTGCGCCGCCTCTACATCGCCATGACCCGGGCTGTCTCCCGCCTCCAGATCGTCCACGCCCGCCCACTCCCCGCCATGCTGAGCGGCTGAGATGGTTTGCGAACCAGATGGGCGGATTCTGCCCTGAGCCGGAACGGGGGAGCCTGACACGGATCGCCAGGCGATCGCTGCGTTACCGCTAGCCTGTGGCAGGGCGGATACCTCGAGCATGGAGACGGCCATGGAATACTGGACCCCTGGTAGCGCACTGGTCATCGCCGCGCATCCTGACGACATCGAGTTCGGCTGTGCCGGCACGGTGGCCCGGTGGGCACAGGAGGGCGCCCGGGTCACCTACGCGCTGCTCACCAACGGGGCGGCAGGGTCCAGCGACCCGCGGATGACCCGTGAGCGGCTGACCGAGCTGCGCGAGGCCGAGCAGCGCGCCGCGGCCAAGGTGGTCGGCGTCGATCGGGTCGAGTTCCTCGGCTACGAGGACGGGCTGCTGGAGCCGACCCTGGAGGTCCGCAAAGAGCTCGTCCGGCTCCTCCGCCGTGTCCGGCCCGAGGTGGTGGTCACCACCGATCCGACCACGCGCTACCTCGCCAACCTCTACATCAACCACCCCGACCACCGGGCGGCCGGAGAGGCGACCCTGGCCGCGGTGATCCCCGGGTCCGACACTCGACTCGCCTACCCGGAGCTGCTCGACGAGGGCTTGGAGCCGGTCAAGCTGATCGGTGTCTGGCTGATGATGAACAGCGAGCCGAACCTGGTCGTCGACGTCACCGACTTCATCGACAGGAAGGTGGAGAGCCTGCGCTGCCACGTCACCCAGATCGGCGACAGCTCCGCGGCGGAGGACGTGGGCTTCGTGTACGGCATGGCCGAGTGGGCCGCGGCCGGGCAGCCGTTCCGGTACGGCGAGGCGTTCAAGGTGTTCCGCTTCGACCAGCCCTGGCGGGCGCCCGAGTCGTAGCCAATGGAGGAGATCTGGGACCTGATCGTGGTCGGCGCCGGGCCGGCCGGCGCGGCGGCCGCGCTGGAGGCCAGGCGGCTCGCCCCCGGCGCCAGGGTCCTGCTCCTGGACCGCGCCGCATTCCCGCGCGACAAGCCCTGCGGCGACGGCATCGGCCCGCACGCCGTCGCGGAGCTGGCCGCCCTGGGAGCCGGCGCCGCGCTGGACGGCTACCCGCCGATCCGCCGGCTGCGGCTGCGCGCCCCCGGCGGGATCGAGGTCTCCGGCGTGCCCGCAAGGCCGAGCTGGGTGGTGCCGCGGCGTGTGCTCGACGAGCGCCTGGTCCGGGCCGCCGTCCGCGCCGGCGCGGTGCTCGAGCGCGAGCGGGTCCGCAGCCTGGAGCAGCGCGACGGCCTGGTGGTCGTCAACGGAGCGCTGGCCGCCCGCGTGGCGGTCGGAGCGGACGGGGCCAACTCGGCGGTGCGCCGCCTGCTCGGCGCGCCGGCCAGCCCCGACCGCCAGACCGCGATCGCCCTGCGCGGCTACGCCCCCTCCCCGCCCGGCCCACCGGAGCAGCTCATCAGCTGGGTCACGGCCGGCTGGCCGGCATACGCCTGGTCATTCGCGACCGGGACCGGGCTCGCCAACGTCGGCTACGGGCTGCTGCGCACCCACCTGGAAGGCGGCAGGGCCGAGCTGGAGCGACGACTGCGGGCCCTGCTGCCTGGCGCCGACCCCGTCCCCGGCAGCCTCCGCGCGCACCACCTGCCCTTCTCCTCCCACCGGCCGCTGCCTGGCAGCGACCGCGTGCTGCTGTGCGGCGATGCGGCCTCGATGATCAACCCGCTGTCCGGCGAGGGGATCTACTACGCGCTGCTCTCCGGCCGCCTGGCCGCCCGCGCGAGCCTGCTCGCGCCCGACCGGCCGGCGCACGCCTACCGGACCCTGCTCACGACCGCGCTCGGCCGCCATTTCCGGCATGCGGCCGTGCTCGCCAGGGCAATCCGCTGGCAGCCACTGGCCAGCGCCGCGCTGGCCGGCGCCGACGGCTCCCCCGCCCACTTCCAGCGCCTGGTCGAGCTGGGCCTTGGGCAGATCCGCATCACCCCCGCCCTGCTCGCCGGCGTCGTCGCGGGCTGGCGTGGGCTCCGTCCCATCGCGCGGTGACCGCCTCCAGCTCAGACCCGTGGCCGCAGCGAGTCGAGCGCGGCGATCGCAGCTCCCCGCGCGCCGGCCATGTCCAGGTCGGGCACCAGGGCGAACACCGCCAGCCGCGTCTGCTCCTCGCGCAGCGCCGTGTGCTCACGCACCTTGGCCAGGAACCACTCGCGAAACCGCGGCCCGGTCTCGACGACCCCACCGCCGAGGAAGTAGGCGGTCGGATCGGTGAAGTTGGCGGCGATGGTGAAGAGCCGTCCGAGCGCCATCGCCTGCTGCTCGAAGATCCTGAGGGCGAGCGGGTCGCCCTTCTCGCCGTAGGCGCGCACCAGCTTCGCGGCTCCGCCGAGGGATCCCACGCTGCCGAGCTCGTGCCCGTCGAACCTGGTCAACCAGTAAGGGAGCAGGTTCTTCTCGATCCCGGTGAGGGAGGCGACGCTCTCGGCGTCGCCGGCAAAGCCGCAGTTGCACTCGGGCAGCGGTTGCCCGTCGTCGAGCAGGCCGTGCATCGGGATGTAGACGTGGCCCAGCTCCCCGGCCATGCCAGCGACTCCCCGGACGACCCGCCCGGCCTCGATCACCCCACCGCCCAGCCCGGTGCCCACGATCGCCGAGATGGAGGAGTGCCGCGCCGCCTCGGCTCCGAAGCGCATGTGGTGGGCATACAGCGCCGCGGCGTTGGCGTCGTTGTTGTAGACGACCGGCACCGTCAGCCTGGCCTCGAGGGCGGAGCGGACGTCGAACCCGTACCAGCCCGGATGGGAGAAGTTGGTGGACCCCCTCGACGAGATGACGCCGTCCGCGCTCGCCGGGCCGGGTGTGTCCAGACCCACGGCACGGACCGACGCCCTGGTGCTGCCGGTGAGCTCGAGGACCTGGTCCATTGCCCGCACCAGCGCCTCGACGGCGAGCTCCGGGCCTTCCTGCACACGGCTGGGCGTCTCGACCAGCCGATCCACCAGGAACCGCCCGGAGGCGTCGAGCAGGGTGGCGTTGTTGCTGGTCCCGCCATTGTCGAGGCCGACGACCACCCAGGAAGCAGCAGTCCGCATGATCTGGTTCCTTGTCCGATTCCTCGCCGGTAGGGCCCGCGGCGCCCGCCGCAGCGCAGGCGCAGGGCAAACGCGACTGGCCGTTGGAAGCATACGGCCCATCCGCGGCTGCGGCCGATCCGGCCTGCTAGCATCGCCACATGACGCGACGGGCATGGCTCGAGTTCGCTGCGGTCTCGCTGCTGTGGGGCGTTCCCTACCTGTTCATCAAGGTCGCGGTCGCCGAGCTTCCCCCGGTGACCGTAGTGTTCGTCCGGGTCGTCATGGCCGCGCTGCTGCTGTGGCCGGTCGCGGTGCGGCGCGGAGCGTTGCAGGGGCTGCGCCGCCGCCTCCCCCAGCTCGTCGTGCTCTCGCTGATGGAGATCACCATCCCGTTCCTGCTGATCAGCATGGGCGAGCAGCACATCGCCTCCTCCCTGGCCGGGCTGCTGATTGCGGCGCTGCCGCTGTTCGTCGCGCTGCTCGCGCTGCGCTTCGACAGCGCCGAGCGGGTGAGCGGGCTGCGGCTCCTCGGCCTGGCGCTCGGCATCGGCGGGGTGGCCTCCCTGCTCGGGATCGACATCGGCGGTGACCGGGCACAGCTCCTCGGCGCCGCCATGGTGCTGCTGGCGACGCTCTCCTACGCGGGCTCCACGCTGGTGGTGAAACGCTTCTTCAGCGGCGCGTCCATGCTCGGCGTGGTCACCGTCGCGACCACCATCGCGAGCCTGGTGCTGGCTCCGTTCGCCGTGGCGCTCACCCCCGCCCGCCTGCCGAGCCTCAATGTCATCCTGGCGCTGGTGGCCCTGGGCGTGCTCTGCACCGCCGCCGCCCTGATGCTGTTCTTCGCGCTGATCGTCGAGGCGGGCCCGAGCCGCGCCGCCGTCATCACCTACCTGAACCCGGCGATCGCGGTCGCGCTCGGCGTCGCCGTCCTCGGCGAGCCGCTCACCACCGCGATCGTCGCCGGCTTCCTGCTGATCATCGCCGGCTCGTGGCTGTCGACCCGCCCACCGGCGGCCCGCGCCGCAGGCGTCCCAGCCCGCCGTTGAGCGCTCGACCGGTATCATCGCCGGGTTTGCCTCCGCGCAATGCCGGAGGCCAGTTTCATCTGGAGGACCTGACGTGCCCGTTATTCGTGACGACCTTCGCAACGTGGCCATCGTGGCGCACGTCGACCACGGCAAGACCACGCTGGTGGACGCCATGCTCCGGCAGTCCGGCGCCTTCCGCGCCAACCAGGAGGTCGTCGACCGGGTCATGGACTCGATGGACCTCGAGCGCGAGAAGGGCATCACGATCCTCGCCAAGCAGACCGCGATCCAGTTCGGCAAGGTGCGCATCAACGTCGTCGACACGCCCGGCCACGCCGACTTCGGCGGTGAGGTCGAGCGGACGCTGCGAATGGTCGACGCCATCCTGCTGCTGGTCGACGCCAGCGAGGGCCCGCTGCCGCAGACCCGCTACGTGCTCGGCAAGGCGCTGGCCCGCCGCCTGCCGGTGGTGGTGTGCGTCAACAAGGTCGACCGGGCCGACGCTCGGCCCGACGAGGTGGTGCGCGAGGTCGAGGAGCTGTTCCTGGACCTCGACGCCGACGAGGACCAGATCGATTTCCCGATCCTGTACACCAACGCGCGTGCCGGGTGGGCCGGTCCGCGCCCCGACGCGCTGGCCGACGACCTCGGACCGCTGCTCGAGGCGATCGTCACCACCACGCCGCCGCCGTCCTACCAGCCCGGGCACCCGCTGCAGTTCCTGGTCACCAACCTGGATGCCGACCCGTACGTGGGCCGCCTGGCGCTCGGCCGCCTGTGGCAGGGCGAGGTGCGCGTCGGCGACCAGGTGGGCGTGGCCAAGCGCGACGGCACGCTGGTCACCGCCAAGGTCACCAAGATCGTGGGCGCGACCGGGCTGTCGCATTCCGACCTGGACCACGCCGGGCCGGGCGAGATCGTCGCGCTCGCCGGCCTGGGCGACGTGACCGTCGGCGAGACGGTCACCGACCCGAACGACCCGCGCCCGCTGCCGGTGGTCTCGATCGACGAGCCGAGCCTGTCGATGCGCCTGGGGGTGAACACCTCGCCGTTCGCCGGCAACGAGGGCACCTACCTGACCAGCCGGCACCTCCGGGAGCGGCTGGCCCGCGAGGTGCTCGGCAACGTCTCGATCCGGGTGCTGCCGACGTCGGAGCCCGACACGTTCGAGGTGCAGGGTCGGGGCGAGCTCCAGCTCGCCATCCTGGTCGAGCAGATCCGGCGCGAGGGCTTCGAGCTGGAGGTGTCCAAGCCGGAGGTCATCACCAGAAAGGTCGACGGCCGGGTCCAGGAGCCCTTCGAGG
>WNGE01000957.1_pt1 | contig 41203 bp, 36 predicted proteins | sample 5400651 | NCBI WGS metagenome assembly WNGE01 (sample SAMN13153370, study PRJNA577476) | soil metagenome | isolation source: 60 cm soil or saprolite under grassland replicate 2 | place: USA:California | collected 2016-06-15 | reverse complement strand
TGAGTGACTCGAAGAAGTTTCTCACCCGTGGCAGTGCGCTAGCTGTGTGTTGCCTTGCGTTGACCGGAGTGCTTGCGTTTGCGCAAGACGCCAACACCAGGGCGACGGTCACATACCCATCGGCCCACGCAGTCTCGCGGGCGTTGCGGGAACTGCCGATCGACGTGGGTCTCGGTGCGGAAATGGAAGCTCCTCGGCCCTTGCCCGTTCCGATGATGACTCGCGGCGGCTTTGGCGCCGCCAGCGCCGATCCCGTGCTGCAGAAGGAAGTCAGGCCTTTTGTCTCTGCCACCAAAGGGGCTAATTTCGACGGCGTGGGAGCGAACGGCTTCGCCCCCTCCGACGTCAATCTCGCCGTCGGACCCAACCATATCGTGCAGACGGTGAACGTTCAGTTGGCGGTGATCAGCAAAAGCGGCACGCTGCTCTCGGGCCCGACTAATCTCATCACCTTCTTTGCGCCACTGGGGGGCGACTGCGCGGCCCGCGCCAGCGATCCAATCGTGAACTACGACCGGCTAGCGGATCGCTGGGTCATCAGTGACGTCGGCATCGGCACTACTTCCTCGTCTTTCTCGGAGTGCATTGGGGTGTCGAAGACCAACGATCCCGCCGGGGCGTACAGCTTGTACGCCTTTTCCTTTGGAACCACTCTAAATGACTATCCGAAGGTCGGAGTCTGGCCCACTGCCAGCAACTCCGCTTACCTCGCGAGCTACAACCTTTTTGCGAATGGGATTTTCAACGGCGCAAAACTTTGCGGTTTTGACCGCACCAAAATGCTGGCCGGCACCGCGAATCCGGCCCAGCTTTGTGTCAAGACGCCCAACACTGAGGGTGGGTACCTGCCCTCGGACTTGGATGGCCCAACCCCACCGACGGACGGCACGCCCGGACTTTTCCTGACTTGGCAGAACAACAACCCCGGCCAGTTGTTTCTGCGCAAGCTCTCGCTGAATTTCGCAGCGAATTTCGGACAGGGCGCAGTGAGTCTCTCTTTGCCCACTGCCATCAGCGTGGCCAACACCAGCATAGCCTGCGTCGGCACGGCCGGCGCCTGCGTCCCGCAAAGTGGGACGACTCAGCTTCTGGACACGCTCGGCGACCGGTTGATGCACCGCTTTCCCGTGCGGCATTTCGCCGATCACGATCGAGCAGTAGCCAACCACGCGGTCGCCAACGGGAGCCAGGTAGCTTTCCGCTGGTATGAGCTTCTTGACCCGGCCGGAACCGTGACTGTGAATCAGCAAGGCACCTTTGCTCCCGACACCACTTTTCGCTGGATGGGAAGCATGGCGGAGGACAAGTTGGGAGACATCGCCGTCGGCTATAGCGCTTCCAGCACCGCGATTCATCCCGCGATCCGCTTTACCGGCAGGGTCCCATCCGACCCGCTGGGCACCTTGGAAACGGAAGCCAGCATCCTGGAAGGTACGGGATCGCAGACAGCTGGGCTGAGCCGGTGGGGTGACTACACCGCGCTGCTGGTTGATCCCAGCGATGACTGCACCTTCTGGTACACGAATCAATACGAGAAGGTCAATGGCACGTTCAACGGGAGCACGCACATTGGGAGCTTCGCCTTCGCCGGCTGCGCCGCAGCGGGAACTCCCACAGTGACACTCTCCGTTGCCAAGCTCAACTTTCTTAAGACCGTCATCGGCGTGACCAGTAAGCGGAGTTTCACGCTGACCAACACGGGAACGGCTACGCTCAATATTTCCAGTATCACTGCCAGCGGCGATTTCGCCATCTCCAGCAAAACCTGCGGAGCGACTGTGGCGACAGGCGCAAGATGCGCGGTCAGTGTGACCTTCACGCCCACGGCGAAGGGCACGCGGAACGGGAGCTTGACGTTTACCGACAACGCGTCCCCCAGCCCGCAAGTCGTGAGCCTGGTGGGAACCGGGACTGCGGTCAAGCTGACCCCGACTTCTCTGAAGTTTGGGACGGTGACGGTGGGCACCACCAGCCCCCAGCAGACCATCACGGTGACCAACGTCAGCGCCGCGACCGTAACCTTTACCAGTATCGGGATTGTCGGGCTCAATCCAGGGGACTTCCCGATCACCGCCGATACCTGCGGAGCCACGCTCGCGGGCGGAGCCAATTGTGCGGTCGGCATCTCGTTCAAGCCGCTGGGGACGGGCACGCGCAAAGCTAGTCTCAAGTTGGCGGATGACGGTGGCGGCAGCCCGCAGTTACTAAACATCAACGGGACCGGTACGATCGTCTCAGTTTTCCCGTCCTCGCTGAGCTTTGGAACCGTCACCGTCGGCACGAGCAGCGCGGCTCGATCGGTCACAGTTAGGAATACGGGATCTGTAAGCCTTAGCTTCACCGGCTTCTCGATCCTGGGAACCGGCGCTGGAAATTTTCTGATTTTCTCGAACACTTGCGCCAGCACTCTGGCAGCAGGGGCGAGCTGCGTGGTGAAGATAGAGTTCAAGCCCATAACTACCGGAGCTCACAGCGCTACTCTGAACATCAGCGATGACGGTGGCGGCAGCCCGCAGTTACTAAACATCAACGGGACCGGTACGATCGTCTCAGTTTCCCCGTCCTCGCTGAGCTTTGGAACCGTCACCGTCGGCACGAGCAGCGCGGCTCAATCGGTCACAGTTAGCAATACGGGATCTGTAAGCCTTAGCTTCACCGGCTTCTCGATCCTGGGAACCGGCGCTGGAAATTTTCTGATTTTCTCGAACACTTGCGCCAGCACTCTGGCAGCAGGGACGAGCTGCGTCGTGAAGATAGAGTTCAAGCCCATAACTACCGGAGCTCACAGCGCTACTCTGAACATCAGCGACGACGGAGGCGGCAGTCCGCAGAAGGTATCGCTGGCCGGAAGCGGAGGATAGGGCAAAACGAGGTAAAGAAGAACGCCTGAGCCGTTCCCTCCCCGGGGCCGATTGGCGGTAGACATGTCTCGGTCGGCCAGCGATTGTGGCGCATGGTCGTGGGCTGCTGCTGAAACAGCCCACGACGCGCCGCATCCGAATCTTGACCTCAAGCCGATGCGTGTGCGCTAATACTCTTCCGCCGATGGAAGTGAGCAATGAGGAGTGGACGTGCGATCCGGACTTCTATTACTGCCGTTGTTTCTAGTGCTGTATACCTCCCCCATGGTGAGCCATGGTCTCCCCCGAATTCTCACCCTGTGTACTCCGTCAGCCGAAATCGTGGCCGCTCCGGTGAACGGCGAAATCCGCGGATGCGCGCGCCGCTGCCGAAGCTCGTCGCGATGTCCTGGTGACTGTTGATGGTTTCGAAGAATGCTTGCACTGTACCGCGGTTTTCACTCGCCGTTTCTTGGAGGTAGCGAAAACGTGCTTGCGAGCGGCGCGTGAAATCTGCTGTGCGCCGATCAATTGCGCCGGCAACCGGCTCGACGCTGTCCAGCAGTTCATGTAATTCATTAAGTCTTAGCCGAACCTTTGCCATGGCGGCTTCAGGCGATAGCGTCGGCGCTCGCCGCATGACTTCGGTCTGCATCTTTTGCAGTAAGTCAAAGTCGTTCTCTAACGCATCCATGTTGCGGCGCGCAATGGCAAGTTTCGACGGCAATCGGGCTTGAACCAGCTGGGCGTAACACGTGTGTCCGATCCGCTCCGCAAATTGGTCAAAAAGTACTGCTAGGTTCTCCTTCAACGTAGAAGCAGCGAGCTGCCTTTTTGTATGCCGCTCGATCGACTTTTGCATAGGAGTTTGTCAGAGAAGACAGCAGCGTCAGGGGAAGCAATTTTGCGCAACGCCTGCAGCAACAGGGTCCCATTGGGTTCGAAATGAATGAGCCGCTGCCAATTAGAACGCTCTTCTTCGTGGAGCCATCCAGCCTTGCGAAGCGTTTCCAACACCGACCGTGCCTTACCGTTCAGCGTGGTCCCTGCTCCCGCCTCGTCTTCCGTCACTTCAGCAATTTCGACGTGGTTTTCGAGGACCTGCTGCACGAGCGCCAAAGCTTCATCGCGATCCAGGCCGTGGTTGCTTTGGGCCGCCTCTCGTTCCAGGGCATCGAGCACATCGACATACAAGCTGGCCAGCGGCGTGGCGAGCACGCGAAAGAAATCCGTGCTAACTTCGCGAAAGAGTTGGGCGGCAAATTGAAGCATTAGCTGGCCGATACTGTAGCAGAAAGCAGGGCGGTCGTCGTCTTCGAGAAGTTCGCATTTTCGCACTGCAGCGGGACGCCACGACAGAAAGGCAGTTGCGAGGCCCGAAAGAACGTAAATCCTTTGAGGCGTTGGCGATGAGCAGCGAGTTCGATTCCTATGTCGCAGTAGACTGGAGCGCAAACAACAAACCGAAGAATGGTCCCGACAGTGTCTGGTGGTGCGAGATCCGTGCAGACGGAAAGCGGCAAGGCCCACACAATCCATCTACCCGAGCGAATGCAATTCGACAGATACGCGCTGCTCTGATTGAGAGCGTGAATGCGGGCCTTCAAGCGCTCGTCGGCTTCGATTTTCCGTACGGGTATCCTGCGAACTTTGCCCAGGCGCTCGGGCTCGATCGGGCGGGAGACGGGGAGCCCTGGATCAAGACATGGAAATTAATAGCGAGACTCATGCAAGACGATGACCACAACCGGAACAACAGGTTTGAAGTCGCGGCAATGCTGAATCAGCGCGTTTCGAGCGCAGCATTTCCGTTCTGGGGTTGTCCGAAATCAGGCGAATCGACTTACTTGAGCGCCCGCAGTTGCTGGCCTCGCGATGGTACCGTTCTGCGGGAGAAACGCATTTGCGAAGGACAAGTGCGTGGTCCTCAGGCGGTCTGGAAGCTGTTTACAGCCGGATCGGTTGGAAGCCAAGCTCTGACGGGCATTCCACGTGTCCTTCAACTCCGTCATGACATCCAACTGAAGTCAGTGTCCGCCGTGTGGCCTTTCGAGACAGGCCTCAATCCACTGCCGACGCGAGCACAGCGACCCTGGAAAATACTTCACGCGGAGATCTATCCATCAATTATTCCCCTCCGTTCGTTTGCCAACATGGTGAAGGATGCTGCGCAGGTCTGCACGCTCGCGACATGGTTTGCAGAACTTGACCGCGAAGGCGAACTCGACCGCTTGTTCTCCGGTCCCCCCACCGTCCCGAATCAACAACGACACACAATCGAGTGCGAGGAGGGCTGGATTCTCTTCTGCGCTGGAGCGGCCTTCGTGCGGGCGATGCAGCTTGTCTCCCTAAGAGCAACCTCCGAGATGATGACTCGTTGTTCCTTTACCAAGCGAAGGTCAAAAAGCAAGGCCAGCGCTCCAGTGCGTAGCGGATGAATTGCGCAAGGTTCCTCATGGTGAGCTTCACGAGCGGCAGCGCCAGCGCGGCGTACAGATATGACTGCAACGGCCTGCGGGGGAAGAAAGTCTCGGGCGGCACCACCACGGTGTACGTCTTCTCTGGAGCCAAGGTGATTGCCGAATACGTGAACGGCAGCTTGAGCAAAGAGTATGTGTATTCGGGTCGCGGGTTGCTGGCGACGATTGCAGGCACGGCAACGGCCAATCATCACTCCGATCATGTATCCGTGCGGCTGAGCACGAATAGTTCGGGAACCAAAATCGGAGAGCAGGGGAACTTCCCGTTTGGGGAGAGCTGGTATCTGACCAACACAACCACCAAATGGCAGTTCACGACCCACGAACGCGACGCGCCTTCCGGGCGGGTGGTGCAGCAGAGTTATGATGCGATTGGCCGCCCGTGTGCGATTGCGGCTAGTAGCTCCAGTTGTACGTCCTTCACGACCCCGTATGCCAGCGGCTTCGGCTACAACACGGCATTTGAGACCACGGGCCTCGGCTTGGTAATGGGGTGACGGGGGCTTTCGGCTATTGAGCGGCCGAAAGCCCTACTTCGGCGGCGCCCAACAGAAAAGTTCTAAAATCGTCCGCTACAGGGCCTAGCAAACACCAAAAGCCAAGAATCGTTCGCATGCGCTTGTCCCCTAAGAGATGAGCTTCCGGAATGGAGGCGCAAAACTGGCCTTTTCCCGTCCCACATCAAAAAGATTTCGACCCCGAGTGTCCGATGCTCTAGAAATGTACACGGAGGGCAGCAATAGTAGGAAAGCATTTGGGGGTGCAGAATGGGATTCAGCTGTCGTCGCCCCCCTTGGAGGGCAAGGTGCCCTCGCTCTTCGGCTTTGCTCAGGGGTAGGCTAGCCGGCAAGATGCCGGCGCTACCATTAGCTGTTACTTCCGTAAGCCCATATGTCCCCTTTTCCGGTGCCTTCATAGACCGGCTTTCCTATCCTCATAGCAGGTTCTTTTGCGCCGAATGTAATACAGGAAAGAAACTTGATTGTCCGGCTCGCGTCCATCGTCCCGATCGAACATCTGACCGTTGTGTTTTCGCTCGCGGTCGCCGCCGGCATTTATTTCTTTTCTTGCGGCTTGAGGTTGCTGGCCCGCAAGCGCCAACAAAACGCGACTGCCTCCAAGATTGCCGACGCCTTGCCCGGGCTGGTGGAGGTCAGCGGCATCGCGACCGGCCCGAACACGATTTCTGCGCCTATCACCGGCCAACCCTGCTATCTCTACCGCACTGCGGTATGGCAGCAGCGCAAGGCGGCCAGTCAGGAATGGGAAAAGCTCGCCGATGAGACTTTGCACGTGCCGTTCTTCCTCGACGATTTGACCGGCCAATTGCCGATTGACCCGCTGGGCGCCGATCTGGACCTGCACAGCGAGTTTCACAAGGAATACGATTCGTCCTTGTTTCTGGAGCAGAAAAAGGTACCGCAGCCGGTCAGTCTCTTTCTTGCCCGCCATGAGGTCACCCCTGCCCGGCGCATCCGAATCGAAGAATGCTGCATCCGGCCCGAGACCATAGTCTTCATCGCGGGAACGGTCACAGAAAATCCGGGCATTGAGGTTCGTGCGGTCTCTCATGGGACGGAAGGCACGCCACAGCCCCGTCACACGGATGCGCCGGAGGTGATCCGACTTTCCGTCAGCACAGAATCTCTTACCGCCGATGCGATGACGCAGCAATCGAAGATTGCCGCCGCTCTGGTCAAGGCGGGCATTCAAAAGCCCAATGCCTGGGACGCTCCCGGAGTGCGATGTCCCGAAACCAGGTTCCGGGGCGACACCGAAGCCCGCGAACCAGCTGAGTTTCTGCCAAACGGGAAGCGGGAGATACAGCGGCCCGAACCGCAATCCGAACCCCGCCTCACGCCCGTGCTTGTCCTGATGAAAGGTTCGGAGGACGCACCCTTCCTGATCTCGTGGCACAGCCGGCGAGAACTCGGCAGAGCGTACGTCTGGCAGTCCGCAGTCATGTTCTGTGGCGGCACGGTCCTCATTTTAGCCGGCCTCTACCTACTCCTGCTGAAGATGCATCTGCTGTAGCCAAACGCAGTCCGTTTTGCATCGCGCGGGCCATCCAAGGCTCTGCGAAACGAGTTGGGAACGTGTTGCGAAATGGCGAAGGGCGAACCGCCAAGTGCTAAACGCGATCCGCGGCCCACTGATTTAGAATGTGCGGTGTGACCGAACCCATCCGCATCGGCATTCTCGGCGACTTTAACCCGGAGTTCCGATCCCATCACGCTACCAACGACTCCCTGCAACACGCCGCCCGAAAACTCGGCATCACGGTGGAATCGGTCTGGCTCCCGACGCCCTCGCTTCTGGAGCCGAATGCAGCCGGGATTCTGGAATCTTTCGACGGGCTGTGGGCGTCGCCCGGCAGCCCTTACCGGAGCTTTGACGGTATGCTCAAGGGCATCGAGTTCGCCCGCGTGCATGACTGGCCTTTCCTCGCCACCTGCGGAGGCTTTCAGTACACGGTCATCGAGTGCGCCCGCAACGTCCTCAGCCTCACGGACGCCACCACTGCCGAAGAAGATCCTCAGGCGAAGAACATCGTCATCTATCCCGTCGCCTGCGCGGTCCCCAATCGCACGGGAAATGCGCCCAAGCTCTCCGGGCAGGTGCCCGAAATCCGGCTCCGTCCGGGCTCTTATCTCGCGGGCTACTATGGAAAAGAAACCGTGGAAGAGGAGTTTTTCTGCAACTACGAATTGAATCCCGAGTTTGAATGGACCGCCATGGAAGCGGGCTTTCCGGTGGTGGCCCGCGGCGCGAACGAAGAAGGCCGCGCCATCGAATCCCCCGCTCACCTCTTTTTTGTTGCCACGCTGTTTCAGCCGCAGCTTTCTTCCCGTCCCCCAAACCCCCATCCGTTGATTGTTGCCTTCGTCGGAGCTGCGAAGGACTTCAACCGCAAGAAACTTGACGACCTTATCCTCACCTGATGCTCGCGTGAATTCTTGTCGAAACTTGGTTTCAGAGTTGGCGTCGAGAGACGCTAAAGGCGATTGCGTGAAGGAATGATCTATAGAGGACTTCAGCCCGAAGAACGGATCTGAGACCTGAATCAAAATCGATGCGCCGAGGTTTGGACTGCGGTTTAGATCTCCGACGTTTCCCGCTCTTGCCGCCTGTTCCAGAGTGGCGCAAGAATACTCGTTTTCAGAATTTCCGACTCCGCTGCGATCCAGTCTTCGAGGGCCTGGCCGTCTACGTTTCCACGTTGTTCGTAGAGCTGACGCGCGCGTAAGCGTATTTTCTTCTCCACCAGTTCCACCATCAGCCGCTGACGCTCGCGAGTTCGAGGCTCACTATTCATCGCTAACGCACCCCACAATCAATTGTTCTTTCTATTCTATGTGGGAACTGTTACAGGGTGATGACGGGGGAGGTTACGAAAGGGTGTCCTCTCTATCTGCTCGTCCATTGGGGCGTTAGCTTCGACGGTGGCGAGACTGCACTGCTCTACTCACGCCCGCTGGCGGCGACACTGCCGGCCGCCCGCAAAGGTTCCAATTCCCTTCGCACCCGCGCCCACTGTTTCCTGCTCTTGCGCGTCGAGACCGGCGGGTCGGGCTGGGAGTAATAATGAAGAAGGTCGGAGCGCAATTCCGGCGACACTTGATTAAAGCCGTGATCCGTTAATCGGTCCACCAGCTTGCCATAAGTTGCATCGCTCAGCGCGTACTCTCCTGGCTGTGTCGGGTTGCCGGTGTCGCAATCGCGATTCTCCAAATACAGCCGTTGCCGGGCAAGCTGCTGCAGGAGCGCCTGATACCCCTCCACCGTGCGATTCACGCTGCTGATATAGAGATCCTCGCTGTGCGCCGCCGGAATTTTGAAGACAGCCGCTTTGAACGGTCCGATTTTCGGCATGATCTTCAAGAAAAAAGCCAGCACCCTCGCTCCAAAGCCCGGCCGCCGATACCCTTTGCCCCACTCTTTTTCGTACTTGGCCCGCGAGAGGTAGTAGAGAAATTTCTTCCGGTCGAAATTCGGGTCTTCCCTCACCATCTCGTCTTTACGATTCAGCAGCGCGACCCGCGTCATTTTTGGGATGACCCTGCTCACACTCCAGCGAAAAGTGCCAATCGCCAATTCTTCATTGTGGATCACGTCATCCATGTTCAGGCCGTAGGTTTTCTTGAAGGTCCGATCGAGCAGAGGCTGTGAGACTTCGAAGCCAATAAAGTCGTGATACCGGTCACTGGTATAGCGGTTCTTCGCGACCTGCACCATGTCGAAACCGAATTCGGTACGGATATGTGCCTTCGGATCGTCCGCGTAGGTCACCTGATCGCCATATTTTTTCCTCAGCTTGGGAAACTCGAGCGCGACCACGTGGTTGACCGTTGGGTGCCCGCTATTGTCGGACGCGTAGTGGGCCAGCGCGCCCAGCGCAAAGGCATATTCGTTCAGGTCAGAGGAGTCATGGACTAGATTCACCACGAAGTCGCCCGACCTTACGTAGTGCAGCAGATCGCTGAAGAACTTGTTACCGAAAGGGTAGTAACCCATATCCTGGATCATCGACCCGCCGTAGGCATAGGCATGCGCCTCCTGCAGATTTTGCTCCGTCGCCTGCGGAAACCGCTTCTTCAGCAGCGGCTCAATCTGATCCTTCCACAGAAGATCGACCACCTGCTCGTGGGTCAGCACTGAGTAGGCGGGAGCCATTTGTGCGCCGAACAGCACGGCACACATCAAAAGGGAAACACTGATTGCGCGGGCCGCGCGCGGCCGCTCGTCACTCCGCGCAATGCGGTGCATCGGGTCTCGCATATGAGCCAAGTCCGTCCTCAGTGCGCTCCTTCCACGACCAGCACCACGAACGAATCTGGCTCAACCTTCCGCTCGGGACGCGGCCCCACGTTGGCCGTCACGGTGAAGATCCGGTGCGTCTTCGAATCGAGCGCCATCGTACGCGCTCCCTTTTGTGTGGTCACGGTCTGGATCGCGCTGAACTTATCCGCAGAGTCTTCGTGAATTACAGTGATGGTTCCATCCCCCGCCGAGGCGAATGCCAGACCGAGATCAGAATCGAAAGCGGTCGCGTCGCAACCGTCGCCGATCGCGGGGCTGGCCACTATTTTTCCATCGTCCGCGTTCACGATCGCCATTTTCCTGTTCCCGCAGCCCACAAACAGGCGGCGGTTCTTGCCATCGAGCGAGAGCCCGGTCGGCTCTTCGCAGTCGGCGAGCTTCCAGCGCGACTTGACCCCCAGCTTCACTGGATCGAACGCCACTAGCTCCGACGTATCTTCCATGTTCACCCACATGGTGCCTTTTCCGTCGGTCGCGGCAAATTCCGGCTTACCACCCAGGTCCACCTTGCCCACGACCTCACCTTTAGATGCATCCACGGCCGTGGTGTCGTGGCCTCTACCGTTGAAGGTAAAGACTCGCTGCGAGAATGGGTCATACACGATCGCATCGGGCCCATTCCCGACTTTGATTTTCTTTTGGAGCGCGAGCGTTTTCAAATCGAAAACACTCACCGTGTCCTCTCGACCATTGCTCGTGAATCCGCGTGCGAGATCCGGGACGAGCGCAACTCCGTGCACCCCAGGCGTGTCGGGGATCTCTCCCACCTGCTTGCCCGAGTCCGTATCGATCACCATGACATGGGTGGCCCGCGCAATGAACAAACGATGTCCATCGCTGTCGGCGGTCAGATAGTCCCATCCGCCATCGCCACCCAGCTTCCACGTTTTGACGACTTTGTAATCCGCACCGGCAGCCACCGTCACGGGCGCCGCGATCGTCGCTAGCAGAACGAATCCGATCCGTATCGCTCTCAGCATTTTCATGGACACCACTCTAGCGCATCCTCGCCGAGTCTCGCGAGTGGCATCGCCGATCAGTCAAGGTCCGGCCCTCAGTCTATCGACTTAACTTTCTCCGCTGAGAGCCGGTCACCGTTCCACAATTGTGCAAAATATTGCCCCTAGTGCCCCTCACGGGGCGTACAACCAACTATCTCCTACACCTACAGTTTGGAATCGGGCTTGCTCCTAGTCTTACCAGAGATGCGTAATCAGCTATCCAGATTCGGTCTGGCGGTTGCAAAGCCTCCTGCCGGCATCCGAACTTGGGCTCTGATGCGCTCCGCGACCCCGGCTATTGAAGTGAGGAGGATTGCCATGAAAACTGCATTCCTGGCTTTGTGTTTGCTTGGCGCCACTGCGGCATTCGGACAACACGCCGCTGGCGGGGTTAGTAGTCAGTCGCACTCCTACCAGTCCCCTAGCCATCCCCAGCACGCAGCCCCACATGCCCTCGCGGCGGAGCATTACCTCCTCGGCGGTTCCAACTACTCTTCTGTGCGAGGCGACACACGGACATGGGACCTGGCTCAGGAACCCACCCAGTCGTCCACCCGGTCTCTCGGCGAGACGGCACGCATCCTTAAAACGGAGCACACCAAACTGAAGAGAGCGCGCATCGTTTTCGAGAACTAAGTTCGGTGTCGAGAAGGAGCCTTGGTGCAGAGACGCGGCCTGCTCGTCTCGGCCGCGTCTCCATGTGATTGCCGGAACTGAGTTAGTTCACCCAGCTCTTGGTCGCCGTCTCCAGCGCCCGGATGTATTCGATGACGGACTCTGACCAGCCATCGATATGCATCCAGGCGCCATAGCCAACGCCATTCTTGTAGGACGCCACGTTGATCATGTATCCCGCGCCTTTCGGCTTGGGAACCGAATCGTGAGACTGCTCGTCGGTGATGACGATCAGACGGTCGTAGCCCTCGTTTGGATTGCGCTCGGAGCGGCGGTTCAGTTCTTCCAGCGCCTTGCCGAGGTAAGTGCCGTTATGACGCTGCGACGCGTCAATTGCATCGCGCAGAGCAAAGCCGCGACGCGCCGGCACTTCGACCAGGTTGTCCGAGAAGGAAAATACGCCTACCTTCTCGGCAATCTCACGTAGAAGCACCGCAAGACCATAGGCGGCGTCGGTGCGCTGCATGTCCGAACGCTTCGAGAGCGGAGCCGTCATGGAACCGGAGACGTCAACCAGCACAACCGTGCGGCCGGCGAGTTTCGGCTGTGCGGCCACAGACTTGAGCATCGCCTGCTCGAGCTGTGCTTCCCACTGCGGCGCGTAACGCGCAGCGGCGAGAAAGCGGAACGGCAGCACGCGCGCCGTGCTCATCGTGCCAAGCGCTTCGAGCACTGGAGACTCGTCCACTCCGGCCTCGCGCAGGTTGCCGAGGTTGCGGAGCAGGGAGAGCGCGCCCAGCTTCTTTTTGCGCAGCAGGCGCTCCCAGACCTCCCGCTTGTCGGCGACGCCTGTGTTGCCAGAAGCCGAGAGCGCAACCTCCCAGGTGTCGGGCGTCGCGAGGCGTCCCCAGACGAGCTTCTTCCAGACTCCCGCCTGGGCCGCATCGCGCGGCTTGGCGTGCGAGAGGAAGAGCACGTCGCGCAGTTTGATGGGCCCGCCGCGATCGTACTTGGCAAGCTGGTACTCATCGAACTTCGGGAACGCCGCAGCCAACCCCTTCTTCACCTGCGCGGAGAGGGGCACACGCCCGTCCTTCCAGTAGATGGCGACGAACTCGGCGAGCTCGTCGGCACGCTGGATCACACGCCCAAGTGTCTCCGCAACCAGGCGGCGATGCGTTGCGTGACGCGCCATCTCGCGAACCAGGAGCAGCGGCGCATGTCTCAGTTTCATCTGCTCACGCGCTTCGACGGCGAGCGCGGCGACTTGCTCCGCTTGGATCTTGGGGACCAGCTCAGCGATGCGGCCGACGATCTCGACGCCGTCCTCATAGAACTGCGTCTCCCAAAGCAGGCAGGCGAGCACCGAGCGACGAAGCTGGAACTCCGGCGTCGGGTTGTGAGCCGGCGCGCCCTCATGGGTGCGCGGGCCGAAGTTCAGGTTGAGTAAGTCTAGACGGGCCATGTTATTTCACTCCTAGCCGCTAGCTGCTGGTTGCCAGCGTTCAAGTAACCGCCGGGGACAGGCGACAACGGTATTTGGTTTCCGATGCTCAAGCTTCGACCAACTCTGGCAAAGGTTGATTCTGCTCCAGCCGCAAGAGCAACCCTTGGAACTCCGCCATCGTTTCTGCCGAGCGATGGGTTTCGACGAACAGTTCGGCCTCGATCTCCGCAGCTTGAGGGAAGAATCGCTTGTAGAGCTCGACCTTCTGCCGGTCATCGGCTTGGCCCATGTAGAGCTTGTAGTCGATGCGTCCGGGCCTCAGCAGGGCGGGATCCAGAGTTTCGACTACGTTGCTCGTCATCACGAAAAGCACGTTCTCAGGGGCGCTGAAGCCGTCGAGTACGTTCAGCAATCCTGACAGTGTGACGCCCAGACCTGGGATTGCGTCTTTCTTGTCGTCGTTACTGTCCCCTGCCGACTTTCCCGATGATTCAACCGGAGTAACTCTTGCGTTTCCGCTCTTCATGCAATCGATGTCTTCGAACAGGATTACCGAGTTCGGCGGAACGTCGTTGATTGCCGCAGTAAGTGTCCGGTCGTTGAGGCTCGAGAGATTGATCGCATAAATCTGCATCTCAAACCTCGCTGCCATCGCCGATACCAAAGACGTCTTCCCAGTGCCGGGCGGTCCATACAACAGATATCCCCGGTGGTAGGGGACACCCAGTTGCCGATACCGTTGTCTCGAATTTCTGAACTTCTCGATATCCCGCATGAGCTGATCTTTTTCTCCCGGTTTCAGAATTACCGACTCCACAAGCCTAGGCGCGTAACCCTCCACTCTTGACCAACCGTCGTCATACACGAACAACGATGCTCTTATGCCGACGTTCTTCTCATGACATTCGACGATCTCGTTGACGAACTGTTTGAGGAAGGCCTGGCGCCGGCCGATCGTGCGGAATGTCAAGGATTCCGTTCGGCGGCGCGAAGAACCTTTCGGGTCTTCGTTCCGGTAGAAGTAGACTAGGAACGGTCTTCCGGCATGCCAAAACCAATGCGTACCCGGAGCCGGGATGAGAGCGAGTCCCTCGTTGCGGATCGTCGTATCCAGGTCAACCCTTCGAATTCGCTTCATAAAGTTCTGTACCAGGAGCCACTCCTTCACCCAGAAGAACGAAGCGTCGTCATCGTTGACGGCGATCATCATGGTGGTTTGACTGACAAACCATTCCCAGAATCTCTCGGGGACTGCTCTCAGGTAGACACTCAGGCCACCGATGATCATGAGGAGCAACCCGCTGGAGGCGAATTGGTTGTGACCGCTCAAAATATTTTTGACAATCTCGATCATAGTTATTCCGTCACCGAAACCAGATCCTCGTCTGTCTCTTCCGGTTCCCCCTCACCTGCGAAGCCGGTCCCGGCAAAACCCGATGCCTTGCGGGCGGGCTTGGTCGGTATGATCAAGGCGATCTTCTCCATCTGCTCTCGCGTGGGCACGTTCTTGCTGCTGAAATCGGTGCAGTCCGCAACCTTGAACGGGACGGCACGAAATCGGCTGAAGCAGCAATAGACGGCCTCCTCGCTCTCGCGAAAGCCTTTCTGGATATGCGCCCAGTAGCATGCCCGGCAAAGCGACTCTTCGTCTCGGAGCGCAGCTTTCTTCATTACGATAGTCCGCATAAGTCGTTTTTCTCTAACCGGCGGTAAGCCGGAGTTAGTGGTTCAAGTCAATCGGCCGGGGAACAGGCGACAAAGGCACGACCAGTTCCCAGTTCCCAGAGGGCGGACAGGAGTGTCCGCCCCACATCCCCCGCAAAATGCGCCTGGGTCTGCAGCAGCAGGCTCTCATTCGCCGCTTCGCGGGTCATCGCCTGCTAAACGCCTCAAATTATGGTTGAGTCTGCGTTACGAGCGTCGGGACTTAGTAACTGACGCAGCCGAACGACGCCCTGAGCCAATCTCGACCGTGTTCTGATCGCTTTGGCATCTGCAGCACGTTATGGGTTGTGCCTTCAATCGCCATAGGGGCGTCCTTTCGTAGAAGATATTTTGAAGATGCCATGACTTTGATTTTTTCGCAAGGGGAAAACGAGATTCTTTTTTGCGTAACGACTCCTCCGAATCTGCAGGCTGACGACCGAAGGCTGAACGGCTGACCGTTTCTTTTGTTGACATTCGCTTTACTTTCGCCTATGCTGCGCTCATGGCAATCACTCGGCGTCAACGCGAGTTGTATGACTTTCTTTCACGCTTTGTAGCGGAGAAGGGCTACTCCCCTTCGTATGAAGAAATCAAAGAGGGGATGGGTCTGAGTTCGCTGGCCACCGTGCATAAGCATGTCACCAACCTGGAAAAGAAAGGGCTGCTTACGCGCGACTACAACCGTAGCCGGTCGATCGATCTTTTGCCGCCGAAGGGAAAGCTGAAGCAATCGATGGCGGTGAATACGGCGGTGGTGCTGCCGCTGGTGGGGCGCATTGCGGCGGGGCAGCCGATTGAGGCGGTGCAGAATAACGAGACGATCTCGCTGGCCGATTTCGTGCGCTCGAAAGAAGTGTTCGTGCTCGAAGTGCGCGGCGAGTCCATGCAGGACGAAGCCATTCTCGACGGCGACTATGTGCTGGTCGAGAAGTCCAAGACCGCGCATAACGGCGATATCGTCGTGGCGTTGGTCGATACGACCGATGCAACGCTGAAGCGGTTCTATCGCGAGGGAGACCATATCCGGCTGCAACCCTCGAACGCAGCCATGAAGCCGCTTATTGTGCCGGCTTCGTCGGTTGAGATTCAGGGACGAGTCATTGGAGTGTTGAGGAAGTACTAAGTGCGGTGGTCAAGGGCGAGTTTCCTTTCTGCGACTGTGGCGGGCCCTTCTTCCAGGGCGCCCCACTCCGTAACGATGGTGTTCGGCCGGCAAGAGTAGACGGGCGAGCGCCGCCCATTTAAAGAAAACGCCCTTTAGCTCGAGTGCCGGTCCAGCGCCTTCTGGATGTCCTCTTTCGAGCGGTAGCCGACGAGTTGTTCGACGACCTGGCCGTTCTTGAAGACCAGCAGGGTGGGAATGCCGGTAACTTTGTAGCGCATGGGGGTGGCGCCGTTGCGGTCGACATCCATTTTGCCAACCTTGACTTTGCCTTGATACTCGCTGGCCAGTTCGTCGACGATAGGCGCGATGGCGCGGCACGGGCCACACCAGGCGGCCCAAAAATCAACGAGCACGGGTTTGTCCGACTTCAGCACATCCGAATCGAAATTCGCGTCTGTGACTTCGACGATGGTGTTGCTTGCCATTAATCCTCCAACGGTTCCCAGTTCTTCGACGTTCCACAGCCCCGGACGGGACGCATCGATGACCTCGGCGGGTCCGGGCTTCTATCCTAGCATTGTCTGTTAGATGCTCGCCAAGTGCAGAAGTCGCAGGGGCGCCGCGGGGTTACCGGGGGACCAGGAGTCGTAGAATGGCTGGTCTTTAACCAGGACGGGATTTGTGAGCGCCAATCTGGACAATTTGAGGGTCGTGCTGGTAGGAACGCGGAATCCCCTGAACATGGGAGCGGCCGCGCGCGCCATGAGCAACTTTGGGGCGCAGCGATTGCGAGTGGTAAATCCATACGAGGTGGCGTTCCGGGAAGCGCGCTCGGCGGTTGGTGCCGCGGAATTGCTGTCGAACGCAGAGCAGTTTGGGAGCGTCGCGCAAGCGGTGAAGGACTGCCGATTGGTGGTGGGGACAACGACCGCGGGACGCCGAGAATTGCGGCATCGGCTGCTGCGGTTGGAAGCGGGCTCACAGGCAATCCGCCGGCGCTTGGCGTCGGGGCCGGTGGCATTGCTGTTTGGCTCAGAGAAGGTTGGGCTTTCCAATGCCGACCTCAGCTACTGCGATTGGCTGATGCGAATTCCGACGCGCGCCCAGCATGGATCGATGAACCTGGGACAAGCGGTTGCGGTCTGTCTGTATGAACTGGCGCGCGCGCGAAAGACGCCGCGCGAAAAAAATCAAACCCCTCCCGCCAGGGCGCGAGAGCTGGAAATGATTACGCAGTTGTTGTTCGGCATCCTGCGCTCAAGCGGGTATGTAAAACCGCGGCTGGTTGCAAGCACGGAGGAAAATGTGCGGCGGATGGTCCGGCGGATGCAGATGGACGCGAGCGATGCCGAGGTGTGGCTGGGGATGGTGCGGCAAATTGCGTGGAAATTGGGCAGCGATCACCGGTAAGGGTGAAAAAGTTTCAGGGCGAGGCCACTCTCCCGGCAGATTCGACGCATTCTGACCAGCATGCCGCTTCCGGTGCGCCTCTGGTGCCAGGCGCAAATCCAGCCCATTCAAGCTATTAACTCTTCAGTGGACCCCTCCCCCTTTTGTGACGAAGGTCACACTCCAAGGTGAGCTAAAATACAGCCCCGAAGTTCATCTGGACCTGAGAATAACGGCCATCAGTTCGCGGTAAACCATGCTTTCTTAATTCTCAGGTAGGTAAGAGGAGAGTGTATGCGGCTCAAGAGTTGGGCGGTAGGGTTATTGATCCTCGCAGTAGCATTCGTAGTAGTGCCATACAGTCATGCCATTCCACCATTCGCACGTCAATACGGGACATCGTGCAGCACGTGCCATATCGACTTTCCCAAGTTGAATGACTTCGGAAAAGCCTTCAAGGATGCCGGTTTCAAGTTCCCCAAGGACGACGAAAACTTCATCAAAGTGCCGCCGGTGATGCTCGGCGCGCCCGCGCAGAAGGAACAGTTTCCGAACACGATCTGGCCCGGGGTCATCCAGGGCATGCCTCCCATCGGCTTCCGGTACGCGACATTCTTCCAAGTGTTGAGCCGCAATCGGAACGCCTTCTCGCCCCCATCGCAAGACGCTCCAGGCATCCCCCGGACCGACTTCCAGAACGGCACGCTCAGCATTTTCATGGCGGGCAACTTTGGAAGCGGTATCGCTTACTGGATTGACGATGATATTGCCGCTGGGGGCTCCGGCGCCGAAGGCGGTATGGGCGATGCATATCTGAAGTTCGTCGACATTGGGCGGTTCCTGAAACTGCCCAAGGACGCCCTGAGCCTGCGCATGGGACAGTTCGAGCTGGATTTGCCCTTCAGTCCGGCTCGCAACTGGAACCTGAGCGGCTGGGATATCTTCGAGCAGCCGAATGTCGGCACCGGCGCGGACTTTGTTAACAACGGCTTCACCATGGACGCGGGCGCGCAGGGCATCGAATTCAGCGGTGGTCACACGTACGGTGGCTACCATTACTCGCTGGCCATTGTGAATCAGAACACCAGCGGAACGGCGGCCGAGGGCGCAAACGTTGGCCCGGGTGGCGACTTCTTTTTCTCCGACTCCAACATCAAGGATCTCTATGGCCGCTTCTCTTACCGCTTCAACCTGGAAAAAGATGCCAACAGCCGCAAGGACATTCAGGCGGCGGGGCCAACCGGACCCCACGACCACACCTACCTTGACGTAGGAGCCTTCGGCTTCTACGGGCGCTCGGTGCAACGCATCAGTGACGATGCAGGCAATGTCTTCACAGCGCGTGAACCGTTCTATCGCGTCGGTTGGAACGCCAGCTTTAATTACCGCAACTTCAACCTTTTTGGCATGTACATGTACGGTCGCGACCGGAACGAGGTCCCGGCGGATACGCCCACCGGCTTCACCGGTGCGCCGTCGGTACATTTCGGCGGCGGATTCCTGGAGGCGGATTATCTGGCTCTACCGTGGCTGATGGCGATTATGCGCTGGGATAATGTGAACTCGGCCTCAGACCGGCTGAATGGTCCGGACGCGGCAGGCTTCTTCGCTCCATTCAGATCAACCCGGCAACGCTTTACGCCCGGTGTGCAGTTCCTGATCCGTTCCAATATCAAGGCAGCGTTCGAGTATCAGATCCGGCCACAACAGGCGATTATCGATCCCGATACCGGCGAGGCGATTGTCGGTCCGCTCCGCACCAACTCGGCGGTGGCGGGCCTGGACTTTGTCTTCTAGCCAACTGCTTGGGGAAGGCTGCGGCCTCCCTTTTTCCCGCCTGGCTAGTGTAGCGCCGGCATCTGGTCGGCAGTTGCGAGAGCATCTTGCCCGCGCATGTGGGGGCGAGACTCCCCCACGCCCGTCGCCGGGACGGCGGCGCTACTCTTACTCGATGCAACCATCAGGCGGTCGCCGGACTGGAGTGGGTGTATTAAAATCTTGGACCAGCATAAATTTCAAAACTTTGAACGAGGAGAAATCATGAAGCGTCGTGTTTTGGCGGTTGTCGCGGGAGTCATGGCTCTGACTCTGGCGGCCAGCGCCGGCAGCATCAGCGGGAAGGTCTCGGGCGTAAGCGGCGAGTCGGTCGTGTACGTGGATACGATCGCGGGAAAAACGTTTCCCGCTCCTTCTGCGCATCCAGTGATGGATCAAAAGGGCCTTTTATTCTCGCCCCACATTCTCGCGGTCGAGGCCGGAACCACGGTGGACTTCCTGAACAGCGACAAGGTCGCACACAACGTGTTCTGGCCGTCGCTGATGCAGGGCGGCAAGAAGTTGCCCGGCAAGAACCTGGGCACGTGGCCGACCGGAGAGAAACGTCCGTACAAGTTTGACCAACCGGGGGTCGCATCGCTGTTGTGCAACGTGCACCCGGAGATGTCGGGCTACATCGTGGTGGTGCCAACCCCGTACCACGCCAACACCGACAAGAGCGGAAACTTCAAGATCGAAAACGTTCCCGATGGCCAATACAACGTGGTGGCCTGGCATGAAGGCGCGAAGAATTCGTCCAAGGCTGTCACGGTCGCGGGCGACACCAAAGCAGACCTCTCCGTGAGCAAATAATCGTACGAATTGGGAAGCGGAGTGCACGCTCCGCTTCCTTCTACCGCAACCTGGATTTTCGTCAGAAATGGGATCGAGAACAGTTCCGTGCTCAAGCGCTTTCTAGAAAAGCGGGTGGATGAGGACTGGCTGCATACCAACTTCCCCTGCATGATGGCGTGCCCGGCGCATACCAATGCGGGCCGGTACGTCGGATTGATCGCGGAAGGTCGCTTCGAAGAGGCCTACAAATACGCGCGCGGACCGAACCCCCTGGCCAGCATCTGCGGCCGCGTGTGCGCACACCCGTGCGAGACAGCGTGCCGGCGCGGGCAAATCGACAAGCCCATTTCGATCCGTGCGCTGAAGCGTTTCCTCACCGAACGCTATGGGCCGGAGTCTAAGCATCCCATCGACGTAAATGCCGGGGCGGTGCAGGAGAAACTGCCTTTCAAGGTGGCCGTGGTTGGCGGCGGGCCGGTGGGGCTTTCGGCCGCGCACGATCTCGCGCTGATGGGATATTCCGTAACAATTTTTGAAGCGGCGCCGGTCGCTGGTGGGATGCTTTATCTGGGCATTCCCGAATACCGCCTGCCGCGCGACGTGGTGGAAGCGCAGGTTCGCGAGATTCTGCAGACGGGCGACATCACGCTGAAGCTCAATCACAGGGCCGGAGACGACTTCCAGATCGCCGATCTGCGGCGGCAGGGATTTGACGCCATCGTGCTGGCGATTGGCGCGCATCGCAGCCGCGATTTGACGATTCCGGGCGTGGATCTCGATGGCGTACATCGCGGCGTGGATTTTCTCCTGAACGTGAATCTAGGCTACAAGTTCACGATCGGGCGCAACGTGATGGTGATCGGCGGCGGAAATGTCGCGATGGACGTAGCGCGGTCGGCCGCTCGCGAAGTGCTCCGGCAACATGCTCCGGGAGTGGAGGAATCGGCGCCGTCCGAAGACAACGTGGCGGCGGTGGCGACCAAAGAAATGGTCGACATTTCGCTGTCCGCGTTGCGCATGGGCGCGCGCGAAGTGCACGTGGTCTGCCTGGAAAAGCGCGACGAGATGCCGGCCGCGCTGGAGGAAATCGAAGAGGCCGAAACCGAAGGCATCATCCTGCATCCCGGGTTCGGCCCCAAGCGCTTCATTGGCCAGGCCGGCAAGGTGACGGCGCTGGAGTGCCTGAAGACGAAGTCGGTGTTCGATGAACAGCGCCGCTTCAAACCGACCTTCTACGACAACAGCGAGACCGCGATCGAGTGCGACACGGTCATCATGGCGATCGGGCAAACCACGAATCTCGATTTCCTCAGACCTGACGACGGCGTGGAAGTTTCCCCGCGCGGCCTGATCAACGTGAATCCACATTCGCTGATGACTTCGGCGCCTGGAATTTTTGCCGGCGGCGATTGCGTATTTGGACCTCGCCTGATTATCGACAGCGTGGGCGATGGCAAGCGCGCGGCGATGGGAATCGACGAGTATTTGCGCGGTACCCGTCATCCCGAGCCGATCATCGAAGTAACCGAACTGCCCCGGCATGCCATGCCGCAGGAGTTCGTGGACCTGGTCAGGCAGCCGATCCCAATGCTGCCGCTGGAGCGCCGCACTGGCATGACCGAGGTCGAAGAGTCCTATGACGAAGAGTCGGCCATGCTGGAGGCCAAGCGCTGCCTGCACTGTTGGGTCAATACGGTTATGGAAGGCTACACCGACGACGCTTCCGTGTGCATTCTGTGTGGTGGCTGCGTCGATGTTTGCCCGGAGAACTGTTTCCAGCTGGTGACCCTCGACCGGGTCGAATTCAGCCCCGAAACCATCGAACATCTCTCCGTCAATCGCGCCCTGTACGAAGCGGAGTTGCCCGACATTTCGCCCGAAGAACTGAACGATGGCATAGGGTCGGTGATGTTGAAAGACGAGACGCGCTGCATCCGTTGCGGATTGTGTGTGGCGCGCTGTCCGGTACATACCATCACCATGGAGTCCTATAACTTGTTGCCGGCGGAACCGACCGGCTTGATTTCAGTGGAGGCGATCGATGCCCCTCTGCGCGCCAAACCGGCGCCAGTGGGCGCGGCGCAATAACTATGGCAGAACAAAACAAGGAGAGAGTTCAAACGGAGGCTAACCCTGCCATTGATCGGCGCGAATTTTTCGTGCGAGTGGGATTGACTTCGATGGGCATCGCCGCCGTCGGAACCACCGTCTTCGGCTATCAGTTTCTGTCGCCCAACGTTCTATACGAGCCTTCCCCGGTCGTGAACATGGGCAAGCCGGAGAGTTATCAACTCGATTCCGTCACACTCGATGTGGAAGCGCGCATTTTTGTCGTCCATGCCACCGAAGGTTTCTTCGCGGTGAACGCAGTGTGCACGCACCTGGGCTGCCTGACCGCCTGGAAACCGGAGATCGACACCATTGCGTGCCCGTGTCACGGCAGTAAGTTCACGCGCGAAGGCGTGAAGAAAGAGGGGCCTGCTCCGAAGCCGCTTCCTTGGCTGCGGATGTGGCTGAGCGAGGATGGCGAACTGATGGTCGATCGCTCCGATGAGATTCGCCCGCAGCAGTTCGTGAGGGTTTAGGCATGGCCACAATCACCAAGTACTTCGACCAGTTGCGCGAGACCCGGGCCTGGCGCTCGGTGTTTCGAGGGGGCACGGGCAAGAGCACACTGCGCAACTCGATGGCAATTCAGCAGAATGTATTTCTGCACTTGCTGTCGACCAAGGTACGCACGCGCATGCTCGAATTCAATGCGACCTGGTACCTGGGCACGCTGACGCTGGGAACATTTGGAATTCTGGTGATCACCGGAGTTCTGCTGATGCTCTACTACCATCCCTCGGTGCCGCAGGCTTACGCGGACACCAAAGACCTGCAGTTCGTGGTCTCTTCGGGACTGTTCCTGCGCAACCTGCACCGGTGGTCGGCACACGCGATGGTGTTTCTGGTGTTCGCGCACATGTTTCGCGTGTTCTATCGCGGGGCGTATCGTCCGCCGCGCGAATTCAATTGGGTGATTGGCGTGGTACTTCTTCTGCTCACGCTGCTGCTCAGCTACACCGGCTATCTACTGCCCTGGGATCAACTGGCCTTCTGGGCCATCACGGTGGGATCGAACATCGCTTCCGCCGTGCCGCTGATGGGCGACAAGGTTCGCTTTCTGATGCTGGGCGGGCACTTCGTCAACGCCAATGCCCTGCTGCGCTTTTACGTGCTGCATTGCATGATTCTGCCCTTGGCCGCGCTGTTCTTTATTGCGATTCATTTCTGGCGCATTCGCAAAGACGGCGGCCTGTATGCGCGTCACAGTGAGCCCGATGTTGTGATGACAACGGCTCCCGCGAGGCCACCATTATGAGCGACTCCAAAGATTTCTCCGCCGGGGTTGGATCGGACGCGCGGAAGTTGCCGGTGCGGGTCGCCTTCGTAACGAGGCGCACCTCGGCGCAAGTGAAGGCGCGCGACGAGTCCATCGTGCAGTCGTTCCCGGAAGTTCTGTTCCGGGCCGCTATCGCAGTGCAAGTACTCGCCTGCGTGCTGGTGCTGATCTCCTTATTCTTCAATGCGCCGCTCGAAGGGCTGGCGGACGCTACCCACACGCCGAATCCGGCCAAAGCGCCCTGGTATTTCCTCGGACTGCAGGAACTGCTGCATTATTTTCCACCCGTCGTGGCGGGGGTCCTGGTGCCCACGCTGGTCGTGCTGGCATTGATTGTGATTCCGTACTTCAACATCAACATCGAGGCCGAAGGCCTGTTCCTAAAAGACCGCGACCGGCGGCTGAAGATTTTCTGGGCTGTCTCGATCGCACTCTGCGCGTTTCTGCTGGTCTTCGATGTCATTGTCGCGCTGGTGCCCACGGTGATTACGGTGGCCCTGATGGCCTTGGCTGCCACAACGCCAGCAAATTCACCTTCCACATTTCGCCGGTCCCTTGCAGCCAAGCCGCTTTCATTCTGGATCATGAGTTGGTTCTTATTCGAACTGGTCGTGCTAACCGCGGTCGGCACTCTGTTCCGTGGCCCGGGCTGGGCTTGGGTCTGGCCCTGGAGGAGCTAAGTGAGGCTCCCAGACACTCTCGAAAAACTCCGCCAGAAATTCTTTGGCGATATCGTGCGCACGTTTGGCTGGACAAGCCTGCTGCTGCTCGTGCTTCTGGCAATTGCTCCCGCGAAGAATTTCTTCGCGGACTGGCATCGTTACCAACGGGGTTACGAGCGGCTAATCGGCAAGCGCAGCGATGCGGTCACGCTGCGGCGTCACTTTGAACCCGGCATTCAGCAGATCTGGCTGCCCGAGACGGGCGTGGTCGATCGCTGTACGACCTGCCACACCGCGCTGAAGGAAACCACGCTGGCGGATATCACGATGCAGCCCTATCGGCCCCATCCCGCAATTCCGCACAAGCCGGAAGAGATGGGCTGCTCGATCTGTCATCGTGGACAAGGCACGGCCACTTCGGTCGAGGACGCGCACAAGAGCACGCTGGCGTGGGAGGAACCGCTCTTGCCGGCGAAGTACCTGGAATCTTCGTGCGGACAGTGCCACCAGCAAGATCTGAAAGGGACGCCGCAGTTGAATCTTGGACGCCAGATCCTCAGCCAATACGGCTGCGTTCACTGCCATACGATCAAGCGGCCCGATGGCAGCGTGATCATCGGCACGGACGATCCGCCGTCGCTCGCTCACATCGCGGACAAAACCACGCGGGAGTGGATCTACGGTTGGCTGAAAGACCCGCAGGCATACTCGACCACCGCCACCATGCCCAATTTCAAGCTGAGGGACGACGAGGCCCGGGACATCTCGGCGTTTCTGATTTCCTCGAGCACCCCTGCCTCGCTGAAGGTTGTTCAGGCTTCGCTTGACGAAGCGAAGAAAGTGAAGGATGACGCGGCGCTGCAAACGAAAGCGTCGAGCCTATACGGCGAATCCTTCTGCGCGTCGTGCCACGCGGTACAAAATGCCGCAGGAAATCTGGTCGGGGGCGATCTTGGACCGGAACTCACGAAGATCGGCAACAAAGCCAAGCCCGAGTGGCTGCAGGCGTGGGTGCGAAACCCGCATGACTACGACCCGCCGACCGAGATGCCGCACTACCGCTTTACCGATCAGGAAGTCGGTGAACTGACCGGATTCTTGTTGGCCAAAACAGATGCCGACCTCCTGGCAAACGTGCACTTGGAAGCAGCCACGCTCGATCAGATTGTTCATGGAAAGCGGCTGGTCAACGATTACGGCTGCGCTTCGTGCCACGCGATCAACGGAATTAAGCGGCCGGAGAATTTTGCGCCGGAACTGACGAAGATTGGCTCGAAGCCGGTAAATCAACTGGCGTTTGCTCCCGGGGTGCGGCATACGCTGTATGACTACATTGGCGCGAAGATCAAGCAGCCGCGGGCATTTGGGCCATCGCTGAAGATGCCGCAGTACACATTCAACTCGGCCCAGGTCGATGCGCTGGTCAATGCGCTCCTCTCCCACAATGAGCGTGCATTGACGGTACCGGCCGCGAAGACCGTACCGGCTCTCCCGGCCTCGCGCTATGAACCGGCTGGCAAAGCGGCACAACTGATCAACGATCTGAATTGCTTCTCCTGCCACATGATCAACGGGCGCGGCGGCGATATGGCCCCCGATCTGACCTTCGAAGGCAGTTCGGTGCAGCGGGAATGGCTGGTGCAGTTCCTCCGCAATCCAAACACCCTGCGGCCGGCTCTGATTCGCCGCATGCCGAAATTCAACCTGACGGAGGCGGAGATCAACACGCTGACCGACTACATCCTCACCGTTTTCCAGTCGCCGAAGGTCGATCGGGATTCCATGCCGGTGGCTGGATACGCGTCCGGGCAGGTCGAACTGGGTAAACAGCTCTACTACTCGAAATACGGATGTCAGGCGTGCCATATCATCGATACCAAACAGGACAAGGGCTACATCGGGCCCACTCTGACGTATGTTGGCTCCCGGCTGACGGCCGCGTGGATCTACGGCTGGATCAAGGATCCGTGGGCGCTGCGGCCCGGGACGCTGGAACCGAAGCGCAACATGAGCGACGACGATGCCCGCGCGCTGACCGCTTTCCTCATGACTCAGAAAGGAAGCGAAAAACAGGAGGCGAAGAAGCGATGAAGCGCATCGCCATGAAGAGAGATCCGGTTTGGGGTGGAGCACCAGATCTGGGTTTGGGTGGAGCAGCGCTTCAGCGCTGCATAGAGAGCCTGTGTTTGATTAGGGCTTTAGCCCCTGAGGTCACGCTCGTCTTTTCTGCCTTCCTTCTGCTTTGTTCTCTCGGATGCTCGCGGCCATCCGCGCCCTCTGCGTCTCTGCCGAAACCCACCGCCTATGGCGCTGCCATTGTGGAGTCGAGCGGCGGCAAGCAGACCGCCAAAGTCGGAACGCCTCTCGCCCAGCCTGTTGTCGTGCAGGTTAACGACGAACAAGGCAACGCTGTGACCGGGGCGCTGGTCGTCATTCGCGGGCCGAATGGCGCCTATCTCGACCCCGCCGCCGGACTCACCGACTCCAGCGGACAGTTCACCACCAATGTTTCGTTGGGCACGATCGCAGGACGATACCAGCTGGTTGCGAGCACAACGACGAAAGCGGGCAAGAGCGTTGAACTCAAGATCGAAGAGATCGGATTGGGCTACCAGGAGATGCTCGGCAGCCAACTGAACGACCAATACTGCGCCCGCTGTCACAACCAGGAATCGACGCCCCAGCGAGTATCGAATTACGACAACTTGGAAGTGAAGCCCCACCCGTTCACGGAAGGCGAGACGCTGAACAAGATGAGCGACGCCGACCTGACGGCGATCATCTCGCATGGCGGGCCAGCGCTGAACAAGTCGCCGCTGATGGCTCCGTACGGATATACTTTGTCGAAATCCGAAATTCAGGCGTTGATCGCCTACATTCGGATGGTTTCCGATCCCCCCTACGGAGCTCCCGGGATTGTTTACGCGCAAAAGTAAGTGCTGGCTGGCTGCTTTCACCCTGGGTTGGACTTGCCTAGCCGCGGGTCAGGCTCTGACCCCCGCCGAAATCAAGAATCCCCAGATGCGCGCACTGCAGGAAAAATATTTCCCGCAGTTGCAAGCGGTTGGGGCCGAGATCCAGGCCCACATCTTTCCCTACTCTTTTTATTTCAGCCGCGTGCTTGATCTGGAACTGGCTCAGCAGGAGCGTGCCGACCAGCGTTCGCTCCGCTTCGATACTTATGGCGGGATGACGGTGGTCGAACTCACCGGGAATTATTTCGGGTCCTACTCCACGGAACTGGTGAACAAGAGCCATCGCGCCCTGCGCACGTTCCAGGACGTGATGCTGCCGATTCTGGAAATTGCTGTACCCGTTCTGAAGGACAATCCCGACGTGGAGGGATTCGCCATGGAAATCTCGCATCACGTCCGCGGGAAAGCCATGGGCATGAAAATGGAGCGCCCGGAAAATCTTGTCCTGGCGCTTTCGAAAGATGTGGCCGTGCGGCTAGTCAACGCCAAGAATGAGAACGACCGGCAGGCTGCGTTGCTCGACGGCCATTTCTTCTTTAATGGCGAACCGTTCCTGCTTTACCTGAGCGACCAGGCTGCGCAAGAAGCCGCCAAGCACCTGGATGCGGCAACCGCGCCGGCGAAAGACGCGGGCACGGGCAAGTCATCCGCGTCACCCACCGCTCCAGCCGCCCCCAGGACGGCACCACGTACGGCAACGCCTGCGGCTCCGCCGCGCGACACATCGCCGGAAAGCCTGGCCAAGATACAAGCCGCAGATCAGAAGATGATTGACCTGGTCGCCAAAGAACTCGACGCGCAAGCCCATTTTGTTTCCTATGCGCCACCCGCGATGGTAGCGTTCCGAAAGAACGCCTATCTGGAGTTCTCGATCAACACCACGCTGCCCGCCGCCACGGCCGGGAGCCGCTACAAAAGGGCGGCGCTCGCCTTCGACGACCACATCTCGCACCTCGTCCGGCCGATCATGGCCTATTTCAAGGGAGACCTCGATTTCGACGGCGTCGCTTTCAGCACAACCATTCACGGGGGGGACAAGTCTGCCGCAACTCAGGGTAGCGAGGCGGTGGAGTTCTTTTTCCCGGTTGAGGCTCTGCGATGCTACGAGAGCTACGATTGCACCGGACAACAGTTAATCGATCAGGGATCGGTGTTGATCAACGGCGAGCGGGTCAGCCTTGACCTGCAGATGGCAGAAGCGGGCGAGCGTTAGTTCGATTGGAGGCGCGGATCGGAATCGAACCGACGAATAAAGGTTTTGCAGACCTCTCCCTTACCACTTGGGTACCGCGCCTGGCGAATTCACAGTAGAGCTTTCGACGGGGATTGTCCAGAAGGCGAGGCGCTCTACACTCTGGCCGGCAATCTGGTGAGCGAGCGTACTCACGAGTCGCGAGTCTGGCACCGCCGAAATTCTTCCGGAAGCCCGGTGCGCGACAGCGTGCAGTACATTTCTGTTTTCTCTTCTCATTTTGATGCGATCCGCTTCCCTCCTGACTTCGGGGCTCCCAGCATTGTTAAGCTTTTCACCGGAGGTAGATGCCGAAGGGTCCCTCTCCCATCTACAATGCTAGGGTCCTGTTAGTTTCTACCGAGGAGATTGGAATGCAACGCAAAGCCAGTGCGGTGTGGAAGGGTGGGCTGAAAGAGGGGAAGGGGACGGTTTCGTCCACCAGCGGCGTTCTGTCGAATACGCCATATTCGTTTACGACGCGGTTTGAAAACACTCCGGGGACGAACCCGGAGGAACTGATCGCGGCAGCGCATGCCGCGTGCTTCTCCATGGCGTTATCGGCGCAGCTCGGAGAAGCGAAACTGATCCCAGAGAGCATCAGCACATCGGCGACCCTCACCATGGACAAGCTCGATGTGGGCTGGACCATCACAGCCGTGCACCTGGACGTTGTTGCGAAGGTGCCGGGCGCAAGCGCGGAGGCTTTCAACACCTCCGCTCAGAACGCGAAGGCGGGCTGCCCAGTGTCGAAGGTACTGAACGCGAGGATTACGATGGATGCAAAGCTGGGAAACTAGGGCTGAGACCTTGGGCTTTAAATCTCGGGAAGAGCCTAGCCCAATGAACGGAGCAATTCGCGCAACTTTTGGTTGATACGTACTGCGTCCTGGGAAGACTGGTCAATCAACTGGGCCCAGCGCCGCATGTTCTCCGGCGGGTTCGCCTGCGACAGCAAATACGTTGCTTGAATGATGGTCTCGAGCGAGTTGCTTAAATCGTGTGCGAGCAAGCGCAACTGCTTCACCAATTCCGGTGGAACTTTGATCTCTGCCATGGCTTGCGCACGGCCGGCGAGTTTCAATCGACCGTCTTGGGCGGGCAGAAATGCCCGCTCCGCACGAGAAGCGCTCGTTGGTTTGACAGTCGCTTGCCGGCCAGTAGATAGTAGTGTAGTCCCCTTTCCTGAAGGGTTCTCTGCTGTTTTTCTTCTTTTGCGGATATGGCGGAATTGGCAGACGCGCTAGGTTCAGGTCCTAGTGGCCGCAAGGTCGTGGAGGTTCGAGTCCTCTTATCCGCACCAAGAGCAGGTCTCAGGTTTCAGGTCTCAGGCCTTTCTGGCCTTCCTCCAGGAAGTGCTGTCCAACGATTCGTACAGCTCTACAGGGAGCACCAATTTTCCAAGCCGTGGCTTCGCTCGCTCTCGCATGTCTTGGCGTCTTTCGGGGGCAAACAGCCCATAGCAGCATCTACGTTCCAGGCCCGAACGGCGACGGGAGTTATCGCGGTGCAAGAGTGGACGGTGGAGCGGACGGGTCCGTGTCAATAGAGTCTGCAAGGAGGTTGGTAAATGGCCATAGGAAGGACTAGCAGGCAGATAGCGTGCTTCTGTATTGCCTCATTGGCGGTATTTACATTGTTTTGTCTCCCCTGCCGCGCCACGCAGCAGGAGTTGCTGGACGATTTCTGGGAACAGGAGCAAGATGGATCCTGACTCTAATGCAGGACTGGTGCTGCGTGTCGACATCGACATGGACGGGGATGGGCTAAAGGATTTGCTGCTGGCGAATGGGCAGCGTATGGGGAGTTCCGGGTTCGCGCAGTGGTTCGTCTATCGAGCCAAAGGAAAGGGAGTTTTCCAATGTATTGGTTCGTTCTCGTCGGGTCCGAAGTCCTTTCGAGTGCTCGCAAATCCGTCTCGTGTGGAGGTTCTGGCCTTTAGGCGGGACGACAATGATGTGCTCCAACCGTACTTGGACACCTATAGCGTGAGCGCCTCAGCAATCGGTCGCCTATCGTCAACTGCCCTCGACACTACTGGAGTCGATACCGCACGGCAAAACATCAGCCATTGGCAAACTGCATCCGGATTTCGTCTCCTAACTGCCGCGCTGGATGCGCGAGGCCGCTTCGATAATCCGGTGTGGACCGAGTTCGGGAGCGACCAGCCCGCCACGGGCGTGACAAGTATCGAGGGCCTCGTGGTCGAACAGTAATACAGACAACTCCAACCTCACACAACTGATGTGGCTAGACGCGTCGAGGTGGCAGTTCTACCAGACAAGGTACCGGGTTCGCTCCCGCTCGGTGGCAATCGCGGGTGGGCTCTTTTTCCTGAGACCTGCGACCTGACACCTAAAACCTGCCTTACGCGCCGGCGGAGAGGCGATGGGTGCTCCGGCCCTGGGCGATGCCGTACTGGCGGATCTTATAGAGCAGCGCCTTGTAGCTGATCTTCAGTAGCGCCGCGGCTTGCTTGCGGTTCCAATTGGTTTGTTCGAGCGCGCGCGCGATGGCTTCGGCCTCGGCTTCGTCTTTAGCGCTGCGCGCCACCGATTTCAAACCGCCGGAAGATTCGCCGCCAGGCATGACCGCCCTTCCGGATGGGTCGGATCGTAAGCCGCCGCCACTATCGGGCTTGGGTTGCAGTTCGGAAACGGCCAGGGTCTCGTCTCCGAGAACCAGGTAGCGCTTCACGAAGTTGCTGAGTTCGCGCAGGTTTCCGGGCCAGGGATGATTCAGGCACGCCTCCAGCAATGCCGGGGACAGCGGCAAGGGGGGACGCGCGTACAGTTCGGACATGCGCGACATGAAGTGCTTAAGCAGGATAGGAATTTCTTCCTTGCGCTCGCGCAACGGCGGCAGCGAAAGCATGAAAGCGTTCAGCCGGTAGTAAAGATCTTCGCGCAGGCGCTTGGTCGCGAGGGCTTCGGGGATATCGATGTTAGTCGCGGCCAGGATACGTACGTCGACTTTGACCACCGAACGGCTGCCCAGGCGCGAAAATTGCTGGTCTTGAAGGACATGGAGCAGCTTGGCTTGCAGCCCCGGCGACATCTCGCCGATTTCGTCGAGCAGGATCGTGCCCTTGTTGCAGAGTTCGAATTTCCCCGGCTTCGCATGCGTGGCGCCCGTGAACGCTCCCGCTTCGTAGCCGAAGAGTTCGCTCTCGAGCAGGTCGGCCGGCACCGCCGCACAATTCACTTTGAGAAACGTGCGGTGCGCCCGCGGAGAGAGTTTGTGGATGAGGCGAGCCAGCACTTCTTTACCGGTACCGCTCTCGCCCAGCAGCAGGACCGGGATGTCAACATTGGCAACGAGAGCGGACTGGGCGCGGATTTTTTTCATGGCCGGGCTGGCAGCCACGAAAAACACGTCGTCACAAAGTTCTTCCACGTCGCCGGCATACGCGTCGCTGGTAGCACCGCCAATGCACTGGCAGATAACCGCGTCCAGTTCCGCCTTCTGGAAGGGCTTGGTCAGGTAATCGTGAGCGCCGAGGCGCATCGCCTGCACGACTTTGCGCGTGTCGTTCACGCAGGAGAGCATGATCACCTTCATCCCAGGCTTCATCCGCCGGAGGTGCTCAAGGGTCTGCAGTCCATCGATGCCCGGCATGAGCAGATCGAGAAGAACGAGGTCGGGATGCAGTCCTTTCTGGACACGCTCCAGCGCCTCTTCGCCGGTGCTGGCCGTTTCGACCTTGTGGTCGTCCACTTCCAGCAGCGTGCGGATGTAGCGCAGCATTCCCGGTTCGTCATCCACCAGCAGGATGTGGGCGGGTTCACTCATTGGCTCGGCCCTCGTGAGGTGTTGCTCAAAATCGGTTTCAGCGGAATCAGAAAGGAAAACTTGCTGCCCGCTCCCGGCTCGCTCTCGACCCAGATCTTGCCGCCCATGCCCTGCAACAGCCGGCGGGCAATGGCCAATCCGAGACCCATGCCTTCCGCCGCCTCGTTGCCCGGCAAACGGAAGAAATCGTCGAAAATCTCCATATGAAACTCCGGCGGTATGCCCGGGCCAGTATCGGAAACGCTGACTTTGACAGCGTTGGGTATGTTTAGGGCCTGACGGCGGCGCTCTCCGCCTCCGACCGGTTTGCTTGCGCTCCGGCGCTCCCACATGTGCGGTTCCGCGTGCAGCCAGACGGTCCCACCCTGCGGAGTGTATTTGGATGCATTTTCCAGCAGATTGGAGATGACCCGCTGGATCTTGGGCGCGTCAAACGCAAAGGATGTCAGTTTGTCGTTCGCGAGAAAATAGAGGGCCAGGCCGCGCTCTTGAAAGCGTCTCGACCAGATCCCGCAAACCTCCGAGAGGCAGGCGTTCATGTCTCCCTGGACGAACTGCATGCGCAACTCTCCGGTCTCAAGCACGGTGTAGGTCAGGAAATCCTGGATGAAGTGTTGCAAGCGCTGCCCGCTGGAAAACATGTCCCTCATCACTTCGCGTTGACGCTCGTTCAGAGGCCCCAGTTTTTCACTCTGGAACAGTTCGATGTAGCCGTTCAGGATCGCTAAGGGTGTCTTGAGATCGTGGGCGGCGGAGGCAAGGGCATTCGTGGTCCGTCGAAAGCGATCACGCAGCTGTTCAAACTCTTGCGCAATATTGCTCACAGCGACCCGCTCGGAGTCGCCAGCAATAGCTACCGAAGGCATCTTTTTCTTCGGACCAGTGCCAGCGCCGGGGAGGACAAGGCTTTTGTCAGGCGTCGCAGCCATTGAGGGCCCTAAAAGTGAACGATGTTGGGGGAGATCGCTAAACCGTCAGAACGAGGTAACTTTATGGTAAGACAGGCCCACCCTGGTGTCAATGACAAACGACCTCCACGGGTCAATGAAGCGAAAAATGTTGCACCTTTGTGTCGTGACTGAGGGTCAATCAATTCCCCGCAGACGTGACGTTACTTGAGTAATACCCGTGCTGGTCGCGAGGTTTGCGGTAATCTCTATGCATCAAAACCCATGAGGAAGTTTGGCCCGTGAGATGCGAGACCATGAGCGCTTCCATCCTTGTTGGGACAGGCCCGGAACTGTGAATCATAGTTTTTCCTCCAAAGATCAGCGGAAGTGGGCACGTTTGAAACTCGCTATCCCAGTTTTTGTCCGCGGCCGGGACGGAGACGGCAAGGATTCCCTGGAGTTTGCCACCGCCATCAATATATCTCCTGGTGGAGCCCTAGTTGTCGCCCGCCGGTCGCTGACCAAGTCGGCCTGGGTCTCATTGGAAGTTCCGAGCGCTCCCATCGCTACCGTCCCTGGCATGCCCCGTGCTTCCCGAACTATGCGAGCTAAAGCCGTCTGGATCAACCACTTGGACGACTATCATCTGGTTGGCCTGCGGTTTGCGCGGCCGCTTGGCACCGACGAGCCTGCTCCACGGACGCATCTGCGGAAAACCGCTTCTGCGGTGTGAAAACTTTTTCCCTGCGATAGACTGGGTCAGAATGGCACACCCGTGCCATACGCTCATTCCTTTCGAACGAGCATACTTTTCCGTAAGGTCCACAAGAAATGAGGGTTAAGGCGTCTCCTGCCAGTTGGCGCCGACCTATCTCAAGTTTGGTGCTCGGGATGCACTTTTAGTGCACGCGGATGACATTCAGCCGCTTTGGGGCACTCGGTCTTATGACAACACTTTCCGTAAGTTCGTTAGCTCAGTCCCTCGGTGAAATTCCCCCTGAAAATATAATTTTTGGTCACTCTGAGGTCATGCGGACGGTTCGCTCTCGGCTTGCCAAAGTGGCTGCTGCGAATGTGCCAGTCCTGATCAATGGCGAGAGCGGCACGGGAAAAGACATCATCGCGCGGATGATTCATGGGCTATCTCCGTGGAAAAGCGGACCCTACGTAAAAGTGAATTGTCCGGCCATTCCCGGCACCCTGCTCGAGAGTGAGTTGTTCGGATACGAAAAGGGAGCCTTCACCGGCGCCTTCGGGTCCAAGCCCGGCCGGGTGGAACTGGCCCACCGCGGAACCCTGTTCCTGGATGAGATTTCCGAACTTGACATGTCTCTGCAATCGAAGCTTTTGCAACTCTTGCAGGATGGACAGTTCTGCCGGATCGGCGCGCAGGAAGACAAAAAGGTTGAGGTGCGCGTGGTGTGCGCGACCAACCGGCATCTGGAGACCGAAATCGAATCCGGCACCTTCCGCCAGGATCTTTTCTACCGCATTAACGTAGTGAATCTGCGGATGCCAGCCCTCCGGGAACGCCGCGGCGATATCGAAGACCTCGCCCACTACTTTCTGGAGTACTACAACCGCAAGTTCAACTGCCACGCGCGGCCTCTGTCGAATGAAGTGTTCGGAGTGCTGCAGAAGTATCATTGGCCGGGCAACATCCGCGAGTTGGAGAACCTGATCAAGCGCTACGTGATCCTGGGCCACGAAGAGGTGATCACCAACGATCTGGTGGCCCGCGAGCCCGCCTTCTTCAATCCGGAGATTTCGCTAGACGGCCCAATTTCATTAAAGAAGGTGACGCGTCAAGCAGTGCGCGAACTGGAGCGCAAAATCATCCTCAAGGTGCTGCAACAGCATCACTGGAACCGCAAGCAGGCGGCACGCACACTGAACATCAGCTATCGCGCGCTGTTGTACAAGATCCGAGATGCCGGCTTGCCGTCGAACCGGGCCCTGCGTCTGCAACAGGAAGAAAACGCCAAATCCAACGGGAACGCGAAGATCGAGGCCGCCGCCGACTGAGACGAAACCATTGAATCAGTCAATCATTGAGTCATCGGGTCATTGGGTGATCGGAAGTTCGGGCAGAAAGACGGGAAGAAATGTCCCCATGATCCGATGACTCAATGACCCGATCCCTTTGCTTCACGCCCAGAATGTGCGGTCGAGCGTGCGGTACTGGATGGCCTCAGCGATATGCTTGGGTTCGAGTTGGGGTACTGGTTCGAGGTCGGCGAGCGTGCGCGCAACTTTCAGGATGCGGTCGTGGGCACGGGCGCTTAGTCCCTGCTGCGTCATGGCACGTTCCAGGAGCCGCTCGCAATCGGCAGAGAGCTCGCAGAAGGTGCGGATGTACCGGGACGACATTTGGGCGTTGCAGAAGATCTTGTCGTGTCCGGAAGCGAAACGCGACAGCTGGATCTGGCGAGCCAGGATAACGCGCTCCAGGATCCTGGACGAGCTTTCGGGCTCCGTGGTGCTGCGCATCTCCTTGTAGTTCACCGCGGGCACGTCAATGTGGATGTCGATGCGATCCAGCAGCGGCCCCGAGATTTTGGAGATGTAGCGCTGTATCATCGGCGGCGTGCAATGGCATTCGCGGGTGCGGTCGTTGTGAAATCCGCAGGGACATGGATTCATAGCCGCAGCCAGCATGAAGCGCGCTGGAAACGTCAGCGACATGGCCGCTCGGGCAATGCAAACCGTGCCCTCTTCCAGGGGCTGGCGCATGACTTCGAGCACGTTGCGTGGGAACTCAGGGAGTTCGTCGAGGAACAGCACTCCGTTGTGCGCCAGTGACACCTCGCCCGGTCGAGGGATGGCTCCCCCGCCGATCAGGCCAGCGTCGGAGATGGTGTGATGGGGAGAGCGGAAGGGCCGCATCCCGACCAGCCCAGCGCGCGCATCGAGGACCCCGGCGACGCTGTGAATCTTGGTGGTCTCCAGAGCCTCCTCGAACGTGAAGGGCGGCAGAATGGTCGGCATCCGTTTCGCCAGCATGGTTTTGCCGGAACCGGGGGGACCGATCATCAGAATATTGTGGCCGCCCGCGCAGGCCACTTCGAGGGCGCGCTTGGCGGTCTGCTGGCCGCGAACGTCTTTGAAATCCACTGAAAAATGCTGCGCTTCCGTCAGCAACCGATCGGTGTTGACCTCAAGCCGCGAAATGCCATTCCCCGAATTGATGAAATGAATGACGTCCAGCAGAGACTTGACCGGGTACACCTCGACACCCCGAACCATGGCCGCCTCGCGCGCATTGACTTCGGGCACGATCAGCCGCTGAATCTTCTTCCCGCGCGCCTCAACCGCGATCGGCAGTGCTCCACGGACTCCACGAATGCTTCCATCCAATGAGAGTTCGCCCACAAAGAGGGCGTCAGAGATCTCTTTCTTGTTCAGCCCACCGTAAGCGCCCAGGATGCCCAGGGCCATCGGCAAGTCGAACCCGGAGCCTTCCTTGCGGATGTCGGCCGGAGCCAGGTTAATGGTGATGTGGGTGGGCGGAATGTCATAGCCGCAGTTTTTCAATGCCGCGCGAACTCGGTCACGGCTTTCCCGGACGGCAGCGTCGGGAAGACCGACGGTGTGAAATTGGTCTTCGTTCGTCTTGATACCCGAGACGTCGACTTCCACCTCGATAATGTTGGCGTCGATGCCGTAAACGGCAGCGCTTAGAGTCTTGTAGAGCATAGGACACCGCTGGGCACACGAAGGACAGGGCGTGGATGGGAGATCCTGAGCATCATGCTAGTGGTTTTTAAACCTGTCGGCGGTGACTTTGATCACCCGTTATCGTGATGGAACGTTCTTTCGTGAACCGAAGAGTTCGGTGCTAGCTACTTTCCGGTGCAAAATGGTGCTTTTTGAGGAAGTCGATTCGTGCCCAAGAGGCGGATGTGCCCGCTCTGCACGATCAGGTTCATCTTTTCACTTCACCCTTCCATCGCCATCGTTTCCAACCGCCGCCGGCGTTTGCGGCCATCCCAGCGTCCGGCTCCGCTCATGCCGTTCCCCGTGCGCTTCCTACACCGCATCCACTAAGGCTTCGTCTTCGAACCACTCATCCACCACGCGCATCCACAGTCCCCACAGTTCGGCCACTTTCTCGGCGAATCAACCCTCCCACAAACTCCGCTGTTGGTGCCGCAATTGGATCACTCCCGTGCCTCCGCGCTGCTGAAGTCAACGGCCACAGCAACCTTGTAGCACGCAGCGCGGAATCTGCAGACGCTAATTTACTGACCGAGAGTGACTATTTTTGCACCGCGAAGTAGGCTAAATGCAACCCGGCGGGAGGGTTGCGTCCTTGTATCAGCCGCGCTTCCTGCTTTGGGGGTCCCTGAATGTCAGATGAGGGTTCTACAAACCGGCGTGATCCCGGGAAAAACCGCCTGGAACATGAAGAAAGCCGCCTGTGGCGATGGGCGCTCGGTCTGCTCGTGCTGCTGGCGGCGGCGGTGGCAGCCCTGTCCTGGGAACAGCTGAAGGATCTGCCGTACCAGTTGTGGGCAATTCCGGCCGGGCTGTTTGTGCTTTCCGTTCTGTTTGCGGCCTATGCCTTTGGGCGCAAACGTGAAGTTACGGAACTCAGGCAGATCCTGAAGGGCTTTCAGGATCGCGCCGGGACGGCTCCGTCGGAAGAGCAGTTGGATCAACTCAGCCAGATGATTTTGCGCTCGCAACGCAACTTCAAGGAACTGATCGATTCACTCGACGATGTGGCGCTCGCTATTTCGTTGGATGGCACCTTGCGTACCGTGAACCGTCGCGTCACGGAGGTATTCGGCATTCCTTACTCCCAGTTGGTGGGTCACAAACTGGAAGAATTCTTGGCCGTGCCCGTGCACGCGGAAGGTACCGGCACCTTGGCCCGGTTCCTGGAGCGACACCACTGGACCGGTGTGGTCCAAGTTCAGCTGAAAAACGGGACCCGGCCTCAATACTACGACTGCGTGGTCAATGCCATCGTCAAAAGCAATGAGGTAACCGGCGCCAGCGTGCTGGCCCGGGACGTTACCGGGCATCGAGACAAAGAGAGGCGTTTTACCCAACTGTTTGAGAGCCTCCAGGAAGGTGTGTACATCAGCACCCCGGAAGGCAAGTTGCTGGACGTGAATCCGGCGCTGGTGGCGATGCTCGGATACAGCAGCAAAAACGAATTGTTGAGCCTTCCCCCCGGCGGCTTGAATGCGGACGACGATCCGGCGCCAGTTCTGGGACGAACCGGCAGCCAGAGCGGCAGTACTCGCACCCGCGAGGTGCGGCTCAAGAGAAAAGACGGCAGCATTGCCGTCTGCGTGGATACCTCCACCGGGGTGATGGATGCGGGACGGATCGTCCGCTATCAGGGAACGCTGGTCGATGTCACCGAGAAGCGGGCGATGGAGCGGCAACTGCGACGGCAGGAAGAATTCAGGCGCCACCTGTTGGAGAGTTTTCCAGATTTGATTCTCGTTCTCGACCTGAAAGAGCAGTACACGTTTGTCAGCGCCCGCATCCGCGACCTTCTGGGCTATGGCCCCGAACAGCTCATGGGCAAGAAGATCGAGGAAGCGAAAGACCCTTCCTCCGACTTAGTCAAACTCTACCGAACGGTCGCCAGCGGTCAGAGTTCGCTCGCCTCCTGCGAATATGGCGCGCAGCACCAGGACGGCACCTGGCGCACGATGCTGGGCATGGCGAGCCCGCTGCTGGATGCGGAGGGGAATGCGGCCGGCGTGATCGTGTCGGTCCGCGACATCACCGTCGAGAAGAAGCTGGAACAACAGGTTATTCAGAGTGAGCGCCTGGCCGCCATGGGACAGATGATCGGCGGCTTCGCGCACGAACTCAACAATCCCCTGACCAGCATCCTGGGCATGGCCGAACTGCTGCAGGAATCCCAGACCGGCGAATCGGCGCGCAAGCAGCTTGCAACTCTGCACCAGCAAGCGAGGCGCGCGGCTGAGATCGTACAGAACCTGCAATACTTCGCGCGGCCGCCGGCGCCCGGGCGCAGCCAGGTCAATCTGAGCGAACTCATCCAGCGCACCGTGCACCTGCAAACCTATCCGCTGCGCAAAAGCAACATCACGGTGGACTTTCTGGCGGAACCGGCGATGCCAGCGGTCATCGCCGACCCCAACCAGTTGATGCAGGTGTTCCTGAATCTGCTGCTGAATGCCGAGCAGGCAATTCGTGAGAATCGCGAGAAGGGCACGATTCGCGTGCGCATGGGACGAAACCCCGATTCCGTGTGGATCGTATTCCAGGACGACGGCCCCGGCATCGCTCCCGAAAACCTGCCTCACATCTTCGATCCGTTCTTCACCACCAAGCGCCCCGGCCGCGGCACGGGCCTCGGACTAAGCATCTGCAAGACGCTGCTGCGCGAGCACGGCGGCAACATCGAAGCCGCCACGGTGCCGGGGGGAGGAGCGATCTTTACGATCACGCTGCCGTTGGGGAAAGAAGCGGCGCTGGAGGCAAAGTAGGCGGATTTCGCTCCCAACGCGGTTCTGAGCGCAAAGGCCTGTTCTCAACCATCACTCATATCCCCAAACAATCATAGGCAACCGTGGTATAGCATTGGCAACTTGTGGATACGGATAGCCAATTTACGATTGTCTTCTCACGCATGGTGAATGGATGGGCGATGATCGATTGCTTGAGAAGGGTCAGCTACGCAGGAATACCGTATGCAAGACAGGTAGTCGCCGCCGAGGATAGATCGCTTGTCGCCTCGCTCATTTCCTCAGGAAACTTGAAAAAGTTCATCATTGGCATCAAGGATGAGGGTGACTTGCAAAGGACAGGGGATTTTCTGCGCGAAAAGCTCACAGAGCAAGCGATCAAGAATACGGCATATTCGATTGATGCAGCTTCTTTGGTATTTGCCCACACCATTTTGGATGATGCTCTGAGTGCCTTCTTGGAGATCACGTCTCAGGTTGCAACCGCATTCTGGCGGAAGCGCATCCAGAAGAAAAAAATTGAGGTATCAGAACTCAAGGACGATTGCTCCTTCGCGGAGATTCTTAGCCCGATCATCGCAAAGGAAATCGCGACAATACGACGCAATGCATCGCTCATTGAGAAATGTGACCTTCTTCACCAGGTATGTAAGCCCAACGTCGGAACTATGCCGGCCACAGATTACAGGTTCGACTCCGCCATTTTGCGAAAGCTCGATCAGGTACGCCATGACGTGATTCATGGCGACCAGCTTGGTAAAGAGTTGCCGGAAACTGAGAAGCACCTCAAGTACCTTCGTGACACATGGAACTACTTCTTCATGCTGATGCATAAGAGTTTCGACCTCCGCATCGACCCCGCCGTGATGGCAAAACCGCGATTTTCTCCACCTGTTGAAATCTGACGATCACACTCAGAACCCCTGCCCCGGCAGGCGGGGGGCGTAGTTGGTGTAACCGCCTGATTACAACAAACATTGAACTTCCTCGCTCTCGCGTCTTTCTCTAACCGCGTAACTCCGAAATTTGGAGATCAACGCTCTGATCCTTCGTGCTGACTCGCGTACAGATGGCTGCTCTCATAACGTCTCCTCCCCGTACTCCTTCGCGTATCGGATCTCGTAGTAGCCAGGGAACCGGTTGAGTTCTGAGATCTTAAAGCGGATGTACTCGTCTGGTTCGCTCTCTTCTAACTGGAGAGTGAAATCCTCAGCGACCGACGGACTAAGGTCGAACACTGCCGCGAGAACCATCATGGGCGCTATCATGAAAATCTCCCCGGAACCTTCCCGCAAAATCTCTCTGGAACTCCGCCGAACTTCAATCAATTTCTCCGTCATAAACCCCGTCACTTTGAGGAGAATACCTGCGACCCGGTGGTCTTCGGGGAACCCGCAGTTGCTTTAGTGGAATAGTAACGCACAGTCTGACGAAGAGGGGTCTACTCGCGATTACACTCAACACCGAGTTCTAGACCGCCCTACCGCTCCACCGCCATCGCCACCGCATTGCCCCCGCCCAGGCACAACCCCGCAATCCCACGGTGCACGTCACGCCGAATCATCTCGTAGATCAGCGTAACCAGTATGCGGGCGCCGCTGGCGCCGATGGGATGTCCCAACGCGACTGCGCCGCCATTCACGTTGACGCGGTTCATATCAAGGTCGAGTTCGCGGCACACGCCGAGTGCCTGCACGGAGAACGCTTCATTCAGTTCGTACAGGTCGACTTCGTCTTTCTTCCATCCCGTCTTCTGCCAGATCTTCTGAACGGCGCCGACCGGGGCCATCATCAC
>WNGE01007398.1_pt1 | contig 41232 bp, 23 predicted proteins | sample 5400651 | NCBI WGS metagenome assembly WNGE01 (sample SAMN13153370, study PRJNA577476) | soil metagenome | isolation source: 60 cm soil or saprolite under grassland replicate 2 | place: USA:California | collected 2016-06-15 | reverse complement strand
GCAAAGTGAAATCGGAGACGTACCAGTGCCTCATCACTGCACCGCTAATGGGTTCTTCTCGAAAGCGCGTTGGGAAAATGTCTTTGACGTTCGTGGTGCGTTCGAGCGTGAGATCATGTAAGCAGACCAGTATGCCGTCGCGACTGATTTGTAAATCCTGCTCAACGAAATCTGCGCCTTGCTTCAGCGCAAGTTGATAAGATTCAAAAGTGTGTTCAGGCGCATAGGCGGATGCGCCGCGATGTGCGACCAGAATCTTCCTTGAAACGGCTGGAGCCTTTGCTTCCCCTCCGCGCTGCGCGTACGACAGGTTTTTGGCAACTATGAATCCTATGCTTGAACCGAAGAGCTCTAGAAAACTTCTGCGCTCGAGTGTCATAGGGGGTTTAGTCTCCTTCATGCGCGCCTGTTAGGTTGCACAAAAAGTTGTGCGGCGACGAAATCCAAGTCAGCCCGCGGAGCGGTTGACAGCATAAAGCCTGCGGTGGAGCGTAGCGGAACCCCAGGAACCGCGGATTGAAAGACCACAGCGGAGCGGGCGACAGCCTACGATCTTTCAAACGCTTTCGCCCGCTCCGCGGGCTGGCATTATCTTTGGACCACTAACCTGGGGTTCCGCTACGCTCCACCGCAGGCTTTATGCTGTCACCCGCTCCGCGGGCTACACGCGCCAGGCTATTTGTTTTCAACATCAATCCAATTCAGCGTACGCGCGATCGCTTTTTGCCAGCCGCCGTGACCTGCTTCCCGCTGGTCTGCGCTCCAACGTGGTTCCCATTGCTTATCCGCCTGCCAGTTGCTGCGCGTCTCTTCGGCATTGCGCCAAAAACCAACAGCTAACCCGGCTGCATAGGCTGCTCCAAGCGCCGTAGTCTCAGCCACTACCGGACGCACCACGGGCACGCCCAGGATGTCGGCTTGCAATTGCATCAACGTATCGTTGACCGTTGCGCCGCCATCCACTTTCAAGACTTCCAATCGAACTCCTGAATCTTTCACCATAGCATCGAGCACGTCGCGCGTTTGATAGCAGATGGCTTCGAGCGTCGCCCGAGCGAGATGCCCTTTGTCGTTGAAGTGCGAGAGCCCAACGATGCAGCCGCGCGCGTCGGCACGCCAGTATGGAGCGTAGAGTCCTGAAAACGCCGGCACGAAATAGACACCACCGTTATCGGGAACGGAGTTGGCGAGAGGTTCGATGTCGCCTGCTTGTCTGATGATACCGAGTTGATCGCGCAGCCATTGGATGGCGGAACCCGTCACCGCGACCGAACCTTCAAGCGCATAGACGGGACGCGCGCTGCCGACCTGGTAACACACTGTTGTAAGCAGTCCGGCGTGCGAAGGCACGATGTTGGTGCCGGTATTAAGCAGCATGAAGTTGCCCGTGCCATAAGTATTCTTAGCTTCGCCGGGCTCGAAGCAGACTTGTCCCACGGTCGCGGCTTGCTGGTCGCCCAAGTCTGCACACAAAGGGACTTCACCCTTGAATGGGCCACTCTGCTGTGTCATGCCGTAAAAAGTTGAATCCGAAGAAGGGCGAATAGCTGGCAGCATTCGGCGCGGAATATTAAAGAGACCGAGCAGTTCTTCGTCCCAATCAAGCGTAGCCAGATTGAAGAGCATGGTCCGGCTGGCGTTGGTCACGTCGGTGATGTGCTGCCCGCCGTTTTTTCCGCCAGTTAGATTCCAGATCAGCCAGGTGTCAATGTTGCCGAAGATTGCGTCACCACGTTTGGCAGCCTCACGAGCTCCGTCGACGTTATCGAGAATCCATTGGATCTTGCCTCCGGAAAAATAGGTTGCCGGCGGCAGTCCGGCTTTGCGGCGAATGGTTTCGCCTGCGCCGTCTGTTTCAAGTTGGCGCATGATGCGATCGGTGCGCGTGTCCTGCCAGACGATGGCATTGTAGATTGGTTCGCCTGTTCTGGGATTCCAAACGACTGTAGTTTCACGCTGATTAGTAATACCGACGGAGGCAAGGTCTTGCGCCGTGAGGTTGGCTTGGGAAAGCGCGCCTTCAATGGCTTCGCAGGTACGCTGGTAAATCTCCACGGCGTCGTGTTCTACCCAACCAGCTTGCGGCAATATCTGCCTGTGCTCTAGTTGGTGACGCGCGACTACGAGTCCCGCATGATCAAAAACCATGAAGCGCGTACTCGTGGTGCCCTGATCAATTGCGCCGACGAATCGACTCATGCCTGGCATTCCTCCGTATCAGAATCCGATGATGACAAACAGACCCGCACCCATGACGCCGCCGATGAGAGGAGCTATGACGGGAATCCACGCATATCCCCAGTCGCTTTTTCCCTTGCCGGCAATCGGCAGCAAAGCGTGAGCGAGACGCGGACCCAAATCGCGTGCCGGATTAATCGCATACCCGGTGGGGCCGCCGAGTGATAGACCGATACCCCAAACGAGAAAGCCAACCAGAATCGGCTGGATCCCCTGGCTGAAGACCAGCGAAAGATCAATGCCAGTGGGCGTTGACAATTTCTGCGCGTTAGCGGCAATTGCCAGAATACCGAAGAGCAGAATGGCGCTGCCGATTACTTCCGCGATGAAGTTTGAGACAGGACGCCGAATCGCAGGCGCGGTACAAAACACGGCGAGCTTGAGATCCTTGTCCTCGGTTTCCGCAAAATGCGGCAGGTACAGCACCCAGACGACGACCGCGCCAAAAAACGCCCCGACGATTTGCGCGATTATGTAGCCGGGTACTTTGGCCCAGGGAAATGAACCGATGGCGGCTAGAGAGACTGTAACCGCCGGATTGAGGTGCGCGCCGCTGATGCGGCCGACGCAGAAGATGGCGATGATAACTGCCAACCCCCATGCCGTCGTTATCACCATCCAACCACCGTGCTGCCCTTTGGATTTGCTTAGCAACACATTCGCGACAACGCCATCTCCGAGAATCAAGAGAATCATCGTGCCGATGGCTTCTGCCAGGTAGATGTTCATTAAGTGAACTTTCTGTGAACGCAGGTTAGCTTCGAAGTCCCACGCGCTCACGTAGGAGGTTCTGACAATTGATACTCGAAGACCCGACGTTTAGTAGCGCGCGGGTTTCAGCCTGAAAGGCTGCCAGATAGTAGCCGGTGGTCGGAGCGTAGCGTAGACCACCGGAAGCCTCCGAAGAGTTCGTTCGCACCCCGGCGGGGTGCCAGGATTTCTGAGACCCTTTCAGGGTCCGGAGTCAATACATTTGCCGTCCGGTGGTCTACGCCAAGCTACGACCACCGGCTACTATCTGACAGCCTTCCAGGCTGAACCAAAAGCAAGAGAGCCAGTTATCATAACGGCCGAGCGGTAATCTCTGCCGTGACGATAGGCTGGCTCTCAGACGTCTCAAGGAAAGTCGATAATCTGACGACCGGGTAAACACTGCGCGAAGATGAAAGCTCCCCTTTGCGCACGGCCACCTCTCCATCAGAAATTGAACTTCAACGCGAATTGCATCAAGCGCGGATCTCCTGAGAGGGTTGTGATTTTCCCCGCAGCACTGCTGTTAATGTTCCGTTCGGGAAGTCCAAACTGAGGTGTATTGAACATATTGAACATCTCCCAACGAAGTTCCAAGGCACGGCCCTCGCCGAAGTACTCGAACGTCCGGGCCAACGCGAAGTCAAAGTTAGTGAGGCCGGGACCACGCAGAGTATTGCGCCCACAGGTGCCAAGCCGAGGTTGCACGGTATTCGTGGTGGGATTTAGCGCCGTAGGGGTGGCATAGGCAGTAAGGTCAAACCAGCGGTCTATGGTGCGCTCGCTCTTAGACAAAGTGCCGTCTCGGAGGCAATCGGCGAAGGCACTATTAAAGGTTGAACCGCCTCGAGGGCCGCCGAGAGTTGTGCTGTTGTTACCGGCACTGACGGTGAAGGGTCGGCCGGTACGTAAGCCACCCGTGCCGCTGATGCGCCACCCACCTAAGATGTGTGACAGCGCACCTTCACTGAAATGACTCCGGCCGCGGCCGAAAGGTAGTTCATAGATGTAGCTGCCAACGATGTGATGCCGGATGTCGAAGTCGCTCGGGCCACGTCGCTCGCGCAGGTTGTATCCATTCTGTGTAAAACTACCCGTGCCGCCCGCGGCGAGGTGTTCCTGCGACTCATCAATAGATTTCGCGTAGGTGTAAGCGGCACGGAAGGACAATCCCTGACTGAACCGCTTCTCGAGCGTCAACTCTCCTCCATGATAATTGGAGTTGCCCCCATTATCGCGATATTCGATGGGGCCAAGACTTGGATAAGGAATAACAGGTTGCAAGGTGCCGTTGATGACAGCATTCATAATGGTGCCATTGGCATTGAAGGGGGGCTGGTTCAAATTTTTGAGCGTGGACAGATGTGTGCCTTTAGTGCCAACGTAGTCGAGAGTCGCCACCATATTACCGGGGAGCATCCGCTGGATCCCAATGTTCCACTGATCTATGCTGGGATTAACCGATTCCGGATTGACTGCGCGAAGGCGAACCGTGATGGGATTGACGAGGTTGGGATCAAGAGAGAGGTTGAAGCCGGTCTGGAGTCTTATGTTGTTGGCCGTCGAATTATTGTTGGCAGCAGTCGCTACGTTGTTGACCAGATAGGGAAGGTTCAATGCCAGCTGATCCTCACTGCCCGCACGCTCAAACAACATATAGAAACGGCCATAGCCTGCTCGCACGACGGTTTGGGGCGTGAGCTGATAAACCAATCCTACCCGCGGCGCAATATTATTCTTATCAGGCGTGACTAGACCTCTGCCAAATCTAGAATTAGCGGGGGTGAATCTTTCACCAGTCGTCGGATCCAGGTTCGTCAAGCGATCCGCGCCTTCATACGGCCAAGTCGCGTAGTCATAGCGGACGCCGAGATTAAGGGTAAGGTTCGGCGTGACTTTCCAATCATCCTGGAAGAAGGCGGAGTACATTTTCAGGCGCGCGTCCACCACTGCCGGATTAGTAAGTTGTGCGCTTGAAGGGTACCCGAGCAGGAAGTCTGCCAGACCAATGCCGGTACGATTCCCGTCAAAGTTGAAGCTACCTCTTAAGCCCGGGACGTCCAGGTAGATATTCCGCATCGGTCCTCGCACGTCAACCCCAACCTTGGTTTGATGCGCGCCGGAGGACAGGCTGAGAGTGTCTGTCCACTGAAATTGGTTGGTCTTTTGGGACTTGGGCAGAAAGTCTGGCGAGCCCAGCCGATCAAAGCCGGATTGACCTCCGAGAACTAGGGTTCCTCCACGCGCCGAGATGTTAATACCTGGAATTCCACCACTATAAAGTGGAGAATCCTGCACCCCTTTGAATCCCAACTCCGCGAGTGTGTTCAGACCAAAAGGATCTTGCGTTGCGATTGAGTTGTTGCGTCCCCAACCGAAACGAAACTCATTGACCATGCGCGCGTTAAGCGTCCAGGTCCAGCCGATAGCGGCAGACTGGCCTTTCATGAACAAGCGACCGTTGGCTGAGGAGCCGGTACCATCCACGATTCCGCCAAAGATACCGGGAACATAGCGAAATCGATTTGAATAGGTGTAGCGGATGAAGATGCTATTAGTTGAATTTGCCTGGTAATCTACTCGCGTGGTGTAGCTGTCGGTATCATCAACAATGCCGGGGGCACGGAGGAAGTTGCTGAGGTTGAGCGGGCCTGAGCCTGGAACAATATTGGGCGCTGGCAGAAGGCCGAGAATCTTTTGAGCCAACGGGTCCAGACACCTGGTAGGAATCTGATTATTCGGAAATGGTTGGTTCACGCCAAGACAATCTCCTACTCGATCAACAATGGGCGCGTAGCAGAATGCTACTCCACCAGGACAAGTAGTCAGAGCTTTAACGCGATTAGCTGCTGCCGCCGCTAGAGAGAAATCACCAATGATCTCATTTGCCAGCGGCACATTACCGAGACGGGTTACTCCTTTGCGAATGCGCGTCCCCTCATAGTTGAAGAAGAAGAAGGCTTTGTTCTTGCCACTGTAAGTTGATCGGCCGCCCTCGCCGAAACGCGGTAAATAGATGGGGCCGCCAAAGTTGCCCCCATACTGGTTCTGCACGTGGGGAGGTTTCGCGGCTCCCGCCCGGTTTTGAAAGAAATTGTTGGCGTCGAAGACGCGGTTGCGAAGGAAGTCATAGACTGTTCCGTGAAATTCATTGCCACCGCCCTTGGTCGTAACACTAATGAGCGCGCCGGGGCTGCGGCCATTTTCCGCGGAATAGGGATTGGTGCTCACCCTAAACTCCTGGATCGAATCCACCGATGGCCGGGCCACCTGCGTCGTCAGTTCCTGTACGTTCTCCGAGATCGAGTTGTTGTCGACACCATCGAGAACAAAATTATTCTGCAAGGAGCGAACGCCATGTACATTGGCGCCGCCAGTGCGTCCGTTGGCGGTACCGCCGCCCTGTTCGGTGTAACGATCCGCTTGAACTCCCGGAACTCCACTGAGAAGATCATCCCAGTTGCGAGAGCTCAGCGGGAGGTCAGTAATCATCCGATTCTCCAGCACCCCACCCGGTGAAAGCTCTACGATTACGGTGTACGCCCCAACGGGCAAGCTGGCGAAGGTGTAATACCCTGAGCTGTCGGTTGTGGCTACACTTTCCACGTCCGTTGCCTTGTTCTTCACCTTCACCGACGCGTTGGGAACCACCGCACCCGCCGAGTCGGTGACCAGGCCCGTTAGGCTCGCGTTATTGACCTGTGCCGACACTTGCACAGCCAGACTTATACAAAGAAGCGTCAAGCATGAAATCATTCGTGCGGTTTTCATCTATTCTCTCCTTAACTTGTGGTGAACTTCATGAACAATGAGCATTGACAACGTTCAGATGGAAGGCAATTGGAATTAGGTGTAAGTTGCTAAGTCCAGTATCAGGGCCTGCAATTTACGTCGAATCTCAGAACTGTTGACCTATGAAAAAACCCTCGCTCGACGAGTATGGGTTCCGAGTGTTAACTTCGCGTGACCATTAATACGGCTGGGTGCGCGACATCGTATGTATATTACGAAAACTATCAGCTGACGGTGTCGTCCCGAGGAATCTGCGCTTCGAGCTTTGGATCTTTCAATTGAGATATGGACCACTACCGGCTCGGTGGTTCTCGACTCAAGTCAAGACTTCGAGACTAGTTATGCGAAAAATGCTTGTGCGCGTTTGCGGCTCGACCCGATCATCCTGGAGCCATGATAGGTACTCTAGATTTTCAATCTCATGAACACGTGTGCATCCAAATTTGGCAAATAATACCACAACATCCGCGAAGGGGAAGCAAATTTTGCTGAGCGGAGTTTTTATTTCGCGCCGGAAGCCCGAGCGGCCTTCTTTTCGGGCCCTTCCGTTGGTCCTAGCCGCTCTTACTTCAACTTGAGCTGGCGGATAAATTTCCGTAGTTTGACCGTCAATGTTAGGTGACTTCGCCGAGCCGGGAAGCTGGAAACCAAGCCTTCCGAAATCAAATTGGTCACTACACGATTGGCGAACACAGCACGCAGTTTAGAAATGAAAACCACTCTACACTTTCTCAGCCTGCCGCTTCTTTTAATTTCCCTTTACACGCCGCCTGACACTTTTGTCACGCAAGTTACGGCGATGCAGAGTAGTTCAAAGCTCCCCAAACCGCTGGTGACTGAGGCATTCAATCTTGCTGAAGATATGGAGGTCGGTCTCGAGATTGAAGCGCGATCTCCGGGTGCGTCCTGGGCACGCAAGGGCGCCGAAGCAGCCGCGCTGGTGATTTCCGTTGACGGCTCTTATAACCAAGATTTGCTCCTTTGGGCCGGTGACGAATCATCACACTATCGCGTGATGCTCGGACGTTTGCCCAAAGGAAAGCATACGGTTTCTGTGGCCTACAATCCGGAGCGCTCGGCTGCGGGAGCGCGAGAGGCCGAAGTCAAATCGCTACGTCCAGTTCTGCTTGCTCCAGCGCGCAGTACACGCGGGATGGATGAAGACCAGCTGGCTCTGGCCCACGCGCCCGTCCTCTACGCACGCGCCAATACGATCGATCGTTTCACGGACATTCCCTTGATGATGTATTACGAGATTTTGCATGAACCCGGGCCTGATGTGACGGTACGCTACACCGTGATCTTTACGAATGAAGATGGCGGAACGCAGACCGCCGCCTTGATGGCCCGCTGGGGCCGTGCGACCGACATTGAGTGGGTCTATGAATTTCGCGTGCGCGGCCAAAAGATTATCGAGGAGCGTTACCAGGGCGTCGAGCATGAAACAAAGTTTTTCAAGGGCTCTCGCACTGGCGGAAACCACCCGCTCCTTGCTGTCGCTTCAGACAACAATAACTTTTCAGACCTGGCCTGCTCGGCAGTCCGTTTCGCTCCTTTGCCGGTTCGCGCGAACCTGGAACGGGCTACTCGCGAAAGCGTGATGGACACGGACCCGAAAACCTATCGGGTGATGAGCGAAGAACTGCTTCGAGAAAATCGCATCAGTGATACGCGGGTTGACATCAACACCATCGCCGACCCGCGAGATTACCTTTACATCGAAGCGACTTCGGAGCAGGAGGGCGCAACGCTCGCTTTCGATGTGAAACTAAAAAGCCAGGCAAAAATCTTTGCATCGGATATGGGCGAGCCGCGTTTGCGGATAGACCGGAGCGGTTATTTTCGTACGGCCGTGCATTTGCCTAAAGATACTTCACCAACAACGGTTGAGTCCATCACAGCCCGTTGCTATGCGAGCTCAAAACCTGCCATTGGAAGACGCTGCCAGCATCTCAGTGTGATGCGGGCATTGGTGCTCGACCGGAACTACACGCCGCGCACCCTTCAACTCGAAACACAACCTGAAGCTTCTCTTGCGCCGGATGAAATAAGGGTTTACCCGTTAGCTCATCCCAGACCCTGATAAGCGGATTGTGATTCAGTTTGATGAGAGGTCGAGGCCATTACAGAACCGAGCGCGGTAGCGCCGGATGCTAAAATCGACTTTAAGATAATCGGTGATTCCGTCGAATTATTATTTTAACTTGAGTATAAGATCCGGCGCTAATCTTTAGTGTTACAGAACCGAGCGCGGTAGCGCCGGATGCTAAAGTCGACTTTAAGATAATCGGTGATTCCGTCGAATTATTATTCGAACTTGAGTATAGGATCCGGCGCTAATCTTTAGTGGTTACAGAACCGAGCGCGGTAGCGCCGGATGCTAAAGTCGACTTTGAAATATTCGGTGATTCCGTCGAATTAACATTATGCGAACTTGACTATAGGATCCGGCGCTACCGCGCTCGGTTCTGTAAGTCACTACAGATTAGCGGCGGAACTTAAAATAAATGGGATTGGTCACAGCCAGGACGGTCTCCGTCTTGTCACGAATCTCAAGGCGAAAATAGGAGTTTTGCTGACACTTGATCTCAATCACTTCTGGTTGGTTGTCTGCCCTGGCGGGGAAACTGCGCACCACCCGACCATTCGAGATCAATGAGACCGTGGCATCGGGCGGAACTATTTCTGTGGCGATAAGAAAACGAATCGTTTCCGGTACGTTGAGATGAACCTCGTCGCCGATGGCCCAACGCGCTGGGAGTTTGTCTGTCGCCAACTGCGCCCCAAAAGTAACGACAGGTCCCGCTGCCTTGTCCGTCAAATAGACATGACTTTGTCGTATCCCCTCGAGTAACAATGCCTGCGACAGAACCTTCGCGGACACATGCGTGGTCGGTTGGCCGATGGGATTAAGGGAACGATGTGAGTCGCTGGAAGCAATCGCGGTGATGCGTCGTCCGCTCTGCAGTATCTGGTCCCACATCTTGAGGGCCATCTCGTCGGTCGCGTCCCAGGGCCCATTCCAAATTTCAATTGCGTCGAAGTCAGGTACCGCAGCCTGATAGGTCCATGAACAACCGCCGCATAAAGCGAATGGATGATTGATGGAAATAATTGCGCCGGAACGATGGGTCTCGGCGGCGATCTTCGACATGCGAGCGGCATCTCCAGGATGCACGCGGAAATCAATCCATGTTCCCGAAGCAAGTCCCCAGGCGTTAGTGTGACCGCCGTAAGTGGTGATCTCTTCGCCACGCATCACCAGCGGGTGCTTCAAACCCTTATTTAAACGATCAATCTCGGCATGGTGGCTTGAGGTATTGTGATCCGTGATGACGATGAAATCCAAGCCGGTATCGCGCGCGCTGGAAATCAACTCCGGGATGGTCCAGTCGCCATCACTGTGAACAGTATGCATGTGTAGATCGCCGCGCCACCAACGCTGACCGCGACCGCTTTGCTCACGTGACCACGGCCTTGGCCCGCTGCTCTCTGTGATCGGTATTGTTGGTGCGCCGGTAACGGGAGGGCTGGTTTTACGTTCCGCGTGTGTGGAACTGCGCGGTCCATTGTCTGTTTCAACTTCAATCTTGAAAGTAATATCAACCCCTTTCGCTGCGACGCGGTAGAGTCCAAGAATGATTCTCCATGTTCCCGCCCGCAGAGCACCCGGCACGTATCCAGGCGTCGCCTCATCGCGGGAAACAAAGAACTCGGACCGACGCCCGCCACTCCAGCCCCGGAAACCGCGCGGGTCTGTATCGGAGCCGGTCGAGCGCGCGTCGAACAGCCCGATGTCAATCGTGTTGGCTCCATTTGCCCGATCATATTGATAGCTAATGCTGATCCGAACGGCATGCGGCCCGACGTCGAAGGGAACATAAGCATAACGGCTATCATTCGCGCCGGGCGGATCAATATGAACGTGACGCTCAACTGCCGGAGCCGGAATGCTCCTCGCACGGGGAGTGCCGAGCACAATTTGCGGCGCATGTGCCGCTCCAACAACAGAACAGAGCAAAGCAAATAAGGTGAAGCGGGTTGCTATCAGCATAGACCCTTCCAGTGAGCAGTCTTAATTCTTCCACGCCGAACGTCTCGAAGATTCGAGGTTCCACTCAATTGAGAGAAGCTCAGGGTAAGGAAGGTGGGCTTGCCCCCGCCGTTCTTCCCTTCCGTCACCGTGAGCGGGGGCAAGCCCACCTTCCCAACCTGAGAGACGACCTCAGGCGGTTGATTGATCAGTCTTGAAAGGCTTTCCATGAATTTACTTTTTATTCACCTTCTCCGGCGACGACATTGAAGGTGGTCTGCTATCGCGTCCCCAGCTGGAAGGCGTTGGACCCATACGGAGCACTAGTCGCCCGCCGCGCGCAATCTCTTCGTGCTTGAGCCAGGCACGATCAAGGACACGCCCGTTGAGCATCGCTGACTGCACGTACAAATTGGCTGCGGAGGTTTCCGGCGCGTCGATGTTAAAGATGTGCCCGCCGCCGAGACTGATAGTTGAGCGTTGAAATAACGGACTGCAAACATAGTAGAAAGGCTGTCCGGCGTTTGGGTACAGCCCAATTGCACCCCACACATACCATGACGACATCGCACCACTATCGTCGTTGCCAGGCAGCCCGCCGCGTCCAGTCATATATTCGCTGGCGATAATGTGTCGCACGCGCTCCTGTGTGCGCTCGGGATGACCCGCATGGACGTAAAGAAATGCAGCCAGAAAGTTTGGCTCGTTATTGTGATTATAGAGTCCGCTGTTGAAAGCCGGATCGCGTGTCGGAGGGTTCCGGAAGAATGTATCGAGCCAGGTGACGAAATATTCGTCGCCGCCGAGTTTATTAATCAGACCTTGCACGTCGTGTGGCACATAAGTTCCGTAGATATATCCGCTGCCTTCGTAGAACGGTGCATCCCAGTAGCTATAGTCTTTGTCCGGATAGAAGTGGGCTGCCTCGAACGGCGCGAGCCAGTGTCCGTCCGCGTAGCGCGGCCGTGCCGAGCGTGTCTCATCACTCCACACGTTCATCCAGTTCCTCGATCGCTTGAGATATTTTTGATTGTCGGCGGTGCGATCGAGAGCCCGCGCGAGCTGCGCGATACAGAAATCGTCGTACGCATATTCGACCGTGCGCGAAGTTGAGCGCGGATAATTCATGCTCACGTAGCCCAGTCGCTTGTATTCGGCCAGGGCGCGGCCTTCATAGAGCGGCCGCGGGCTGTCGAGCTCCGCGTTTTTAACCAGCGCTTCGTAAGCTTTACGGTAATCGATTCCGGCCACACTTTTCATCATTGCATCGGCTATTACGACATCGCCATTGGAACCGCCCTGCGTCATGCCGTTCGCTCCGGCGATGCGCGAATCAGGCATCCAGCCTGTGTGAACATAGGTGTCAACGAGCGAGCGCACCATATCGCGGTGGCGTTCGGATTGAATCAATAGCAGCAACGGAAAGTGGGTGCGGAACGTGTCCCAGATGGCATAGAAATCTTCGTAGTGAGGTTCATCGGAATTCCACCAGGCATTTTCGCCGGTGAGATCGTGCGGCATGTAGTGTGAATGATAAAGCGCAGTGTAAAAAATCTTGCGCTGTTCTGCTGTGCCGCCTTCGATCTTGATCTGTCCCAACACATTCTCCCAAGCCGATTCAGCCCGGCGGCGCACGGCGTCGAAATCCCAGTCGGGAATTTCCTGCAAGAGGTTGGCGCGCGCCTTTTCAGGGCTGATGAACGAGACCCCGATCTTCATCTGCACTGTTTGCTTGCTCGTGGTATCGAAGGTGGCGTAAGCGCCGACCTTTCCTTCGTTGGCAGCTGCTACTGTTCCCGGTTCAATACGATTATCTCGCCACGTACCGAAGCCCGCGAACGGACGGTCAAACTCGGCGGAGAAATGGATGGTGTAAGGTGATTGATTCCAACCGCCGATGAAATTGCCGCTTCCCTCGATGCGATTCGGCGGGATCACACGGACCCAACAATCAACCGGATGCGGGTTCTTGATCGCATCCTTTCCCGTCTCTGGTTGCACTACGGAACTGGCCTCGATCAGGACATGAGAAAGCTTCGAGGAAGGATAGTTGTAGCGGTGCATCGCTACGAGCCGAGTAGCACTGAGTTCCGCTTTCACATCAGAGCGCGTAAGACGAACGGCATAGTAACCCGGTGACGCCACTTCTTCAGCCTTTGGCGAGCCGAGGTTATTAACTCGTAACTTTCCCACCAGCGGTGTGGTGAGAAAGTTTCCATACTTGCTTGCGCCGCCCGTCCCGCTGACGTGTGTCTGGCTGAAGCCGAGAATGTTTTCGTAAGGATTGTATCCCGCGGTATTTGGGTTCATTGTGTCGGGGCTAACGTCAGTCGGCAATTAGCGTGGAGGACCGACTCGTCCCTTGGTTGAAGGCCGGAATTACATGACCCAGCAGCAGCGACATTGCTAACAATACGCGCGCAGTGGTGTGTAAACCTGGCGTAAATCGTTTCTTCATTGTCACCTTAAGTTTCTAAGAACGGGCGATTGCGCCGGTCAGTCTGCGCTCGGCAACCGGCCATTCAGGTTCTGCACAAGAGTCGCCTGACGCCCAAATTCGAGCAGCCCGCGAAGCGGGCTATGGCCCATGCAACAGTTCCTGGGGTTCCGCTGCGCTACACCCCAGGCTTTATGCTGTCGCCCACTCCGTGGGCTGAGAAATGTATTTGGATTGTTGACCTGGGGTTCCGCTGCGCTACACCCCAGGCTCTACGCTGCCGCCCACTCCGCGGGCTCAAACGCTGATCCTCCATCTCCATTCTGTGCAAGGCCATCGTCTATGTCTTGGGTCTGTGTTTAATGGAACGGCGACCATCGTAATAAACCCGCTGAAACGAACCACCATAGGCCTTCATCATTTTGAAAAACACTGAGGTGTTGTCCTGTACACCTATGAACTGCAGCGCGCCTGGACCAGTTGCGGTGAGCGGGATATCGACAGCGGTGTGGACGGCGTTTACCTTTCCGTCTATATCCCCGTCCGGCGCCTTGGAAGTCGCTTCGCCGTTCTCGACCTGGCCAATAATCAGCGTGCCATGACGCGATTCCGGATCAGGGTCTTCTGGACCATCACGCTTCGGGTTGGCTACCACGACACCTTTATTCCAAATAGCGGGTGCCGTTTTGCGGGCGTTGCTATGCCAATCCTCGTAGTGATCAGCAGCGGCCCCGTATCCAATCACCAGTTTGGCCGGTGGGTCAGCCTGATCCGGATAACCATCGCCATCGGTGTCCTTGTAATCGGGGAAACCACGGTAAGTGCGGGCCAGATCGCGGCTGCCGCGTGGGATACGCGGATCGGGATTGCGAGCGCCGATGATTGAAAAGCCACTGGTCTCATGGTCGGCCGTGACGATGACGAGAGTGTCATTGTTTGGATTCGCATCGGAGTTAGTCTTGTCAGCAAACCGTTTCGCGACGCCGACGGCACGATCAAATTCAATCGTCTCCCAGATGGTTCGTTCTGCATCCATCCAGTGCGCTTCCTTATCTATGGACGCGCCCTCAACCATCAAGAAGAATCCGTTTGGGCTGGATGTGGAAAGCGACCTGATCGCCACGCCGGCCATATCGTCCAACATTGGAACGTTACTAGCTTTTTCGACGCCGTAGCCGAGCTTGTCGAAAGCGACTGGCATGGTTGAGGCGGAAAAAAGCCCGAGCAGACGTCGTTCCTTCTCCGGATTTATTTTGCGCAAAGATTCGGCTGAATCGGCATAAGCAAAACCTGCTTCGCGGAAATTCCTGATGAGGTTACGGGACGGATCCACGCCAGCGTTCGACGGAGTTCCGCGACGGCCGCCACCGACATTTTTTGGCAAGAACCATTGACGTCCGCCTCCCATCAACACCGAAAGACCAGTCTCATTTCGGCGGTCGAAATAATCATCGGCAATGCGCGTGGAAGAGTTGCGGTTAGAAGTGTGGACTGCAAAGGCGGCAGGCGTGGCGTCAGTGATATCGGCGGTGGTGACCAATCCGACGCTGATTCCCCGAGTTCGGTGCAGGTATTCACTTATGTTCTCTACGCGTGGATTATCGAGAAAGCGATCGCTTTCAGGGTCGCTACCTTTCAATCCCTCATTATCGGTGTTGTCGGGGAAAACGCCTTCTTCGTGGTTAGCCGCTTTATTTCCCGTGGCATAGCAACTGGCGCCCGGCGCGGAGTCCGTCACCATAGCGGATAGCGAAGAGGTGGTGACCAGACCGACTGCCGTCATCCGGTCCATCTCAAGCAGGCCATTGCGATAACGCCCCTCGGTTAGGCCGCGAGATGCAATACGAGCCGCAGTGCGATGGGCCACGCCCATACCATCTCCAATGAGCAGGATCACGTTGCGCACTCGCGAGCCTTTACCTTCCCAGCCAACAATCTCGAATGAGACTTCACGCGCCTCCGTATTCCCAGCTTCAACTCTAATTTGATGTAGTCCAGGACGGGGAAAGGACCACTGACGCGAGATAAAGACCGCACCGCCCTGGAACGGCGGCGCTGGCTGATGATCGATTGGATTGCCAGTTAAATGATCACGATTGTTCCATTCCCCGATGTCGCGTCCGTCAAGCCTAACGCGTAACGGACCGTTCTCGCCCGCCGGGCCTTCGACCCGGATATCAAACCGCTGGCCAACGAGAAAGGAAGAACCATCGGCAGGCATGATACGCATGAGGTTCCGAACTGCTTGCGAGATGTTTAATTCGTCAGAATCTGAAAAGGCCGCGAAACAGGTGGGCAGCAGGATTGCGCCGATCAAAGTTGCGGCAAGTAAGCGAACCGGCGTTGCGACTGGTCTGGTTGAGTAAGAACTAATCATGATTTGTCTAAAAATCAGATCCCTATGATATTGCGAAGATACTGCCGGCTGCGGATAGCGCTCTCGAGCGGATTCACATCTGCGATGCGAGTATCTACATCCTGTTCGACAATGGCCCAATCCGAATAGCCCACGTCCCTCATTTTCTCGATGACTTTTTTGAGATCGACCGCGCCGTCACCGAGTTCGCAAAACACGCCGCGGCGCACTGCCGCAAGAAAGCCGAAACCATCTCGTCGGGCAGCTTCTAAAACGGGGAGTTGCACATCCTTCAAATGAAGATGCCGGATGCGCTCTCCGTACAAGCGTACGGCATCCACAGGATCGCCACCGCCAAAGAAATAGTGGCCCGTGTCCAGGCATAAACCGAGTACGTTAGGATCGGTGCTCTCGCACAGTCGCGCAATCTCTTCCGGCGTTTCGACGAAGGTGCCGGCGTGGTGATGAAAAACCGCGGACAACCCCAACTCATGGCAAGCCTCGGCGATGCGTTGAAGTATTATCACCGCGCTATCCCACTGCGTTTTACTCATGCCATCGCGAGTTTCATCGACGCGCCCGGAGACGGCCATCCGCGCTTCGCTCATCTCATCAGCCAGCACGATCAAATGCGCGCCGGCCTGCGCCAGCAACTGGGCCACCGTCATTGCTTCTTGATAACCCGCCTCGTGGCGGTGCGGATGCGCCAATGGGATCGGCAGGAAGCTGGCGACAAGTTGCAGCCCGCGCGCGGATAGTTCCGACCTTAACTCATTCGGATCGGTTGGAAAGTATCCATAAGGACCGAGTTCCGTGCCCACGTAACCGGCTTCAGTTATCTCATCAAGCACCTTACCGTAAGGTACCTGCTCACCCCAGCCCGCTACTTCCATCACACCCCAACTAACAGGGGCATTCCCAACCTTGATGCTCATCTTTATCGCTTTCTCTTTTCGGACTCAACTTTTGCGTGCGCACTGTAACGAACAATCCAGGTTCTCGATCGAAGGTACTCCCTTCGCACGCCTGGTGTTCTTATTGTTGGAGATCCACCTCTATCGTCACGGGACGGTTTTCCTTGAACGACAACGTGGCTGCCGTGCTGGCTTGTAAAGCGGCCACGCCGTCGGCACACGAAACCGCCGGCGGTTTATCCTGCAAGACGTTGTCAACGAAGTCCTGCAGTTGAGTGATATATGCCTGTTCAAAGCGCTCGGTGAAATAAGGCACGGTGTCGTGAGTAATGCCGTCTTTAGTCATAACCATAATTGGTGTTTCACGTAAATACCCGATCTTTAATGTGCCTTCGGTGCCGAGAATTTCGGTGCGGATATCGTAGCCATACACTCCGTTCCGGCTGAGATCGATGGTGCCTAGCGTGCCGCTCCGGAAGTAGAGACTAGTGATGGCGTTGTCAATATCTCCGATTTCTTTCATCTCCGGATAGGCCAGCGTCCCACCGATGCTATAGACGCTTGCGATCTCACCCATGTACCAGCGCGCAAGATCCAGATCATGGATGCCGCAATCTATGAACAAGCCGCCGCTATGGGCCGGATCGAGGTATTCCAGGCTGGGTCGATACGGATCACGAGAAGATGATTTGAAGACCACCGGCTTTCCAATCAGACCGTCATCAATCTTACGCTTGGCCGCTAAATACCCTTTATCGAAACGTCTCATAAAACCCATTTGGAAGAACACGCCCGTCTGCTCGACGATGCGAAGCATCTCAAGCGCTTTGTCCAGTGAGATAGATAGTGGTTTCTCACAAAAGATCGGCAGCCCTCGTTGCGCTGCTGCCGACACGACCTCTTTGTGCGTGCTGGTGGGGCTGACTATCACTATGGCCTCGACCGCTTCATCGGCGATCAAATCCTGATAGCGACTATACCGTTTGGACACTCCCAACTCCGCACTCAGTGTCGCGACGGCAGTTTCGTTAACATCGGACACCGCGACAAGGACTGCGCCCGCGATGCGACCCGTAAAGTATTTCGCATACGAGCTGCCTAATCTGCCTAACCCGATCACGCCGATCCCCAGCTTTTTACTCATCTGTTTTTTGCTCCTGCAATATCACGCAATGGGCCAGTAACGCCTTCGCTGTGTGAAAACCCATCGATCCCAAATTACGGCTCAAGCACTGCCAATTTGCAGGTTAGGAAGGGTGGCTTGCCCCCGCTTGAGCGCCTACGGCGCGACTAGTTACTGCAGCTTTCAAGTTACAGCGCCCCGCTCAAACCTGAGAGTGTTTCTGTCGAAGACTCTTGTGATAATCCGTTGAGATCGTACCCGGTGGCGTTCGAGCGGGGGCAAGCCACCTTCCCAACCTGCAAATTACCGTACGCCCTTTTTGGCTCTTCACACAGTCTCTACCGCAGCGGTTCTGAGTGGGCTAAGCTTACTTGCTTGCATCCGTGGAAGCCGCGTTCTCTTTCGTAATTAGTTTGATTGGCACCACCATCTCCGCTTTGACTGGCTCGCCCTTAATTAGATGGTAGGCGTTCTCTACCGCCATCGCACCCATTGTGGCGGGCGACTGCGCAACGGTAGCGTCCATCGTGCCGCTCAACACGGCCTTGCGCGCTTCGTCAGAAGCATCAAAGCCGATGACGATGATCTGCCCGGTTTTTTTCGCAGCAGCAATCGCTTCGAGCGCTCCGAGCGCCATCAGGTCGCTACAGGCAAACACTGCCTGCACGTCCGGATGAGATTGAAGGATGTTCTGGAAAACAGTGAAGCCCTGATCGCGCTCCCAATTCGCGGTTTGCGAAGCAACAATTTCAATACCCGGGTTTGTCTTAAGAGCATCGCGAAAGCCTTTCAGACGAGAATCACCCGTCTCATGGCCTGGAATTCCCTCAAGCACCGCAACCTTGCCTTTGCCGCCAAGTTGTTTGGCAATGCGTTCGCCTGCGAGTTTGCCACCTTCGTAGTTGTCTGAGCCGATGAAGGTCGCTATCTTCCCCTTCGCGTCGCTCAGGGTCTTGGCATCCACGCGCGTGTCCACGATGACCACAGGGATGTTTGCGCTGTTGGCCTTATTAATTGCCGGTACAATTTCGCGCGAACCAGACGGCGTGACGCACAGCGCAGCAATTTTGGTTTGGATCAGGTTCTCGACAATCTGCATTTGCTTTTCGACATCCACCTCGCGTTCAGCCGCCTGCACGATCAAATTCACTCCCAGCTTCTTAGCTTCTTCTTCGGCGCCTTTTTGCATCTCGATAAAGAAGGGGTTGTTGGCAGTCTTCATCACGAAAGCAATTCTGGGAGCGCTGCCCGCTTGCTCCTGCCCACGCTGACAACTCATGAAAGTGATCGACAGTATTCCTAACAGAATCAGGATTGCACCCGTCTTCATAAACGTTTCTCCTTCTTGATAGTTGTTTGTTTGGAGATGCTATTTCCCTCGCCTTTTCAGCGCCATATCGATTAACACGGCGACGATAATCACCGTACCAATCACGATTTGTTGAATAAAGGATGAGACGCCCAGGAGATTTAGACCATTCCTCAGCACTGCCATGATCAGCGCACCAATCAAAGTTCCTACTACAGTTCCCTCACCTCCCAGCAAACTGGTGCCGCCGATGACGGTGGCAGCAATCGCGTCTAACTCGTATGCCATGCCGGCGATGGGTTGCGCCGAATTTAGTCGCGCCGTCAGCAGAATGGCCGCCAAGCCACTTAACAAACCGGCAATACCGTACACCATCGTCTTATATAGTCTGACGTTGATACCGGACAGCAACGCGGCTTCTTCGTTGCCGCCAATGGCATATGTGTAGCGGCCCAGCTTGGTGCGCCGTAAAACGAAGTGGGCGATCACGTAGACGCCGATCATAATTATCACCGGGGCGGGAACGCGCAGCACTTCGCCGGTAGCAAGCGAGCGGAGGTTTTCCGAGAAACCTGAGATCGGTCTGCCTTCCGTGAACATCAAGGCCGCACCACGAGCAACGCTCATCATGCCCAGCGTCGCGATAAAAGGAGGTAAACGCCCGACTGTGATCAGCAGTCCATTAACCAGACCACATAGGAGACCAGCCCCTATGCCAACTATTAATGCCAAGGGCAGAGCGAGGCCGCTGTGAAGAACGCTTGCCATCACCACTCCGGCAAATGCGAGCACTGAGCCGACTGATAAATCGATCCCACCAGTGATGATCACGAAGGTCATGCCGACGGCGATAATCGCGATGATGGTCGCTTGTTCGGCAATGTTCAGAAGATTCGAGATGGTCAGGAAGTGAGGTGTCAGCGCCCACAAGACGAGGGCCAGCCCTACGAGACCCGACAAGGTACCGAGCTGTCGTCCGTAGTGTGAGACAAAATTCTTTCTCAGGGCTATTTGCCCTATTCCGCTAACGCGCATTGTAGGATTCTTTCAGAAGTAGCCTCCTCGGCGGAAAACTCACCAGTAATTCTCCCGCCGCGCATCACCAAAATGCGATCACTCATGCCCAGGACCTCGAGCATCTCAGAAGAGATCATGATGATGGCCACCCCCGACGCTGTTAGTTTGTTCATTAACTGATAAATTTCGGCCTTCGCGCCGACATCCACACCGCGCGTGGGTTCATCAAATATGAAGATCTCGGACTTGCAGCAAAGCCACTTGCTGAGCACAACCTTCTGTTGATTGCCGCCGCTTAAATAAACAACTTTCTGATCAAGACTCGGTGTTTTAATCCGAAGATCTTTCACATAGCGATCGGCGGCCTGTTGCTCCTCCTGAGCGTTCATCAAGCCCCACCTGGAAAACTTGTCTACACTTGCAAGGCATAGGTTCTCTTTTACCGACAGCGGCAAGACCAGGCCTTGCGACTTTCTATCTTCGGTGAGGAACCCAATGCCGGAATTGATCGCAGCGCGCGGCGAGCCGATTCGCTGTGGCAAGCCGTTGATTGAAATAGTCCCTGAAGCAATCTTATCCAGACCGAAGATGGCCCGCGCCAGCTCTGTTCGCCCGGCTCCGAGCAAACCCGCAATGCCTAACACTTCTCCCTTACGAAGTGAAAAACTGATGTCCTTCAAACCAGCGTGAGTATTTAGTTCCTCGACACGTAACACTTCAGGTCCGAGCTCGGCCCGTTCTTTCGGAAACAACTCTGTCAACTCGCGATTGACCATCAGGCGAATCAACTCAGCCTTACTCGTCTCGCGCACATCGTAAGTGCCGACGGTGCGCCCGTCTCGCAAAACAGTGACGCGGTCGCCGATTTCAAAAAGTTCCTCCATGCGATGTGAGATATAGACGATTGAGACGCCTTTATCTCTGAGGCTGCGAATGTTGGCAAACAGTTCTTTGATCTCATGCTCAGTGAGGGCCGCGGTCGGCTCGTCCATGATCAGGATCCTGGCGTCCAGTGAGAGCGCCTTGGCCACTTCGATCATCTGTTGTTCAGCTACCTTGAGCTCTTTGATTAACTTATGAGGGTCGAGGTTCAGTCCCAGGCCATTTAAGGTGCGCGTCGCCTCTTGAAATATTGCGCGTTGATCGATCAGTCCGAACCGGCGGGGCTCGCGGCCAAGAAAAATGTTTTCGCCAGCCGACAAATGCGGGATGAGATTAAATTCCTGGTAGATGGTGCTGATGCCCAGGCTTTGCGCGTGCTTTGGGTTCCTGATCTCGACGTCCTCTCCGTCAAAAACGATCTGCCCCGCACTCTTATGATAGGCTCCGCTCAGAATTTTCATGAGCGTGGATTTGCCCGCGCCGTTCTCGCCGAGAAGGATATGAACCTCACCCCGCCGCAAATCGAAATCAACGTCGTCCAAAGCCACGACGCCGGGAAAGGTCTTCCTGATATGACGCATTTCCAGAACGGGGGCATCTGCCATCTAGCTCAACCCTTTTCGCAAAAACAACTTGGACCATCCACTATCCTCGATCAAGAACCACTCAACTAAAAAACAGGCATTCAAGTCGGGTAATCTCGGGGTCAGGAAGGAAGGCGGGCTTGCCCCCGCTCTTTCTTCCTGAAGATAGAATTCCAAAGAGCGGGGGCAAGCCCGCCTTCCTGACCCCGAGACTATCTGACTTGAATGCTTGCTTTTCATGCTGTCCCAATCTGAGGCCTCTTTTTAGAAGAAATTCCGCTCTCGCTTGACTCATATCCTGGCACGCGCACCTCTTTATCAACCTCAATGACAATGACCGTCGTTTGCTGCTGCGCGCGTGCTTCTGCGAGCGCATGCTGTAGATCTTCTCGAGTGACCGCGCGAATCACGTGCGCCCCTAAACTTTCGGCATTGGCTGCGAAGTCAACTTCGAGCCGCCCACCATCCAGTTGTCCGCTCTCAGCGCGACGGGCCCGATAATCTGTGCCAAAGCCGCCCGAACCCAAAGCCTTCGATAGACCACCAATGCTGCTGAAGCCATAGTTATTCAGCAGAATAATATTTAACTTAACCCCCTCCTGAATCGCGGTGACGATCTCGCTGGACATCATTAGGTATGAGCCGTCGCCGACCATCACATAGACTTCACGCGATGGGTCGGCCAACTTCACACCCAGCCCGCCGGCAATCTCATACCCCATGCAGGAGTTGCCATATTCGAGGTGATAGCCTTTCGGATCGTGCGTGCGCCAGAGTTTGTGCAGGTCCCCTGGCAAACTGCCGGCGGCGCATACCACGACGTCCTCCGGCCTCGAAAAACCGTTGACGATTCCGATGACTTCGCCCTGGCTAATGGGTGGCCCTTGCCCGAGGTTGAATAAGCGTTCAACCTCCGTCCGCCACTGATCTTTGAAGGAGGCGATACGAGAAGTGTACTGGTCGTCGACCCGATAGCCTTCAAGCGCTGCTCGTAATTCATCGAGGGTGACGCGCGCGTCGGCTACGAGCGGCAGCGCCGCGTGTTTGTAGGCATCGAATTCAGCCACATTGATGTTGATGAAGCGAACCTCGGGATTCTGAAACGCGGTTTTGGATGCGGTCGTAAAATCGCTGAGACGTGTGCCCACGGCAATCACCAGATCTGCCTCCCGCGCGGCAAAGTTAGCACCGGGAGTGCCGGTCGCGCCGAGCGCTTCAAGATTTTGCGGATGGTCCCAGGGCAGCGCGCCCTTGCCGGCCATCGTCTCGCCAACCGGAATGCCGGTCTGTTTAACTAAGAGCGCCAGTGCGGCGCTCGCTTCGCTGTAAATGACGCCGCCGCCCGCGATAATGAGTGGCTTCTGAGCCGCCCGAATCCATTCGACAGCGCGCGCCAGCAGCGTGCGGTCGGCCATCGGCCGGGAGATGTGCCAGGTACGCGGCTCAAAAAGTTCTACCGGATAATTCCACGCCTCAGCCTGCACATCCTGGGGAAGCGCGAGTGTGACCGCGCCCGTGTCAGCGCGTGAGGTTAAGACACGCATGGCCTCCATCAAAGCAGAGGGCAGTTGATCAGGACGATTGATCCGATCCCAGTAACGTGAGACGGGCTTGAAGGCGTCGTTCACCGAAATGTCCTGAGTGTGGCTTGACTCCAACTGTTGCAATACCGGCGCTACATTGCGACGCGCGAAGATGTCGCCGGGCAGCAGCAGCACAGGCAGGCGATTGATCGTTGCCGTCGCTGCGCCGGTAATCATGTTCGTTGCTCCTGGTCCAACCGAAGACGTACAGGCAAAGGTGCTCAGCCGGTTCTTCATCTTGGCGTAGGCGGTGGCCGTATGGACCATCGCCTGCTCATTACGAGCCAAATAAAAACGAAAGTCGGGTGTTTGCTGCAAGGCCTGTCCAATACCTGCCAGGTTGCCATGTCCGAAAATGCCCCAAACGCCGGCGAAGAAAGGCGACGCATTTCCGTCGCACTCGACAGACTGGTTTTTCAGAAACGTGATCAGTGCCTGGGCAGTAGTTAGTCTTTGCGTTTTCATCGTCGCTTCCTTGTAGTGCGACTGCCGCGATACCTATGCACGTGCTTGGTTTGGGTCAGTACCGTCTGTGGTAGCGGATGGATCTACTGGATAGTATCCGGCCGCTTACCGCGACTGTGTGGAGACTCAAGGATCCACAAGGACAGCTCAAGCCCTGCCAATTTGCAGGTTAGGAAGGGCGGCTTGCCCCCGCTAGAGCGCCAACGGCGCGATTTGTTTACATTAGCTTTCAAGTTACAGCACCAACCGGCCAAGCCTGAGAGTGCATCACTGAGAACATTCTTTCTTACGAATCCAGTTGAGATATACCAACGGGTCAGCGGGGGCAAGCCGCCCTTCCTAACCTGCAAATTACCGGACGTCCCTTTGGGTTTCCACACGGTCTCTACCGCACATTGTACTGACTATTGCCGTGGCGAAGGCTCGAAGTAGGTTGCCATCTGATTCAGTTCGCGACCGCGCCACGATTCTTGTTCTTCCAAAGCGCGTTCAACGGTCAAGTTGTGGTGAATGATGGAGCCGGCGGCCTGGGCCACAACAAGCGGGTCTTCCGGTCCCGGGAAGAGCACGTTACGTCCAACGAGCGCGCCGCGCACATTCGCTCCCGCAGCAAGGCCAGCTTCGATTTCTCGTAACAGGGGAGTCGCGTCGCCGACCGACTCGCCCCCCAGCAGCAGAATAGGCAGCGTCGTTGCTCGTGCAACCACCTCGTAGTTTTTGCAGTAAGGCAACTTCAGCCACAGGTAACGGCTGCTATCACCTAGTGCTGATGCCACACCTACGATCTTCGCTAACGCTTCCGCCTCTTTGACCACGCGATAGCCGCCATTATTTTTGACAACGGGTAGAGGCTCGAGAAATGTCGGGAGACTCAGCGCGTTCATTTCCGTGATCGCGCGGGCGCAATAGAGCATGGTGTTGAGCGAGCCTGGCTCTTCATCGCAGATGCGGAGCAAGAGTTTGGCTCCGTCCAGACCCATGTCCGCGCAGGTTCCCGGTGACGCGCCCGTAATCGGATCATCCATTTCCCAACTCGCTCCGGCCAAACCACCTCGATTGAGGCTAACAATGAGCAATCTGTCGTCCAGCAAGCCGGGACCGCCGGCTTCAAGGATCAAATGATGGAGGGTCAACAAGTCTTCGACCACATCCATAGTAGCCATCACGCCATCCACAACGTGGCTTTGCAATACACGAACAATACGCGCGAGATAACTACGACGGTCTGCCATTCTCAAAGAATCATCGCCCACTTTCGTAACGCGGCGGGCGGGATGATCTGCTGCCAGAATGTTAAGCCTTCCGTCAGGCGTAAGCGTGCTACGTCGCTTGCGCGCCCGGGCGATGCGACGCGAGCATTCCGGGTCTGCCAGCCGAACGTCAGTTATCTTCGCCAGTAGAGAGGCAGGGAGAAACGCTTCGTCAAGAAAACCCTCCATCTAAAATCCTCCGCGCTCTTCTATAAATGTTAGGGCCTCTTGTTCGTAGGGCATGAAGTTGGCACAGCCGTGGCGTGTGACCACAATCGCGCCGCAGGCGTTCCCCATCCGCGCCGATTTATACCAGTCCCACCCTTTGATATAGCCATATAGAAAGCCGCTTGCAAAAGCATCTCCGGCACCGAGGACGTTTTGAATCTCGATCGGAAATGTCGCGGCCTCTATTGCGTCGCCGCCCTTCAAGTACACAGTAGTGCCCTCTCCTCCGCGCTTGAGTGCTAAAGCTTCGGGTCCGGCGCTGAGAATCTCATCCACCGCTTTTAAGACATCGCCACTCACACGCGCTCCGGAAACCTGCGAATGTTCTACCGAAACGGAGATGCCTTCCTGCAGCGCTCCAGCTTTAACTTCATCCGCCGTACCAATCACCACATCCGTCAAGCGCAGGACTGACCGAATGGTGACACCGAAGGCCCGCTCGTCGTGCCATTGATCAGGGCGAAAATCCAGGTCGAGGACGACCTTGGTGCCTGCGTTACGGGCGCGCTCGGCGGCAAAGATGGTGGCACTCCGACTGGGCTCACGGCTGAGTCCGGTGCCGGAGATCAAAAGCACACGCGCTTCTTCGATGGGTGCGGCCAGCACGTCGTCGATCGTCAGTTCAATGTCGGCGCAATTGTCGCGGTAGTAGACCAGGGGAAACTTATCCGGTGGCTCGATACCCAGAATGACTGCGCTGGTGCGCCGGCCGGGTTTGCGAGGAATGAAGCTCGTGACGATTCCTTCCTGCTCAAGGAAGTGGAGCAGGAAATCTCCAACCGGATCCTGTCCGACCGCCGTTAATAAAGCCGAGCGCAGCCCCAACCGACGTGTGCCGACCGAGATGTTCGTTGGGCAACCGCCGACATACGATGCGAAGTTCTTGATCTCGGGAAAAGGTGCGCCGATGTCATTCGCGTATAGATCGATGGAGCTGCGACCCATCGGCAGAATGTCGAATTTTCGTTCCGCGATCAACTTTCTCTTCCTCGAGTCACGAGCGGCACGCGTGGGTCCTTTTCCCGCCAGGTTCCGCGCACCCAGGCGTAGTCAGGATCGTCAGAAGCCGCCATCGAACGCGCACTGCCAGCCAGTGCATTGAGGTAATAAACGTTGTATCCGTGGGCGGCCACTACCGGGTGATACCCTTCTGGAACCAATACCAATTCACCGTCGCGCACGGTGAGCGTTTGGTCCAAGCGCCCATCGGCTGTATAGACTCTCTGAATCGCATACCCTTCAGGTCGGTCCACCTTGTAATAATAAAGCTCTTCAAGATCGACCTCATCAGGTGGGTTATGTATGTCGTGTTTGTGAGGTGGATAGCTGGACCAATTCCCGCTCGGAGTATAGACCTCGACGAGTAGTAGTCGCTGTGCTGGAAACTCCGGCTTTAGGATGTGATTGATCTGGCGCGTCGCGTTCTCGCCGCCCCTTACTTCAATTTCAACATCGTCCGGCGTTACCAGTCGGCCCGGGAATCTTACTTCGGCGCGTGATAAACAAAGCGCCAGTTCACAATCCGTCTCAGCCGAGATCGTAAACCCTGTCTCAATGGGCAGGTAGACGGCGCTCGGTAATCCATCGAAGACGTGTGCCCGGCTCCCAATATCAGACCAGGAGCCGGCTGTTGATTCCACCGAGCAGCGTCCGCCCAGCACCACCAAACCCAGTTCAGTTGCTGCTGTCTCGCTCTGAAATTTCTCACCACGCAATAGCTTACGTATGCTTAGAGTCAGATACTGATAGCCAGTAGACTCCGGCATTACGAGCAGCGTTTCTCCAGACACTGTTCCGGAAGAAACCGGTTTAATTAGCAAATCTTTTGTGTCTTGCGGCATCCAGGTTTACTCGTTGGCGGCTTAAAATTTCGGCGGTGCCGTAGATTCACGGACAATCAGTTCACCCTCAACTTTGATATTAGTCTTAGAGTCAATGCACGAGAGGAGTTTGATCATTATTTCCATAGCCATGCGCCCCATCTGCTGTTTCGGTTGGCTCACAGTAGTTAGTAATGGAGAGGTGTAAGAAGCGATGGCAAGATCATCAAATCCAACCAGCGACAGCTCTTCCGGGACCCTGATCCCGTGGCGATGAAGTGCGCGTAAAGCTCCCAACGCTGACATATCGTTATAGCAAAAGACCGCTGTTGGAGGACTTGGTAGCGCTATAAGTTTCTCCATCGCTTGCTCCCCTCCCTCCGGCTTACCATCACCGTGGACCACGAGTTCCGGTAAGAATGGATATCCGGCGAACGCCAGCGCTTGTCGGTAGCCTGCCAGGCGTTCGATGTCAGACTGAAACCCACCGCGATCACCGATGTAAGCAATTCGCTTGTGGCCCAGACCGATCAAATGTCGCATCACTTCCGTGCTGGCCTTGATATTGTCAATCGTCACCGAGTAGATGAACTCATCCGTCTCATCAGGATGTTGATTGTTAATGAGCACAATCGGAACTTTTAACTGGCTCAAGAGGGGTACATAGAGAGCTCCAACGCGTGAGGCGGTAACAAGAATGCCGTCCACGCGACGCTCATGAAAAGAGTGGACCACTCTGACTTCACGATCTGGATTGGCATTGGAATTTGCGAGAAAGACTGAATAGCCGTGATCATTCGCCGCCTCTTCGACGCCGCTAATGACATCGGCGATAAACGGATCGGCAATGCTGGTCACAACCACGCCAATCGTTTTTGTTCGCTTGGTTGCCAGGCTTCGCGCAATTGCGCTCGGCCGGTAGCCTAAGCTGGCTGCAATCTGACGAATCCGCTTCGCTGTTTCACCGTTTACTAAAGGGCTGTTGCTTAAAGCCCTTGAGACCGTCGGATGTGAAACCTTGGCGGCCCGGGCGATGTCTTTGATTGATACGTGTTGCATTCGATTACAACCGAGTGCAGTCAATTGAAAATGGTTGTTGCAAGACCCTATGTTGAATCACTGGGGCCACGGTACGTCTAAATTCTGTTATGAGAATGCACACGTGTTCAGGAATTTCAAAATATTAAGCAGCTCAGAGGCTGCCTGTCTAACAATTTTGCGAATGCTTGAAAAGGTAGGCTTCCTACCTCGCCTGTAATGGGTCGCCAATCTACCCCCGTCACGGTTTAGAGTCAAGAGTTCGAATTAACTCACTAAAATCTGCTCGAAACAGATTCGTTGCCTCACTTACTCCAGATAGATCACAACATCTTTTTTGACTGGAACGGCGACAGCTATAGCGACGTTCCGTGCTGTTGATTCTGGACACAGATTGGCCACATATTTTTGGGGTGAACCCCTCGGTTGAGACAGTTTTGTTGTGAACCCGGTAGTAGGGGTTGACCTTTAACTACAAGGAATACTGGGATCATATCGTGGAATGTTACATCGAAGTACCGTCTGGCAAGATAGTCGTTGGTGGATGTTTCGAAACTCTCGATGAGGCGCATTCAGTATTAACTTGAATCCTGGAAACTACGCCGCGCGCATTTATTATGGCGGTCAATACGAGTGTGGCGACGGAGACTCTACTTGCACAGGCCTCTACATGATTATGCTTTGGCCGAGCGAAAACAATGTTGTCAACGTCATCAAAAGGAGCTTGGACTTATTCGCGCAGCGAGTTTGTTAGTCGCACGCAAAAGCGGCGTCTCTTATCATTGATTCGCGGCATCGCCGGTCCCGGCCCATCACTAGCCCACCCACATACACTCATCTGAAATCGCTGATTAGTACAACGTTACGGGTTGGCGTGCCGCGCCAGAGGGCAATCTTGCCGTCGCGTGACCAGTCGAAGGTATATATCTGATCGGACGTGAAGGCGGTTATGGGTTTCGGAGCTCCCCCTTCAAAAGCCTGACTCCAAACGTTGCTGACGCCGTTATGCGTGTCCACATACGTAAGGGCGCGGCCGTCCGGTGACCAGCGCACCGGAACGTCGAGACTAGCAGAGGGTGTAAGATCAAAGGTCTTGATGGGGTCTCCACCTTCGAAAGGAATGACCACTATTTTCACCAGAGATCCCGGCGTCTGATCCCGATCCGCGAAAGCAATCATCGTCCCGTCGGGTGAGATACTCGGCGCTGTGTGCACAAAGGTGTTTCGCGTCAACTGAATCGGATCACCGCCTTCGAAAGGCACTTTCCATAGCGAAGGCCCACCCGAGCTAACGGAGCTATAAACCACCCAGCGGCCGTCCGGTGAGCAAGTTGGCCAAGTAGAGGTGGCGCTCGTCAAACGCATTAAGTTATTGCCGTCCATGTCTACTCGCCAAATGTTACGTGGGCCGGCTTGATCGGAAACGAAAACAATATGTCGGCCGCTCGGCGAGACGCTGGGCCTTACATTTATCGGGTTCGTGAAGCTAGTCAGTTGCTTCTGATCAGTTCCGTCGTGGTTCGTTACCCAAAGATTCCATCTCTCGTTTGCCAACGCGACGTAAACTATTCGGCCGTCGGAAGTCCAGGAACCTTCTCCAGTCCCTCTGATGCTAAGAATTTTTTTACCGCCGCTGGAATCCTCATCCGGAGTCATAACCCACAGATAGCTGGTGCGCGCATCCGTTTGTACGGTGACTAAAGACCTGGCCTCCGCGTCCACGCTAACTCCGTTATAGCTAGTCAAATCGTTAGTGATCTTCCGCAGCTCGCCCGTAGGAAAAGAGATCTCAAAAACTTGAGGGAAAAACCTTTGGTCCACGCCTACCATCAACAACCCGCCGCCATCCGGCAGCCATGACAGCCGGCCTATCCCCCGCAAGGTTTGGGAACCGACGGGCGTCTCCGCCCCGTCGATCGCCGACACCGCGACAACCTGCTGCCGGTCAAACCGCCCGACAACACAGGCGATCATTTTCCCATCGGGCGACCAGGCCGGACCTCCGCCAAAGCGACCCCTACCCAGGTAAACATCGGGAGACGTACGCGCAGCGAGTCTGTGCTCATCGGTGCCGTCCGCATTCGCCACTATGATCGCCCTCTCATCTCGATCCAATTCAGAACGTACGAATGCGAATCTTCTACCGTCTGGCGAGAAAGTGATGGGGCTGTCGACATCTGCGATAAGTTTTCGTGAGGCGCCCCCCAACACGGGTACCTGGTAAAGCGTCCCTTGGGCAGACGATTCGACGAGCGAGGCACTGCGTTCCTTTATCGTCACGTAATAAACGTAGTCACCATCCGGCGAGAATGTTAGCCCGAGGCAGACGGCCTCCGTCGCAGGCACGATCGCCAAGTCGCTGTTGGTCGCCACCTGGCGCACCCTCAGAGTTTCTTTCCCCGCGTCTCTCAGCACATAGGCCACGTACCTGCCATCGCGCGAGATGGCCGCTTCCCTGGCGGTGCCCTCATTGGTCAGCCGCGTGATCTTCATCGTTTGCAGAGGCGCGGCCTGGTTCACCTTGTTCCGACTGATGAGCCTATAGAGAGCAAAGCCGGCGCCTACGATGGCGGTGATGAGGAGGACGCTCGCCAGGGCCACGCCCGCCTTGTGTTGTCTGATTTCGGTAACGGCAAATTCGAGACTCGAAGTCGGCGAAGCAGCCACCACCGGTCCGGTTTTCGTGACACCCTCCTCCTGCGGCGACGTCAGAACCACCGGATCGCCTGTCTCCGCAGAGGTTTCGTCAGCACTTTCTTGGAGCGAGGAGAGTTCGATCTCGACCTGAACTTCCAGTCGCCGCCGAAGACGGCGCAGGTCAATAGCCATGTCTTCGGCCGTCTGATAGCGCTCTTCCTTATCTTTCGCCAACGCCTTAGTCACTATCCGTTCAAGCTCCGCCGGAGCCTCAGGTGCATGGAGCGCTAGCGGGTTGGGCTCTCTCTCCAGGATTGAAACAATTGTGTCGCTATGGGTTTCACCTTCGAATGGCGGACGAATCGCGACCATTTCATACAGCACGATCCCAAGACTCCAGACATCTGTGCGCGCGTCCACCGGGAGTCCGCGTGTCTGCTCCGGCGACATGTATTGGACGGTACCCATCACCACGCCCGGGTTAGTTTCAACTCGAGCGACCGTCGAGGCCTCATTCCCCGTCTCGAATCCTTGTCCAGCAAGCTTCGCCAGGCCGAAATCGAGCACCTTCACGTACCCGTCGGGACGGAGCATGATGTTCTCGGGTTTGATGTCGCGATGCACCACCCCGGCTGCGTGGGCCGCAGCTAGAGCACCGGCGACCTGCGCGGCGACATCGAGTGCCTGTGTCAGCCGCAGGCGCCCTTGGGCCATCGCGGTACGTAGGGTCTCACCCTCAATGAACTCGGTAGCAATGAAGTCAAAGCCGTTCGCTCGTCCAATCTCGTGCACGGTGAGGATGTTTGGATGATTCAGCGCCGAGGCGGCGCGCGCCTCCTGCATGAAGCGCCGCATTCGGTCCGCATCGCTCGTAAACGCCGGCGACAGCAACTTCAGAGCAACGCGACGACCCAGGCGCGTATCTTCAACCAGGTAAACCTCTCCCATGCCGCCCTCGCCGATGAGGGATAGGACGTGAAAATTTGCAATCCTCTGGCCCACTAGGGAGTCTCTTCGCGATAGCATCGCTGCAGCGACCGCGAGAGCCGGCGTCGCAATAAAATCCGAAGCTTGCTCGTGCGATGCAATCAGCGATTCAACTTCGCTCCGCAATACCTCATCACCCGCGCACGACCGGTCGAGAAAGGCACCGCGCTTTTCGTGATCAACTTCCAGTACGGCGTGATAGATCTCACCGATTTGCCGGTAGCGTTCGGGTGTCATACTAATTGAACGTCAATCGTCAATATGGATTGTTAGTTGGCGTGGAATGGTAATCACCTGGGAACCGTACAGTGAGATCCTCGTTCAGTTTGCGAGTCAGGACTTGCGGCCAGTTCACGATGTAGCCAAGCCCGGGCGATACTCCAATCGCGTCGCACGGTGCCGGCCGATACGTTTAAGACCTGTGCAGTCTCCTCGATGCTCAAGCCTCCGAAGAAACGCAGTTCCACAACCCTGCTCTGCCGCTCATCGAGTTTAGCCAGAGACACCAGCGCTTCATCGAGCGCGACTATGTCGGCACTTTTTTCGCCTGATACGAGAGCTTCGTCGAGCGTGACGGCGACCGCGCCGCCGCCGCGCTTCGCGTACCCGTGCGTGCGGGCGAAGTCCACAAGAATGCGCCGCATCAACTGCGCCGACACGGCAAAGAAATGCGCCCGGCTATGCCAGTGAACGTTTTTCCAATCGATCAGCCGAAGGTAAGCTTCGTTAACGAGGGCAGTGGTTTGCAGAGTGTGGCCGGGACGCTCGCGGCTCATGTAGTGATGCGCGAGGCGGCGTAGCTCCTCGTAGACCAGAGGCGTCAACCCTTCCAGGGCCGACTCGTCTCCATCGCCCCAAGCGACGAGCAGACGCGTGATCTCTTTTGGATAGTGGGTCCGCATATTACTGCCGTCGGGGTTCAGTTAGAAAACTATCACAACTATAGCCTGCCCTCTAAGCATTTCGCGTCAAGGCAAAAAAAATCGCGCCGGAGTTGGCGCTTTCGCTTGTCGTTCCCGCCTTAATGGGTAGACAGGTAACGCACCTTAAGGAGTGGTAAACAAGGGCGACCTGTGGAGGACCGATCATGAATGCCCAAGAAACATATCGGTGTCAATCGCTCCCCATCCGCAACAAACAGATCGGGAGCGCGCGGCCGCTACAAACAAGGAGTTTCCTGTTGACCGGGCTATGGCCTCTGATCGTCTTGCTGGCGCTGCCTGGTGCCGCGTTCGCCCAGTCGTTATTGCTGGACGATGCGCACACGAGCACCGTGCCAAGGTCGCTTGACTCGAACTTTGGGACGAACCCCAATCTTTTCGTCAGCGAGGCGGGGAACGTCTATATCAAGTTCAAGCTCTCACCCACCTTGCCGGCCGGGACACCCGGTTCTGCAGTCGAGCGCGCTACTCTTAAGCTTTACCTCGCCAACGTCACGACTGCTGGGAAGCTCGACGTGTACGCCGTCGCCGGTTCATGGGATGAGGCAACTGTCACTGCGCGTAGCGCACCACTGCTCGGCAATCTGCTGATGACCACCACACAGATCGGAATGGACAAGAGGAACGAGTTCTTCATCATTGACATCACTTCGATTGCTCAACAGTGGCTGGGCTACGATGGGCAGGGGACTAACGGGATGGCGAACTACGGCCTGGCGCTCATTGCGCACTCGAGGGACCCAACGACACCTGAAGTGGCGAGCATCACCTTCGACAGCAAGGAGAACTCGCAAACCAGCCACGAGCCCCAGTTGAACCTCTACCTGCAAAGCTCAGCGGACGGACTCCAGTCGGTCGAGCATGATGCAACGCTAGTGGGCGACGGGACCGCCGCTTCACACCTGGGAGTTGCTGTGGGCGGCATCGACACGACGCATCTGGCCGATGGTGCGGTGATGGGCGCGAAGATCGGCGACGGTGCGGTGGCTTCATCCGATCTGGCCGACGGCTCGGTGACCTCGGTGAAGATCACGGCCCCACTATCGCTCGTGAGCGCCGACCCTGGCGCGACGCTCCAACACTGCCGGCAGCAACAACTCCTTCTTTGGAGATGCCGCCGGCTTCGCTAACACGACCGGTGACGCCAACTCTTTCTTCGGCATACAGGCGGGCGTCTCCAACACGACGGGCAGCAGCAACTCCTTCTTCGGAGCCGACGCGGGCATCCCCAACACGACCGGAGAAAGCAACTCCTTTTTTGGCTTCAGCGCGGGCGCGGCCAACACCGGAGGCAGCGGCAATGTTTTCGTTGGAGGTTCAGCCGGGCGCGCCAACACAACGGGCGGCTTAAACGCGTTCTACCAACACTGCCGGCAGCAACAACTCCTTCTTTGGAGATGCCGCCGGCTTCGCTAACACGACCGGTGACGCCAACTCTTTCTTCGGCATACAGGCGGGCGTCTCCAACACGACGGGCAGCAGCAACTCCTTCTTCGGAGCTGACGCGGGCATCTCCAACACGACCGGCTTCTTCAACTCCTTCGTTGGAAGGTCAGCGGGGCGATTCAACTCGACGGGTGGCAGCAACTCATTCTTCGGAGCCAATGCCGGCTCTGCTAACGCGACCGGCAACGGTAACTCTTTCTTCGGCAACAGCGCCGGATTCTCCAATACAACGGGCTTCAACAACTCTTTCTTCGGCAATCAGGCCGGCCAATTCAACACGACCGGCTTCTATAATTCTTTCTTCGGAGTCCTTGCCGGCCAGGCCAATACGGCGGGCCAAAGCAACTCCTTCTTCGGGTTTATCGCGGGCGAAGCAAACACGACGGGCCGCGAGAACTCCTTCTTCGGAGACACGGCCGGCAGATTCAACACGGCCGGCGACAACAACTCGTTCTTCGGCAGGGCAGCCGGGGCGCGCAACGCGACCGGCACCGGCAACTCCTTCGTCGGATGGACTGCCGGATTCTCCAACACTTCGGGCGGCAACAACGTTTTCTTCGGCTCCGGTGCGGGCTGGGACAACACCACGGGCAGCCGCAACACCTACGTCGGCGTCAAAGCCGACGGGGCCGGGGACCTCACCAACGCCGCCGCGTTCGGCGCGGATGCCTTCGTGACGCAAAACAATTCGCTCGTGCTCGGCAGCATCAACGGCGTGAACGGCGCAAACGCCGATACCAACGTCGGCATCGGCACGACCGCGCCCCGGGCAAGGCTGCACGTCGCGGGCGGCAAGGTCTACGTGGAGGCGAACGGACAGGGCGTCGTCCTGAAATCGCCGGGCGGCACGTGCTTCGAGCTGACCGTGACCAACGCGGGGGCGATCGCGACCGCGGCGGTGCCGTGCCCGTAAAGTGATTAAGGCTTATTGAGTTTGTCGCGGGCGCGGCAAAGTGCGCCCCATTCCGAACGGATGAAAAATGTTCTTGAAGTGCACGGCGCACAGGAGCGAACGACAATGAAAAAGTTCCTTTTCACACTCGCAACGCTGATGCTACTGACGAGCAGTCCAACGCTGGGTGAACTCTGCGGCAGCCTTGTCGCTCCGCTGTACCGACCGGGCCATTCGTCGGTCACCCAAACCGCCGCTGAGCCAGCGAAGCTGTCCGGCCTGCGTCCGGCCGCACAGGCCCAGATCTCCGCCGTCCTGGGCCGGGACCAATCGAGCTACCACGCGGTGCCGCGAGCATCGGGCTTCCGCATGGAGAATAAAAACCATCGGCTGGCGGCGCACTTCACTTCCAAGGGCGTCGAGGTACGCGCGGGACGGGCGAGTTGGAGCCTGGCGCTGCGCGGTTATGGTTATGGCAATGACTTGCAAGCCGCCGTGGCTGTCGTGCCGCAGGCCGACGCCAACCGGTTGGAATACCGGCGCGATGGCTTTACCGAATGGTACCTGAACGGCCCGCTGGGGCTGGAGCAGGGCTTTACGCTGACGCAGTCGCCGGGTGAGCGACGGAGCGATCCCCTGACGCTGGCATTCACACTCTCGGGGAATTTGACCGCATCGGTTGATCCCACCGGTAGGGACGCGATTCTGAACCGCGCCGATGGAACTCCGGCGCTGCGTTATCGCGGGTTGACGGCCCATGATGCGACGGGGCGCGAACTGCGCGCGTGGATGCAGGTCGAAGGAGAGCGGTTATGGCTGCGAGTGGACGATACGGGCGCCCAATATCCCCTGATGGTGGATCCCTTTATTCAGCAGGCCAAGCTAACCTCCTCTGACGGCGCGGTGGTTGACCAGTTCGGCTTCTCCGTTGCGGTCAGCGGCGACACCATCGTGGTCGGGGCGGTATCGGACGACATCGGAGCGAATCTTAACCAAGGCTCGGCGTATGTGTTTGTGAAGCCGGCCGGAGGCTGGAGCGGGGCTCTGACCGAGAACTCCAAGCTGATCGCCGCCGACGGCGCGCTGGATGACCAGTTCGGGTTCTCGGTTGCGGTGAACGGCGACACTATCGTGGTCGGGGCGCACTTCGACGACATCGGGGCGAATGTTAGCCAAGGCTCGGCATATGTATTTGTGAAGCCGGCTGGAGGCTGGAGCGGGACTCTTACCCAGAACGCCAAGCTGACCGCCTCCGACGGCGCGGCGGTTGACGTTTTCGGCGGCTCGGTCGCGATCAGCAGCGACACCATCGTGGTAGGGGCGGGACTGGACGACATCGGAGCGAATGGTAATCAGGGCTCGGCGTATGTGTTTGTGAAGCCGGCTGGGGGTTGGAGCGGGGAACTAACCCAGAACGCCAAGCTGACCGCCTCGGATGGCATGACTTCTGACGCTTTCGCTAATACGGGGGTGGCGCTGAGCGGCGACACCATAGTGGCCGGTACCCAATCGGACGACATTGGCGCGAACGTTGACCAAGGCTCGGCGTATGTGTTTGTGAAGCCGGCTGGAGGCTGGAACGGAGCTCTGACCGAGAACGCCAAGCTGACCGCTTCCGACGGCGCGGTGGTTGACTTTTTTGGCATCTCCCCCGCGGTGAGCGGCGACACGATCGTGGTCGGAGCGCGAGGCGACGACATCGGCGCGAACAGTGACCAAGGCTCGGCGTATGTGTTTGTGAAGCCGGCTGGAGGCTGGAGCGGAGCTCTGAGCGAGAGCGCCAAGCTGGCCGCCTCCGACGGCGCGCCGAGTGACTTTTTCGGCAGCTCAGTCGCTGTCAGCGGCGACACCATCGTGGCCGGTGCGTTGGCCGATGACACGGCGGCAAGTTTCAACCACGGCTCGGCGTATGTGTTTCTGAAGCCGGTCGGCGGCTGGAGTGGGACTCTGGCCGAGCACAACAAGCTGATTGCATCCGACGGCGCTGCGGGTGACTTTTTCGGCAGCTCGGTTGCTGTGAGCGCCGGCACCATCGTAGTGGGGGCGCAGGCAGACGACATCGGTGGCAACGTTGGCCAAGGCTCGGCGTATGTGTTCGTGCGGCCCGAGGCGGACCTGGGGGTGACTAAGGCCGGCTCGCCGGACCCGGTACTTGCTGGTAACGATCTGACCTATACCATCACCGTGACCAACAACGGCCCGGATGATGCCAGTTCTGTGACGGTGACCGATAATCTGCCGTCCGAAGTGACCTTCGTCTCTTGTAATTCTACGGGTGCAGGAAGCTGCAGCGGCTCGGGCAACAATCGCACGGTGACGTTTGCTTCGCTGCCCGCAGGTGCGTCAGAGACGGTTACGCTGGTGGCTAACGTCGACGCCGCGCACGGCACGATCATTACAAATACAGCATCGGTGGCGAGCACCACGTTCGACCCAAACCCGGAGAACGATTCCGTTACCACCACTACATCGGTAATCAATCAGGCGGACCTGGCGGTTACAAAGACAGCTTCACCGGCTACGGTAGACACCGGCACCAACATCACCTACACGATCACGGTTGCCAACAGCGGCGCGAACAGCGCCGCTAACGTCACGCTGACAGACAACCTCCCGGCCGGCACCACCTTTGTCTCGAACTCGGGAGCAAGCGCCTGGACTTGCTTCGATCCTGCGGTGGGCAGCACAGGCGCCATCACTTGCACCATCGCGAGCTTGCCTAACGGTGACACGGCTACATTCACCGTGGTGGTCCAGGTGAGCTGCAACGTCGCAAACGCCACCGTGATCAACGACACTGCGACCGTGACTGCCAGCACTCCTGATCCAAACCTTAGCAACAACTCCTCAACAGCGAGTGTGACCGCCTCGAACTCGCCGCCCACGGTGAGCGCCGCGGTTGTTGCGAGCTTGCTCTCGTTCATGCATAACCCCGGTCTGGTGAACGTTGGTCTCTCGGCGACCACCAGCGATGGCGTTTGCGCGGCGCCGACTATCTCGAGCGTACAGGTGTTCGGCGATGAGGACGATGAGACCCCAATTTCTAATGACGACGTATTCTCGCCTGACGCCGCGGATATCGGAATCGGGACACTGCGGTCGCGGGCGGAGCGCGTGAAAAACCTCGATGGGCGAGTTTATCTCATCGTGGTCAAGTCCACCGATGCCGGAGGCGCGGTGGGCTTCGCCACCACGACTGTGGTTGTGCCGAAGAGCCCAAGCCCCTCCAGTGCAAGCACTGTGACTGCTCAGGCTGCGGCGGCCAAGGCTTTCGCCGATGCGAACAACGGCAATCCGCCGCCGGGCTACTTCGTCATCGGCGACGGCCCCATCATCGGACCGCTGCAGTAAGGTGGAGGGACGAGCTGAAATGTGTAGGATTCCTCTCGCGCAGCAACACGGTGTGCGACAGCGGTAAGACGCGTCAAGCACAAATTGACACAGCGTTTTGTGTTGGTTCGTGTGGTTTGGTGGATCGTTATGGTTCGCCAGTTTGATAATCTCTCTTCTGATTTCGACAGCGGGCTGGAGTCGAATGATGCCGTCGACATCTTCAAGGACGCGCCCATATCGTTCCCTTTGCTTGTTAGAAGGCTAGCCACAGATGTGTGATGGTCCAAAGGGTGAGTAGTTCTTATCGATACCCACCTTAAACCAGACATTAGTAAATTCGAACTCGCGCGTTCACATTGAGAAACCAACCAGGCTTCAGCCTCATGCTATGAAAAACGGTGAGGAGCATCGATTCCGGCGTACTCAAGTAGTCAATTTCCTACCCAGACGGATCTTGGGTCAAATATGACTACGATAATGGAAATTTGGCTTTAATTTTGCGGCCATGGAAAGGCCTTACGCTCGCATCCGCTACAGAACAGAACGCGCGCGCAACATCGAAGTACCTGGGCGATGTTCTGCAGTACGTCTTCGCCGACGTCGGTTAGACGGCGCAAGCGAGGATCTCAGTACTTAGTGCGCCCGAGGAAGCCGCCATCGCTCGCGTGGCGTGCCTTTGTTGGAAAGCACGTAGAGGAGTTCGTTTCGACAGATCTCCTCGTATGCCGACAGTGAACTTTCGCGTGTTGTTTGCTTCGTGTCTTGGCCCACCACAGGCGTCATCCAGTGCATTGCTCGAATGGAAGGCCAAGCAAATCTCAGAAGCTTCCAGTGAGATAGTGCACCGCGTTATTTAGTCCACGATCGAGATCGCATTTACGGAGAATCGTTTCATCAGCGCGTTAAGGCAATGGGCGTGCGCGAAGTGCTCACCCCCCGGGATCCTCTTGGCAGGTGTCCGTGTGCGAAGCGCCTAATCGGTTCCCGACGACGGGAATGAATGAACCATGTCATCGTGCTTAACGAACCTTCCTTGCGGAATTCTGAGGGTACAACGAGCACTCACGGACGAATCTTGCGCTAGCGAAAGATGCGCCAGAATCTCTGGCGATTCAACCTCCAGAGCTGCGAATGCGATTTTCGCTACAAAGCTTGCTCTGACCTCTTTTCAAAACAATCGGGGATGCGTACATGGCTGTAACAGAATCATAACTTGGCTTTACGGAACTACAGGACTATAATGCGCCCGAATCTTAATCGCACTTATTTGAGCCGTTGCTTATCTAATCCTGACATTCACGTGCGACTCACATCGCTTAAGACTCACGTGAACGATAAACAGTCGGGACCATTGCCTTCGGACAAGGTTTGAGCCTATCGCAGGCTGTTAGTTCTACTGAGAATCAAAACACGTAAGCGATTCCGACTAGTAGCCAGAGTTTCCCACCAAGCCAAAGCTGTGCTTGGAGCGCTAACGTGCAGTTGGCATCTTGTCCGCATGAATTGAAATAAGAGTTCCAACACTAATCGCGATAGTGTCGGAGCCAGTCCTCTCACAACACAGCCTCATCCCGACCTGTCGTCTAATCATCAGTGAGAGTAATCGCAGATCATCGTCATTGAGGCCACTCCATTGGTCAGTTAACAATGAGCGATTAGTGCGCGCTCAATCGCGAGTAGCGGTTGGAGCGTGGGATACAGATCGAATCGACCTTCCCGATTAGCTATAGCAGTCGAGGCCATCGACCACCCACATAACGAAGAGTCGTGAGCAGTAGCAAGCAGAGGAGGCCCTATGAGCAACTTAGAGGTGAGCGTTGTGCGTGCCGCCGACCTGCTCGCCCTGCGATTCGAGTTTGTCAACCTTGTCCTCGCCACCACTCAGGGCCAAGCGCCACGGCTGTTGCGGTCTCAGGGCGGACTGCCGGCATTCATCATCGTTCACTTCCCGCCGCAGCACATCGCCGAGAATACTTTCATTGAGAATTCGCAAGGTCAACTTCAGGACCTGTTACCTCCGCCTATCCAGTCCATCTTGGCTGCTCCTAGCCGACTCGCTTTTCGAGTGCCGGACGCTATCCTTTCCATCCCCTTCACGTTCAAGGATTTGCTTACGTGGACTAATTATGAGCTGGTTGTGGCTGAGAATGCGTTGCCAGATCCGCCGGGCCAACACAACCGCCCGGGATTGGTCCAACCAAGGCTGGAGCAGACCGCCATTGAGTTGCCTTACGGCCTGGTCCTCTCGCCTGATAGTTCCGCGGGCTGGGAGCACGCCACCAGTGCTGTGACTCACAAGGAGCACACTGAACTTTGGCATACACGACTGGGAGTCCTCCGGGACAACAAGGTGGACGAATCGGGCCTGCCGGCGGTGCGCGCTATCTGGTCGGCGCACCCACGTAGGCCAATCTCGGAGCGGTTCGCTGATGATCATTCGCCGCTGCCGGCGGCTCAGCGGACAGGCATCGCGCAAGCGTCCGCCGACTTCTCGTTGCATGAGATTCCCGTACCTCTGAAGGTGACGCACTTGATGCTCTCGCAACTGGGGGCGTGGACCGATTTAAGTTTGGACCTCGTCGGATGGCACCACGTAGTTTCAATGGGCCGGGACCAATACGTGCGCGTGGTTAAGAAGGGGTTTCTTTACCCGTTCTGTCATCGCTGCTCGTTGGTGACTATCACTGAGCGCAAATTCAATCGTTCACCGTCCGGTGAATTGGTCGCGTACCTTGCAAAACGCGGATGCATTGTGGTGCAGGAGCCGCAGAAGGACTATTCGGCCGACGAATTGATGGGCGCGTACGCCAGCAAGCACGGCCAGGGCGGCGAGATGCCCCTGAGGCGCGTGACAATCATTACCCAGGTTACACGCAACCTTAGTAACGTAAATGATCCAGGGATCTTCCTACCTCGAATCGGCGCTGCTCCCTTCCGCTTCGAGATGACTGGCGAAGACTGGGAGGGGCATCAGGTCGATTTCCTCGTGCCGCTGGTTTTTGTGCCGGTTGAGGAAGCTGCGGATGTGGCGAAAATGCGGCGGCTGTACGAGGATGCCCGCCAGGCTGATCTGCATGGCCAGAAAGTGGCGCTTGCTCCTAGTCCAGACAAACCTGGTGCTACCAGTCTGGCGACGGCGAGCCTGTTTTTCTCGGGCCAAGACTCGGGAGACGGACC